>OHAN01002423.1_pt1 | contig 12635 bp, 17 predicted proteins | sample 1577121 | NCBI WGS metagenome assembly OHAN01 (sample SAMEA3541554, study PRJEB24748) | human gut metagenome | biome: human gut; feature: human-associated habitat; material: faeces | place: China | collected 2012 | reverse complement strand
ATGTGAATCGGGTGAAGCCGCTCGTTGATGTACAGGTCTTTTCGAATGTAGAAGAAGTGATATTGATAGTGAATGACTGTCAGTGTAGAAGGATGAAGCCGGACAGTTTGAAAGTTTGTTTGTTCAAGGAGGTCCCTCTCAGAAAAGGAAGGAATGAAATAGAAGTACGTGCCAGTGATAGTAAAAAACAATTGATAGATCGATGCACTTGGATATTACAATAAAACAATTGCCGCAGGGAGTTATACATCTATTTCTGCGGCGATTGTTTTTTATTAGTTTGATTTAACCAGTTTGTTCATCGTCTTGTGTTGATTCTACACGATCAGAACTGTTGAACCGTCGTTATAGTAGTATTATTTTATCTCTATTCCATAAACATATGGGTGGTTTTAGCATCATAATGATCAAAAAAGAGGCTGTATCCCATGTCGAGTGTGGCGATGGTAGCCATATCTTCGTCTGTCAACTCAAAATTGGAAATGTCGGTGTTTTGTTGCATCCGTTCTATGTGAATCGATTTGGGGATGATGATGACGCCACGTTGGATTAACCAGCGCAGAGCGATCTGTACTATGCTTTTCCCATATTTGCTACCGATTTCGGCAAGTATTGAATTCGTGAAGAAACCGTTACGGCCCTCGGTGAGCGGTCTCCACGACATGATGCGCGTGCCGAACTCTTTTGCGGTTCAGTCTGTTGGTTGAATACGTGTGTTTCCACTTGATTCACAGCTGGAACAATCTCCATGTTGTTAGTGATATAGATGAAATGATCAGGGTAAAAATTTGAGACGCCTATGGCGCGAAGCTTTCCCTCCTTATATACTTTTTCCAGTGCGCGGTATGCACTGTATCAGTCACAGAACGGCTGATGCAGGAGCATTAGGTCAATGTGGTCGGTTTGTAAGCGGTCCAAACTTTTGTCGATAGAGGCTTTCACTTTTTTGTAACCGTAGTTGGAAATCCATATTTTTGATACGAGGAAAATCTCTTTGCAGTCGATATCACTTTTACGTATGGTATTACCTACACCTTCCTCATTGTGGTATGCTTGTGCTGTATCGATCATGCGATAACCGATCTATAAAGCACTGCTTATACAACGTTCGTATTCGTTCGGAGAAACTTGATAGACGCCATAACCTATCTGGGGCATTTCGACACCGTTATTCAATTTTATTGTATTCATATTCTTGTTATGATTGATTATTTTCTTCTATAAAATTACACTTTTTCTTTCAGGAAGTTGTTATATAAATTTCTGTTTCTATTGTTGTTTTTGCGGATAGAAGTAATTTTATATTCAAAAACTGAAAAAATGTAATTCAATCCGTATTTCTTGTAAATATAACATAGGCAAGTCACGCTAATTTTGTACTGTGAAACTATTAAAAACAGATTAGAAATATAATATGGAGAAGAAGTTTATTGCAATGCTAGTGTGTGTGGCCTTGATGGGCTGCATCTTTGTTTCCGCACAGGATATTTGTAAAACTGTCGCTAATGTACCGATGGTACAACTCAATAATGGTGTGTTGATGCCGCAATTCGGTTTGGGAACTTTTATGCAATCATCCGGTTCTATATGTGAACAATCGTGCCTTACTGCTTTGAAGATCGGTTATTGACATATCGATACTGCTCATGCACAATGATGAAGCCGGAGTGGGACGAGCTGTAAAGGAGAGTGGTATTTCACGTGAGAAAATTTGGATCACCTCGAAACTTTGGCCGACCGAATATGGCGAAAGTAAGACATTAGAGGCTATAGATAAGATATTGGAACACATGCAATTGGATTTGTTCACCAGCCAGCCGGCGATTTTGTGGGTGCATGGCGTGATATGGGAAAAGTACGTGCATTGGGAATCAGTAATTTCGATGCAAATGACGAGGCGTTCGAGAAAATTATGATCGAATCGCGTGTAAAACCCGCAGTATTGCAGATCGAATGCCACTCTTACGCTCAACGGTTGGCCATACGCGACAAGGTAAAACCTTATGGTATTCACATTACTTGTTGGTTTCTGTTGGGTGGTGCGATGTCTAATGGTGCGTTGTTCAGTCTGTCATCCGATAAATAGCCAAGGTACATGTAAATCTCCCGTCCAGATAATTCTTCGCTGGCATATTCAAGGAGATTTCTCTGTCATTCCCGGAGCATCGAACCTCGATTATATCAAGGAGAATATTGCCATTTTTCGATTTCGAACTGAATAACAAGAAAATGGAACAAATGTGTTCGCTCAATAAAGAAAAACGCTTTTTCAACGCTACGCAGGAAGAGGTGGAAAAGATGGTATGGAATACAGAACATTAGGACTGAGTGGATTGAGGATATCGGCCGTCGGTCTGGGCTGCATGGGTATGAGTCATGCCTACGGTGCGCCTGCCGATAAGTGTAAAATAACGGAACTATTGACCGATGCCGTAGATATGGGGTATACTTTTTTGACACGACCGAAATGTATGGTACACCGGACAGGTCGAATGGTAATGAAGAATTGTTGGGAAAAGCGTTGCAGTCGTTCCGCAACCAAATTGTGATAGCCTCAAAATTCGGCATATAGTTTGATGGTTTTGGCGTAGCCGGTACACATGTCGTGATTCCCGATTCGCAGCCTTCAGTTATCTACAGTTCAGTTGAAGGATCACTCCATCGTTTGCGTACTGATCGTATAGATCTGTATTATCAGCATCATATTGATCCGAAGGTTGAACCGGAGAAGTAGCAGGAGTAATGACCGATCTGATCCGTGATGGGAAAATCCTGCACTGGGGCATTTCAGAAGCTATTGAAGAGTATCTATGTCGCGCTCATGCAGTTTGTCCCGTTATTGCTGTGCAGAACCACTATTCGATGATGGCTCGCCAATACGAAAAATGTTCCCTCTCCTTGAAGAACTAGACATGGGCCTTGTGGCCTTCTCGCCACTTGCAAACGGGCTGCTTACGAAATGTTATACTGCTGAAACACGATTTGATGTTCGAATGGATTACCGTGCCGTTATGCCTCAATTCCAGATGAAGAGTTTTGAGCAGAATGAATCGTTGTTTTCTCTTATTGACCGTTTGGCGGAAAAATACCATGCCATCCCGTCGCAAATCGCGCTGTCATGGACGATGAACAAACGTCCATGGATTATACCTATTCTAGGAACGTGCCATCTGTGCCGACTTAAAGAAAATGCTGGTGCTGCTGATGTTCACATGACTGATGAAAAAGTAAAGGAGATAGATATTGAACTTGAAATGATGGAGATGAGCGAAGTGTTCGGAGGATCGAACATAAAAAATAACTATTCCATTGTAGAATTATTAAAAAATGTAAATGCAATGGCTTTATAGCAGCAGTCGCTTGAGATTCTGTATTTATGGTTATTTCTGTTTTTATTAAGCAAACGGTATAAAAGTATGGAAGAGTGTAAAGATATTATGGTAATCGATTGGGCTACCCGGATTCCGACCGATGCCGAAGAGGAGTATTTGTCACATTTGTTCTGTTTGGGAGGGGGATGTTGATATCGGTTCAACGGAATGGATTTTGAGTTGCATGCTGGCGATCTGTCGATTATCCGCAAGCGGAAAATGATTGAAAATATAGAAGTTTCAATGGATTTCTGTGCCAAGATTATCTATGTGAAGTCTGGATTTGTTGAACTATGTAACCTTAGAGCAATTATGGAATGAAAGGACAACTGGCCTTTTCCTCAACTCTGTCATGCACCTCTCGCTTGAACAGCAGATTGTCTGTCGTCGAGATCTTGAACTGCTTGAGTTGTGTATCAAGGATACTGAACATCGTTTCTACCGTGAAATGCTTATCAACGCCATGCAGACGGCTATCCTTGATTTTTTCGATTTTCATGCTCGTATCTATGATGAAAGCGACATTTCAACGCAGATGCCTCCATCATACATCGTTTCTTGAGAATGCTGGAGGATGGTACATACCGCGAACACAGGGAGGTATCTTATTATGTCGATTGTTTGTGCATTACGTCGAAATACTTGTCGGAAGTGTTAAAAAAGGTGAGCAGATATGCCGCCAACTATTGGATTAACCGTTATACAATATTTGATATTTCACGCCTGTTGCGTGATAAGTCATTGTCGTTCGTGCAGATTTCCGATATGTTCAGCTTCTCGTCACAAGCCTATCTCAGCCGTTATGTACAACAGAATCTCGGTTTCAATCCGACGGAGTACAGAACATAAATCTATTCAATCAGACGTTACTGATGATAGTTGGTAGCATTGCTGATATCTTATTATACAACGGAACAATGTTATAGCCGTGTCACGGGTACACAGGACAAGGAATTGACTTTTATTTCCGATGCAACACACATCAAAATCTACTACGTGCCGGAGTATGTGGGTACGGCAGTTAGGGGGGAATGGAGTTTTTCGACAAGGAGTTGTAACTTTTCGTTAACTTTTTCAAACACGACATATTGACTTATGTTGCGACAGATGAAGAATATGACAATCAATAGTTCAGCGTGATAGCATGTTTTCCCAATGATACTTCCGCACCAGAAACAGAACAGTTAACAATGCCCGAAAAGCTAGGAAGTGGAGAGAACTGGAGTGATTTCGATTATCCGGCTGAAAAAAGTAAGATGCTTGTGGCTTACTTCTCTGCGCAGGGACACACAAACTGTGGCCGAACGTATTGTGGAGCTTACCGGTGCAGATGTACTGCATTAAAGTTGCCGGACTGTATGCCGTCCATACAATGACAACAACTTGTTCCGGGGCTTATAACAATTTGTAATCAGGTATGTCTGATTTGCCCGATGTGGAAACGGTAGCGTAGTATTATATGATTTTTCGTTGATTCGTTTTGCTAGTGGTACCAACCTGTGTAGCCTATACATTTCTTGAGATATACGATTTGAAAGAGTGATTGGTGATGCTGTCGTTTCTTTTGGGAGGCTCTCGCTGACATTGTGCGAGGGGAAAACAGCATCCATCGTGGAAACCTCTGTAGACCGAATGACTTATCAGACTAGTAGATGCCTGTTTCTCCACCAGTACCATATAAATCGGGTACCGGTTGTAATTAGGGCTACTGACAATCCTGTATAAAATACAGCAATAAATGCTTCTGGTAGTACATGCAGGGTGCGTGTCAAGATACCTATGGTAATCATGAATCCCATGATAATCCACCCTTTTACGTCGAAGAAAGAGAATGGACAATTCTTGGATTTCTTTTGAGATATGCGATGAGTATGTTTCTTGTAAAGTTTATGAAATATCAGACCAAAGAATAAAAGAAATACTATAGTGGCTTCACAGATTTTGAAGAACCAATAATGAGAATCGTTTATCCAGCAACTTATTCCAATACGCAAGATATTGATACCGGCTAAGAGCCAAACTATGCCTGCTGTAATAACTAATGTATTTTTTGTTACTCCGTATTTCATGTTAGCATTAAAAATAATGAGTAGCAAAGATACGTTTTTTTTAATGGATCATCTGATAGATGGATAGTTTTTACAAGAAAAATAGCGTAGTTCTCTTTAATTTTTTGAGTTTCAAAAGATAAGCGGAGCATAGAAAATAGGCAGGTAACGATTAGGTGACGAAAATCCATCGCTCGCTTGCGTTTTTCTGCATAACCTCAAATAACTCTTCAACTACAAAAGTAGTTAATTTACTTGACCTTAGCAAGTTTTTACGAAAGATTTTTAAGGGAGATCAGGTCCTGTTTCGGGCTTGGTTTCCTTTTTTATTTCATCTGTAAGCCCCCTCTTTTTACTGTGTTCATCCTCTCTCCGAACAGCTTATTTCCGGTGATTAGCTTTTATTCCTTCAAAAAAGATTAAAAAATACATCATTGATACATAATGGTTTGCTGACAAAATATGGGGCTGGCGGTATCCGTCAGCCCTATGTTCACCTTCCGATTTTTCCAAACTTTGCAGGCGAAGAAAGACAAAAACAGTATCGGACTAAAAACAACCGACAAATGGAAGAAGGCAAGAATGAAATCATGGAGCTCAGGCAGATGATCGAAGGCTGCTTCGAGCGTCAGAACAAGCTCATCGCCCGTCTGGAAATGGAGCTGGAAGCACTCAGTAACTTCAACGGCAAGCAGATGCTGGACAGCCGCGACATGCGTCTCCAGCTGAAAGTCTGCGACCGGACACTGATACGCTGGCGCATGTCGGGAAAGCTGCCGTCCTTCAAGATCAGCGGCAAGGTGTACTTCTGGGCATTCGACGTGTACAAGTTCCTCCGGGAGGAATACGGCACGACCGCCCTGCCGGAAGCCTTCGAAGAACAGGAACCGATAACAATTAAAAATAGCAAGACAAATGGAAAATCAAAGTAAGTACATTATGATCGAGCGGAACAAGTTCGCCGCTCTTGTCAAGGCACACCGCAAATGCCTGCAGATGCTGAGTATCCTGACCTACGCGCATACCGTCAAGGAAGTGCGGCTGACCTTCACGCTGGAGGAGATCTGCGAGCTTCTCCAGATGACCCGTGAGGAAGTGGAGGCACAACGTCAGAGGGGGTATATCCGTTTCAGCGTGCAGAACGGCATAACCGTCTACGAGATCACGGACATCCTGCGGTTGAAGAACATGCTGGAGATGGGAAAGATCTACCGCAAGATCGACGGAATGGCGATAACCGTTCCGGTGAAAAAAGAGACCGGGAATGTAACGGATTCATTAACCGATTAATAGGATTCAATATGAGACAGTTGGTACATGCCTCGCTGTTCAGCGGGTTTGGTGCGGCAGATCTCGCCGCCGAATGAATGGGATGGCGCAACGCCTTCCACTGTGAGATAGATGAGTTTTGTAACCGAATTTTAAATTACTGGTTCAGCCATGCAGAAAGTTATACGGATATTACAACTACGGATTTTCGGGGATGAAGGGGACGGATCGACATCCTCACGGGAGGTTTTCCATGCCAGCCCTTCTCCGTTGCCGGCCGGCGAAAGGGTGCGGAGGACAGCCGTTACCTCTGGCCTCACATGCTCCGTGCCATTCACGAGATCCGGCCCGGTTGGATTGTTGGTGAGAACGTTGGTGGCATCCTCCAGGTGGTACAGCCCGGCAAGGCGGCTCACGTGGGATGTCAGCCCTCTCTGTTCGGAGAGGATCAGCCTGTATACCGTAAGCGGGAGGAATACGTCGTCGAGACCATCTGCCGTGATCTTGAGCGTGAAGGATATACCGTCCAGCCGCTGCTTATTCCGGCTTGTGCCGTCGGTGCCCCGCACAGAAGGGACCGTGTCTGGTTTGTTGCCCACGCCGATAGCCTCGGACTTCAAGGTAAGGGGACCCGGAAGCCAACAGAAGGGCCTGCCGGAGATCATCCGCGAGATGCTGCTGCCCACCCCGACAGCGACGGAGATACGCCACCGGCAACGGGTGGAACGTTGGAAACGTCAGGGGCGCACCTCCATGCACGAGACGGAAGACGGGGAGAAGAATCCCAACGGCCTGACGGACTTCCTTGACTTCCACGGGCTGCTCCCGACCTTGGAGCACATTGGAAGGAAGGGGAAGAACCCGCGGCAGGGAGGCCTTCCCGATTTCTTTGCCCAAACTGGGAGGAGTTTCCAACTCAATCCCCTGTTTGTGGCCGAGATGATGGGGTTCCCCACGAGCTGGACGGTATTACCTTTTCTTCCTGGCGGCAGCAGTCCGTCAAGGGATACGGGAACGCCATCGTCCCCCAGGTAATCCATGAGATATTCAAAGCGATAGAATCAACCTATAAACAGTAAACGACATGCGCACGTTAGTCATAACAGAACATCCCGAGTTCGGCAAGGTCCGGACCGTGGAAGCCGGAGGCAGGGTCTGGTTTTGCGCCAGGGACGTGGCCTCGGCATTGGGATACGCCAATCCCAAGGATGCCGTCAACCGGCATTGCAGGCCGAAGGGGGTATGCGTCCACGACCTCCTGACGGCAGGCGGCCGGCAGAAAGTGAAGTTCATCGACGAGGGGAACCTGTACCGCCTGATGGCCTGTAGCCGCCTGCCCTCGGCCGAGAGGTTCGAAAGCTGGATCTTCGACGAGCTGGTCCCCCGCACGCTCAAGGAGGGCGGCTACCTGCTGGAAAAAGAGGGGGAAACGGACGCGGAACTGCTCTCGCGGACCCTGCAACTGGCGGAGGCCAAGCTGAAAGAGCGTGACCGGTACATATCCGGACTGGAAAAGGAAAACGCGCTGAACGCCCTTAAATTGAGCCTGCAGGCCCCGAAAGTACGTTATTTCGACGAGGTGCTCCACTCTCCAAGCACTTACACGGTCACGCAGATCGCCAAGGAGTTGGGCATGAGCGGCAGGGAGCTGAACCGGAGGCTGAAGGCTCTCGGTATCCAGTTCCGCCTTGGCGGAACCTGGCTGCTTACCGCACGTTATCAGAAGGAAGGATACACACGGACCCATACGCACAGCTGGCAGAGCCGCTGCGGGGAAACCGGTACGGCCATGCATACGGTGTGGACCGAGAAGGGCCGTCTGTTCATTCACTGCCTCTTCAGCAGCCTGTCTCTCTTTTAACCTTTCGCCGCTGGCGGCAACAAAAAAAGGGCTGTTCCCCGTTATTTGGGAGAACAGCCCTTGAAATCTCCGTCCCGGCCCCGTTTCATTTATCAAGGCATGTCTACCGAATGGCCCGCTCCCCTGATGGAGCTGTAGTCCCCCCGGATCACTTTCCGCATTGACTTCAGGATATACTTGCACGTGCCACGTATATTGGAAAAGCCGAAGGCCAGCCAGCCGTCACTGAAATACGCTTTTATACACCGGGTGTTCTTGATATACCCCATATAATACATCTTGTCACCGCCGACCTCCCTTGCTTCCACCTGCACCTCGTAATATTCGCCTTCGTGCTCCACGCAGGCTTCCCACAGGCAGGTTTCCGTGTCTGCTCCCGGGTAAGACTCCCAACGTTTTACGCTATGCTCCACAATCCTCATATCCAGTTGTTTTTATTTCACAAAGTAAAGCGTCCATCCTGATCTTTCATAATGATATAACTCTTATTATCCATGACTTAACTTTATTTTTCTTTATTCCCGTACTCATCCGGGGACGGGAAGGCTATAGTTTTGGCCCCCTCCGGTTTCCCTTTTCCCTGAGTGTCCGGGTATCCCGCCGCGTCTCCTGCTGCCGTAGCGTGTCGGTAAGCATCCGGATGAAATGCCCGTAATCCTCCACGAGCTGCTGGACGCATTCGAGCCGCAGCGTGTGCGCCATGTTCGCCATCGGGCTTGTACTGCGGGCGGCGATGTCCTGCCTGAGCAATGTGTCCAGGCAGACATTCTGCCTCTTTTTCAGATACTCCAACACTTTTTCCGGACTGCCCGATTCCCTTGCCTTCTGTCTCAAGTCCCTGAAACATTTGTACAGGTAATACTCCTTGTACGCCTCTTCCGCGTGTGACTCGAAAAAGGAGAGGTAATCCTCACCGGCTTTTGCCGCCTTGTTCTGGATCTTTTCGTCCAGGAGTTCCATTTTCTCATTCAGCCGGTCCATAAACCGGACCATGCCTGGGTTCTGTCTTTCCATACCTTATCGTTTTAATCCGTTCGTCCTATGTTTTACGGGTTGTCTGTTTTCCTTTTTCACGTCCTCTTCCGGCTGTTCGAGGGAAAGGATACGCGAGAACTCCATGCAATCTTTCAGCACCTGCCGCGAGCATTCCAGCGACAGCGCACGGCAGGTGTCCGCCATCGGGTGGGTGCCGCTTCCCGCCGGCGTTCCGCCCGCCAGCCTTTCCCTGTGGTACATGGCGATATCCCCGAAATACCTCTTCAGATCCTCTACGTCATCCGTCCTGCTGACTTTATTACGTAACAGGCGGTAATGCCCGCGCAGTAGCTCCCCCTTGTACAGGTACGCGGCTTTCCACTCAAAGAAACGGCAGTAGTCCGTAGAGGCGGACTCCAACCCCTCGCGCATGACATTCTCGACGGCTGCGATCTTGTTGTCCAGCAATTTCCGTAGTTTGCGGACGCTCCAGTTTTCCTGCCTCATATACGTTACATCTTTAATCCGTCCGGCCTCTTTCTTTCAGGGGCCTTCTTCGTTTTTATCTCCTTCTGGGGAGCCTTCATGGACAGAAGCCGTTCGAAGCCAGCATAATCCTTGACCAGTCCCTGCATACATTCCAGCCGGTAGGTATGTGCCAGATTGAAAATATCGTCCGTGCTACGCCTGCGGATACTCCCGCTGACCAGCTCCTTCAGGCATTCCTCCCGTTTATGCTGTATATATCCATGCACCTCCCCGGGAGCTTCCGCCACCCTGATTACCTGCCGGAGTTCCCCGTATTGCTTTACCATGAAATGGGACTTGAACAGCTCCTCCCCGTTCCACGCAAAATGATAAAGGTAATCCCGGTCCAGTTTATCCCGTTTCTCCTTTATGCTTTTTTCCTCGTTCCGTATCCGCATGTCCAGATACTCGGCAAGCCGCTCCATGCCGTATTTTTCCTGTTCCGTCATATTCTATAATACTTTTTTTTCCACTGTCACGATCGTATCATTATGCCACCCGCCGTGGGCGACCAATAGAATCTCTATGATTTCAAAACCGTATTTCTTGCCTATTCCACCAGAGTTCCATCCGCAGGTGATTACAATGCCTCCTTTTTTTACAATTCGGCCGATGGCCTCTTTCTGCCTGCTTCAGTATGAAGCCTGGGTGGTTTGCATATTGACCGTGATCCCTAACGCTTTATAACATTCCGCAACTTGCCGTGGAGAATAAGGAGGATCATATAGAACCGTATCCACACTATCTGGTTTAAATAAATTCAGGAAATCCGTGGCATCCATATGAAAATCAGTATCATACTGGGGATCAATATCATTCATTACGTTCGCAAGCCTGTTCCCGGCCGCAAACGGATCTATGGTATAGCCGTTCGCGTATTTTTGAATGAGTTCCCGAATAGGCTTGATACTGAATGTACGACTGTTGGGCATTTGCCAAACTCTCCTAATCAACATATGGTTCCTTATTTTTAACGATGTTGGTTATATCTTTATCCTCGATGGAGAACGGGATGTCCAGTGTCCGTTCCACGCCGAAGTTGTCCACCGCCACGAAGCGGATCCCGGGATTGTCTTCTCCCGTGTTCCGGTAAAAGAGGGTGAATACCTGACGGAGGATGTCCGTCGTGTCCAGCCCCGCGATGCCGGAGAGTTCCGTCAGCTCGCGGTTCACCAGCCTGGTTCCGTCCGCGGCGAACACCTCGCCGTCACCTTCCAGCTGTATGTATCCGACGCGGTAACGGGCCTCCCGGTAATCCCCTTCGCGGTTAAGCGTCAGACGGATCTCCACCGTCTCATCCGGTTCAATACCCTCTTGCAGGTACCAGGAAGAGAGCGAGAAGTCATATGCCTGCCGCACCTCCAGATGGTCATCGCAGCCGGCAAGGGTGCACGCCAGCAGAGCCAGCGCGCATCCCATGATGAATGTTCCTAATTTCATTGTTTCCAGTTCTTAAAAGATTAATCGATGATATATTTCAGTCCGACGGCCACTACCGTATGGAAATGCCCTACGGACGATCCGAAGAAGACACGCTGCCGGACATTGAAAAGAAAAGCCCAGCGGTCGGTCAGGTACGCCTCCATCTCGAATGCCGGGGTGAAGCCGTAGATGAAGGCACCCTTGTGCAGCAGGGTCGCCCCGTCATAAAGGAGCCTGCCGTTCCGGTTTACCCTCTCATAACCGGCCAGCGCGGACAGGCCGGCGGAGAGGAACACGTTCCTGCCCCTGTCCGAGAGGAACGGGAAGAGACAGCCCGCCTCCGCGGTGAACTGCTCCTTGGGAACCGCTATTTTCTTATAGGCGTAATGCTTCTTCACATAATCCGCCCCGAATACCCAGCGCGAGCGGTTGCGGTTGTAACGGCTCAGGGCCAGTCCGACCTGGAAATTCCCCCTCAGGTGCCTTACGTTCCTTCCGAAGTCATCCACGCCGCCCAGCCTCAGTTCAAGCCCCGTCTGCCCGGGCAGGTAGCGTTGGGCGGAAACCTTGCCCGCCAAAGAGGACAGGAAGGCGCATATTATTATAAACAGATATTTCCCCATAGAATTACTCCTTTATCAGTTCGTCCACCAGTCTGGCGTCCACCAGGTCACTATTCTCGATATGGAACCGCAGGTGGCGTCCGCCGCCTTTCTCGTAAATCTCCACCTCGATGAGCTTGTCATCGGGGATGACCACCTTGTGGAAAGCATAGACGATGCGTCCTTCCCCCTTGCCCTCTATGCGCCTCAGCTCGTTGAGCGCACGCACCGGCTCGATGTAGGTCTCCTGCTGTGCCGTTCGCTTGGCCACTTTCTTGTCCACCACCTTGAAGCGCACGAAGTCAATGTCGAAGGGCACATGCGAGGAGTTGGCCAATGAGATGTGGAGGAACAGCAGGTCCTTATGCACATAGACGCCCTTGAGCAGGGCCTGCATCCCGAACTGGCGGCAGCCGATATGCTTTAGGTCCCTGCGGTCCAGACGGTGTACGGTGTACATCAGGCTGGCGATGACCGAAGGGTCCTCCTCGCCGAGCTCGGTCACACGGACGGCACTCCCGCAGCCGGAACCTTCCGGTGCAATCCAACGGTCCATGTT
>OHAN01002422.1_pt1 | contig 12636 bp, 9 predicted proteins | sample 1577121 | NCBI WGS metagenome assembly OHAN01 (sample SAMEA3541554, study PRJEB24748) | human gut metagenome | biome: human gut; feature: human-associated habitat; material: faeces | place: China | collected 2012 | reverse complement strand
TGCGTTTGGAAGTAAGGCGGATTCAAAAGTTTTCTTTGAACTATATGATTTTGATATGCAATCATGCGTGTACGGAATGCCAGATTCTTTTCTTCCGGACTCTTTTTTGTAAAACGCTCCACAACCGTAATCCGGCTGTTTTCCTCTGCATAAATGTCTAACATACCGGCAGATGCCGTATCTGTGCCGCTGATTTCATATACCACAGGATTTGTCCGTTCTCTGCCTGCTGCCGCCGTTATTCTTTCCGGCGCCACTGCCTTAAACACGCAGTCTGCCTGACGTCCCGCTCCGGTTTCCACCGCTTCGAAAGCTTTAATGTCCGCCAATGCTTCTGCTGTTTCTTTACCGCCCGATAATGCTTCGTTTTCTGTGCTTTCTTTTTTTACAATTGTACAGCCCTGTGCTTCATCGGTCCATGCAAAATTCGTTTCATTTAATTTCAGCCAGTGCCATGTCTTAGACGGTAACTGATTTATTTTTATATTCACTGTTTCTTTCATATTAATCTCCATTCCGCATTTCTAGCCAATACTGCCTTTCATTTCCAACCGAATCAGATTGTTCATTTCAACCGCATATTCCAGGGGCAGCTCTTTTGATACATTGTCTGCAAATCCACTGACAATGCAGGCTCTCGCATCTTCCTCGCTCATGCCGCGGGACATCAGATAAAATACGGCTTCATCACTGATACTGCCAATCTGTGCTTCATGTCCGACATTGGCATCCTTTGTGCGGATATCCATCGCCGGAATCGTATCCGAGCGGGATATGGCATCTAACATCAGGGACTGGCAGGATACGGAAGACTTTGCGTTCTTCGCATTCTTTGCCACTACAACGCAAGATCGGAATGTCGAAATACCGCCGTCCTTTGAAATCGACTTTGTATTAATATAAGAGCTGGTATCCGGCGCACTGTGTACAACCTTGGCTCCGGTATCCAGATTTTGTCCTTTTCCTGCAAATGTAATGCCTGTAAATTCCATTTTTGCGCCCTTGCCCTTTAAAATGCTCATCGGATACAGGTAAGAAACATGCGAACCAAATGAACCTGAAACCCATTCAATCGTGCCGCCTTCTTCAACGAGTGCGCGCTTTGTATTTAAGTTGTACATATTCTTTGACCAGTTTTCAATCGTAGAATACCGCAGTCTTGCATTTTTGCCGACAAACAGCTCCACACAGCCTGCATGCAGGTTGGCTACATTGTACTTAGGGGCGGAGCAGCCCTCGATAAAGTGCAGGTAAGCTCCCTTGTCCACAATAATCAGGGTATGCTCGAACTGACCGGCGCCGGGGGCGTTCAGGCGGAAGTAGGACTGCAGGGGAATGTCCACATGCACGCCCGCCGGGACGTAGACGAAGGAACCGCCGCTCCACACAGCGCCGTGCAGCGCCGCAAACTTGTGGTCCGTGGGGGGCACGCACTTCATGAAGTGCTCTTTCACCATGTCGGCGTAGGGGCCGGTCAAGGCGCTCTCCATATCGGTGTAGACGACGCCCTGCGCTGCGACCTCCTCCTTGACGTTGTGGTAAACGACCTCGGAGTCGTACTGTGCGCCGACGCCCGCCAGGCTCGAGCGCTCGGCCTGCGGAATGCCCAGACGCTCAAACGTGTTCTTGATGTCATCGGGCACATCGCTCCACTTGCCGCGCATCTCGGTGTTGGGGCGCACGTATGTGACGATATTGCGCATGTCCAGCCCCTCCAGGGACGGGCCCCAGTTGGGAATGGACGCCTTGTTGTAAATGTCCAGCGCCTTCAGGCGGAATTCACGCATCCAGTCGGGATCGTGCTTTTCTTTAGAGATCTGCTCCACGATCTCTGCCGTCAGGCCGGAGTTGACCTCAAACGCCGCGTTGACCTTGTCCTTGATGTCGTAGACACTGCGGTCAATCTCGGCGACCTCGGTCTTTTCAGTCTCGAAGGCTCTCATTTGGCTTCGTCCTCCTTCAGCGCGGTGAAGCCTTCCTCAATGATCTCATTGACGAGGCTGCCGTCGCCGGTGCGGACAATGCGGGCGTCGTCCAGCACATGGACGTAATCGACCTGCAGACCCTCCAGGATCTTGGCGTTGTGGGTGATGATGATGAGGGCGTTGTCCGCGTTGTGGTACGCCTTGATGCCGCTGGCAACGGTCTTGACCGCGTCAACGTCGAGGCCGGAGTCAGTCTCATCCAGCAGGGCCAGCGCGGGCTTGAGCATGAGCAGCTGCAAAATCTCAGCCTTCTTCTTCTCACCGCCGGAGAAGCCGACGTTCAGATAGCGGTCCGCGTAGGACGGGTCCATGTTCAGGGCCTCCATCTGGGCGGCCATCTCGCGGCGGAACTTCATGACCTTGACGGGCTTGCCGGTCACAGCACCGGCAGCCGTGCGTAGAAAGCTCTCCAGCGTGATGCCGGGGATCTCCTCCGGCGTCTGGAAGGACAGGAACATACCCGCGCGGGCGCGCACGTCGGCGGTCTCGTGGGTGATGTCCTGCCCGCGGAAGATGATCTGACCGCGGGTGACGGTGTAGCGGGGATCGCCCATCAGGGCGCTCATCAGGGTGGACTTGCCGGCACCGTTGTGACCCATCAGTACGTGGGTCTCACCGGCGTTCACCGTCAGGTTCAATCCGTCGAGAAGGACCTTATTTTCCTCACCGACGACGACCTGTAAATCTTTGACTTCCAGCAGCGGGCTGCTCATGGAAAAAACACCTCCAAGTGGTATAACCGGGCTTTTGGGCACAAGTGTCCCCCGGATAGTTTTGCTCTACCGAACTATACTATACTATTTTTATAGGGATTGCAAGAGGGGAACGCAAGAAATTGACACAGAACGATGAAATCGGCCAATTTTCAGCCGATTCGGGGCAAAACAAAAAGGCTCGAAGCGGATGCTTCAAGCCTTGATGGCTGCCCCAGTCCGACTTGAACGGACGACACCCTGATTAACAGTCAGGTGCTCTAACCAACTGAGCTATGGGGCAATATTTGTTTTGCGCTGTAAGCACGCCTGCTTGATTCAGCTTTTATAGTATAGCAACTGGGCAAGAGAATGTCAAGCATAAATTTCAAAAAAAATCAAAATTTTTTAAAAACCTGTCGGGAAGTTTTTTCGGGGGCTGACAGGGTTTTGCATTTTATGCGCGGGTGGGGTGGTATCATCATAACACGCAAAGAGAACAGCGGCCGCTGCCTTTGGCCAGGGCGGCGGAGCTGTTCACAGCATGGTGCGGCGATACAAGCCGCCAGCCGGGCAAAGGGACAGCAGGGGCGCACTGCCGGGTACCAACGTACATATCCGCCATTGGCGGCAGGCAGGAGCAGGGGCGTCAAAGCAGGAACAGAACCCGGCGGGGCATGGTGGAGAGAATCCATAATAGCCGCCAGCCATGCAGCGCGGACAGGCATTGGGCTTGAACAGAGAGGGTGATCCCGCGGATAAGGCGGGCTGTGCGGGGCTTCCGCTGTGGGCGGAATGGGAAGGAGGCTGACACAATGAAAGAGCGTGTACGTTTTGCTGTGGGAGCAGCTTCGATGGTATTGGCGGCGTGCTGCCTGATGGGCGCGCTGTTTACGGCGTGGCTGCGCTGCGCAGTCGGGGCGGTGACCCAGGCGGCAGGCTGGGCGGTGATGCAGCAGCTGGATTTGAAGGAACAACCGTGGGCGGCTGGTACCGGCCTGCAGGCGGGTGGTACGCCGCACCGGGTAACGCTGGCGGTGGAGCCGGGCAGCTTACGGGGCAATGAGGGACTGCTGGATCAGGCTGCCTTGGACGCACCGCCCGGAACGGAAATAGAACAGCCCGGAGATAAGAGTCAATGAAGCGGGCGGGGATCAGTCTGGCGCTGGTGGTGATGCTTCTGCTGGGGGCAGCAGCCCCGGTTCAGGCCCAGGCAGAGGAAACCGGGCTGGCGGCGGAGGCGGAAAGCTTTTACCGGTCGGTTCTGGCAGCGAAAGACCGCGAAACACTGCAAACCTATCTGGACTGCTTTTCGGACCAGCGCCGGGTGGAACTGCGGGCAGAGCTCCCCGCAACGCTGCGGCAGGGGCTGGATACCGTTTTGCAGCAGATGAAACTGCCGTCCATCACCCCGGTAGAGGAGAATACGCAGCAAAAAGAGACCGGCTGGCAGCTGGATGCCAGCACAACCTGGGACGATGCCGCGGGCAGCTACACCCTGCGCCTGGAAACCAGCAGCGAAGCGGGCGGGGCAGACGCGGTGATCCGCTATACCCTGGCATCGGAGCTGGATGCCGACAGTGCGCGGCTGCAATACTGGGCGGTGGACAAGACCCCGCAGGGGTGGAGCCAGACGATGCAGAACTGCCCCAAAGTGGCTGCGGCGCTGGATAACGGGGTGTTGACGGTTTCCGGGTTTGATTTTACAACAGGCAAAAAGCTGGTGGTCCAGCTTGCCGGGCTGCAGCCAGCGCGCGGCAGCAGCTTTGGCGGGCAGGGCATTCCGGTGGGGGAAGGAGGGATTCTGCAAACCGTACATGAAACCGATTATATGGTGCGATACCCGGCGGTTGGGATGGACCTGCCGCTGAATGCACCGTGCTTCCCGGTAGACCAAACGATACAGGACGGGCAGGCAGTGAACTTTGGCTACATGCTGCGCCCGCCGCACGGGGATAGCAGCGCCCTGCCGGACGGCACAAACAATGCGTGGTGCAACGCAGCCTATACGGTAACGGATGCCAATGGCCAGGTGATGGGGTGCTTCCGCGTGGGGGCCGGGCAGCCCGTTGGCGCCGGGCGGTGGGATGCGCCGCTGCCGCAAATCTGCCCCCAAAGCGATACCCAATATACGGTGACACTGACCCTGACGGCGGTACAGGATGCGGCAGGTTCCGGCCCAAGCGGAACCGCGCAGGCTGCGTGCAGCAGCACAGCCCAGGTATTTGTGCAGCCGTAATCATTTGCAACAGACAAAAGCCCGCACGGCAAAGCAAGCTGCTGTGCGGGCTTTGCGCTGTATTGCGCGGGAAATTATGGTCAGGGCCTGTTTTTGGCGGCAAAAATATGCTACAATAAACACCAAAGCTTTATTTTTATGGATACGGCAAAAGCCAGCAGGGAGGTGTACGGCAATGCCAAACCGAGAAGGCGGATACGGCGGCTACCAGAGCAGCCAGCCGCAGCAGAACAGAATGCCCAGGAAAGTGAACGCGCCCGGCAGCGGCAAGGTACGGCGCGGGGTGGATCCGGCGGGCCTTGGGGCACAGCGCCCCCCGCAGCGGCCCACCCGCCCGGCGCAGCAGCCACCGGAGCTGCCGCGCCGCCGCCGTACAGCGGAACGCCCGGCGGCCCAGCCGCAGCCCGTGCACCGGGCAGCACCCCGCCCGCAGCAGCGGTCGTCCTATCATGCGCAGCAGCCCAACCGGGGCAGTGCGCCGCATCCCCACCAATGTTGCAAACCGCGCCTGCCGGACCGGCGGGTGATCCTTGCGGGCACAGCGGCGGGCATTCTGCTGTTGGCCGGGGTGATTACCCTGCTGCTGCCAAGCAACAAAGCTGTGGAAAATGTGCCGGTTGGCACAGAGCAGACCGCCCAGGCCGGGCGGCTGGTGGCCCCCGTGCCCTATGCCGGCAGCGATGGCTCCGACAACGGCGGCCCAAGCATTGACTGGGGAACCATTGGCCCGGTGCAGCAGGCCGAAACCTATACTTACACCGCCGCCCCGCAGGCCCCCGACATGGTGCCGGAGTTTGGCCGGGTGAGCACCGATTGGTTTTCCGATGCGGCATTTTTGGGCGATTCTTTGACCGCAGGCATTGCGTATTATGACATTAACGTGGGTGGTGCGCTGGTGCTGGGGTATGAAGGCACCAGCCCCAACCAGATCGTGAACCGCACCGCACTGAAAAACACCAACGAGGACGATGCCGAGCAGGTTCCGCTGGATATCCTGGCCGAGCAGCAGCCCGCCAAGCTGTACCTGCTGATCGGCACCAACGCACTGGCGGGATTGGGCAATGATGAAGGCTTTTTGGCGTATTACGGCAAACTGCTGGATGAATTGCAAAGCACGCTGCCCAACAGCATGATCTTTGTGCAGTCCATTTTGAACGTGCGGCCCGAAGCACTGGACCAGGCCCCCGGCCTAACCCCCGAGCGCGTGGGCAGCATGAACGATAAAATCAAAGAAATGTGCAAGGAACGCGGGTTCTATTACCTGAACCTGACCGAAGCCTTTACCGGGGAGGATGGCTACCTGACGGCGGATTATGCCCAGAATGACGGCATCCACCTGACGGTTGCCGGGTACTCCCACTGGGTGGACTACCTGTGCACCCATGTGCCGTACAACAAAAACAACCCCTACCAGCAGGGCAGCACCTATTATCTTTCGGACGAACTGCGGCAGCTGATTGCGGACCTGCCGTAAACAAGATATGTGAGGAAAAAGGAATGCCAAACCTGTATAACCCGAACCCCTATAACGAAGACCAGGACCGTGCGCGGCAGCAGCCGCTGTATGACCAGCCCGGCGGCCCCCGGCAAGACGTCAGCCAGGAATACCACAAAGGGGATGGTGTGTTCCAAATCCCCTGGTGGGTGATCGTAATCACATTCTGCTTTGCGGCGTGGCCGATTGGCGTTGCAATGATGATCATCAACCATCTGCTGCGAATGGGCAAAATCTCTGCGCCGCAGAGCTGGAGCCAGAACAACCGGCAGACCGGCCAGCCGTACACCGTCCGCCCCATCTATGCGGACCCGCAGAAAGCGGAAAAGATGCGCCGGGATGCCCAGCGCGTGGTGCAGAGAGCGGAAGAAGCCGCGCACAAAGCCGAGAAGCGGGTTGAGATCTACCAGAACGCGGACCGCGCACAGGTGTATGACCCGGAGCAGACCGCCCGCCAGAATGAGCGCGGCCGCAAGGATAAAGGTGAGGGCTGGAGCATTGCCCTGACGGTTCTGGGCGTGATTTTTTCCATTGCCATGGTGGCCAACCTGCCGGAAGCCGTGTATTGGCTGCCGGAAGCCCTTACGCAGGGCGGCAGTTACTGGACTTGGCTGTTCCAGGATCTTGCGGGCAGCGTGACCCTGTTGTTTGCGGGCGCGGGCTTCCTGTTTGCCGGGTGGAAGCTGCGCACCGGCCGCCGCATGCGCAAAAAGATCAGTAACATTGTTGGCAACGCCCCCTACATGAAAATTCAGGAGATCGCGGATGCCATCCCCTGCAATTACGCCAAGTGCTGCAAGCACCTGGAAAACTGCATTGACAAGGGCGTGTTTGGAGAGAACGCCTACCTGGATATGCGCACCGGTACCCTGGTGGTACGCGGCGCACCGCCCGCTCCGCAGCCTGCCCCCGCGGCAGCCCCAAAAGCCCAGCCGGAAGAAGCAAAGGCGGAGGACAATTATGCCCAGATTCTGAACCAGCTGCGGGCCTTGAATGATGCCATCCCCGGCGAGGAAATGTCCGATAAGATCAGCCGGTTGGAAGCCGTCAGCGCCAAAATTTTTGCCCAGGCCAAGCAGAACCCGGACAAGCTGTCGCAGATGCGCAAGTTCATGGATTACTATCTGCCCACGGCCCTGAAGCTGCTCAAAACGTATGCCGAGCTGGATGCCCAGGGCGTGGAGGGGGAGAACATCCGCGAGTCCAAACAGCGCATTGAACAGGTGATGGATACCCTTGTGACCGCCTTTGAAGCCCAGCTGGACCGCCTGTTTGAGGATGACGCGCTGGACGTTTCGACTGACATTGATGTGATGGAAAACATGCTGCGTGCCGATGGCCTGACCGGAAACACCGGGAACAGCCCGAAATTGCAGCTGTAAGCCAGCAAAGAAAAGCAAAAAGCAAACCTAACATTCAACAAAAGCCATGCCGCTTTGTGGAAAACCCACGGCGGCATGGCTTTTGTATTTATGGTTGATCGTTTCAGGGAATGGCGAAATTTTTACATGCTGGCGGCAACCGCGGCGGCGCAGGCTTCCAGTTCGGCATCCTGGGTGGCGGTCAGGCGGCCGCGCACCGTTACCTTGGCATCCAGCACGATGCAATTCTTCAGCTCGCCGATTTTGGCGGCCATCAGCTTGGCGGACATCGGGGCCCAGCTGCCGTTTTCCACCAGGGCAAAGGTGCGGTCGTGCAGGTTCAGGGCTTTCAGGTCCTCCAGCAGGTTGGCGGCGGGCAGGTAAATGCCGCCGTTGTAGGTGGGGGCGGCCAGCACAATGGTGGATGCGCGCCAGCACTCGGCAACGGCTTCGCTGTTGTCAATGCAGGAAAGGTCATGCACAGCAACCTTTACGCCCTTGGCGGCAACTTTGGCGGCCAGGGCGTTGGCGGCGCTTGCGGTGTTGCCGTACATGCTGCCGTACAGCACAACAACCGCCTTTTCTTCGGGTTCGCAGCGGCTCCACAGGTCATACTTGCCAATGAACCAGCCCAGGTTCTTGCGCCACACGGGACCGTGCAGCGGGGCAATGGTCTCGATGGGCAGGGTGGCGGCCTTTTTCAGCACAGCCTGCACCTGCACGCCGTACTTGCCCACAATGTTGGTGTAGTAGCGGCGGGCATCGTCCAGCCATTTGCCGGCAAAGTCTACCTCATCAGCGAACAGGGCACCCTCCAGGGCACCAAAGGTGCCAAAAGCATCGGCGCTGAACAGGGTACCGGTGGTGGTGTCAAAGGTCATCATCACTTCCGGCCAGTGTACCATGGGGGCCATCACAAAGGTCAGCTTGTGTTTTCCCAGGTCCAGCGTGTCGCCCTCTTTTACCACCAGGGCATCGTCAATGGCGGCGCTGTCCGTGGGAAAGTACATTTTCAGCATGGGCAGGGTTTTGGCGTTCACCACCAGGCGCAGATCCGGCCAGCGCACCAGCACGGCTTCGATCATGGCGGCGTGGTCCGGCTCCATGTGGTCCACGATCAGATAGTCCAGCTTGCGGCCATCCAGGGCGGCGGCAACGTTCTCCAGGAACTGCGCGCCAACGCTGGCATCGGCGGTGTCCAGCAGGGCGGTTTTTTCATCCAAAATCACATAGGCGTTGTAGCTGACGCCGCGCGGAATGGGAAACAGGTTTTCAAACTTTGCCAGGCGGCGGTCACTTGCACCGACATAAATTGTATTTTCGGATACAGTCTGAATGCTTTGCATGAATATTCCTCCGTATCAGTAGAAACAGTGAAAAATATTTTGAATGATTAGGACGCAGTAAAACTTTGCTGAGGATAGAATACCACATTTTGGGGCGTACTGCAAGATGAAACGGGGGCTTTTTGATGGGATGTGTGGTGATTTGAGGGGCGGGAGTTTGTGGGGATGGTGAGCGGCTTGCCCGCAAGAGGAGCAGATGATAGGGCGGCGGGCGCACAATGTGCGCCCCTACTAGCGTGGTAATTCTAAAGCTTTACTTTTTATGATTTGGAGACTTTCTCCATTTGGCTTTGTTACGAAGCGGCTCTAATTTTTTTAGATAGAGCAAAAAGGTGAAGTTTTAGCCTTAATGCACTACTACGGGTTGGAGGTGGTTTCAAGGGCGATTGCACATAAAAAACAATCTGTAGGACGCTGCGCACGCAGGCGCGTTTTGGAGGCCAACCGAACCATAGGTTCGGCTCTTAGGCTGGAGATAGGTGACCTTACCCCGTCGCGGTGGAACTTAAATAATTTGTTACCAACCTAAAAAACATTTGTAGGGGACGATGCTCCGCATCGTCCCACACGCAGGGCCTTGCCGGAATTATATCCTCTCACCCGAAAGATTGCAAACAAAAACCGGCCCCTTTTCAGGAACCGGTAAACATTTAAGAATGTTCGGGCAGCGCATGGTGATGGTTGTGGCGATAAGCAACCGAGGGCGCTGTGCGCAGGGCAACGGCATCGGCCACGGCGTCCAGCGTCAGAGCCAGGATGATGCCGCCCATCACATCAATCACCGAATGCTGCTTTAACAGCATGGTGGAAAGAATGATGGAAACGCAGAGCAGATCGGCAGATACGCGCACCCACAGCCATTTGCGGCCGCGCAGCCGTGCGCAGTGGTGATAAGCCAGCGCCAGCGTGACGGAGTTGAACACATGGATGGACGGGAACACGTTGGTGGGCGTATCCGTGCGCCACAAAGCGCGTACCGTGCGGGTAAAGATATCATTGCCGTAAATGTAAGCGGGACGCAGGTCGGTACCATTGGGTACGATTGCGCAGAACAGCAGCGAGAGGGTCATGCCGGTAAACAGCGGCAGGCACAGCCGCCAGAATTCCCTCCGGTCATTGAACCACAACAAATAGAACAGTGTACAGGGGATCCAGGCGAACCACAGGTAATAAGGGATGATGGCGTATTTACAGAACGGAATCAGATCATCCAACCGGCAGTGGAGCACCAGATCCGGCACCTGGATGCCCTGTTCCAACAATTTGAAAAACGCAAGATAAAAGACCAGGTAGCAGGCCATGAACTGGATGGGATGGTCTTTGCACCATGTACGAATCACAAAAAACACTCCTTTTTAAGAAAAAAGGCCGCCGCAGGGGGACCATTCCCCTTGCGATGATAGAGTATTATACTCTCCAAATGTGTCAAAAACAAGGGAAAGCGGCGACAAGGATTGACAAATCGAACTACATTTTTTTGTGCAGCACTGCTAAATTGTGAAATTGAAAATTGTGAAAAGCAACAAAAATAGCAAGCCGGGAATGCTTGCTGGGCTGCGCGGGCCGTTGCAGCAGCATTTGGCTGACTATTAAATCATACGAGCCCCCCGGCCCGGATTTTGCACCAGCGGTGCGGTTTTTACATTTTTTACACCGCTCACCCCAAGATGCGGTGAAAAGAGCAGAAATTCAGCCGATTCCTTTACTTTTCATACATCACACAAATTAGTTGCACACCACAAGGGGAATTGGTATAATATTACTTAATAATGTACGTTTGCCCAGGCGCAGGATTGCAAAACTGCACAAAAAGCTTTTGCCGTGCTGCTGCCCGGAGCAGGAGGGGGCAAAATACCGTGCCGAAAATTGATGTGACCCGTTTTATGGAGCAGAGTGGAATGCGTAAAGCACGCTTTGGCGGCTATGAGCCGGACGATGTGCGTGCGGCACTGCAGGCCCTTTGCACGGAATATGAACAGCGCCTTGGCCGGGCCGAAGCCCAGGCCCGCAAGGCCGAACAGGAAAACGCTGCATTGCAGCAGCATTGCCAGACCCTGACCGCCCAGAACAACCGGCTTTCCGGCCAGAACGCTGCGCTGGCGGGCAGCAGCTCTACATACTCACGCCAGAAAGAAAGCCTGGACGCCCAGGTTTCCGCCCTACAGGAGCGCAACCATTCGCTGAACGACCAGGTGGCCGTTCTGCGGCTGAAGAACGGCAGCCTGCAAAAAGAAAAAGAAAAATTGCAGGAACGTGCCGACCAGGCCGAAGCCGCCCTGCGCATCAAGGGCCGTGAGTTGGACGATGCCCGCAATGCGCTGGAAAACGGCAAAGAAGAGATCATGCAGGAAGCACGCCAGAAGGCGGAGGACATTGTGGCCAACGCCCATGTGCGCGCCGACCAGATCAAGGAGGACGCCCAGGCCGAAGCCCAGGCGATGGATGTTTCGGCCCGCGACCAGGCCAAAGCCCAGGCACAAAAGCTGGTGGATGCCGCCGCTGCGGAAGCCAATGAGATCCAGAACGCCCACCAGCTGCGGCTGAACAACCTGCGCGCCGAAGTGCGGGAGATGGAGGCCCAGCGTGCCGCGCTGATTGACTACCTTGGCCTGATGAGCCGCAAGCTGCTGAACCTGCAGAACGAAGCCATTGCCAATGACCCCGCCGCCGAAGCCCGCGCTGCCGATAACGCGGACCGCGAGCTGGAAACCGAGCTGCCGGAGCTGCACACCGTGCCTACGCCGGAAGCTGCGCTGGATTTAAGCCCCGAAACGGTGGCCCGCGCGGTGGATGAACTGCGCGCCCAGGCCGCTGCTGCCGGGGAGGAGAACGAACCCGAAACCCTGAGCCAGCAGAGCACCGCCCCGCAGGAAGTGGAAAAACAGGAAGAAGCTGCCGCCCCGGCAGAGCCCGCAGCCGTGCAGCCGGAGGAAGAAACGCCGGAAAACGCAGCGCCGGAGGCTGAAACAGAAGAACAGCCGAAGACAGAAGAAACACCCGAACCGGAAAAGACCGAGGATAAGCCGGACCATCCCACCGGGGACCCCAACCACCAGACCGGTCCGGCGCTGACTGAAGTGCCGGGGGCCATCTTCTCTTCGCCCATTGTGCGCCCGGCGGATGCCCCGCGCCCGGACGATACCCCGCCTTCCGCCACGCCGATGGCCCCGGTAATGCCCAGCTTTGAGGAAGAGGACGAGCTGGAAGCCCCGGCCATGCCGCTTCCCCCGCGGGAAAAGCCGCAGGCGCCTGAAGCCGAAGAAGAAGCGCCCGCCGTGCCGGAAGAGCCCCAGCCCGAAACGCCGGAAGCCGCCAAACAGCGCGCCGCCCGCCAAAAGGCAATGCGCGCTCTGTGCGCATTGCGCCGCATGCGGGAGCAGCATGGACTGGAGGACATCTGAAAAGACGAGAATGTAGCCTATTTCTACAAACGCAGCCGGATTTTGCGTTAAAAACCTTGGGTAACACCGCACAATTCCCGCCTTACGGCTTAAGCACCGCTCCGGCGGCTGCGGCAC
>OHAN01002421.1_pt1 | contig 12636 bp, 8 predicted proteins | sample 1577121 | NCBI WGS metagenome assembly OHAN01 (sample SAMEA3541554, study PRJEB24748) | human gut metagenome | biome: human gut; feature: human-associated habitat; material: faeces | place: China | collected 2012 | reverse complement strand
GCCGGTCGGCAGTGGACCCGGCTGTCCGTATGGCCTTAGCCCCGATGGGCGGTCCAAGGTAAATTGCTTTGAAAAGACTTCGACACGCTTCGTCTCTCAAAATCGTGTGTGATTTTATCATGCAAAAAGCGGTTTGTCAATGATCTGACAGGAAAAAGCTCAAAAAATCTTTCAAGAGTCATACTTATCGTCATCCGGCAGGAAGTGCCGGCGCGGCATAACATAAAAAGAACGGCCTCGGTACACAGTCTGGACGTACCGAAGCCGTTTTGGCTTGCTTTAGCGCTTGATGTCGTAGTTCATGTTCATCAGGTTGCGGATGGAGCTGACATCGTCGGTGATGTTGGCATCGCCGTGGATGGTGTGCTTGATGGCGCTGCTTGCCACCGCAAAGTTTATCATGTCCATGGCCTTGTAGTTGTGGAGCATGGCGTAGATGAGGCCGCTGGCGAAAGCGTCGCCGCCGCCCACGCGGTCGAGGATGTTGAAGGTGAACAGCTTGCTCTCGAAGGTGTGGCCGTCATACCACATAAAGGCTTTCAGACTGTTCTCGCTGCCGCTGTGGGCATAGCGGACGTGGCGGGCGATGCACTTCAGGCTGGGGTAGCGCTCGATGAAGTGCTGGAAAATTTCGTCCTGCTGCTCATAGCTGGGCTGCAGAGGCACGCCGTCCTTCCAGTCGCCCTTGGAGTGGTCGTTCTCGTCCTTCCACAGGTGGTAGGGCTCGATGCCCAGCAGCACGTCCACATAGGGCAGGCACTCGGTGCAGAAGTCGCGGGCCTCATCCCAGGTCCAGAGGGTGGAGCGGAAGTTGCCGTCGAAGCTGACGGTCAGGCCCTTCTTCTTGGCCTCCTTGAGCATATCGATAATGAGGCCGCGGCAGTTGGGAGCCAGAGCCGGGGTAATGCCGCTCAGGTGCAGCCAGTCGAAGCCCTCCAGCAGCTCGTCCAGATCGACCTGAGAGAAATCGTACTCGGTGATGGCGCTGTGCTTGCGGTCATAGATGACCTTGGAGGGGCGGATGCCGTAGCCGGTCTCGAGGTAGTATGTACCCAGACGATTGGAGGGCGTCTCATCCGGCTCGGTGAGGATCATGGGGGTGCAGTGGACGTCGTTGGAGCGCAGCCAGCGCACGGCGCTTTTGCCGAGGCTGTTGTTCGGCACGACGCTGAAGAAGGTGCTGTCCACGCCGAGGTTTGCCAGCGCGAGGGCGATGTTGGCCTCGCTGCCGCCGTAGCTGGCCTCAAAGTTGGTGGCCATGCGGAGTTTTTCGTAGTTCGGCGGGGTCAGGCGCAGCATGATCTCGCCGCAGGTGATGAATTTCGGTCCGGTCGTCTCGTGGCCCAGAATGGGGTTGAAATGTTCCATAACGGTCCTCCTGTTGCTCTTCTCGGGCATTTGAGCCGCCGCCTCTCATATACCATTCTTGAGACGGGGCGTTTGGTGCTCAGCAGGGCAGCCAGACCCCACATGACGCACATCGTTGTATCCATTATAGTGCTTTCGGAGAGGATTTGCAAGGAAAAGAAAAACACTGCGAGAGAAAATTTGGTGGGATTTTTGTGGATTGTGACGGAAAGCGTATCGGCAGGCCGTCCGGTAGTTTCCCCGCAAATGGGACCCGAAACCCACGGTTTCGCCCCAACGCTTCGCGCCGGGACCCCACTTCTCTGGACATTTGCTTGGGAAACTCCCCTCCACCTGCCTCTGACAGGTTTACCGGCTGGTCAAATGCCCGTCAAATCAAAGCTGGGTGTATACTCCTCCCGGGCGCTGCTCTTCTGCTGCATATAGCCGGCGGTCAGCCCCAGATCCATGGCATAATTGACCACCCGGCGGTACTCGTAGGTGGTGATGCGCCGCCCGATGCCGTGCTCTGCGGCCTTGTAAAAGGGGGTGTACTGGCTCATGACACTGGGGATGAAGCAGCCGGGGTCGGCCTCGTTCCATGCGGCCATCCGGTCGAGGACGGCAAAACTGTCGTCGATGTGGCCGGGCAGGGCCAGATGTCGCAGGATGACGCCTTTCTGTAAGATGCCCTCGCTGTCGAACACCGGATGGCCCGCCTGCGCCATCATGGCCTCGATGGCGGGCCTGGCCTGGGCGAAGTAGTCCGGCGCAGAGGAAAGCTCGGCGGAGAGGGAAGAGGAGACGTACTTCAAATCGGCCAGCCAGATGTCGATATAGCCGCGCCACGCCTCCACGCTCTCCACCGTCTCGTAGCCGCCGGTGTTGCAGACGATGGGCAGACGCAGCCCCTCGGCCCGGGCAATGTCCAGCGCCGCGATGATCCAGGGCCGCCACTGGCCGGGGGTGACGAGGTTGATGTTGTGGGCGCCCTGCTTCTGCAGATCGAGGAAAATTTCGGCCAGATGCTCTATCGTGATCTCTTTGCCCAGTCCCTCGGCGCTGATGGGGTAATTCTGGCAGAAACAACACTTGAGGGTGCAGCCCGAGAAAAACACGGTGCCGCTGCCCCGGGTGCCGCTGATGCAGGGCTCTTCCCAGAAGTGCAGGGCCGCGCGGGCGGCTTTCAGGGTGCCGCCCGCCCCGCAGAAACCTGTCTGCCCGGCGGCACGGTCTGCGCCGCAGCGGCGGGGGCAGAGGGTACAGGAGACAGGCGGCGTTGTGGAAATGTTTTTAGACATATTGTCCAACTCCTATGAGAAAGAATCATATTAAATTATCCGAGGCTATTATATCATTTTTGCCCCCGTAAGTGGTATACTAAGATTGAATATTGCATGTCATGCAAGAATACTACATGATTTGGAGGACACCATGCGTACAGAGACCGAAGAGATCCGGGACAACCTGAAATATCTGAGCCTTCTGGCCAGGGACTACCCCTCGCAGGCAGCGGCCGCCAGCGAGATCATCAGCACACAGGCACTGCTCAAGCTGCCCAAAGGTACCGAGCACTTCATGAGCGACCTGCACGGTGAGAACGAGGCGTTCGTACATATCCTGAACTCCGCTTCCGGCGTCATCCGCGAAAAGGTAGACATTGTGCTGGGGGATACCGTGCCGGAGGGGACGCGGGCCGAGCTGGCGACTCTGATCTATTATCCGAGCGAGAAGCTGCCCCAGCTCAAGGAGCGCTGCGCCGACGAGGAAGCGCTGGAACAGTGGTACAGTGAGACGCTGCTGCGGCTCATCGACATCTGCCGCCTCGTCTCTTCCAAGCACACCCGGGAGCATGTCCGGGCCTGCCTGCCGTCCAGCTGCGGTTACATTCTGGATGAGCTGCTCCACGCCCACTTCGAGGACCACGACAAAGACCTCTACTACGGCCAGATCGTCGGCAGCATCATCGAGAATGGCCGAGCCGATAAGTTCATCGTCCGTCTCTGTGAGCTCATCAAGCGTCTGGCCGTGGACAAGCTCCACATCGTGGGCGACCTGTTCGACCGCGGCCCCCGCCCCGACGTCATCCTTGACCTGCTGATGCGCCACCACGATGTGGACATCCAGTGGGGCAACCACGACGTGGTCTGGATGGGCGCGGCGGCCGGCAGTCCCATCTGCATCTGCACGGTGCTGAAGACCACCCTCTCTTACCACAACCATGGCATGGTGGAGGACTGCTACGGCATCAACCTCCGCCACCTGCAGCGGATGGCCGAGCAGTTCTATGGCGACGACGACTTGACCATCTGGATGCCTCACACCGACACTGCCCGCGGCCCCTACACCCCCGGTATGCTCCATCGCTGCGCCGTCATGCATAAGGCCATCACTATCCTGATGCTCAAGCTCGAGTGTCAGGTCATCGACCGCAACCCGGATTTCAAGATGCAGGACCGCGACTTCCTGCGTCGCATCAACTGGGAGAAGGGGACCGTCATGGTGGGCGGCAGGGAGTACCCCATGCGGGATACGTCTTTCCCGACGATAGACCCCGCCGACCCCACCGCGCTGAACAGCGACGAGAAGGTGGTGCTGCAAAAGCTGGTGCAGTCCTTCCGCCAGAGTGAGAAATTACAGCAGCACGTCGAGTTTCTGTACGCCAAGGGCAGCGTCTACCACATCGAGAACGGCAACCTGCTCTACCACGGCGCTGTGCCGATGACTAAGAAAGGCACCTTCGCTGTGGAGCGGTTCGAGGGCCACGCCTACTCGGGCCGCGCCCTCATGGACTACTGTGACGAGCGCGCCCGCCGGGGCTACTTCGCCCCCGAGGGCAGCGCCGCCCGCCAGAGCGGACAGGATTTCCTGTGGTATCTGTGGTGCGGCAAGCTGTCGCCCCTGTATGGCCGCAGCGCCATGACCACCTTCGAGCGGCTGTATGTCGAAGACGCTTCCACTCACACTGAGGTGAAGGACCCCTATTATACATGGTATAATGAGGAAGCCGTCTGCCGCCGCATCCTCGCCGAGTTCGGCCTGCCCGGCACCAGCCACATCGTCAACGGCCATGTCCCCGTGCAGGAGAAGAAGGGCGAGAGCCCCATCAAGGGCGGCGGACGCCTCGTGGTCATCGACGGCGGTTTCTGCCGCGCCTATCACGAAAAGACCGGCATCGCGGGCTACACGCTGGTCTATTCCAGCCGCACCATGTCCCTGCGCACCCACCAGCCCTTCGAGAGCGCCGAAAAGGCTGTGAACGAGAATCTGGACATCCTCTCCCAGAAGAACATCCTCGAGACGGAGAACCACCGCATCCTCGTGGAGGAGACCGACGAGGGCGAGATCCTGCGGGAGAAGGTCCACGACCTCAAACAGCTGGTCCGCGCCTATCAGCTGGGCTGGATCAAGGAGACCCGCTGCGACGACAGTGTGTGGTAAGCAGTGGCAAATGTAAAATTTTCCTGAAAATAAGAGACAAAATCCGAGAATAATAGAAAAGAAACTGGGCAAAACAGAAAATAATCGACGAGCGTGCATTGGGGCTTTGCTTTTTGCTGGAAGTTGTGTATAATAAAGTAGCTGTAATTATGCCAACTGGTTGTGAGCTTTGTACAGCGAGAAGGAATAACGTACCTTGAACTGACCTTTTGGGCCTGCGGGGAGCGGGACTGTGACAAGGAGATCATAAAATTGGAAAAGTTTGTTATTACGGGCGGTAAGCCCCTGCACGGCGAAGTCATCATCTCCGGCGCGAAGAATGCGGCTGTGGGCATCCTGCCTGCTACCATTCTGGCAGCGGACGTCTGCGTCATCGAGAACCTGCCGGACATCAGCGATGTGGCGGTGAGCCTCAAGATCCTCAGCGTGCTGGGCGCTAAGGTCCGGATGCTGAACAAGAACACCTACGAGATCGACACCACCCATCTGACCGGCACCAACGTCCCCGACGACCTGTCCCGCCAGATGCGCGCCAGCTACTATTTCCTCGGCGCACTGCTGTCCCGCTTCGGCAAGGCCGAGGTGGCCATGCCCGGCGGCTGCAACCTCGGCCCCCGCCCCATCGACCAGCACCTGAAGGTGTTCAGCGCTCTGGGCGCAGAGGACAGTGTGGACTACGGCATGATTACCGTCCACGCCGACGAGCTGAACGGCGCTCATATCTTCTTTGATAAGGTGAGCGTGGGCGCTACCATGAACGGTATGCTCTCCGCTGTCATGGCCAAGGGTCAGACCATTCTGGAAAACTGTGCCAAGGAGCCCCATGTGGTCGATCTGGCCAACTTCCTGAATATGTGCGGCGCTGATGTGCGCGGCGCAGGCACCGATGTCATCAAGGTGCGCGGCGTTGAGCAGATGCACGGCTGCACCTACAGCATCATCCCCGACCAGATCGAGGCCGGCAGCTACATGGTGGCTGCAGCGGCCACCGGCGGCGATGTGCTGGTGAAGAACGTCACCCCCAAGCACCTCGAGCCTATCACCGCAAAGCTCCGCCGTGCGGGCATTGAGGTGGAGGAGTTTGACGATGCTGTGCGGGTTCGCCGCACCGGCGACATCCTGCCCCTCAAGATCAACACCATGCCCCACCCGGGCTTCCCCACCGATATGCAGCCCCTGATGGGCGTTCTGCTCAGCGTGGCAAAGGGGACTTCCACCGTCACCGAGAGCGTGTGGGATAACCGCTTCCGCTATGTGGATGAGCTGCGCAAGATGGGCGCGAATGTCCAGGTGGACGGTCAGGTGGCCGTGTTCGAGGGCGTGGAGAAGCTTTCTCCCGCTCCGCTCCGCGCTTCCGACCTGCGCGCCGGTGCAGCGATGGTCGTTGCAGCCCTGATGGCCGACGGCACCAGCGAGATCGAGGAGATCGGTCATATCGAGCGCGGCTACGAGAACATCGTGGAGAAGCTGCGCGGCCTCGGTGCTGACATCAAGAAGGTGGAGCGGATGCCCGCTGCACTGGAACAGGCTCTGTAATTAGAAAAACCTCTCCGTCACGCCTGCGGCGTGCCGCCTCCCCTGTCAAGGGGAGGCATTGGCAGTCCGTCAGGTCCCTGCGTTTTTATGACTGCGCAGCAGACGGAGGGGTTTTATTTGTTGAGGTTTATCATGTCTGAATTTATCTCTCTTTATTCCGGTTCCTCCGGCAACAGCAGCGTCGTGCGCTGTGGGGAGCGGTATCTCATCGTGGATATGGGCAAAGGCGTCCGCACCACCGGCGCAGCCCTCAAGGAGCTGGAGCTGAACATCTCCGACTGCGACGGCATTCTTGTCACCCATGAGCATAGCGATCATGTGAAGGGCCTTTCCACCTTCCTGAAAAAATATCCGCTGCCGGTGTACGGTGCAGAGGAAACACTGGAATTTCTGGACGCAAACGGGGGCGTTCCCGCCAGCTGCGACTTGACGGCCCTGACGCCGGGCAGGGAAGAGGACATCGGTGTCTTCGGGGTCAAAGCTTTTCCCACCAGCCACGACGTCCCCTGTGTGGGCTACCGCATCCACACCCCCGACGAGAAGACCATGACCATCGCCACCGACCTCGGTGTGCTGACTCCTGCTGTACATGAAGCCCTCTCCGGCTGCGACCTTGTGGCCCTCGAGAGCAACTACGACCTGCATATGCTCCGCAGCGGGCCGTACCCCTACTATCTGCGCGCCCGCATCGAGTCGGTCCGGGGCCACCTCTCTAACGACGAGTGCGCGGCAAAGCTGCTGGAACTCATCCAGGAGGGCTGCAAGAAGTTTGCCCTCTGTCACCTCTCGCAGGAGAACAACACCCCTATGCTGGCGCTGCAGACCGTCTTTTCCACCCTCGGTACGGCGGGCGTCGTGCCGGACAAGGATTGTATCGTCCAGACCCAGCGGCGGAATGAAGTGAGCCCCGCGCTGGCGTTCTGACACTATAAAACCAGAGCAGGAAAAGGAGAAAAGAGCCTATGTCGTACATCATGGCGCTGGACGCCGGAACCACCTCGAACCGCTGCATCCTGTTCAACAAAGTGGGTGAGATCTGCAGCGTCGCGCAGAAGGAATTTGCCCAGTATTACCCGAGACCCGGCTGGGTGGAGCACGACGCCAATGAGATCTGGGCCACTCAGCTGGGCGTGGCCCTCTCGGCCATGAACAAAGTCGGCGCCCGAGCCGAGGACATCGCCGCCATCGGCATCACCAACCAGCGGGAGACCACCATCGTCTGGGACAAGGAGACCGGGGAGCCCATCTGCCACGCCATCGTCTGGCAGTGCCGCCGCACCAGCGAATACTGCGACGAGCTGAAGGCCCGGGGCCTGACGGAGAAATTCCGGCAGAAGACCGGCCTCATCATCGACGCCTATTTCTCGGCCACCAAGCTCAAATGGATACTGGATCATATCCCCGGTGCCCGCGAAAGGGCCGAGCGGGGAGAACTGCTCTTCGGCACCGTGGAGACCTGGCTCATCTGGAAGCTGACCTGCGGAAAACTGCATGTCACCGACTATACCAACGCCAGCCGCACCATGATGTTCAACATCCACACGCTGGAATGGGACGACGAGATCCTGCAGGAGCTGAACATCCCGAAATGTATGCTCCCGAAGCCGGTGCCGTCCAGCGGCTTTTATGAGTACGCTGACCCGATGCACTTCGGCGGCGAGATAAAAATTGCCGGTGCGGCAGGCGACCAGCAGGCGGCCCTCTTCGGCCAGACCTGCTTTGCCTCCGGCGAGGCGAAAAACACCTTCGGCACCGGCGGCTTTTTACTCATGAACACCGGTGAGACGCCGGTCACATCCCGGAACGGCCTTGTCACCACCATCGCCTGCGGCCCCGACGGCAAGGTGAATTATGCGCTGGAAGGCTCTATTTTCGTGGCCGGCGCGGCCATCCAGTGGCTCCGCGATGAGCTGCGCCTGCTGGAAGAGGCCCGCGACTCCGAGTATATGGCCCAGAAGGTCAAGGACACCAACGGTTGTTACGTCGTGCCGGCCTTCACCGGCCTCGGCGCGCCCTACTGGGACCAGTACGCCCGCGGCACCATCGTGGGCCTCACCCGGGGTTGCAACAAGTACCACATCATCCGCGCCACGCTGGACAGCATCTGCTATCAGGTCAACGACGTCCTCCGCGCCATGGCGGCGGACTCCGGCATCGCCATGAAGTCTCTCCGGGTGGACGGCGGCGCGTCGGCCAACAACTACCTCATGCAGACCATGGCCGACATCAGCGACCTCGAAGTCAAGCGCCCCCGCTGCGTGGAAACGACGGCGCTGGGCGCGGCCTATCTGGCCGGCCTCGCCGTAGGCTACTGGCAGTCCGCCGAGGACATCACCCGCAACTGGTCGGTGGACCGCGTGTTCTGCCCGGCCATCTCGGAAGAGGAACGCACCAAGCGCATCAAGGGCTGGAATAAGGCTGTCCGCTGCGCCTATCACTGGGCCAGGGACGAAGAGGAATAAGAAGAGAAAAAACGGTCGGAGTTGCCTGACGAGTAACTCCGACCGTTTTTGTTATTGAGTAGCTTGAGCGAGGGAAAACCACCGGCTCGCAGAGAACATAATGCTCCGACGAGCTGTGCTTTGGGGTTAAATCATCTTAAAGTATTTCAGTGCATCCCTTTCAGGAGTCGATCTCGTCCTTGGAAAGCGCAATGACACATTCGCAATGCCGTGTTCGTGGAAAAAGGTCCACCGGCTGCACCTTCTCCGCATGATACCCATGCTCTTCGAGCCATGCGGCATCTCTTGCGGCGGTGGAGGGGTTGCAGCTGACATAGACCACCCGGCGGGGGGACATCTGGACGACGGCGGAAAGGGTCGTCTCGTCGCAGCCCTTGCGGGGCGGGTCGAGCATGATGACATCAGGACGCAGGCCCTCAGCGGCGAGGCGGGCCGCAGCCTGACCGGCGTCGGCGCAGAAGAAGCGGCTCTTGGCGGCGACGGCGTCGCCCATCCGGGCGGCGTTGGCCTTGGCGCTGTCAATAGCCTCAGGCACGATCTCCACGCCGATGAGCTCCCGGCAGCGGTCGGCCATGGAGAGACCGATGGTACCCATGCCGCAGTAGAGGTCGAGCAGAACGTCCGAGGGCTCCAGCTGGGCGTACTCGGCAGCGATGCCGTAGAGCCGCTCAGCGGCCAGTGTGTTGACCTGATAGAAGGAGAGGGGGCCGAGTTGGACCGGCACACCGCAAAGAGTATCCTCGATGTAGCCCGGGCCGTAGAGCGAGACGGTCTCTTCACCCAAGATGACATTGGTCTTCTTGGCGTTGACGTTGATGAGGACGGACGCAATATCGCTGAACTGCTCCCGCAGCGCGGCCACGAGCTCCTCGCTGTGGGGAAACTTCGGGCGGGTGCAGACGAGGCAGACCATGATCTGGCCGCTGTGTGTACCCCGGCGCAGGAAGATATGCCGAACAAGGCCCTTGCCGCTCTCCTCGTCGTAGGGCTGGATGCCGTGGGCGGCGAAGAAGCTGCAGAGCGCGTTGCCGATGTCGTTCAGGACGCCGGGCTGTAATTTGCAATCGGGGCAGGGGACGATGCGGTGGGTGCGGCCGGCGTAAAAGCCGATGCAGGGCGCACCGTTTTTGTCGCGGCCCACAGGGAACTGTACCTTGTTGCGGTAGCGGTCCGTGTCGGGTGCGCCCAGCACGTCCGGCACCGGTACGTCCAGCTTGCCCAGCCGCGCAAAGGCGTCACGTACAAACTGGGTCTTGGCGGCGCACTCGGCCTCATAGCTGATATGCCGCAGCCCGCAGCCGCCGCAGGGGCCGGCCACCGGGCAGTCCTGCCTGACGCGGCCCGGCCCGGCGGTCAACAGCTTCTCCACACGGCCAAAGGCATAGGTTTTCATCGGCTTGACAATACGCACCTCGGCCACATCGCCGGGGGCGGTCAGCGGCACAAAAACGGCCTGACCGTCCTTGTGGGCCACGCCGTTTCCGTCATTGGAGAGCGCTTCGATCTCCAGAGTAATGATCTGATTTTTTGTAAAAGGCATGTCTGCTCCTTATAAATAGTGCGGGAAATGTTACGGGTTGATGGCCTGCGGCGCGGCAGGACCCTCCTTCTCCAGCGTGGCCAGGTACTTGCTCGGCGGCACGCCCTTGACCTTTTTGAACACGCGGGAAAAATAGAACTGGTCAAAAAAACCCACAGATACGGCGATTTCCGCAATCGACAGGCTGGAATTCTTCAGCAGGCTGCACGCCTCGCTGATGCGGTAGCTTGTCAGGTAGTCAATGGGGCTCTGCCCGACATTCGACATGAACACGCGGTACAGGTGGCTGCGGCTGACGCCGACGGCCTTGGCAATATCGTCCACCGAAATATCATGCGAGTAGTTGAACTGGATATACTTGATGGCGGCCAGCACGTACTGGCTGCTGGACGAGCCTACGTTGGGCATCGCCTCGCGGGCCTCCTTCATCAGGTGCGCCATAAAGATATACAGATAGCCCGTCATCAGGGCCTCGCACTGCGGCTCCGGCCCGCGGGACAGGTAGATGTTGTACAGCGCCTCCCGCACGGTCTGCGGGTCCTTGCAGTGGTGTACGGGGTGCGCGTCGGAGAACGGCGTCTGCTGCACCAGCTTGTTGGCACACGCGCCGTTGAAGCCGACCCAGTAGTACTCCCACGGGTCGGTCTCGTCGGCGGCGTAGGTGATGAGCTGGTTCGGCTTGGCCAGGAACAGATCGCCCTCCTGCAGCGTGTGCGAGGCCCCGTTGACCTGATACACACCCTTGCCCGCCACCACCAGATGGATCAGGTAGTGGTCGCGCACGCCGGGGCCCCAGGTGTGGCCCGGCTGGCAGTATTCATGCCCGCAGTTAAAAATCGAGAGCTCGACGTTGTCGGTGTAGCTCTGCTTGTAGGATTGCTTCATCTCATTGATGGTCATGGCGGCACCTCGCTCGTGTGATATTTTCATTATACCAAGCTATTCATCAAAAGTCCATAAAAGAGGCGGAAAAAATGTTTGCTTTTTTTGCAGGATTTGCTATACTGAAAACAAGAAACCCGCAGAGAGCCGCTCCTTTGGCTGTCTGCCTAAAAACATAAGGCTCAATTTGTGCATATCTACGAAAAGAGCCGCCCGACAGGAAAGGTGAGTGGAATCATGGCAAATACCATTGAACTCAAACAGCAGATCGCACAGGGCGAATACGACGCCGCCTTTGCCAAGCTGTACGGTGCAGACGCCGTGCAGGAGCAGCGCAAGCGCTATACCGACCTGATCGACGAATTTGAAAAGAAATACGGCACCAACCGCACGGTGCGCCTCTATTCCGCCCCGGGCCGCACCGAGATCGGCGGCAACCACACCGACCACAACAACGGCGTGGTGCTGGCAGGCTCTGTCAACCTGGATATGGTGGCCGTCGTCTCCCCGAATGAGGAAAATGTCATCCGCGTCAAGTCCCTGGGCTTTGACAAAATTGACGACGTCGATGTCACCAACCTCGTCCCGCAGCCGCGCGAGGCCGAGCACTCCGCGTCCCTGATCCGCGGCGTAGCCAAGGGCATCGTGGATGCGGGCGGCAAGGTGGGCGGCTTTGACTGCTACACCACCAGCAACGTGCTGCGCGGCTCCGGTCTGTCCAGCTCCGCAGCCTTTGAGGTCTGCATCGGTGCCATCCTGCGCGGCGAGTACAACAACAATGACATGGAGAAGTTCAACCAGGTCAAGATCGCCCAGATCGGCCAGTTTGCTGAAAACGTGTTCTTTGGCAAGCCCTGCGGTCTGATGGACCAGACTGCCTGCGCCGTCGGCGGCGTTATCACCATCGACTTCAAGGACCCGGCCCACCCGGTGGTCGGCCAGACCGCCATCGACCTGGCAAAGCACGGCTTTGTCATGTGCATCAGCGATACGAAGGGCAGCCACGCCGACCTGACAGACGACTACGCCGCCATCCGCCGTGAGATGGAGAGTGTGGCCGAGCAGTTCGGCAAAAAGGTCCTGCGCGAGGTCGATGAGGACGAGTTCTACAAGGCTCTGCCCAAGCTGCGCAAGGCCGTGGGGGACCGCGCCGTCGTGCGTGCGATGCACTTCTACAACGACTGCCGCCGCGCCGCCCAGCTCTGCGACGCCGTGCGCGAGGACGATTTTGAAACGTTCCTGCGCCTCATTATCGAGGGGGGGCACTCCAGCTTTGAGTTCAACCAGAACGCCTACAGCATCAAGAACCCGAAGGAGCAGGGCGTGCCTGTGGCCCTGGCCCTGAGCCAGCGCGTACTGAATGGCCGCGGCGCGTGGCGTCTGCAGGGCGGCGGCTTTGCCGGCACCATTCAGGCGTTTGTGCCCGTT
>OHAN01002405.1_pt1 | contig 12703 bp, 10 predicted proteins | sample 1577121 | NCBI WGS metagenome assembly OHAN01 (sample SAMEA3541554, study PRJEB24748) | human gut metagenome | biome: human gut; feature: human-associated habitat; material: faeces | place: China | collected 2012 | reverse complement strand
CCTTATGGACAATGACCAGCTGGAAGGGCGATACCCGCAGATGGCCGGGCACACGGGCAGCAGCATGGATGTGGCAAAGTACATCCACGACGACAGCATTGACACCGGCGACAAAAGCGTTGTGGTGGACTGGTATTACAAAAAGGCCCTTGAGGGCGGGCAGACGGTGCTGCATTACTGCAAATACTGCAACGGTGTGGTGCTGTATGCCAGCGAGAACGACCCGCAGTATGCCCAGCGGGGCTTTTACGACCACGGGAAATACCCCTTTGTGTTTGACCCGCTGTTCCGGGAAGAGGACAGCCCGGCGGGCTTTGGATACATTGATGTGATGAAGGACACCCAGACCGCCATTGACGAGATGAACCACGCCATGGACGAAAACGTGAAACTGGCTGCAAGGGCCCGTTATGTGCTGAGCGACACAGCGGGTGTGAACGAAGAAGAGCTGGCCGACTTTGGCAAGGACATCGTGCACGTGGTGGGCAGGCTGACGGACGACAGTTTCCGGCCTTTGCAGACCAATGTACTGAGCGGCAACTGCATCAGCTACCGGGATGCACGGGTGAGCGAGCTGAAGGAAATCAGCGGCAACCGGGATGTGAGCCAGGGCGGAACCACCAGCGGCCTGACAGCGGCAAGCGCCATTGCGGCTTTGCAGGAGGCGGGCAGCAAACTTAGCCGCGATATGCTGAAAAGCGCGTACCGGACGTTTGCAAAAGAATGCTACCTTGTGATCGAGCTGATGCGGCAGTTCTACGACGAAGAGCGGGTATACCGCATTACCGGCGAGAGCGGCGGCGTGGAGTATGTGCCGTTCAGCAATGCGATGCTGCAGGCCGTGCCCGGCGGCAATGTGGGCGGTGTGCAGCTGGGCGACCATGAGCCGGTGTTCGACATTACGGTAAGCGCGGCAAAGAAAAGCACTTTCAGCCGCCTTTCTCAGAACGAGACGGCAAAGGAGTGCTACCAGCTGGGATTCTTTGCACCGGCCAACGCCGATGCTGCCCTTGCTGCGTTGGAAATGATGGACTTTGAAGGCATTGAGAAGGTGCGGGAGAGGGTGAGCCAGAACGGCACGCTGTACCAGCAGCTGCAGCAGATGGCACAGCAGATGCAGAAGATGGCCGCCATCATTGACCAGCAGAACGGCACCAACGTGAGCGCAGCAGCCAGCGCGGCCGGACAGGCTGCCGGCGCTGCCGGAACAGGGGGCGGCGGGACCGCGGACGCGAAGGACACCACCAACAGTCTGGGAGATGTGGTGGGCGAAAGCGGGAGCAACAGCATGGCGACCCAGGCCGCAAAGCGGGCCATGAACGTGAACAACCCGAACAAGTGAAGGAGGAACGGCATGGAGCTGAAAAACACCATCGATGGCATGATCAGTAACGACTACCGGGAACGCTTTAAAGCGGAGTACCGGCAGACGAAGGAACGGTACGAAAGACTGAAAGGGCTTTGCAACCGGATCGAGGCGGCGAAAAGGACCAGAAGGGAAGAGCCGAGGCATGATTGCCCGATTGGACTGCTGCGGGAGCAGCAGGAACGCATGGGAATGTATCTGGAAACGATGGAGATCCGGGCGGAGATCGAGCAGATCGATCTGAACAAGTGACCGGGGAAGGAGAATAAAATGATCACCATTATTTACGACGAAAAAAGGAAGGACATAAGCCTGCAGGCATCGGGACACGCGGGCTATGCGCCGAAAGGACAGGACATTGTGTGCGCGGCGGTGAGCACACTGATGCAGAGCCTGGCTTACAGCGTGGATAGCGGCACTGTGACCTGCGACCCGGGCGGGGACAACATCCTGCGTGTACAGGCGAACCGGAGCCTTGACACTCTGGCGAAGTTTGAGCTGGTGATAGATGGGCTGTACCTGCTGGCCCAGCAGTACCCTGAGAATGTGCAGCTCATGAACCTGCATGCAAACGATGCAGACAACATGGATCTGCAGTTATTTGGTGACGGTGCAGCAGCTGGCAGTTCCGGTGACGGTGCGCAAGCTTCAGAGGGCGAAAGCAGCCCGGTGGCACCGCCTGCCCTGCGGCCCGCACAGGAGCGGCTTGCGAAGCGCAGCAGGCCGGGCAAAGCAGCAAAAGTGACGACAGAAAAAAACCTTCAGCCGCCTGCGGGCGGCAGCTCCCTCAATGAGGGAGCCAAAGTCGATGCCGAACGGCTGGCGCAGGAGGAAGCTGAACCGGACAAGGGCAACGAGCAGGAGCAGGGCAGCGAAACCGAAGAAAACGTGCAGCTGACACCGGAACAGCGCCGGAATGCCTTTGCGAAGGCGATGCAGCAGTACCCGGAAGAGTTTGAAGAGGCCATGCAGCATGCTGCGCGGATGGCGGTGCAGAGCATCCGGGAAAACCCGCAGCTGAACGAGCTGGGCAAGGTGCTGGCCGAAGCCTACGGCATTGACATGAGCAACATGGACGGGCTGATCGATGCCGTGAAAAACGGCCGGGTGAAGAACGATGAATATTATGAAACGCTGGCGGCGCAGCGGGGCATCAGCGTGAAAACCGCGCGGGAGATGGACCGCATGGAGGGCCAGCTGCAGCGCGCCAATGCTGAAAAGCAGCAGGCCGAACAGCTGCGGCTGGCCGCGGAGCACCAGCAGCGTGCAGCGGCAGTGCGTGCCCGGTGGGAAGCAGAAGCGGCAAAGCTGAAAAACAGCTACCCGGACTTTGAGCTGGACGAAGTGCTGAACAACCCTGCCGTGGCGGATATGATCCGGCGGGGCGTGGGGCTGGAAGCGGCATACCGTGCAGCCTACTTTGACCGCCTGATGGAAAACCAGACGGCCCGCACGGCAAAACAGGTGGAGCAGGGCGTGGCGACGCGCATCCAGCAGCGCAGCCAGCGCCCGGCTGAGAACGGGACACACCCCGGCGGCGCGGCCGAGATGAAGGTGGATGTGGCCCACATGACACGGCAGCAGCGGAAAGAGCTGGCACGCAGGGCACAGCGCGGAGAACGCATTGTGCTGTGAGAGATTTCCCGCGCGAAGAATGCGAGAAAGATAAACCCTTTTGAAGGAGGATAAACAAATGAGCAAGAAGAGACTGGATCTGCAGATGTTTGCGGATGCAAGCGCACAGCTGCAGAACACCACGGGCGCAGCCGGTATGACGGCTGAGATGAAGACCTACTACGAAAAGACCCTGCTGGATCTGGCAGAGCCTGCACTGGTGCATGACCAGTTCGGCGACAGTTACCCGATTCCGGCGAACAACGGCAAGACCATTGAGTTCCGCAAGTATGATGCGCTGCCCAAGGCCACCACGCCGCTGACCGAGGGCGTGACCCCGGCAGGTCAGGCGCTGAACGTGACCACCGTGACCGCCGAGGTGCACCAGTACGGCGGCTGGGTGCCCCTGACCGACATGCTGGATCTGACGGCCATTGACAACAACATCGTGCAGGCCACCAATGTGCTGGCAAGCCAGGGCGGCCGTACCATGGACACCATTGTGCGCGATATCCTGAACGGCGGCACCAACGTGATCTATGCACCGAAGATCGGAACGGGCGGCGCGGAGACCGCCGTGACCAGCCGTGCGGATCTGGATGCCACTGCACAGCTGACGGTGGATCTGATCGACCAGGCAGTGGCGCTGCTGCAGACCCAGAACGCAGACACCATTGGCGACAGCTTTGTGGCCATTGTGCACCCGCACACCAGCTACGATATCCGCAAGGACCCGAACTGGATCGAGGCGCACAAGTATGCGGCACCGGAGGAGATCTTCAACGGCGAGATCGGCAAGATCAACAACGTGCGGTTCGTGGTTTCCAGCGAGGCAAAGGTGTGGAAGGGCGATGGCTGCCCGGCGGGGCTGGCTGTGTACAGCACGCTGGTACTGGGTGCCCACGCCTACGCGACCACCGAACTGGAAGGCGGCGGTATGCAGCACATTGTGAAGCAGCTGGGCTACGGCGATGACCCGCTGAACCAGCGTGCTTCTGTGGGCTGGAAGGCCACCAAGACGGCGGAACGGCTGAGCGAGCAGTACATGGTGCGCATTGAGAGCTGCTCGGCACGCTACAGCGCAAAGGCGCTGGCAAACTAAGGAGGAACCAACATGGCAGTAAAGAAGCAGGAAACCGAAGCCGCTGTGCAGGCAGCACCGGAAAAGGACACGGAGGTGATCCGGCTGTTCAAGGACAACCAGCGCTACAAAACGCCGGTGTTCGTGGGCGTGAACGGTGAGACCTACCTGATCCAGCGCGGTGTGGACGTGGAGGTACCGAAGGCGGTTGCTGAGGTGCTGCGCCACAGCGAAGAGATGGACGGCGAGGCAATGGCAAAGATCGTGGCGGCGGAAAGCGCTGCTGTGCAGCAGGCGCAGCGCGTGTAAGGCCGAAGAGCACAGCTCTTGCAAAGAAAAGAGCATTTTGCAAAATGAAAACAGACACCCGGTACAGCGGCACATGGCTGTGCCGGGTGTTTTTGCAGCAGAGGCGACTGCTGGCTGCGGCAGGAAGAACGCAGGGAGCCGTGACCTGCGCAGCAGGAGCTGACCGGAAAGGAGACTTGATAAGATGACAGCCGGACAGGCGATAGAACAGGCCGATGAACTGCGGCCGAACAACCAGTTTACGGACAGCCTGAAACAGAGCTGGCTGCACCAGTGCGATGCCCGGATGCGCACGAGCATTGTGCAGCGCAGCCGGACGGCGGACTTTGATGCTGTGGGTGCGGATGTGAACTGGAACGAAGGATTGGAATACGAAACGGTGCTGCTGGCACCGGAAGCCTTTTGCCCTTTGTATGTGCACTGGCTGTGTGCGCAGATGGATCTGGCGCTGGGCGAGACAGCACGGGCCATGAATGAGCTGCAGGTGTACAGCGACTACCTGCAGGAATTTGCCGTATGGATGCGGAAGCGGTACGCACCGGCCGCTGGTGCGCAGTGGAGGTACTGAGGGATGATGGATGGAACGAACCTGAACGTGCTGCAGACGAGCCGCCAGATGCTGCGGGCCTTTGGCGGGCTGAACGAAGGATACGGCTGCAGCGAGGCAGAGTTCAGCGGGGAAATGAATTTTTCCAGCCGGGGATACCCGGCGCTGCAGACGCGGAAAATGCGCAGGAATGTGCGGACGGTACAGGGTGTGAACGGAATGTACCACCTGAATGGGCTGCTGATCTGCCGCGGAAAGACGCTGGAATACACCCCGGACGAAGAAGTACGTACCGGTGCGGTGGTGCTGGAGAACGTGCTGACCGATGACCGCAAGGCCATGGCGGGCATGGGCACGAAAGTGCTGATCTGGCCTGACAAGGTGGCTTTTGACACGGGCACCGGCGAACTGACGCGCCTTGGCGCACAGTGGGAGATGGGCGGGAAAAGCGTGACCGTGACCCCCTGCGATGCCGAAGGCCGGACATACACCCCGGCGGGCGCAGGCAAGACCGAACCGAAAGAGCCGGAGGACGGACAGCTGTTTTTGAAAAGTGACAGCAACGAAGCCTATGACAGCAATGCGGTGCTGCTACGCTACAGTGCAAAAAACAAAAAGTGGGTGGAAGTGCTGCTGAGCGCGGTGAAGATCCGGTGTCCGGGGATCGGCGGAGTGATCCGGGAGGGGGACACTGTGACCATAAGCGGGATGCCGGACACAGTGTGCAATGCAGTGGCAAAAGGACTGAACGGTGAGGTGATGATCCAGACCATGGACGGCGACGAGATGGTGGCAGTGCTGACACGGGCCGAGGACAGCAACCGGTATTACGGAAGCTGGACTATGACGGAGACCAGTGTGACATGGAAGAGCGCTGACGGCACCGTGACCGAGAACGACGCAGCGGCCGCACCGGTGAAGGTGGAGCGGCGGGTGCCGGAACTGGACTTTGTGACGGAACAGGGAAACCGGGTGTGGGGATGCAGCCGGAAGGAAAACACCATTTACGCCTGTGCTCTGGGCGACCCGACCAACTGGTACAGCTATCAGGGCATTGCAGCGGACAGCTATGCCGTGAGCGTAGGCAGTGACGGCGCATTTACCGGCGCTGCAAGCTGTCTGGGATACCTGCTGTTCTTCAAGGAAAACTGCATCCACAAACTGTACGGCACAAAGCCCAGCGATTACCAGATGAGCAGCGTGCGCTGCCGGGGCGTGGCGGCAAACGCAGCGAACAGCCTGTGCGTGATCGCAGAGACGCTGTATTATCTTTCGCCGGACGGGGTGATGGCATGGGACGGAAGCCTGCCGACAAAGGTATCCGCTGCGCTGGACACCAGCGGGCTGACTGCGGTGGACTGGGCCATGGCGGGAAGCATGGACATGCGGTATTACCTGTACCTGCACCAGAAAGCAGGCGGCCCGCAGGCCGGACGGCTTTTGGTATACGACACGGAAAAAGGCCTGTGGCACGAGGAAAGCGCTGCAGGCACCGAGATGGTATCCACCGGGCAGCAGCTGTACCTGTGGGACGGCAGCGTACTGTGGGCCGCAGATCCTGACCGGGAAAGCGGCACGGAGGAAGCAGGGCAGGAAACGGCGCTGCAGTTTGAAGCGGTGAGCGGAGACATTGGCCTGAGCGTACCGGACGACAAGTACATCAGCCGGGTGACGGTGCGGCTGGATGCGCTGGCCCACACGGTGGTAACGGTGGCTGCAAGCTATGACGGCGGAGCCTTTGAAACTTTGGGCACCTGCGCAGCAGGGAAGGACCACCAGCGCATCAACCTGCCCTTTGTGCCCCGGCGGGCAGATACGCTGCAGCTGAAGATCTATGGCACCGGGCAGATGGTGCTGCGCAGTGTGGCCTTTACGCTGGCGGCGGCGACCGGTGGGCGCGTGAGCGCGGCACAGCCGAGGAAATGAGAGAAGGAGCGTAGAAATGGCAAGTTTGGCGGGACTGGAAGGCATTGCGCTGCCTTCCTTCAGCAGTGAGATGCCGGCAGAAGATGCCCGTGCGCTGCGGAATTACCTGTACCAGCTGACGGAACAGCTGAACTATGTGCTGACGAACATTGACCGGGAGAACTGCTCGGAAGAATTTTTAGAACGGATGAACGGGGAAGGAGCATAAAAAATGGGACTGTTTGGAAACAATGACCGCCTGAACACGGCACGGTACAACCTGGAACAGTATGAGAAAACGAAGCCTGCAGACTACCAGAGCAAGTATCAGGGCCAGATCAAGGATGTGATGGACAAGCTGGAAAACATGGGCGATTTTGATTACGACCCGGATGCAGATGCAGCCTACCAGCAGTACAAGAACCAGTACACCCGGCAGGCAAAGCTGGCAAACCAGAATGCGCAGGCGAATGCCGCCGCCATGACCGGCGGCTACGGCTCCAGCTACGGTACGCAGGCGGGACAGAACGCCTATGCCAGCACGATGAACAGCTTGGACAATGTGCTGGACAGCCTATACAGCCAGAGCAAGGCCCAGTACAACACGGAGAAGAGCGGCCTGCAGCAGCAGCTGAGCGGGCTGCAGAGCGCGGAAAAGCAGGACTACAGCCAGTACCAGAACGACCTTGCCAACTGGACCGAAGGCCTACAGTACAAAAAGAACGAGTACGACAACGCTTACAGCGCAAAGCAGAACGGGTGGCAGAATTTTATGAACGGGGCGCTGCAGGTGGCAGGCATTGCAGCGAAGATCCTGCCGCTGTTCTTTATTTAAGGAAAGGAGAAAAGAATGGGAACCATCAAGAGATTGAACGACGCGCAGCAGCGCCTGCAGGACGCGGAAAACGCCATGCCGGGGGCCTACGATGACCAGTATGCGCAGGGCATTGCCGACACGCTGGACAAGATGGGCACGGCCAGCGGCGCGGGATTTGACTTTACCACGGCAGACAGCGGCTACAAGGACGCACTGACACGGATGGTGGGCAATGCGAATGCCGGTGCAGATGCGGCAGCAGCGACCGCAGATGCGCTTTCCGGCGGGTATGGCGCGGACTATGCAAAAAGCGCGGCAGATCAGGCAGCAGCGGCGCAGACGGCAAACACCGGCAGCACCCTTGCTGCAGCACGGGCGGACGCACTGGCCCAGTGGCAGCAGGAGCTTGCCGGTGCGGGCGACCAGCTGGACACCCTGCTGGGACAGCGCGCACTGGAACGCGGCGAGTATGACAGCAGCGTGAGCAATGCAGCAAACTGGCGCAATTACCTTTATGACCGCACCCAGCAGGCACGGCAGGAGAACAGCGACTTCTGGAACAATGTGTGGAACGCCGTGAAGGGCATTGGCAGCACGGTGATGGAAGGATACGATGCGTACAAGGGGTACAGCCAGCAGAAGTGGGAAAACGAGTTCAAGGAAAAACAGTACAATGACAGTCTGGCACGCACTCAGCTGAGCGATCAGGTGGCGGCGCTGCAGCAGGCCACCGCATACAAACAGGCAGGCTTTGATGATGCAGCGAAAGCAGTGCTGACGAAATATGGTTTGGACCAGACGATGCTGGATACATGGCAGGGCATGAGCAGTGTACAGCAGGATCAGATGGCGGCACTGCTGCAGGGTGCAAGTCTGGCAGGAAGTGGCAATGACACTGCAGCCAAAAACTACCTGCAGATGGCGGGCGTAGATACCGGCAGCATTGACTATTCGCCCACACTGAACCAGCGGCAGCTGAATTACACAGCAAACCAGCTGGCACTGAATAACCGTTATAGGACGACCGGCAGCGGGAGCAGCAGAACGAGCAGAACGAGAGCGGAAACACAAGCTCTGGCAGCGGCAAGACGGGAACGACCGGCTTTACCAACAGCCAGCTGCAGACGATGGCAACAAAATTCTCCGGGATGAAGAAGACAGACCCACTGTATGACTTCTACCAGCAGACCCTGACGGACGCGGGGTGGCTGAAAAACAGCACGGCGGGAAGCAACGGCACCAGTGGGCAGGCAAACACCCGCAGCAGTCCGCTGCGCAGCGGACTTGCAACGGCGCGCGGCATGCAGGCGAGGGGTTACAGTCTGGACGATATTGCGGGCAGACTTTCTGCAGACGGCATTACGGACAACACGCTGTCGTCCATTATGAAAATTCTGGAAGCGGAACGATAAAGGAGACCGGCAGTTATGAGCAAATGGACACCGGAAAGACTGAAAAAAGATAGAGAAAGTTGGGAAGCGAAAAACAACAGCCGCACCACAAACCGGACGGCAAGCACCGGTACAGCTGCGGGAACAGCAAACACTACGGACAAGTGGACACCGGAACGCATTGCAAAAGCGCGGGAAAGCTGGGAAGCGAAAAGCAGCGGACAGAATGCTGCCAGCCCGGCTGCGGCTGCAAGGCAGAACACCGGCACGGGCCTTGGTGCACGGGTGCTGGCGCAGATGACGGGCGCGGACAGCGGCCACAAGCTGCAGCTGGCAGTGCCGCAGGAAACAGGCAGAACACAGGCATATCCGGGCAAAAGCGGCATTGTGACCGACAGCGGTACAGGTACACGCAGCAGCACTGCGCAGCCGGAATGGCTGAACGCGAAGAGCACTGCAGCTCCGGCGGCAAAGGTGACGGGAACGGTGCAGCCCACTGAGCGCCAGCGCATTGCAGGCATTGCCAGCGGAGATGAAGGCTGGTATGCACAGACTGCGCAGAAGGTGAAGCAGTACACGGAAGATCTGAAAGCGACAGACGACTTCAGCGATTTTGACCGGCTGAACCAGTGGATGGACGCTGACCCGAAGCACCGGGAACTTGTGACGCTGATGCGCATTGGCACCGGCGGACAGAGCTATGCCGAGAAAAACAACGCCATGCAGCCCCAGAGCGTGAGCGGTGCTGCAGCCAGCGCAGCAGTGCCGGAAAAGAGTGCGGGCAGACGGGACTACACCGATGCGGAACTGCTGGCAAAGGGATACAGCCGCAAGGAGATCAGCGAAGCGCGGCAGTACATTGCCGACTTTGATGCGCTGCCTGCAGGACAGCGTGCAGCGCGGCGCGCGGCCAATACCATTGGCGGTATTGGAGACACGGTGGCATCCTCGGTTTTTCTGGCGGGTGAGACCGGCGTACAGAGCGCAAAGAATGCAGCAGCGACCAGCAGCAACTGGAAGCAGCTGCAGCAGGATGTACAGAGCGACGACCGGCAGCAGGAGCTGCTGCGCCTGATGACCGGCGGAAAGACACGGTATGCAGCACGGGACAACACGCTGCAGCTGGCACAGAGCAGCGGTGCAATGGCCAGTGCCCCGGCGGCACAAACAACGCAGAGCGATGCCTACACGGATGCAGAGCTGATTGAAAAAGGTTACACGCAGCAGGAGATCGACAACATGCGGGCGCGCATTGCCGGAACGGAAGTGCATGACAGCGTAGACCCGGAGAAGAGCTTTGGCTATCAGCTGTACAAGCGAGGACAGGATCTGACCGCAGCTGCACAGGCGGGCCTTAGCCCCATTGCAAAGCAGGCGCTGGGCATCGTGAGCAGTGCTGGCGAGAACCTTGCGGTGGCGGCTATTGACCCGGCATGGGTGCTGCCGGTGCTGAGTGCGCAGGGCGGTGCGGAAGCTATGGGCCAGAGCGTTGAAAAGGGCGAAAGTGCAGGCAAGACGCTGGCCGGGGGCCTTGCAAAATTTGGCGCGGGTTGGGCCATTAACAGTGTGGGCGCAGCAGACCTTGCAAAGACCATGGGCAGTGACTACGCAAAGAATACGCTGGCGGGCAAACTGGCTGACATGGTGCGCAGCGTGGCGGCGGACGGCACGCTGGCACAGCGGTACCCGGCGGTGGCAAATGCCATCTCCGGCGGCGTGGACAATGCCATGCAGGCCTTTGTGGAGACCTATGCAGACAAGGCTATTGATGCGACGCTGGGCGACAGCGAAGCGGCGGCAGACCTGTTTAAAAGCGACACTTTTCTGACCGCATTGGAAAGCGGCCTGACGGGCGGCGCATCCGGTGCCTTGGGCGGTGCTGTGGGCACAGGGCTTGCAAAGGCGAACGGCGGCGATGCCAGCATTGTGGGTAATGTGAAGCGGGCATACTACGAAGGACAGATGGAACGGGCACGGCAGGCATTGCAGGACGAAGTGCGGGCACAGGAGCCGGGAACGGCGATGCAGCAGACACCGGAAGAAGCTGCGGCAGGCACCCGACAACCTGCGGCTGCTACACAGGAAACGGTGCAGCCGGAAGTGACGGGGACGACAAGCGGATTTGCGACCATGCAGGATACTGCGCCGATGGTACAGAGCGAAAACCCGGCTGTGCAGCAGCTTGCCGCAGCTGTGCAGGATGGGCAGCTTACGAGCAAGACCATCAACCTATTTACACCGAATGCGGCCAATGAAGCGAACCGCGCTGCCTTTGCGGAAGAATACGGTGTTGAGCTGCCGGAAACGGAAGCAAAGACCCGGCAGGTATTGCGGGAAATGACAACACAGCAGCGGGCAGCACAGGCTCCGGCCACAGCTACCGAAAATGCGACAGTTGAAGCACAAAATACGGCCGCAATTGTAGAAAAAATGGAAGCTGACAGATCTGCGCGGCAGGCACAGACGGAAAGTGAGCTGGGCCGGAGCGGAGCTGCCGTGGAGAACACCGGGGAAAGGGTGGAAAGCAGCCCGGCGGAACAGTCTGGCGGGATGCGGGAAACTTACGGCCTTGAACAGCAGAGCCTGACCACAAAGCAGCGGGAGGTGCAGCATGAGCTGACCCGATGGCAGGTATCGGATGGGGCAAGTGCGACCATCAGCAGGAACATGCTGACAGAAATTGGAGATGCCGGGCGGTATGCAGCTGCAGCCAGTAGCCTGTACCGGCTGGGACAGATGGAAGATGTGCACACCTTTGACAAGGCTATGGAGCTGGCGCAAGGCATGAGCGGCCTTGCTGTGAACACCGATTACGTGCTGGCACAGGACGGTGGACGGGAAGCGCTGCAGCTGGCATGGCTGCAGGGACACGGAGAACTGGAAGCCGGAAAGATGCAGCGCGCAAGCCTTGGCGGAAGGCTGACGGCGGAAAGCACCAGCGGCAGCGGCCGGGTGCTGTATAAGGGAACGATGCGCACGGCAAACGAGGTGGGCACGCAGCTGATCGAACTGAATGCGAAGGCCACGAACACCGATGCGGTGCTGAAAACGGTACTGCAGGGCAGCGACCGGGTGAGGGCTTATGTGGACACCGAGACGGCGCGCATTTTCTTCAGCGACCGGGCAGAGGATGTGTTTGGCACAATCTTGCACGAGGACTACCACTGGTACAACTCACTTGATGCAGAGGGTGCGCAGGCACTGCAGCAGCATGCACTGGAATTTCTGGCAAAGAGCGAGGGCTTTGAAGGCATTGACGAGATGATCCGGGGGAAGCTTTCCGACTATGCACAGCAGGGGCTGAGCTACGAGGAAGCCGCAGAAGAACTTGTGGCGGACGCATGGCGCGGCATCTTCAGCGATGAAGCGAGCTTTAAGCGCTGGGTGGAGTTCCAGCGCGGGCAGGCTGAAAAGAACGCAGGCAAGGCAGGCAGCATCCACAAGGTGATGACCAAGGTGAAGGAGCTTTTGAGCGACATCGTGAGCCGCGCAAAGGAAGTGCTGGCAAGAGACCCGGAGAACAAGGCCGCTCTGAAAGCACAGCGCCTTGCGGTGGCAGAAAAGCGGGTGCTGCAGGACGAATACTTTGCCCATGCGGAGAGGGCTATGGACAGCCTGCGCGCCGCAAAAGAAAACGCCGCAGCCCTTGAGAACAAGGGCGCGGCGGCAGGGA
>OHAN01002404.1_pt1 | contig 12703 bp, 7 predicted proteins | sample 1577121 | NCBI WGS metagenome assembly OHAN01 (sample SAMEA3541554, study PRJEB24748) | human gut metagenome | biome: human gut; feature: human-associated habitat; material: faeces | place: China | collected 2012 | reverse complement strand
ATCCTGCGTCTTCGGGTCAAACATTTCGATCCCGCAGTCCATATGGATGCTGGAAATATCCTGTCCTGCCTCGCGCATAAAATCAAGCAAGATTTCCTTCCCCACCATTCCCAGATCGCCAGTGATGATCCGGTCATAGTCAGATGGTTTCCGGTTAAAATCACGGAAATTCTGCAAGATTGTGTCAACCGCCGCCACCGCCATTGCCGCCCCCATGTTCATGGAATCGCGCATCTGCATATCGACGATCTTTCCGGGGGTGGCAGCTGAGATACAAGGTTGAAATTTGGGATGCAATTTTTCCTGTCCAGCATTTTTCAGTGATTCTGACGCATTTTCTTTCGCTCTGCGCCCATTTTTCCCTTCATTTTTCTCATTTCCCTCGATCATCACACACCCGCACCCGGTCACCGTCCAGGTTGTGGACTGCGGTCTCTGATTCCCATACGCCAGCGGAAACCGGAACTGCCGTTCTGCCGAGGCAAAATGGCTCGACGCCAGCGCCAGAACCCGGTCCGCATAGCCAGCCCCTGCTGCCATCGCCCCCAGAATCATCGCCTCTCCCATCGTCGAGCAGGCGCCGTAAAGCCCGAAAAACGGGATATCAAACGACTCCACACCAAACGAGGTCGCCACAATCTGTCCCAACAGGTCTCCCGCAAACAGGCAATTCACATCCGCCGCCTGTCTGCCCGCCTTATCCAGACATTTCTGCACCGTCTGGCGCTGCAATTCACTCTCCGCCTCCTCCCACGACTTTTTCCCAAACGTCGGATCCGGCTCCACCCGGTCAAAAAAACTTGCCAGCGGTCCCTCGCCTTCCGTCTGCCCCACGATCGATGCCGCCGATGTGATGATGGGCGGATGCTCAAACTGGATGCTTGATTTACCTGCCTGCATAAAATTCCTCCTGAAACATAAAAACATTGTCAAAAATATACTGTTCAAACTTTCGCTACAATCTCAGTATTTACACAAACATACATTTTTATGTTTTCTAGTAATCTGCATTCCTCGCAGGCTTCATTCACCCGTTTTTACCATATTATTAATACTGCACCGCCGCCAGTTTCTCTCTCAGCTCCTGCGGGTCCTGGGACGCATCGACTGCCGTCTGCGGTGTGATCACGCCCTCTTTCGCCATACGGATCAGAAAATTATCCATCGTAATAGAGCCCTCTTTTGCACTAGAAAGCAGATAGCTCTGCATCTGCGGTGTTTTTCCATCGCGAATCAGATTCCGGATCGCCGGCGTGAGCATCATAAGTTCACAAGCTGCCGCCCTGCCCTGGCCACCCGCCCTCGACACCAGCTGCTGTGACAGCACCGCCCGCAGCGTCATCGAGAGCTGCATCCGGATCTGCGGCTGTTTATCCTCTGGAAAAACACCCACAATCCGGTCAATGCTGTCGATTGCCGAATTGGTATGAATGGTGGAAAAAACAAGATGTCCCGTCTCCGCCGCCATCAGCGCCGTCTCGATCGTCGCCGGATCACGCATCTCTCCAATCAGAATAACATCCGGATCCTCACGGAGCGCCGCATAAAGACCTTTATCATAGCTCTCTACATCCACGCCCACCTCGCGCTGGTTGATGATCGCCTGCGCCGGTTCATAGACATACTCGATCGGGTCTTCCAGCGTAATCATATGGAGCGGACGATTCTGGTTGATCTCATTTAAAATTGCCGCCAGCGTCGTTGACTTGCCGCTTCCCGTCTCGCCGGTTACCAGAATAATGCCTTTATTCCAGCTTGAAAACTGATTCACTGCTTCCGGAAGCCCCAGCTCCGACAGGTTCGGAATCGTACTGCCCAGAAGACGGATCGCCGCAGAGAGCGCGCCCTGCTGCCGGAACAGATTCACACGGAGACGCCGTCCCGCAAACGAAGCACTAAAATCCAGCTGTCCGATCGCCTCGATCTGATCTGCCGCATTGCCTGCCAGCTGGCGTCCATATTCCTCACAATCCTCACGCGTCAGCCCGCCATCCGTCAGCGTCTCGATTCTGCCGTCAATTCTGCATTTTGGCGGCAGCCCTGCAATCAGATGCACATCCGATGCCCTTTTTTCAGCTGCCAGCGCGATTAATTCCTCGATTCCATACATACCATCTGTCTCCTCTTCTCTTTCTGCACCATTTACAGCGCCAGCAGCGTCCGGATCACCTCGTCTACCGTCGAAACACCCTCTTCTACCAGCTTCTGCGCGTGTTCCAGCATCGGAACATACTGGCTCGCTCTTCTGGCTGCCTCTAAGAAACGTGTCCGGTCAGCTCCTTCCAGAATGCACCGGCGCAGCTCCTCCTGAATCAGCATTACCTCAAACACACCGATTCTGCCCCGGTATCCCGAATGGAAGCACTGATCGCATCCGGCTCCCTGCCAGTATAATTTTCCAGGCTTCTCCGGGATTCCTGCCATCTCAAGCGCTTTTTTCGGCAGCTGAATCTGGGTTTTGCAGTTCGGACAGATTTTCCTCAGCAGCCGCTGGGAAATAACGCCTCGCAGTCCCGCCGCAATCAGGTATGGCGCCACGCCCATATCTCGCAGACGGTCAATCGCCGAGATCGCATCTTCCGTATGAATCGTGGTGATAACGAGATGTCCCGTCATTGCCGCACGCATCGCGATCTCTGCCGTCTCACCGTCACGGATCTCGCCGACGCAGATGATATCCGGATCCTGACGCAGAACTGAGCGCAGACCCGATGCAAAGGTCAGCCCCACTTTTTCATTGATCTGCACCTGTGTCGCGCCTTTGATATGGTATTCCACCGGATCCTCCAGTGTAATCAGGTTGGTCCGATCCGAAAGAAGTTCGCGGATCAGCGTATACATCGTCGAAGATTTACCTGAACCAGTCGGTCCTACAATCATGATAACTCCGGAAGTAAGCCCTAAAAGTGTATCAATCTTTGCATCCTCCACTGCCGGAATACCGATACCGCGGCGGTTCAGCGTCTCCTCATTTCGTTTCAGAATACGGATAACCACTTTTTCTCCATACAGGGTCGGAAGGGTGGATATACGCATATCAATATCTTTTCCTCTTAAATGCATCACCGCACGACCATCCTGCGGAATTCTTTTTTCGACGATATCGAGCTGGGACATGATTTTAAGCCTCGAAATGACCGAATCCTTGAGTTCCGACGGGATCGTCATGATCCGGTGAAGCTGCCCGTCGATACGCATCCTGACGACCATCTCCTCCTCCGTCGGCTCAAAATGGATATCCGAAGCATTTTCCGAAATGGCGCGCTCAATAATCGAATTGACCAGGCGGATCATCGGCGTCACATTTTCCTGTCCTTCTCTTGCCGCCGTCTGCCCCTGACGCACCTCTTGTGCCGCTGCCGTCTCTGCCTGCATCTGCGCCATCGCTTCTGCCGCTCCCTCGTTGCCATACAAAATATTGATCGCACGCTTCACCGCCGGTTCAGAGGCGATCATCGGCACAATTTTCTTTTTGGAAGTATGCTGTGCTTCCTCAATCGCCATGAAGTTCAGCGGATCCGCCATTGCCAGATAGAGCTGGTCTTTGGAAATACGCACCGGTACGATCGTCATTTTCTTTGCCAGGTTTTTCGGCACAAAACGCGACATTTCCGGGCTGATATCGACCCGCGTCAAATCAATATAGTCAATGCCCAGCTGCATGCGAAGCGCATCGATCAGCTGACCTTCCGTGATATAATGATGCTTGATCAGCGTTGTTCCCAGACGTTCTTTCTCCTTCGCCTGATAGTCAAGCGCCTCTTTAAGCTGCCCTTCTGTGATCAGTCCCAGCTCCAAAAGCATGTCTCCCAATCGCTTTGTACGCATTCTCTCTACCTCCCTATAAATATGGATCTGGTTATTCAGCCATTTTACTGCGGAAATCCCGGATCCGGTCAAAGCAGTCCCGATCCATCTCGATCGCCGTCTGATTTCCAGTCGTCACAATCCACGCTTCTTCCAAAAGCCGCCGGATGATCCGCGCCGCCTCTTTCTGATCCTCTGCGGTCGTCTCACGGATCTCCTCTGTCCAACGACGGATCTGTACAATATCCAGGCCATTGTACGCATACTGCATCGCTGCCATCCGCCGTCCCAGGCATCCGCACGGCGCCGTCGCATTGCCGTAACTGCTTAAAATATAGCCATTCCGATCTGCCTCCGAAAGCTGCAGTTTTTCCAATACACCCGCTGCCGCCCGGATCGCCTCGATCGTCTCACTGACCTTCGGATCCCGGTATGTACTCGCCACGATCCGGTCCATCGTCGGCGTAAATGCAAACGACGCGCTGTAGGCGCCACCTTGAAAACGGAGCTGCGGCACAAAATACCGGTCATCCAGCGCATTTACATACGGAAGAATCCGCCCGGAAAATCCATCTACAGCGCTCAGCTCTGCCGAAAAGACGGTATACTGGCTGGAGCTCTCCACAATTACCGCCTCCCTGCGCGCCGGAACCGGGAAAGTATACCCAGCATTTTCCCCTCTGTTTTCCGTTTTATTCTCATGGTCTGGCATCTGTTCTCCCCGCAGATTTCCCAGAATCCGCCCTGCACAGTTCCGCATCCATTCCAGATTTTCCCTCGGTGCAACATGAAGGATCGTCACCGCTGTTCCATGCAGGATGCGGTCGCGCACCTCCTCCATCTTCTCTGCCAGCTGGAAGATCGCTGCATCCTCCTGTTCCAGTCGCCCGCGCAGTTTTTTCAAAAACTCATAAAACGCCTGTCCGCCGACATATTCCTGATACCGCGTATTGATGCTATAGCCAGATGCCGCCAGACGCACCGCCAGCGAATACGCATCACTGCGCGACTCATCACAGGACGGAATCGTCTCATCCAGTGCCTGAAGAACCGCATTCTTATCTCTCCACAGTGGATGTGATAAGAGTTCCAACAGGACATACAGGCTCTCTTCATAATCCTCCGCCATCCCATACCAGCTGACCGCCAGCGTCGGATGGCTGTTTCGTCCCGCCCGAACCTCCGGATGTCCCTCATTCATGGAAAAATCATGCAGATAGCGCTCAATCTGATTTTCCTTTTCCATTCTGCCATACCGGGCATTTTCAAGCTCTGAAACAAACATTGTATATAAAGGAATGTAAAAACGGTCCTCTTCCGGCACGCCGCTCAAATCCAGGTATAAACGGTTATAGCTGATCGCTTCCAGATCCGACGGCGATTCATAGATCGAAATCCCATTTATCTCATATATCTGATATTCCGGCGTCTCTTCCGGCGGCGGAAGCTCATCGACCCGGATCATAAAATCCGCATTCGAACACTCCGACGCATTCCACGCATCAAAATCCAGGGTCTTCGCAATCAGCGCATCCAGCTCTGCCTCGCTCATCTCCGCCTTCATCTGCGCCAGATACGCGTCGCGCTCCTGCTCCATCGCCTCTGCCATCCCCGGCGTCGGAACCGTCGTGACAAGAACCCGCCGCTTCGCCGCGCCAAGCTCTGCCGCAAACCGGCGAATCTCCGCCTGTGCCGTCCCTGCATCCAGAGAATCATAGGCTGCCGCCTCATCCGCATACACATCCGCATCGCCCGTCAGTGCCCATTTCAGGCTGACTTCCGGCACGATCGAATCCGCAAATACATCCGTATCTTCGCCTGCCGTATAATCATGTATCGCCCGCGCCTTGAGCGCCGTCTCCACCACTGACGGGTCGATCCCGCGCTCCTGCATCTCGCACAATGTCTCATCCGACACCTGCCGGAACCGTTCTGCATCCTTCGGACTGCTGTCTGTCATTTCGAAAACAAAAAATGGCTTTTCTGCCTCCATCATCACCGATGCGCTCGCATCACAATGGATGCCCGCCGTCCGCAGCTTTTCCCTGAAAACCGATCCATCCACATTCATCATTCCCGCAATGATGCTGTACTGGATCAGCTTTTCCCATGAAATGCCGCTCAGATCCATCGCATACGATACCACCGCCGCATTCTCCGATGCGTCTCCCCGGTAAGCAGGACTGGGAACGGTTGCCTGACGGAAGAATGATTCTCCCCCATTTTCCAAACTATCTGGCTCGGGGCTGTAAAACGCACTCATCCCTATATTCTGCATTTCCTGTTTTTCCTGTCGCCCGCTGCCTGACTGGAAACTCCATCCGTCTTCTTTTCCATAGCTTTTCTTTGCATCACACAGATACTCTTTATCCAGGAATGCCAGAAACCGTTTCCAGTCCAGATCCCCATACAACAAAATCAGAGCATTATCGAACCGATAAAATCGATCATACATCTCCATCGTATGTTCATACGTCAGATCCTTATAAAAACGGTGCGCCTGTCCATTCGCATTTGCCGCCGTCTCCCCCGGATACAGCGCCCGCAAAACATTCCGCAGTGCCTCATTATCTGTATCATTCAGCATGCCGAAATCCTCGCTGTACACCGTTCCTGCCAGCGTAATCGGGCTTTTGCGGTCGCGCAGCTCATAGCGGACCGCTTCACGGTCAAAAAAGCGGCGTTCCCGCCGGATTCCCGGCGCTTTCATGCAGCTTAAATACACATCTGCCATCTTAAGCAGCTGTTCCTCGCTCTGGCTGCACACCGGATATGCCGTAAATGGTATATAGGTAAATGCATTTACAAATGTGTGGTATGTCTTGCTGCAAAGATCAAAAAAAATATCCTTACTCGGATATTTATCAGAGGAAGCAAGTACCGAATGCTCAAACACATGATTCGTGTCCGTCTCATCCAGATGCGGTGTCCGATAGGAAATCGAGAATCCCCGGTTTGTATCTTTATTTCTGATATAAAACAGGGACGCCCCGCTTTTCTCATGTTCAAAATACAGTGTCTGCGCTCCCAGCGCCTGCAGTTTTCCCACCTGTTTCAATGTAAAACCTGCTGTCTGAAATCCCGGCTGCAGTCTCCCATCTGCCGCCCTCCACTGCTTTGTACCTGCCATTCTTTTATCATGCCTTCATTCGTCTGCTGTCTTTTCTCTATATCTATTATACAAAAGCACGTCCTATATTTCCATAGAAAAAAGCACATCCGGTTCACTCTGTGTTCCGGATGTGCTTCTGATTCATAAATCTATTATTTATTCTTTCCGCAGCACTTCTTATATTTCTTACCGCTTCCGCATGGACACGGATCGTTCGGGTAAATCTTATGTGTATTGCGACTGTGCCAGATGCCTTCTGCTCGCGGTACAGCTCTGTTCTTCTCTCCTCAGTCAGGATTGCATCCCACTGCGGAAGCTCATACAGCCAGGTAGCCTTTGCCTCTACCATGTTGTAATATAACTTCTCCGGGTCGATCTCAATCTTAACCTTGGTATCCTCATCCATGGTCTCGATCGGGTTCTCATAGCCCTTTAAGCTCTCATTGATTCCATCCAGGAAACCGGTCATGATCATAACTTCGGTATCATACTTCTCAGCCAGTTCCTTAACGGTACCTTCTACAACCTCAGTCGGGTTTGCAAGAATCTGCTCGTAAATGCCTTTCTCAATCGTAAAATATCCAGACCAGAGTTCCTCTTTCTTTTTATCATCCAGCCCGTCACCATATGCCAGATTGCGCCAATTTTCTAACAGTGTCATCGGTAATTCCTTCCTTTTTTCGTTCTTTCATTACTATAATAACATAGTATATTTAAGTATATAACAAGTTGGGGGGATTTGCAAGGAGGAAAACTGGCATCTGCCTATTTTATCGCATAAGCAAACGTATCACTCATTCCGTATCGCCGCCAACGGACTCAGCTTCATTGCGCGCATCGCCGGGAAGAATCCGGCTGCCATGCCGATGATGATGGCAAATCCTACCGATGGAACTGCCAGCCAGATCGGGATCACGGACAGTTTTCCATCCATTCCATATAAAAAAGTCGCTGCCAGAAACTGGTTAATCAGCACGGAAACCATAAAACTCAGCATCAGTCCGATGAGTCCTCCCATGAAACCGATAAAACCTGCCTCAATCAGAAACATATTTCGGATGGTTGCAAGGGAACATCCTAACACTTTCAGCACGCCAATCTCCTTCGTCCGCTCATAGATGGACATCATCATCGTGTTGGCAATGCCGATCGCAGCTACCAGCAGGGAAACAGCGCCGATGCCGCCGAGGGCTGCCTGGATCATGTTGGACTGCTGTTTGGACTGTTCCAGCCATTCCATCTGGCTGTTTGCCTCATAGCCCATGTTGCTGATGGCTTTCTGTACCTCTATTACATGATCCATATCGTCCACATTGACCGTTGCTTCCTCATATACAAAATAATTGTACGGTTTTCCTTTTTTATTGGTCGGCTGACCCGGAATCGGCTTTTTCTTGAACACCTGTTTTAGCTGTGTCTTGAGCTTATCCAGATCAACGTAGACGCCGTAGCTATAATCACTCCACTCATCCGGTCCGCCTGCGACCAGACCGGCGGTTTTCAGCATATATTTCTTCGGAGCCGCCACCTTCTGGCTGCCGTCATCACCGCCGGAATTACCCTTAGACTGATAGTAGGCATCCGTGTCAAAGATCGTGAACATCGGCTTATTGATAAAATCGATATCCGGCATCTCTCCGGTGTCCCAATAGCCTTTTCCCGTCTTAGCATTGCTGAAATTCTGCGCGACCATGTTTCCGACCACCATCTCCATATCCTTCGTTTCGGCAGTCGGCAGACTTCCTTCCCCCAGCTTGATATTCTTCATTGCTCCCAAGGGGATCCCATGCAGCTGCACATTTCCCTCGTAGACACCCTGACGCATAATCACATTCAGGTTCAGATCCGGATAAGCACTTGTCACATGCGGAATCTTCTCAAATGTCTTCATCGTCTCATCCGTCATAAAGCTGTCCTCTGGATTTTTCTTATCGCTGGAATTTCCATTGTCATAATTATACACCTGAATCGCGGTCAGGCTTCCATAGGAAGAATACTGTTTGATGGTAAATTCTTTCAGTCCTATTCCGATGGAAACCATGACAACGATCGATGCCGTACCAATCACGACTCCCAGAACCGTCAGAAAGGTACGGAGCTTTCTGCGAAACAGGTTGTTGACGCTCATCGTCAGCAGATCACTGAATCTCATTTTCACCGGTCCTTTCTATTTTTTCTTTCTTTTCAGATGATCGTTTTGTTCTTTTTCAACGTCCTTTGTTTCGTCTTCCGATACATCTGCTGTCGTCATTTCCGGCTCGCCCAGCTCATTGTCCAGTTCCTCTTCTAATTCGTCTTCAAGCGCCTTTTCTCCTGCTATTTTCTTCTTTTTCCTCTTCCAGACAACTACACCGACACCTGCGCCCACCAGCGCAGCGATCACAAGCATCGGAGCGATCCGCCCAGCGCCGCCCGCTTGCGCCGCATCGGCATCTGCATCCATGCCGTTGTCCATTCCATCCATGCCGTCCATCCCGTCATCGGAAAACGCCTCACTCACGTTCAGAAGCATTTCTTTTTCAGTCTCTGAAACGACTCCATTTTCATCCTCATAGGAAATGATAATCTTCACTTTTCCATCATCGGTTGTCGGCGCAATCGCGGTCAGCATCGTATCGACATTGCCGGTTTCGCCCGGCTTGATATTTCCCACGTAAGCGTCAGATGGTTGGATAGAATCTGCCTCAAAACGCGCCATAACATTGTAAAGAATTACTTTTCCGGTGTTGTTGATGCCAAACATGACATTCGTCTCAGAACCAACCTCGATCGCATCCGGCATCACATCGATCGTGCTGGTGTTCAGCCGCGGCTCCTGTTTTACCGGGAGGGCAATTTTGACTTCTTCCTTGGCATTTTTAAATTCCGGGCTGTCGTACTGCTCCTGAATCGTCATGCGGTATGATTTCTGCTCCGCCGTCGGCGCCGCCTTGAACACCATCGAGAGATCCGCCGTCGCCCCCGGCGCCATGTTATTGACAACTACGGAGGTGGAACCGCTCTCGGATGTAAAGATCGGCGTATTTTCAACTTCTTCCGAAGCAAATGTAAACATAATATTGGAAGCTGCCACATCCGAAGACGCATTCTTCATCCGCACACGCAGTTCAAACGGCTGTCCGGCATAGATCTCTGCCGGGATCGTCTCGAAGCTGTCCACGATGATACGCGCCTTGGTTCGATCCTGCTCGCCCGCATCCGCCGACAGCTCATCGTCATCTTTTCCCTTGACGCGCACGTAAAACACCTTGTCCACCGGCTCCGAAAACTCGCCGCCCTCTTCTTCGCGGTATGTAACCAGATAGTGAATCGGGAAAAAGCCCGATTTTACGTCCTCACGCACCATCATGCTGTACGGAACCGTCACCATCTGCCCTGATTCCATATCCCCCATTTTACGGTTATAGTTGCCCTCATTGATATCAAACGGGAATTTCGTAATATCTGCGTCAAGCTGCATATCCACGCGGACATCGTAAACCTTTTTAAGTCCCGTATTGGTCAGGTTCACGCCAAAATCCATGACCTGATTGTACCCCGCATACGGCGTCTGCTGGTTATCGCCGATGGAAAAATCGTAGTCCAGCTTCGTGTTGTCGTCTTCCTCGGTGGAGGAACCGTCGTAAGCGGAAACCCAGATGTTGATGCCGACTTTTAGGCTGTCATCAATATAGAAAAACGCCTGATAATATCCTGCTGCCAAATCCCGGCGCAGTTTATACGTCAATGTTACACTTTTAGACGAACCTGGCTTTACATCAATTCTTTTTTCTTTAAACGTATTTGAATCAGCTTCAAATGGAAAATGTTTTCCAGACCATGAAATATTGGAATCCGAATCACTGTCATCATCATCGTCATCATCATATGTATAAAATTGATCGTATTGATCCGCATTGGCTAAACGAATTGTTCTTAAATAATTATCTCCTTTGCTGCCATTATTATGAACCGTCATCTTAATCGAAATTTTATTTCCGGCCTTTCCGTGCGGCACTTTACTGACGGTAATTAAATCATCGTTATATTTTGTCATATCCAGCATCTCCGCCTGCGCTGTCCGGCTTCCTCCCACCGCCAACACCACAAAAAGCAGCAAAAACACCGCCCATCTCTTCCACTTTCTCATACCTCTCATTTTTCATACCTCCATATCCTCTCACATTAAATGCTGCTTTTATCAATTTCTCATTCTATCGTCAGCATTCCTGTGTTTTAGCCTTCTAAATTCCAGACACAGCCAACACTCTATTTTTATCTGTCTATTTCATATCTGCTCCGTCTTTCGCTCTCTTAAATTTCCTCTATTCTCCCATCTTCCTTGCCCATTTGCCGATTCTCCTCTATCTTCACAATCTTACCATCGATAATATGGAAGATCCGGTCCGCATACGCCGCCAGATGGTTATCATGCGTAACCATAACCAGCGTCTGGTTCTGTTCCCGGACGATCCGCTGCATCAGTTTCAGCACATCCATCGTCGTGTGCGAATCCAGATTTCCCGTCGGCTCGTCTGCAAAAATGATCTCTGGATGTACCACCAGCGCCCGTGCAATGCCGACACGCTGCTGCTGCCCGCCGGACATCTGGTTCGGCATATGATCGCCGACTTTTTCCAGTCCGACCATTTTCAGATATTTTTCCGCCATCTCCCGACGCCTGCCGCGCGGCACACCGCGGAAGGACAGCGGAAGCGCTACATTTTCAACCGCATTCATCGTACCGAGCAGGTTATATGACTGGAAGATAAATCCGACCCGCTCCCGGCGGAATGCCACCAGCTGGTTCTCGTTTAATTTTTCTATGTGCTGTCCGGCTATGACAATCTCGCCCTTCGTCGGCTTCTCCAGCCCCGCCAGCATATTCAATAAGGTAGATTTACCCGAACCGGAGGTACCTACAATCGCACAGAATTCGCCACGGTACATCGTAAAATCAACGCCGTTCAGCGCGTATACCTTCGTCTCGCCGACGCGGTAGACTTTATATAGATTTTTTACCTGTATGACAGGTTCCCGTTTCCGGAGTTCATTCTTCCCCGGCACTTTCCGCTCTTCCATCAACCTTCTCCATTTTCTAACTTATTTCATGCTCCTGAATATTCCATCGAAATCCATTCCTGACAACCTGGATTTATACAAGTTTCAACCATTGCAATTCCAGTTCTTCTTTCTACATTATACCGGATTTGTTTCAATTCTCCTACCTTATTTTTCTTAATGTTCCTTACGCTTTTCTTACCAGATTTTTCTCCCTGTCTGACCGTTCCTTACGCTAATCCATTTTGCCCTGTAAAGTCATTTTTATTTCCTATTTCATCGCAGGTAATCTTCCAGCCGTCATCACATTGTCCATATTTTCTATCCCCCCTATTCATATTTTTTATATCACAGATCATTAAAAGCTATAGCAATCCATCTGGAAATGTTTTATAATAGTTGGGAAAAATATGCTAATACGAATAGAGAAGGAGAATCAAATGAGACATTTGCTGAATCCACTGGATTTTTCCGTTGAGGAGATCGACCAGCTTCTGGATCTCGCTTCCGATATCGAAGCCAATCCAGCCAAATATGCACACGTCTGCGACGGAAAGAAAATCGCGACTCTGTTTTATGAGCCAAGCACCCGTACACGCTTAAGTTTTGAGGCTGCTATGCTGAACTTAGGGGGACGGGTTCTTGGCTTTGCTTCTGCCGATTCAAGCTCTGCTTCCAAGGGCGAGAGTGTGGCCGACACCATCCGTGTGGTGTCCTGCTATGCCGACATCGTGGCTATGCGCC
>OHAN01002396.1_pt1 | contig 12746 bp, 10 predicted proteins | sample 1577121 | NCBI WGS metagenome assembly OHAN01 (sample SAMEA3541554, study PRJEB24748) | human gut metagenome | biome: human gut; feature: human-associated habitat; material: faeces | place: China | collected 2012 | reverse complement strand
AAAAAATGTATGATTTCGTTTGGTTGTTTTAAGAAATATGCTCATATTTGCACCGATATTCATTCCCGTTACCTACAAAGTAACAGAGTAATTTTCAAGCGCTTACACCTACAACAGAGCGTTTCACGAAGTCAAGAACTTGTTTATTTGCTTCATCAATTTTCTTACTTCGGAAAGGTTTCAGATAGGTTTCAGTGACGGTGATAGACGAATGTCCCATCGCTTCGGAGATAATGCCCGGATGGATTTCACAATAATAAGCTGTCGTAGCCCAGGTATGGCGGGCGGTGTACGAGCTCAACTTATCGGATAATCCCAATAATTCACCTAGCAACATCAACTGTTGGTTAAAGCTGCGCAATGCCAACTGATATTCGCGATACGCCTCTTTAGTTCCTTCACGGCTTTTCAACAATGGAAATAAATAGGGAGAAGAAGGATCACGATTCATATACTTCTTCACCAGGATCATCGCTTCGGGAGTCAATGTCACTGACAATGGCCGTCCTGTCTTACGTCTGCGATACGTTATTACGTTATCACGCAAATCACTCTTACGCAAATAAGCGAGATCGACAAACGGCATACCACGAAGCGAAAACATCAGAATGAACAACTCTTGCGCCTGACATACAGCAAATGGCACACCTGACGTACGAGACAATTTGGCAAACACCTTCTTCATATCTTCATCACACAACGCACGTTTATGATCGGTACGAGTACCGGTATAAACAGAACGGAACAGATGAGGTACATAAGGAGCTTTCCCAAGATCGACGGCACGATTGTAAACCGCACGAAACGTACGCAGATAAGTGGAAACGGTGTTCCAGCTACAACCACGACTGCGAAGGTAAACTTCGAATCCCTTCAGCCACTCCGAAGTTACTTCACTAAAAAGCAAATCTTCTTCCCCACAATAAGCAATGATGGCATTCAGACTGCTACGATAAACATGCGCAGTACCGAAGTTTCCCTCCACCTGTAGCCCCATGGCTACCTGCTTCATAAATGTTACTACTTTCAACATTTCTCAATTTATTAATTTATTCGACAATAAAGATACAAGTATTCTCGCTATTACCACCCGGATAGTTCCAAAGATATTCTATCATTTATATAACAGCCATCCATCAATATTCATTTTTTATTGTTACTTTTGTGAGAAAATGAAAGAGTTATGAACCAACCAGTAAAGCGCAAACGTATTCCGTACGGAATGATGAACTTTATCGATGTCCGCGAAGACGACTGTTATTACGTAGACAAAACGCATTATATCCCTCTCATAGAGAATGCGAACAAGTATTTCTTTTACATTCGTCCGCGAAGGTTCGGAAAGAGCTTAACGATCTCCATGCTCCGACATTATTATAACATATTAGAGGCGGACAAGTTTAAGAAATGGTATGGCGACCTGTACATAGGAAAGCATCCCACTCCCGAACGAAATTCATATCTCATCATTTATCTGAACTTTGCCGTAGTTAATGCCGAATTAAATAGTTACCGGCAATCATTGGACGCACATTGCAACACTGAATTCAATTTCTTCTGCGATGTCTATGCGCAATATCTTCCCGAAGGAATAAAGGAAGAAATGAATAAGAAAAAGGGAGCCGTAGAACAACTGGATTATCTATATAAAGAATGTGTGAAGACCAATCAACAGATTTATCTGTTCATTGATGAATACGACCATTTTACAAATAAAATCTTATCAGAACCTGCCTGCCTCGAAGATTATAAAAGCGAAACACACGGAACCGGTTATCTGCGCAGCTTCTTCGATACGGTGAAAGCAGGCACGGACTCCACTATCAAACGTTGCTTCGTGACAGGTGTCAGCCCCGTTACAATGGACGATCTCACCAGCGGATTCAATATCGGCACCAATTATTCGCTCTCTCCGGAATTTAATGAAATGACCGGATTCAACGAAGAAGAGGTGCGCGCAATGTTGGATTATTATGCCACTACCTGCCAGTTTCACCACTCTACCGACGGGCTGATAGAAGCTATGAAGCCTTGGTATGATAATTACTGTTTTGCAGAACAAAGTTATGGTGGTACTACAATGTACAACTCCAATATGGTACTCTACTTTGTGGATAATTACATCCGAAATGGAGGCTATATGCCACGCAATATGGTAGAAGAAAACATCCGCGTGGATTACAACAAACTACGAATGTTGATCCGCAAGGACAAAGAATTTGCTCATGACGCCTCTACCATCCAGACATTGGTACAACAAGGATATGTCACCGGAGAACTAAAAACAGGTTTTCCAGCCGAAACAGTTGCAGAACCGGATAACTTTATCAGCCTATTATTCTATTTCGGAATGTTGACTATCAGTGGGACTTTAGAAGGAGAAACGAAGTTGACTATTCCCAATCAAGTAGTACGTGAACAATTGTACAGTTACTTATTAGATACCTACAACGAAGCGGACCTCCGCTTTGACAACTGGGAAAAAGGGAAACTGGCATCCGCTATGGCTTATCGTGGCGACTGGAAAGCCTACTTCGATTATATCGCCGAATGTCTGCACCGATATTCTTCCCAGAGAGACAAGCAAAAAGGAGAAGCATACGTACATGGATTTACGTTGGCTATGACCGCACAGAACCGTTTCTATCGCCCTATCTCCGAACAGGAGAATCAGGAAGGATATGCCGACATCTTCATGTTTCCATTACTGGATATATACAAAGACATGCTCCATTCCTACATTATCGAACTGAAGTATGCCAAAGGAAAGGATAGTGATGAAAAGGTGGAGCAACTCCGACAAGAGGCTATCACACAAGCCAACCGCTATGCCGCCAGTGAAACGGTGCAAAAAGCAATCGGAACAACGACGCTGCACAAAATTATAGTCGTTTATCAAGGGATGAAAATGGTGGTGTGCGAAGAAGTTTAAAGTTCGTATATATTTTCATGTATTATAATAAAAGAGGCTGTCTAACAAGTTTAGACAGCCTCTTTTGATATCTTAGTAGTCTTCTAAATTATTTCTTAGAAGCTTCCAAAGATGCTTTACGGAATTCTTTCATTGCTTTTTCGATTTCCAAAGAAGCTTTACGAGCGCGAGTTCCTGCTGCTTTGTTACCGTTTTCGATCTGTGCGTTAGCATCTTTTGAGAAGTCAGCATAAAGAGCTGCTACCTTTTCTACCAATTCTTTCATAATCCTTTTATTTTTTTCGTTAATAATGTGCCGCAAAAATACACTGTTTCCCGAAATAAAAGCATAAAATCAATATTTTTTTTGAAATAATCTTCGAAAAATATCTAAAAAAGGGGCTTTTTACCTTTTTTACCTACCTTTGTAGCCATGAAACTGCTTACAGATACCGATTATATACATGCACTGATTGCTGAAGGAGAGCACCAGCAACAGGACTTTAAATTCGAAATTTCCGACGCACGCAAAATAGCCAAAACACTTTCGGCTTTTGCCAACACGAACGGAGGACGATTACTTATTGGCGTTAAAGACAATGGTAAAATCGCAGGAGTACGCTCCGAAGAAGAAAAATATATGATTGAAGCCGCCGCACAACTTTATTGCGTGCCGGAAGTGGAATATTCTCTGCAAACATACATAGTGGAAGGACGACAAGTGTTAGTGGCAACCATCGAAGAAACTCCACATAAACCGGTTTACGCCAAGGACGAAACCGGAAAGCCCCTAGCCTATCTCCGCATCAAGGACGAAAATATTCTGGCAACTCCCATACATCTCCGTGTATGGCAACAGAGCGATAGCCCCCGTGGAGAACTCATCCGCTACACCGAACGTGAACAGCTCCTGCTCGATCAACTGGAGCACGGAACTTTACTCTCACTCAACCGTTACTGTCGACAAACCGGACTTTCACGACGTGCCGCTGAACATCTGCTCGCCAAATTTGTTCGTTATGATATTGTGGAACCTGTATTCGAAAATCATAAATTTTATTTCCGAATGAAAAACGAGTGATATATTACGATTTACTCTTTTCAAAAACCTAACTATGAACTTTATCAATGAAATAAATGATATACTCTGGACATACATCCTGATTATCATGTTACTGGGCTGTGCCGTCTGGTTCAGCATCCGAACGCGGTTCGTACAGTTCCGTATGCTTCGCGAAATGATTGTATTACTCAGCGAGTCCGCCGGAAAAGGAAAACAGGGCGAGAAACATGTTTCATCTTTTCAGGCATTCGCTATTACGATTGCCAGCCGTGTGGGTACGGGCAACTTGGCAGGGGTGGCCACCGCCATCGCCATCGGCGGACCGGGAGCTGTTTTCTGGATGTGGGTGATCGCCCTGCTGGGAGCTTCGAGCGCTTTTATCGAATCTACCCTGGCACAGTTATATAAGATACGCGGGAAGGACTCTTTTGTCGGAGGCCCGGCTTATTATATGAAGAAGGGATTGAAGCAACCGTGGATGGGTATGCTTTTCGCTGTGCTCATCAGCATTACTTTCGGTTTTGCTTTCAATTCGGTACAGAGCAATACGATTTGTGCTGCTGCCGAACATGCGTTCGGATTCAATCATACGGTGTTGGGAGGAGTGCTTACCGCTCTGACTCTTGTCATCATCTTCGGTGGTATCCGCCGGATAGCGCGTGTAAGCAGCATTATCGTCCCGATTATGGCATTAGGATATGTAGGGCTGGCACTGGTCATCGTATTACTTAATATCACGCATCTGCCGGAAGTGATATCTCTCATCATCAGCCATGCCTTCGGCTGGGAACAGGCATTGGGCGGAGGTGTCGGCATGGCGCTGATGCAGGGTATCAAGCGCGGATTATTCAGCAATGAGGCCGGTATGGGTTCGGCTCCGAATGCAGCAGCGACGGCCAACGTCACTCATCCTGTCAAACAGGGGTTGATACAGACGCTGGCAGTATTTACCGATACTTTATTAATTTGCACCTGTACGGCATTTATCATTCTTTTCAGCGGTGCTCCTTTGGACGGTTCCTCCAATGGGGTGCAACTGACCCAACAGGCGCTCACGAATGAGATCGGTGCTTCCGGAAGCATCTTTGTTGCCGTAGCGCTGTTCTTCTTCGCATTCAGCAGTATCTTGGGAAATTATTATTACGGCGAAGCGAATATCCGTTTCATCACCGCAAAGAAATGGGTGCTCCACACCTACCGGATATTGGTCAGCGGCATGGTACTTTTCGGGTCTGTCGCCACACTCGATTTGGTATGGAGTCTGGCGGACATCACGATGGCTCTGATGGCTGTCTGCAACCTGATCGCCATTATCTTTCTCGGAAAGTATGCCATCCGCCTGCTCTTGGACTATCGTGCCCAGAAGAAAGCGGGCATCCAAAGTCCTGTTTTCAGGAAAGAGACCATGCCGGACATCGAAAAGGACTTGGAATGTTGGTGAAAACCAACACTTTTTCGTACCTTTGCGGCTCATTAAAATCTCCACACACGATTTGTAAATTGTAAATTATAAAATAGTAAATATAACGATGGGCTTATTTGGTTTATTCAAAAAGAAATCCGATGAAACAAAAGTCGGCAATGTAGAAGATTTCATATCACTGACCCGGGTTTATTTCCAGTCAGTCATCGCTACTAACTTAGGTATTACCAACATCCGCTTTTTACCGGATGTGGCTAACTTCAAACGTTTGTTCAAGATTCCTACGCAGGGAGGTAAGCTGGGACTGGCAGAAAAGTCGGCTTCACGCAAAATGCTGATGCAGGACTACGGACTGAATGAAAGTTTCTTTAAGGAGATCGACAGTTCCGTGAAGCGTAATTGCCGTACGCAGAATGATATCCAGTCGTATCTGTTTATGTATCAGGGGTTCTCCAACGACTTGATGATGCTGATGGGAAATCTGATGCAATGGAAGTTCCGTATGCCGTCTATATTCAAGAAGGCGCTTTACGGGATGACTCAGAAGACGGTACACGATGTTTGTACGAAGACGGTGTGGAAGGCTGATGATGTGCACAAGACTGCGACGACTGTCCGCCAGTACAAGGAACGTCTGGGCTATTCGGAACAGTGGATGACGGACTATGTATATAATATAGTGCTCCTTGCCAAAAAGGAACCGAAAAGGAAGAACGACGACACGGAAACGAAAAAATAAGGTCGCGTAAATGTTAGAAAATCGTAAAGAATAGCATAGCAGGAAAAGCGGGAGTGGCATACTTCCGCTTTTTTTATTATCTTTATGTACTTTTTCTTTTGCCTTGATGCAAAAGAAAAAGTACCAAAAAGAAAAAATCAAGGCTGCGCCTGCCCGGCTACTCCGGTCTCATTTCCGGCTAAAGGGCAGAAACTCGCTTCGCTCAAACAGTCTGCCCTTTTTAACGCCGTAAATAAGACCTGCGCTTGACGCCGGGCAGTCGAGGCCGGGGGAACCTTGCGGAGGGATAGGTCGTTACTAATCAATAAATAATATAATAATATAGAGGATGCTTATGAAACAAAAGAAAATGCTTGTACTTACTTTTTCGCAGTTGAAACAAATCTACACGCAGGAGATGCCGGAGTTGGTGGAGATGGCGGCGGTGAGTCCGACAGTGGAGGACTTTAAGGCTGGTCTGCTAAAACATCTGGATAGTTGCGGGATGGTTAATGAGGTTGCGGAAAAGGCAAGGGAGCAAATTCGACTCTTACTCCAGTATGATGGACAGGATGTTCATGAACTGTCTACGGGACAGGATATTTCGGTACAGACGATACGGTTGCTTTATCAGTTTCTGACGGAGAAGTTGGAGAATATAGAGATGCCGACGGATTTGTTTGTAGAATTGTTCCAGTTGTTCAAACGTTTGCAGGGGGAAAGTGTTCCTTTGCCGTCTCCGCAGCGCATCAAGAGCCGGAATGACCGGTGGGATACCGGATTGGATGAGGAAGTGCGGGAGATGCGTGATGAGAATAAGGAACGGATGCTGCATCTGCTGATTCAGAAGATTGAGAACCGGAAGTCGAAGCCTTCGGTACGGTTCCATTTTGAGGAAGGGATGAGTTATGAGGAGAAGTATCAGTTGGTAAGCAAATGGTGGGGAGATTTCCGCTTTCATTTGTCGATGGCTGTGAAAAGTCCGGCTGAGTTGAATCGCTTTTTAGGAAATTCACTTTCGTCGGAGACGATGTATTTGCTGAATCGGGCACGTAAAAAGGGAATGCCGTTCTTTGCTACGCCTTATTATTTGTCGTTGCTGAATGTGACGGGGTATGGGTATAATGATGAAGCGATTCGGAGTTATATACTTTATTCGCCACGATTAGTGGAGACGTATGGCAATATTCGTGCATGGGAGAAGGAAGATATTGTGGAGGCAGGAAAGCCGAATGCTGCCGGATGGCTCTTGCCGGACGGACATAATATTCACCGACGGTATCCGGAGGTGGCTATCCTTATTCCTGATACGATGGGACGGGCTTGTGGAGGGCTTTGTGCATCTTGCCAGCGTATGTATGACTTTCAGAGTGAACGGCTGAATTTTGAGTTTGAGATGTTACGGCCGAAGGAGTCGTGGGACAGTAAGTTGCGACGATTGATGACCTATTTTGAACAGGATACGCAGTTACGCGATATTCTGATTACGGGAGGCGATGCGCTGATGAGTCAGAATAAGACGTTGAGAAATATATTAGAAGCAGTGTATCGTATGGCGGTACGCAAGCAAAGAGCGAATCTTGAACGTCCGGAAGGTGAGAAATATGCGGAATTGCAACGGGTGAGACTGGGTTCTCGTTTATTGGCTTATTTGCCGATGCGTATTAATGACGAGTTGGTTGACATATTGCGGGAGTTTAAGGAAAAGGCTTCAGCTGTTGGCGTCAAGCAGTTTATCATTCAGACCCATTTTCAGACACCGCTGGAGGTGACGCCCGAAGCAAAAGAGGCGATTCGGAAAATTCTTTCTGCCGGATGGATTATTACGAATCAGTTGGTATATACAGTGGCTGCCTCACGCAGAGGACATACTACGCGGCTTCGCCAGGTACTCAATTCACTGGGAGTGGTATGTTATTATACGTTCTCGGTGAAGGGATTTAATGAGAATTATGCGGTGTTTGCACCCAACAGTCGCTCAATGCAGGAACAGCAGGAAGAAAAGATTTACGGACAGATGACTCCGGAACAGGCGGAAGAACTGTATAAAATACTGGAAACCAAAGTCAGTGCAGGTATAAATGAAGAAAAACCGAAAGAAGATGCTGACACCGCCAAACAAATAAGACGGTTCATGAGAAAGCATCATCTGCCTTTCCTAGCTACCGACCGCAGTGTACTGAATCTGCCTGCTATCGGCAAGAGTATGACTTTCCAATTGGTAGGATTGACTGAGGAAGGCAAACGGATTCTTCGCTTCGAACATGACGGTACCCGTCACCATAGTCCTATTATCGATCAGATGGGACAAATCTATATCGTAGAGAATAAATCACTGGCAGCTTATCTACGCCAACTCAGCAAGATGGGGGAAGACCTGGAAGACTACGCTTCTATCTGGAGCTATACGAAAGGGGAAACCGAACCTCGTTTCAGCCTCTACGAGTATCCAGATTTCCCCTTTCGGATTACAGATAAAATGAGTAATTTAGAAATAAGTAATAGGTATTAGGTAATAGGTAATAGGTAATAACCGTAGCTACTGGTTAGTTTATCCGCATGGCTTAATACCTATTACTTATTACCTATTACTTAATACTTATTACTTCACTCTAATTACCATATTAGCAACAATTGCAGTTAAACCTCCGGTGGTGATTCCTGAAGAGAAAATACTTCGAATCGCCTCTGGAGCTTGTTTTAATACGTCCGGCATTAGTTCCACGCCCAAACCTAAAGATAGGCTGACTGCTAAGACTAGGGTTTCTTTGCGGCCTATTTCCTGTGAGGAAACGATGCGGATACCTGCTGCAGCTACTGTACCGAACATTAATAAGGTGGCGCCTCCCAATACCGGATCGGGCATCAGAGAGAATATAGCTCCTACAATGGGGAATAATCCCAGCAGAACGAGCATAGCGGCAATATAATAGCCTACATAGCGGCTGGCAACTCCTGTTAATTGGATGATACCGTTATTCTGTGCGAAGATGGAGTTCGGGAAGGAGTTGAATATACCTGCTAAAAGAGAGTTGAAGCCATCTGCCATCACACCGCCGGAAACACGTTTCAGATAAGAATCACCTTCAATCGGAAGTCCGGAAATCATGGAGTTGGCTGTCACATCGCCTGTGGCTTCAATGGCAGTGATCAGATAGACCAGACCAATGGCGATAAATGAAGAGATATTAAAATCAATACCGTATTTGAAAGGTTGCGGGATGTTGAAACTCATCAGCATCTCGACATTTAGTGCGCTCATATTTACTTTTCCCAGAGCGAAAGCCAGTCCATAACCCAGGCAAAGGCCGAACACGATGGAACTCATGCGCAGGTATTTGTTTTTGCAGCGATTGAAAAACAAGACGCTCAACAGTACGAGTGCCGCAATGGACAGATTTTCCCACGAACCGAAGGAGCCGTCGTCCATCGCACTATATCCGCCGCCACAGGAAACGATACCGACTTTGATCAGACTCAATCCGATCAGTAGTACGACAATGCCGGACACTAGCGGGGTGATGATATTGCGAAGATACTTGAAGGTACGGCTGACGACCATTTCAACAGGTGCGGCAGCTATACAAGAGCCGAATATCAGCGGAAGTCCGCCTACTAATCCGGTCGCTATGATAGGACCGATAAAGGAGAAGCTGGTACCTTGGATACAGAGCAGCTTCGCTCCTATCGGGCCGATACGACGGCATTGTATAAACGTAGATACCCCCGAAGCAAAAAGGGACATAGACACCAGAAAGCTTGTTTTTTCAACATCCAGCTTCAGTGCGCTCGCAATGATAAGAGGAGGTGTAATGATGGCTACAAAGATAGCCAGCAGATGTTGCAAGGCAGCAAACAGGGCATCTTTAAATGGGGGGCGGTCTTCTACGCCATAGATCAAATCTGTTTTCATTCGATATTTTTATTCAATAATTGATGTATATCCGTTGGGGAATTTTGTACTTCGAAGTTTAGTTCAGCGTCCACTTCAAAGCCAGTGTCGGAATTACATAGAAGCCGTCACGACCACCGAAGTTATTGCTCAGTTCCACTTCGGAACCGACACTCAGGTTAAAGTTTTTATTCACTCCCTTGATGCGGTTCAGGTTTACCCAGAATTGTGGTTCGGAGAGGAAGATGGTTTTTCCATACTTGGTCTCTTCACGCCACCAGTCGGCAAAACCGGAGAAGGTGAGCAAATCCTTGCAAAAGTTCATGTACCATGTTCCTGTCAACTGGAAGTTATTCGGGGATGGGTGCTTTTGTATATATTTGTACATGGCTGTCAATGTGAAGCCTCTGGAGAAAGAAGCGTTATTATAGGTATAGGTGGCTCCCGCCAGGTAAGCGTTGTTGTAGGAGAATCCTTTCGCCAGTCCGCCATTGTATTCGAGATGGGCGGAGAAAGGACCTTTCCAGAATTTCAGTTCACGTGCTATCTCCCAGTAAGCGGAAGCGACCCCTTCGGACGTATAGTCCATATCGATAAAGAAGTAGGTACTTCCCCAGTTGTCGGGATGGAACTTCTCGACAGTGGAGGTCAACAGCGGGCGTCCTTTCAAGTCTTTATCATACAGGGAACGTCCGAAATCATAATGTAACTGAATGTTTTGTGCCTGCAATTCCGGTACGGCAGAAAGCAGCATACATAGGAAAAGAGCAGAAATGATCTTTTTCATGACAAATGTGTTTAAATGAAGGTGCAAAAATAGTTAAACCTATACATATATTCACATTCCGACACTAAAATTTTAATCCAGACTATTATTTCCTGTATCCCACCACAATCGGGTACCTCCATGATCGGGTCCGCCCAGAGCCTCCACAAGAGCCAGGTATTGCTCTCTGTCTTCGGTTTGCAGCGTGCCGGGGAAGTTGAGGCGACGTACCATTGTCTCCGTGTCGATACATCCGTTCCTGCTATGGTTAAAGCGTACCGGAAACAGGCGGGGATATCCCGTGCGACGCTGTTCCGCCCATGCCTCGCAACCTTCCGGGAATAAGGCAATCCATTTCTGCGTAATGATCTTTTCCAGCTTTATTTCCTTGTCGTCTGCGGGATTCCATTTAGGAGAAACCCGGCAACGGGCAGGAATGTTATTTTCGGAGTCTTGTGTGTCGATGAAATCGGCAGCCGTCCGCTCACTGTTCAGATAATCGTCCATCTGATAAATGCCGTGTTGATGAAGAGACGCCTTTATTCCGTTCAGATAACATTCTTCTTCATCTTCCGGAATCCATCCGCGCAAAGCAGCTTCGGCACGGAGAAACCAGACTTCGGCGGAGCTCATCAAAGGGGCATCCGTACTCTGATCGACGGACAATTTGGATAAGCCTGCATAATGATTATGCGCAAAGCAGGTTCCCTGACGGATGCCGCGGTACTCTCCTGCATACGCCTTGTCGGTACAGGTTTCAAAGTAAACTTTCAATCGGGGATCATCGTAGCCTGTCAGAATAGATTCCATTGCAGCGCTCATATAAGTTTCATTCCATACCCGGTTGAGCTCTCCCAACGGGTTCGTGAATCCGGATTTCGTAGAGACTGCTACCCGTTCAGCTTCCGCTTCAAAGACACCAAATTCATTTTCCAGTCCCTTCCGGAACTCGGCGCGTGCCTTATCCGGATCAACCGCAGAAATACGCATTGCCAGACGCAAACGCAACGAATTGGCAAACTTGATCCAGGAGGAATATTGACCATCCAGCAAGATATCAAAGCGGGTGAATCCATTGGAGTCGGGCTTCTTGTCTATATAATCGGTAAGAGAGACAACAGCCGAATCGAGTTCATTAAAGAACTCATAGTAGACTTCTTTCTGCGTATCAGGGCGATATTGATTCTGGGCATTCGCGAAATTCTTATAAATAACAGGGCCGTAATAATCTGTCACACGGTGCATGACTTCCACTTTCAGCACTTTGGTAATGCCGAACAAGGCAGGTTCCGTATCACGGGTGGCATTCTCCGACTGGTAGATTTGTGGAAAGATATACGAATACATATGTGTCCACATGGCGCTGTTCCAGCCATCCTGCATATTATAATCCGAGTTATGCGTACCTCCGTTCAAGGGTTTGCCGTCGTGCATATAACCGGAGAACATATCCGCGTTCAGATTCTGTATCAACTGGAAAGGCCAGTTCTTGCCTTTACCGAAATCGTAGTTAAAGTAGATGCCTTGCTGGATAATCCCCAGACGAATACCGAAGCCATTGTCGTCAATCAGCAAATCATCGTCCGTAATTCCCGACTGGTCGGTATTAAATTCACGGAATTTTCCTGTACAACCAACAGAAAACAGCAGCATCCCCAGCAAGTATATATAAATATGTTTTTTCTTCATCATCTTCCCTCCTGCTCTTAAAATTCACATGTCAAAGTAAAGCCCAGACTGCGGGTAGTAGGCATACCGAACACTTCAATTCCCTGATTGTCATTGCCTGTAGAAAGTACCAGATCGGGATCGAAAGGCGCTTTCTTGTACAGAAAACAAAGGTTGCGGGCTACAAAAGAAAGTTGCAGGTCTTTCAGACAATTCGTTTTCTGTACCCATTTTCGGGGGAAGCTATAACTCAGCGATACTTCCCGCAGACGGAGGTTGGTAGCGTCATACATATAGTATTCCGT
>OHAN01002389.1_pt1 | contig 12807 bp, 9 predicted proteins | sample 1577121 | NCBI WGS metagenome assembly OHAN01 (sample SAMEA3541554, study PRJEB24748) | human gut metagenome | biome: human gut; feature: human-associated habitat; material: faeces | place: China | collected 2012 | reverse complement strand
GTAAGGCACAGGACTTTGACTCCTGCATTCGCTGGTTCGAATCCAGCTAGCCCAGTTATAATAAAAGGAAAACGACAATAGAAGAAAGGAGAAATAAAAATTATGGCTAATATAGTTTTAAATGATAAAAATGAAATTAGAGCTAATAAAATATCTTCAGACAATAATGATATTTCAGAAATTGAATTTTATATACCTGACAATTATAATTATGATTCAATTAAAGTTCTGATTTTTGATAAAAATAATATTTATGATGTTTGTTCTTTAATTAAATTAGACAAACGGATGAATTTTCATATATGTAAATTAGATTTTTCTTCTACTATTAGAATATCAAATGGTGATTGCCAAATTGGGTTAATAAGAATAGATGTGAAAAATCATACTTGTTATACTACTAATTTTATAGACGTAAATTTAGATGTTAAGAACTATGCAGCTTCACATTTAACATTTGTGTCTACTGAATTAAATAATTCTATTAGTGAACTATATCAGAAAATTGTTTCGATGACAGAAATGAATATAGAAATATATGATAAAATCAATAAAGCAAATGGAGGTGGGGATTAATGATTACTACGGCAGAAGAATATAAACAAGCCCTGTTAGATATTCAGAAAGGTGTAACTGTTGTTCGTACAACACTTCCAAGTACAGAGCCTCGTATTCCTATTGACTTAGATACTAGACAGATTAGTATTCCTGACGAATTTAAGTTTTTAGCTACGAAGAAAGAAACAAAGGCTGAAACTATTTATTTTGTTTGTGACCGATATTTTGATGATATAGATTTATCTACAAAGACATGTGTTGTTCAGTGGGTTAATACAGACGGTAAAATAACAAATCGTGGTTTATATCCTGTTACTGAAATAGATACTAATTCTGTTGATGGGAAAATCGTATTTGGTTGGACAATTCAGAGTGAATCTACTCAGATTGCAGGCAGAATTGAATTCGCAATTACTTTTTATGAAATTAATGAAGATAAAACAATTGACCAAAGTGTTTTCGAATATAATTTGACAACTCTTGCTACTTCTTCTTTGGTTCTTGACACATTAGACATTTGGGGTTCTACTACTCCACCAGGCAATCCTACAGAATTACAAGTTTGGCTAAATAAAATTAATTCTATTGCCAAAGAAGCAAATGATAATAATAATGACACAAAGGCTAAGATTAAAGAATTCAATGATAATTTTAGCGGTAAATTAACTGACATCAATAATACTGCCACAAGTCAGATTGAGGCGATTAATAATACAGCAAATGCTAATATATCAAGTATAAATGCTACGGGGTCTGCAAATATAAATGTGCTAAATGATACTTTTAGAGCAAATATGCAAACATTTAATTACAATGCAGATAATATATACAACAGTAAAGTTTATTCGATTAGCCAAGTTACTGAGAGTAAAATTAGTGATATTAATGCTACAACACGGAGTCAAATTGGTGCTATTAACGACACGGCTATAAGTCAGATTGAGGCAATTAATACTACAGCAAGGAGTCAGATTGATGATATTGAAAATCATGGCAATGATATTCTTGATAATCTTGGCATTGTAAATAATGCAAAGTTATATACGGATATATATATTGATTGCCAAAGCTATAATCGCTTTATGATTACTTCATTTACAATTGACGGTGAGGATGCAATTAAAAACGGAAAAGGTGTAATTTATGTAACTAAATTAAAAGCAGACGGTTCTACAATCGTGGATAAGATGATTGCTCTACCTACTGATTGTGCATTCAATACTGAAATTAATATTGGCAATTGTGCAAAGATTAAAATCAGACTCAGTTATAGTGAAACTTCTGCTACTTCTTCTACTACTCCTGCTTCTTTTACATATGCATTATATAGTGATTATAGCGATGTTACTAATAAATGTGACGAGACAATTAATACTCTTAATAATCTTGCTTATCTTTCTATTGATGAAACGGAAGATGTTGCGGACGAACCTATAGATTTTGCAACTAAGTCATATGTATTAGAACAAATACAACTTTTGAGAGAGGAGTTTAAGTCTAATGGCTAAAATTGCAACACTTAAAGACAAAAACGGCAATGCCACTTATCCTACTACTTTTTCCGATTATGTTTATGACGATAAAGGAAATTCAGTAAAAGGAAAATTTGATGAATGGAATTTAAATGCACCTGTTAACAGTGAATCTTCAACAGATTTGCTGTTAACAGATATGTCTGATTTAGATAAAAATTTAGAATTAAGTAAGATAGAAGCTAATGTTTCCTATCAGGATAAAACTGAAGGCAAACAATTATTTCCTGCTATAGTTGGAAAAACTTATAAAAGTGCTAATGGTAAAATAACGGCAAAAGTAACGAAAAATAAAATAAATATATATAGTTCTGGTGGTTTAAATCTAAACAATAACGATAATAATAATAATGACGTTATGATTTTAGGTGGAAATGATAGAGGTTCGGAATCTGATTATGAAACATTTGATTTATTAGAAGTTGGTAAAACTTATATCTTCTCATGTCCGAGTTATAGCTTTATACATATTTATTTTGTATGTTGGAGTAATGGTGATAAAACAACTAGACAATTAGATGGTCATGATCATATTATTACTATAAATGAAAATGATAAATATCGAATTTTAATTAGACCAATTTATGCTTATGGCTTTGAATTGAATATAACTCCAAAAATTTACCTTAAAGACAATCCTTTAACTGACTATGAATATTTTACTTATGGTAAAGAAACTCCTAATAAAGATTATCCTTTAGATATATATAGTACTAGTAAAAAAATTAAAATACAAAGTCCTAACATAAATAAAGGTATTACTCCATTATTCACAACAAATCTTGGTAGTTCTTATTTTATTGTTGAAAAGGATAAAAATCATATAAAAGTAAAAGTTACGGATGATACTAGTGTTTCTTTCAGTGGTAAATATGCTTATTTTGGACTAAAAATTAAAGATTTAGGTATAACTTTAAAACCAAATACGAATTATACTTTAGTGTTTAAAAATTTAAAAAATTTAAATAAGATTATTATTAATACTAATGATTTTTCTAAATCTTTAAGTACTAATATGAAATTTTTAAATAATGGTAATTATAGTTATGCGACTATAAAAACACATAAAGATATTTCTTTATTAAATGATGAACATCTTTTTTATATGCCAATTATTTTAGCATATAATACTGAATATGGTTTTGATGATGTTGCTATTTATGAAGGAGATAATTATTTAACTGAAATAGTTCCTTATGTAGAACCACAAACTATAGAAATTCCTGAACTTTATGGAGTTGATAAGTATAGAGATTATATATCTGTAGATAGGAAAAATAATAAAATAGAATTAGTAAGAAAATGTCATAAATTTAGTTCTAAAGATTATAGTAAATTTAATAATATTTCAGTGTATTTATCAGAAGAATATAAAAATAAAAAGTTACAATTAGATTTAAGACACGATAATATTCTATGTTTAAACAATACTGTTGTAGTATCATGTACTAGATTTATAGGAATGATAAATTGTTGGCACACAACAAAAACTGGTGTTGGTGGAGTTGAAAAAGCTAGAACTGATTTTTCTATAAATTTCTCTGATTTTGGGTTAACAAATGATATGACTGATACGGAAAAAATGAATATTATGAATGAATGGTTAAATAATAATCCTTTTGAATGGATTAGAGTTTTAATAAAACCTACTACGGAAAATATTACTTATACTGATTTAGGACAGATTTTATTAAATACCAAAACTTTAGATAATTATACTAAGATATATAGTGATGATATAAATGAACTAAAGGCAACAATAACAGCAACTTATCCAATTAATCTAAAGAAATATATTAATAATAAATTAGCAAAAATAAAAGCTGTGATTGGGGGTGAGTAAATGGGTGCACCGAATTATATAACAGATAATAAAGGTAATATTGTATATCCGAGAACTTTAGCAAAATGTGTTAAAAAGGGGGGTACTACTCTTGATGATTATTTAGATAAGGTTGAAGATAATTTATTAATTAAACCCACAGAATCAGGAACAGAAATGATGTTAACCGATAGTTCAGATATAAACATACAGGAATTGCATTTGTATGGGAAGACGGAGCAAGCAAGTACAACAGGGGGAAATTTATTTGATATTAATGATAGATTAAGTTTTAACTCTATATTTAAGGTCGATGAAGAAGGGTATATTACAGCAACAATTCCTGCGAATAACACAGAAGACTATCAATATTATAACTTTTTTACAAAAAAAAGCAACTTAGTTAAAGCTAATACAAACTATTTGATTATTTGCGAAGTTGTAAAAATGCCTACAACAAAATGTTCAATAAGATTAACTTCGGTTGACAAAAGCACGCCAGGACAAATCGATGGCAACGTAACCATATCTGGAAAAGCATCTGGTTTAGAAATTAATCTTATGAAAACGAAAAGCGATATGTCAGATAGCGAATCTTTTACAAGAGGATATTTTTCGACAAGCCCAGGATTTACGGAAAATCAAATCAAATTCAGAATATCAGTATTAGAAGACACAAGTATAACATCTGATACATTTAAGTATGAACCCTACACAGGCGGACAGCCAAGTCCTAATCCTGATTACCCGCAGGAGATTAAGAGTATCGAAAATCCAACAGTTAGTGTTGCAGGGAAGAATTTATTTGAACCTTCAACAATCAATTATTCATACAACAATTTACGTATAACTGCCAATGTTGATAACAGCCAAAAAAACAGTATAAAAATAAAAATAAATACAATAAATGCAACAGAAGGGGACTTATATGCTTTTGCATATGTGGATATTAATAAATTTGTTAAAAAAATAAAAAGTAATACAACTTATACGATTGTATTAAAAAATCCTCAAAACATTGGTGCCGTTTTTGTTGGAACAATTATAGGAACGAACAGAATAACGAATACGGTTGCTGTAAAATCAAATGTAATAAAGTTACAAACAATAGATGATATTTCAAACAAATCGACCTTTCCATTAGTTTTTTATTTTGCTGGAACAGTGAAGGAAAATGTAACAATAGGATTTGATGATATAGCAATTTATGAGGGCGATTATCCAAATGCAGAGATTGAAGAATTTAAAGAAATCCAGTCAGCACAGCAAACTTGCGAGTTAAACGGAATTGCCGCTATTCGAGACGAGTTGATAGTCAGAGCAGATGGAACAGGACAGTTGATACAAAGATTAGCAAAAAAAATAATGGATGGAAGTAACATAGATGCAAGTGCATCAGGTCAGCAAGAAGGAAGCTATTTAGTAAATATTGAAACGGTCAGCGACATGCTGACAGGAAACTACAATGTAGGCTTATCAACCATTTGTAGCAATAAAAGAAGTGGAAAAGAAAAAAACACGATTCGATTCGGCGCAAATAATAAGAATGTATATTTGTATTTGGATGAATCTTTCGCTGGAAAAACACCAACAGAATTAAGAAAATATTTTGTTGAAAATCCGTTTACGATAGTATATCCACTAGAGGAGCCTATAGTCACCGAACTAAGTTCCGACGAGGTTCAAAAAATCTTAGCACTGCACACGAACAAACCGAATACAACGATATGGAACAACCAAAACGCTGAGATGCAGGTGACTTATGTAGCAGACACAAAAAAGTATATTGATGATAAATTTGAAGAATTAAGCGAAGCAATAACCACTTCTACTACTATCAACTCTTTGGATACATCTAATTAAGTTAATTAATGTTTCGAATTAAATATTGAGTTAAGAAAGAGCGGTTTCAACGCCGCTCCTTCTTAAATCAGATAAAAACCTTAATTATTTGACATACGAATTATAAACCTGATTCGAAAAACCCAAGAATGAAAAATAATTAAGGCAATGAATATTATATAATTAAAATTAGCATATGTCAAATAACAAAGAGTCATTTCATGTGAGATGGCTCTTTTGTTATATACACCTTTAGCTTAATTGGTAGAGCAACGATCTCCAAAATTGTCAGGTCTATGTTCAAATCGTAGAAGGTGTGCTAAGTGCGGAAATTGCACTTCCAAAACATTCAAAATATTTGTACAAATGGTTTTATATACAAAAAATAGAGAGTATTGTCAACTCTCCATTTAATTATACTATTACCATAAATCAACGGTATCTTTATTATTTACTTCTACCAAGTAATCTTCATCTACATTAAATGGTTCGGTGTTCTTATTGCACTCATAGCATAATGGAACTATGTACCATTTGTTGTCTCCGTTTGTTTTCCTAACATGTGCGCCTACTTTTGCATGATTATAACATTCCTCACATTGACAACATGTTGGGAATGGGAGTAAAGATTTATTTTCCCAATATGTTATCCAAGAGGAGAAACCTTTAGAATTTGAATATCTATCTTTTGATGTTCCGTTGATGTTTTTAACTTCAACCATTATATCATCTCCTTTTGTAAGTTTGGCATATTTTATCGCAATCTGTCGAATTAGTCAAGTGTAAATTGTGTAAAAGAGAATAAATATATAGCCAACTATGAGAGGATCGTTACTGTTTCGATTGCAGGTGGTTGGAATTATGGCAGTAGACATAAGAACTGATCATTCTTGTGTATGTGGGTTTTACACCTAACCTCCCCACTTCTACTGCTATTTTTAGTTGTTGTTTGAGGTTAGGACGAAAGGTTACAGGTGATTTTTATGGGATATACACATGGTACTACTGTTGATTCGAAAACAAGAATATGTACTAAATGTAATACAGAATATCCAAACACAAATGAATATTTTTCTTATGCAAATAAAAGAATTGGTAGATTGAATGCGGTATGCAAAAATTGTCAAGCAATAATCAATAAAGAAAAGAGATTAAAAATTATTGAACAAAATAAAGAAAAAGATTTATTTTATTCTGGTACTCGTCATTGTAAAAAATGTGGACGTGATTTACCTAATAATAAATTATATTTTCCAATTGATTTAGCTTGTATAGATGGATTACGAAATGTATGTAGAGAATGTAGTAAAAAAGAATCTGGATTTTTAAATCCTGACTATACGGTTTTTGAAAAATGGTCTGAAGCTGAAGATAAAATAATGTATGAAAATTATAAGGATTTTACAGGTGAAGAATTACATAATATATTTTTCCCAAATAGAACCGTAAGATCAATTGAATGTCATGCAGGTGTTTTAGGAATTTCAGGTAAAAATTATGAAACACAAAATAGAGCTAATATTGCAAGGAGTTTAAAATGTAGTGAAAAATTAAAAGGAAGAATTATTTCACAAGAGGCGAGAGATAAAATTTCAGCTACTAAAAAAGAATATTATAAAACTCATGATGGCTGGTGGAAAGGTAGAAAAAGAAGTCCTGAACAATGCAAAGCTATTAGTGAGCGCATGAAAGGTAAATGGGCTGGTGACAAGAATCCACGACATATTAATCCTTTAAATGGAGAACTTAATGGTCGTTGGAAAGGCGGTATCTTGCCGACATACACGGAACTTCGTTCTGATACAAAAGATTGGTTCAATGAATCAATGGAATTTTGTAATTATAAATGTGTAATTACTGGTGGAGAATTCGATAATGTACATCATACTACCGCTTTTAGAGATATTGTTGATGAAGTTTTTAAGTTGACTGGTGTAGAAGTCAAACAACAAGTATGTGATTATACAGATGAAGAATTTCAACGATTAAGAGATGAATTAAAAGATTTACACATCATATATGGATATGGTGCTTGTATAAATAAAGACGTACATAAACTATTTCATGATAATTATGGATATACCAAATTCTCTCCGTATGATTTCTTAGATTTTGTATATAGAATTGATATTGGGGAATTTGACGAATGGTTTAAGAAAAACAATTTACAAATAAATATCAACTACGATTATGTAGAATATTTGGAAAGCACTCTTACTGTTATTGCAGAGAGTGCTTAATTTATTGGAATAAAAGGAGGTGGCTGTTAATTGGCTACAAGAAAAAGCACTACGCAACCAGTTAAATTAACGGCTGCTGAAGCTAGAGAAAAAGTTGAAGAATTACAGTACAAGCTTGATAAATATGCAGGTACTGCTCACTGCCCTATGTGTAATAAACATAAGGATATAGAAACAAAATTTTATTATGATACAGATCCTTTACTTGGTGGAAAAAGTTTTTCGAGAATCTGTCGTGATTGTGCCCGTAAAATTGCATTACGAGTTGACGAACGAGGCGAAGAACATAAGCCAACGAAAGAGAGCGTACAGAAAGCATTATATTATCTTAATAAACCTTTTCTTGAAACTGTATGGAATGCAAGCATTCAAGAATCTGAAAATATGGTTACAGGAAAAGGTAAGGAGAACGTCTGGACTTCATACATTAAAAACATCAGTATGAAAAATTATGTTGGTATGGGGTACATGGATTCCGACATGTTCAAAGAGAAAATAGTTTACAAAGATGAAGAAGCCACACAAGAGAATAAAGAGGAAGAATTATCTGAGGATGTCGTTGAAATGTATAAAAAAAATAAGCGAACAGTCCTTCGATTTTTAGGTTATGATCCTTTTGAAAATGAACCAATTTCAGAACAACCTATTCTCTACTCTAAGCTTGTTGGATATTTTGATGAGTCCGTAAAAGATGACGGATTAAAACTTGAAGCTGTAATTGAAATTGTGCAAAGTTTTAAGGATGTAAAAACAATCAATGATACTATTTCACAATATAAGAAACAACTTGGTAGCAATCCAGGTGTTATATCAACTATTAAATCTTTAGCTGAAACAAAACAAAAGATGATATCCTCTGCCCTTGCACTGGCAAAGGATAACGGAATATCTGAAAATAACAACAATAGAAAAAGTAAAGGTGCTGGTACTCTTACTGGCATCATAAAAGAATTACAAGAAATGGATTTAGATGGTTCTGAGGTAAATACATTCGATTATGAAACTAATATGGCAATCGAAGATATTATGACAAGAAACCATCAGAACCAATTAAAGCAGTTAAATCCTGATGAAAACGATTGGGAAAAAGAAGTTATTCATCAAAAAGGATTATTATTTAATCTTCAAAAAGAAAGAGATAATGCCGTTGAATTTAGTAGGTTATTAAAAAAGGAAAATAAAGATCTTAAAGATTTTTTATTTGAAAAAGGTCTTATAGATGAGAAAGGACAAGTAATCGAAGATGGCTGATGATAAGATTGTTTTGATGGGTGATTCTATTAATGAATTCACTCCAAAGAATTTTACTTTTTTCAAAAAACCTACTTATTATGATATGTCTGAATTAAAGCTAGAGGGTTTAAAAAAATTCTCTGAAATAATTCAGTGGGGGCGCAGAAACCCAGTAAAATTCTGCGAAAGATTTTTCGGTATCGAATTTCTTGACTATCAGAAATATGTATTTATGATGTCATGGATTACACCAAATGTTGTTTGGTGTATGAGTCGTAATGCTGGTAAGACAACTCTAGGTAGCCCATTTTTGATGGCTAAAACAATGTTACTGCCCAAATTTGAAGGATACATTTTGTCAAGCACAGGTTCTCAAAGTATAGGTATGATGAAGAAGATTGAATCTATTGCAAAAAAAGAAATCGCTTCATTTACTGGTTTGACAGATGTATTTCTAAACGAACTTGTTAAAAGTTCAAATAGCGAGGGCTTTCGGCACGATCCAGCATCTTATTCCTTTAAACTTTATTCAGGATCGAGTTTGGCTACGGTCAACTCAAATTTTGATGGATCTCGTGGTCGAAGAAGCCGACTTAATTTCTATGATGAAGCATCGTATGTATCTGAAGATATGTTCGCTGCTACTCTTCCATTTGTCACTCAGAACAGTGACTTCGCTCTTGGTGGTGATGTTGATGTAACATTACTTCCACCAAATTTTCCAAATCAAGTTGTATGTGCAAGTTCAGCAGGTTCTATGGATGATGTTTTCTATAAAAGATATAAGGAAACTGCAATGCACTCTATGGCAGGTGATAAGAATTATTTCTGTGCAGATATAGATTGTGAAGTAATTCTTCATGCTACTTATAATGGAAAAGTATATCCTGTTCCACTACTTACTCAAGCAAAGATTGATTCAGAAATGAAGATGAATCCAACTAAGGCTACCCGTGAGTATATGAATAAATTCGATTCAGATCTTGGCGATGATATTGCAGTTAAGAAATCACAGGTACTTAGAAATAGTGTTGTCAGACCACCAATGCTTATCAATGATGATAATTCTCTTATGATTATCTGCTTTGATCCCGCCAAAAAAAGAGATAACAGTTTTGTGCTTGTCGGTAAATTACATAGAGATGATAAACGTGGTTGGTTGTTAGATGTTGTAAATGGTATCAATTTGATTGATAAAGAAACACAAAAACCACTTACTACTCCTGAACAGGTGACAATGCTCCAAGATATTATAGTTAGATATAACGGATATGGCGTTCCTGATTATAAAAATATTCACGGTGTATACATTGATGCTGGTTCTGGTGGTGGAGCGACGCAGATATGTGATCTACTTTTTGATAATTTCTATGAAGCAAAGCATAAAGGTGAAAAAGATTATGAACATCATGGATTGATTGATGCGAATTATGATTATGCTGTTCCATATGTAAAAAGATACCCAGACGCTATTGATATTATTCGTATGCGTGAACCAACTAAGTATAAGGCAATTATGTATTCTCAGTTATGTGAAATGATTGATCAGGATTTGATTAGTTTTACTGCTGAGTATGATTATCATGGAAATCTTACTATGCTTGAAGAAGAAAATGGTGAGGTTGTTGAAAAGAATTATAAATTATCTCTTGAAGAAGAAATTGGTCTTAAACAGCTCGATGCCATGAAGGAAGAATTAACTCACATGTATAAATACAAATCTTCTAATGGAAATATTAGATATGACCTCGCTCCTGGTTTTGAGAATATTCTTCATGATGATAGATCGTACTGTCTCGCCTTAATGGGACACGCTTTATTTACATTAAGAAGTCAAGATCAAGTAAGACAAAGAAGACCACAAGAAGATGCCACAAGTTTCATCAATAAACTTACAATCCGTAAAGCAAAATACAATTAAGGAGGTGCATTATTAAATATGCCTAGACCTAAGAAAGTAGATGCAAATTCTAATGCACCTGCTAAAATAAATAACTCGCAGAAGAAAACTACTTCTTCTACTCCAAAACAACCAACCGCAAATGAAATGCGTAAATGGTATGAGAAAAATAAAAATCGTCTGGAAAGATATGAAAATGCAACCAACGCAATCATGAATCTTCGAGACGTACAGAAATCAACTAGATATACAACGATTAGTAACTACTCTAAGGAAGATGTAAAAGATTATATCAAAAATATTTCTTCTAGTGAAAGCGATCTTCGTAGTTTATCACGTTATCTTTATTATCGTTCAGAAATCTATTACAGACTCTGTAAATATTATGCAAATCAGATTGATTTATCTATTCGTAATATTGTTCCACCTTTTGTAATTTCAGAAGATAATGATGTTCAGTCAACACTTCAAAAATATCAAGAAACAGTTGATGTTGTTGATACACTGGGATTAAATTATGAATTTCGTAGAGCTGCATCAATCACTCTTAGAGAAGATGTATTCTATGGATGTGCATATTATACAGAGGGTGAAGGAATGTTTATTCTTCCACTTGATCCTAACTACATGAAAATTAAAGGTGTATTCCCAGATGGTTCATTCGCTTGTGCAATGGATATGAGTTATTTCAGACGACATGTCGAACTACTTGAATATTGGGGAGAACCATTTAATAGCATGTGGAATGAATATCAAAGTTCAGGTGAAAAATATCAGTTACTACCTGAAGAATACAATGTATGTATCAAGTTTAGGTCTGAGGATTGGGAAACAGTTGTCCCTGTGCTGACACCAATATTCCTTTCCTTAATAGATTTAATGGATGCTTCTGATTATCAAGCAGTTCAACAGGCAGCTAATATATATAAATTAGTATGGCTTGAAATGAAAACTATGGGTAATGATGTAGATGATTGGGCTGTAAATCCAGATATAATGATTCAGTATTTCAACCGTATGCTTGAAGAAGCATTACCACCCTATATCTCTGCTGCTATTGTTCCTGGTGAATTACATGAGATAAGTTTCCCAGATGATGCGACAGGCGATGTTACTAAAGTTGAAAAAGCAACAAAGGAAATACTTAATACTGCTGGTGGAGCACAGATATTAAATCTTAACTCTGCATCAAACTCGATAGCATTTAAGTTTGGTGTTCTTGCAGATTCTACATTTTCTATTTCGACTCTTATTCCACAGATTCAAGCAATTGTAAATCGACTTTTATCTAGTTGGATATCTGAACCTTGTAAAGTTAAATTCTTTGATGTCTCTATTTATCAGAAGGATGACTTTAAAAAATCGATCCTTGAGTCTTGTCAAAATGGACTTCCAAACAAGATTTTATACAACACATTAAACGGTGTATCTGAAAAAGATACTCTTGCTATGAATTTCTTAGAGGAAGATTGTTTGAATCTTGGTGAGAAGCTTAAACCGTTTAGCACATCATATACACAATCTGGTGATAATCAAGGCGGTAAGCCTGAAAAAGATGAAACAGAACTTACGGATGCTGGACTTCGCACGAGAGACGAGGATCTCAATAATAAATAAAGGAGGTGTCTTAATATGAAATACAATTTTATTAAAACCTCCGACAAGGAGACAAAGGAAAAT
>OHAN01002384.1_pt1 | contig 12836 bp, 10 predicted proteins | sample 1577121 | NCBI WGS metagenome assembly OHAN01 (sample SAMEA3541554, study PRJEB24748) | human gut metagenome | biome: human gut; feature: human-associated habitat; material: faeces | place: China | collected 2012 | reverse complement strand
TCTCCAGCACTTCTTCCCGGTTTGTTATCATAAGCGTAAGGGGTTTATGTTTTTAATTCACGAAGGTAGGGAAATATTGTGTTTATGGCAAGCATTATGCCACTATTTCCATAAGCAACAGATAGAAAGTCGCGAACTGGATAATCAGAGAAACGACATAGATGCTGTAATAGAGCAGATACCTTTTCTTCTTCTCGAACTCGGCGAAATACTTCTTGTATTTGTCGTTCTTGAATAAGAATATTTCATTGATATAATATCCGCATATCATGAAGACTACGAGCAATGAATAAAAAATGATGCCGTTTTCCAAAATAATACGCACTAATTGTACCCTTAGTATTTTGGTGCAGGCAAGGCAGACAAGACTGAATATCCAACAGATGATGATGAATGGGGTGATAAGTGCCCTACTGCTGTAAGGAAGATAGATGCCTTTATCCATTCCGGCTTCTTCTGTTTTCTTACCAATCGAAACTAACCATTTTATGTAGCGGTTGTCCCATTTCAAGAGGCTTAGCCAATACAAAGGGTTTAGCATCCTCCAACAAAGGATGAACAGCAGCTTATAAGTGCAGTAATAATTTATATTGTAATATTTCTCCAATAACTTTAGCATGATTTTGATGGCTTAATGTCCTTTTCCACTTGGGAGCATGGAACAAAAGTTGCCTTTATAATTCGATTATTACAGTCAAATGGTACATAATCCACCTTGCTATCAATACTTAATGTATCACTTGACTGCTTCAAATGGGAGTGCTCATTTTGCAACAAGACTTCCGCTTTTGAAAAGTCCACAGAACTGTATATCGGATAGAAACCGGAAAAACAAGTAGGCGTTATGTAAGCAATTTGACTTTCATAGTCAAAGAATAAAAAACGATTCCCATCCGCTACATTATCATACACGGCAAAGCAATCAAACTTTCTTACTCCATTGATTGTATAACTTTGCATGAAGTCAAGGCTACTATCATCTACCGCTTCCAACTCAAAAACAACCTTCTTTTCACCTTGCTGATTAAGGCATAGCCTATATAGAATTTCAAATTCTATTTTCTCTGTTTCTATATAAAGGGTATCTTGTTCAGTCAAAGAATGATACTTGGCTGAATTTTGTTCCACATAGCCGTTTTTCGCTATGACATAGGTAAGAGGACTAAGAAATAAGCAATATAGTATAAATATTCTCATATCTGGTATATCTAATGTATATTGATAATAACACCTATCAAGTATCGGACATTCCACTAACCCGCGCCATGCGGGGCGCATATCCTAACCTCCATGCCCCCAAAGTTACGAAAAGAATCGGAAAAACAAACCGGGCGGTTTGGAAAAGTTCGCAAAAGAATTTTCGGGAGGGGCAGAATGATCGTCGGCATCCTGCCATTTCCTCCGCCAATCATTAGGGTCATCTTAAAGTTCCAGTGAATTTTCCTTAAGCAAGAAGTCGTAAATGCTGATGGTCGCAATTCCGGCTTCATCCCTTGTTATGGGGCTTTCCTCTCCGATAACGATAATCTTCTTGAAAGAATCGTCCACTCTCAACAGGGAAGCCCGTTCCTGCCTTATTTTCTCATCGGATTCCATCCGGTAGGCCGACTGTATGTAATACCGCCTGCTCCCCAGATTGCAAACAAAATCGACCTCAAGGCTGGAACGGTGCTGCTTCCCGTCCTCGCCTCTGCGGACGACAGGAACGACGCCTACATCCACATTGAAGCCACGTATCCGCAGTTCGTTATAAACCATGTTCTCCATCAGATGGCTTTTCTCCGACTGGCGGAAGTTAATCCGAGCGTTGCGCAGCCCCAAGTCCATGAAGTAATACTTATAGGGGGAATTGATGTAGCGTTTCCCCTTGATGTCGTAGCGGGTGGACTTCTCTATCAGGAACGAATCGCAGAGGTAATCAATGTAATTCTTGACGGTATCATTGGATATGGGCGATTTCTTCTCGCTTTGGAACGTATTTGCCAGCTTGTTCGGATTGGTCAGCGCACCGATGCCCGAAGCCATGATGTTGATGAGTTCCTCCAAATCATCATCCTTTCGTATCTCGTAACGATCTTTGATGTCCTTCAGGTAGGTTTCGTCGAACAGGGCTTTCAGGAAGCGCACCTTTTGTTCTTCCGTTGGGTAGGACAGAATCTGCGGAAGCCCGCCATACAGCATGTATTCGTTAAGCCCGCCCTGCACCGTTCCGGGATAAGCGGACATGTATTCGCTGAAACTCAACGGGTACATTTTCACCTCGAAGCCACGCCCCCGAAATTCCGTAATGATGTCTTTGGACAGGAATTTCGCATTGCTACCCGTTACATAAATATCCGCATTGCGTATTCTGAGGAAGCCGTTCAGCACATCTTCGAACTGGTCGAGCATCTGTACCTCGTCCAATAGGATGTAATACATATCTCCGTCCGTGATGCGGCTTTCCACATAGGCATAAAGGTTGTCCGGATTTCTCATGGCACGGTTCCTGTAATCTTCCAAATCCACCTTTATGATATGGTCTGGGGCGATGCCGTTGCTTTCCAGATACGAGGTAAATATCTCAAAGAGCAAGTACGACTTGCCACATCTGCGCATCCCGGTTATAATCTTAATCATACCGTTGTTCCGCAAGGAAACGAGTTCATCCAAGTATTTTCTTCGTTCTATATGCTTCATGCTAATCGAAATTTATGTCACCAAGTGACAGAGTTTCCGATTACAAAGATAAGGTTTCTTTCTTCAAGTCTGGCAAGCCTACTCGAAAAAAGTGTCATTGATGACGGCTTTTCCGGGTAGAGCATCCGCCATTATCTCAATTCGACTCCAATATCCCAAAAGTTTATTGAACAGTATCATTGTAACCAAAGTGCGAAAATAATCAAAAAGACATACGGAAATAGCAAAAACAGGATAGCCCAAATGCTGGAATATTTCTCATACGATTTATCTTGCCGGATTTTCAAATACCGTCGTTTATAATGATAATAAGCGTACAGAATTATCCATACAACAGGATAGGCGAGCAGAGCAAGCAGAATAAACGGAGCCGGATTAGTGCTTGTAGTCGCCCAATAAATCGAGGCTATATCTACTCCATAAAGCAGAAATACAAGACTTAATACACTCGGAACATTCCATGAATACATACTTGTGTCCATCCATCGAGTTAAGCGTTCTGTCTTATACCATAAATATCCCAATACTCTGTGAACTATATTCATATATCGCCATTATTTATACGCTTCTTTTCCTTTCTTTGCTCATATATTCAATGGATTATGTTCTCCAGAATGCAAAATAAAACAGGATGATACCCAGTGCAATTCCACAAAAGACAAGACCTGTCAGGTAAAAGACCCAATCCGGATAATGGAAATCAATCTCCTTGTAAGGAATGGCAGTTTTCTTCACATACTTGTTCCATGCCCAAATAAGAACCCTTCCCAATCTTTTTGCTGTAATATAGCTCATAATTATTTTACTTTTCAATTTGAATTCCCTCATGCGCTGCTAAGCAACAGATAAATTTATCGAACTCGGCGAAATACTTCCTGTATTTATCCTTCTTGAATACAAATAATTCATTTATATAGCATAGATAGAAAATCAAGGATATAAGCAATAATAAAAGAATGAACTTGTACTCAAAAATGGCAATTGGAACGCCTATGCCTAACATCTTTAAGACTTTGCTGCCTACAATCAATGCCATACAAAGCAACCAAAAACTGGTGCAGCTTATGGCAAACATTGCCCGTGAAGAAATGATTACATTTGCTCCCCCATGAATTTCACTAACTTCTTGCTTTTCTATTCTTGATACAATACATTTCATGTACTTGTTGTTCCATTTTGGGAGGCTTAGCCAATAGAAAGGATTCAAAATCCTTTTCAAAATAAGGAACAACAAGTTATATTCGCAATAGTATAGAATATTGTAATATTTCTCTAATAACTTCATCATGCCTTTAATGGTTTGGTGAGGAACAGTGTTCAGCTGTTGGCTCGACTTGGTTATACACTCTATTCTTCATTTGAAATAGTTTGTTGTATGGTATTACAAATTCGTTTGTTTCATAAATAGGGGCAAACATTCGTATCATAAATACCTTGCAATAGATACTATCGCATATTATATCATCATTGGGGTGCTGTGTAATGAACAGTGCTTTATATAAAAACTTATCGTTTGTTTCTTTGACAAAATCTACATCATAAGAGGTTAGTATGGCAAAATTATCATCACCAATGCAATCATTCCAACTGAAATTACTGATATTGCTTCCTACCAAAACAAGCAGGCAATCATCGAGCTTCTTATCTGTTACAAATTCAATTACTCCATCCCATATAGGATGACTGCATGTTATATCGGTGTAGTCATTTGCAGATACGCCTCTTATTTGTACTTGCTCAACGAAAGGCATTCTTTTTAATCCCCATTGAACAGGCAACAATGTAAATAGCCATACATACATTCCAACAATGATGATAATCGGAAATGCAAACATCAAGGAGTGTCTTAAATCCTTTCGGACAAGGCATCCCAAGAAGGCTATAATTAGCATAAGAAGCAATACAATGACTACCATCCTATTTCAATTCTAATTGTTTATAATGTATTGACAACAACACCTATAAGTATTGGACATTCCACTAACCCGCGCCATGCGGGGCGTATATCCCAACCTCCATGCCCCAAAGGTACGAAAAGAATCGGAGAAACAAACCAAACGGTTTGGAAAAGTGCGCTAATCCATAAATCACAATAGACAATCCCATATAGACAAATGCCACCTTTTTTACAAAGCTACACGGTAAATCATTCTTGTTTCAGGAAATCAAGGTCGAAAAAATAGTCCTTTTTATTTTGGGGATTGACATAAATGATTCCACTTTTATGCAAGGCAAGAAAAACGCCCAAACTGCACTTGTCCATCAGGATGGGTTCGCTGAAAAACTGCGTCCGTTTCCCTTTGTAATCCAAAGTTGCTTTTACGATGCAATAGCAGCGTTCATAAGAAAGCGGTTCATGCATCCGGTCTGGATTCATAAGTGCTTCGCTGGCATTCATTTCCTGACTGCGCCATGATTGGTAGGGCAAATCCGGTTCATCCAGTGAAGCAGGCGCATGTAAACGTGTTTTTAATGAATAAGCGGGAATGTCCATCCGGGTATAATGGACGGTTCGTTTGTTTTCGGAAATTTTGCAACTGTTCAAATCCACTTCCAGCGCAACGCCTTTGGAACGAAGCCATTCCTTGTGTTTCTTTTTGTTTTCCTCTTCCCGCCTTTGGCTTCTCCGCATATTCCAGTACATAATGGCAAACGGAATCACCGCAAGGCTTCCGGTCACCAACATATAGCCGTATTTCCCCATGTCCAAGAATATATAGGTTTGAATTATCAACAGAAACTCTATGGCTATTCCGATGTAGGAAAGGCATCCAAAAATATTGCTTTTAATGTTCATGGTCGTCTCTTGCTGTTAATGGTAAATTACCCTCCGGTATTCAGCAAACCGTCAGGCACATATCTAATCTCACTGCCCAAAGGTACGAAAAGAATCGGAGAAACAAACCGAGCGGTTGGATATTTTTTCAAAAGAAGCGGGCGGACACTTCGCGCCACAGCATAGCCACTTGCCTCCCGTCCGCTTATTTCCCATTGCCCGGCAAGGCTGCCCGTTTACTTTCGTGCCGCAATTAACTTATTGTTTCACGATTAATTCATTTGTATATGGACAACCTCAAGGACATGAAAGACGAAGTGCTGGTAGTAACCAACGCTTCCGACGGCAACAAGCCCCATGTGGTGGAGCGCGTCGAACAGGACGGCTCATTGAAGACCCAGCCGCTGGCAAAGGCCAAGCCCGACGGCGATTTCCTGAAAATCGACCGCAGCGAATCCATCCTCGAAGCCTTCTTCTCCAATTTCAAACGGCAGTATGACAACCCGTCCGACTTCCGTTTCTACCACATCCCGGCGGAACTGCTTGCCGCCGCCAAGGATATGGCGGACTTGTTCCGCAAGCCGGAAGAGAACGCGGCCATGATTGACGGGTACAGGTTAGACCCGGAGCAGCACGTACAGAAACAGGACTTGCAGCAGGCTCCCGCCGCCGAAGAATCCGCCCCGCAGCAATCCACGAAGTGGAGCATGGAGCAGGTGGACTGGCAGCAGCTTGCACGCATGGGCATCACGCCCGAATCGCTGGGCGAAATCGGTACGGCACGGTTGCTGAACGGGCATGAATCCGCCGTACTGGATATCAAGACCAGTTTCGAGGGCATCAGCCTCGAAACGCCCGCCTGCATCCGGCTGGTGGAATCATCCGACGGGAAGCCCGTGCTCAACATCGAGTGCTGCAAGCAACGCCCCGAACTGGGCGAGTACATGGGCACGGAACTTTCTCAGGAGGTGCAGGACAACCTGCTCAAGACACACAATGCCGGACGTCCCATCTACATCCGCCAGCCCGACGGCATGATTGAGGCCTGCCTCCTTTCCTTCAACCCCAAGACCAACCGCCTGCACCATCTTCCCGTTCAGGAAATAAAGCAGGTGCGTGAAATCAACGGGGTCGCGCTGACCGAAGACCAAGGGCTCCGGCTGATGAACGGCGAATCCGTACTGGTGGAAGGCATGTGGTCGGAACGCAAGCAGAAGCATTACGACGCACGCCTCCAGTACAACGTCTGCAAGGGCGGCTTCGACTATGACTTCCGGGGGCTGAACCGCAAGGTGGAGCAGAGCCAGAGCGAACGGCGCGAAATCATCATCCCGAAGAAACTGAAAGGGGTGGACTTGACCGATGAACAGGTGAATACATTGAAAATGGGCAAGGCCGCCTATATCACGGGCATGTCCGACGGTGGCGGGGGCACGTTCAATGCCTACGTGCGCCCCAATTACGAGAAGATGAAGTTCGACTTCTTCCGCTGGAATCCCGACAAGAGCAGGAAGCAGTCGCAGGGGCAGGCAGAAACACAGGCACAACAGCCTGCACAGGCTGTCACGCAGAACCGCCGTGTCCGGAAGTCCGAGAAGAAAGGTGCCGGCGTATCACTTTGAGTATTCACCTGTAATAGATAATGTATATGAAGAATGTCATCATCGCAGAAAAGCCGTCGGTGGCGCAGAGCATCGCGGCGATTGTAGGAGCCGGACAGCGGAAGGACGGCTATCTGGAAGGCAACGGCTATGCCGTCACATGGGCGTTCGGGCATCTGGTCGGACTGGCCATGCCCGAAACCTACGGCTTCACCGGCTTCCGCAGGGAGCACCTGCCCATACTGCCCGCCAAGTTCACGCTTGTTCCCCGTCAGGTACGCGAGGGCAAGGAATACAGGGACGACCCCGGCGTGGTACGCCAGCTGAACATCATCAAAGGGCTGTTCGAGGGGTGCGACCGCATCATCGTGGCGACCGACGCCGGGCGCGAAGGGGAACTGATATACCGCTACATCTACCGTTACTTGGGCTGCACCAAACCGTTTGTCCGCCTGTGGATAAGCAGCCTGACCGACAAGGCCATCCGTGAGGGGATGGAAAGGTTGCAGCCGGGCAGCGACTACGACAACCTCTACCTTTCCGCCAAGGCACGCAGCGAGGCGGACTGGCTCATCGGCATCAACGGCTCGCAGGCGCTCAGCCTTGCCGCCGGGCGGGGCGTGTTCTCGCTCGGACGGGTACAGACACCCACGTTGGCCATGATTTGCTCCCGTTATCTGGAGAACAAGTCCTTTACCCCGAAGAAGTACATGCAGATACGCGTCACGGTGGAGAAGGACGGCATAGCGTTCCAAGCCACTACTGAACAGCGTTACGAGGACAAGGCCGCCGCAGACGATGCGTTGGGCGACATGAAAGCGTGCGGCACGCTCCGCGTCACGGCTCTTGCCCGGCGGGAGGTCAAGGAAGAACCTCCGCTGCTCTATGACCTGACCGCCCTTCAGCGGGATGCCAACACCCGGCTGGACTTCTCCGCCGACCGCACGCTCTCCCTTGCGCAGAGCCTGTACGAGAAAAAGGTGCTGAGCTATCCGCGCACTGGCAGCCGGTACATTTCCGAAGACGTGTTCGATGAAATCCCCTCACGCATCGCCCTCTTGCGGCAGCATCCGCGTTTCGGGCAGCATGCCGCATCACTCTCCGGCGCACCGCTCAACCGCCGCAGCGTGGACGGTGGGAAAGTGACCGACCACCATGCGCTGATTGTAACCGAAAACCTGCCCTCCGGCCTTTCCAAAGACGAACAGGCCATTTACGACATGGTGGCAGCCCGCCTGCTCGAAGCCTTTTCCGCCCCCTGCATCAAGGAGGTGACGGAAATCCATGCGGCGGTGGGCAGCAGCGAAGCACAGGCCAAAGGCACGGTGGTCAAGTCCGCCGGCTGGCGTGCCGTGCGCGGCGAAAAGGAAGAGGACGACGGCGGGGATATGGCACTCCCCAATTTGGAACAGGACGAGACGCTCCCGGTAAAGGCACTCGAAGCGGTGGAGCGGCAGACCAAGCCCAAGCCGCTGCACACCGAAAGTTCGCTGCTCTCGGCGATGGAACATTGCGGTCGGGAGATTGACGACGAACAACTACGGGCAAGCATCCGCGAGACAGGTATAGGCACCCCCGCCACCCGTGCCGCCGTCATCGAGACCCTGTTCGCACGCGGTTATATCCAGAGGGAGAAGAAAAGCCTCGTGCCCACCGACAAAGGCATGGCGGTCTATGAAACGGTGAAGGACAAGAAGATTGCCAACGTGGAAATGACCGCCGCGTGGGAGGATGCGCTGGCACGCATCGAATCGGGCGAGGCCGACGCTGCCGCCTTCCGGCGCGACATCGAGGCATATACCGCACAGATTGTGACCGAACTGTTGGAAACCAAAGTGTCCGTAGCGCCTTCGGAGAGCGAATACCCGTGTCCCAAATGCCGGAACAGCCGGGTGCTGTTCTTCCCGAAGGTCGTCAAGTGCGCCGATGTGGACTGCGGCTTTACCCTCTTCCGTAACAAGGGCGGCAAGGAACTGTCGGACAAGCAGCTTGCCGAACTACTGACCAAAGGCAGAACCGGGGTTATCAAGGGCTTCAAGAGCAAGGAGGGCAAGGCTTTCGACGCTTCGCTGGTGCTTCGTCCCGACTTCTCGGTGGGTTACGAGTTCGCCGACAGGAAGCCGCCCAAAGGCAAACCCGCCAAAAAGAAATGACCCTCCCGGCACCGACTTCATCCTATACAGGCATAAAATGTATTTTGTAACACGAATAAAAAGAAGAATCATGAATCCGAACAAACCGAACATGCCGGCTCCGGCGGTAGAGCCGGACGAACTGTCCTATTACCGCCTTACCTTGTTGTCCTACCTCCGCGAATCGCATCCCGAACGGGCTGCCGACGACGCTTTTGTCCGCGCGCGTGCCGACCTTGCAGCCGAAGCGTTCAGCGAAGCTGTCAAATCGGGCATGGATTATGACGAAGCCGTCCGGCAGGCGGACGAGGTGCTGTTCCAAGACCTGCACTTTTCCCGGCTCGACACGCTCATCACCGTGCTGTGGAACGAGTTCGCCGACGAGGTGCCCGCAGGCCGCGCCCGCGAGGTGGCTCTCCAGCTTCTGCCCGAATGCGGCAGGGTGTTCAGCGGTTACGACCTGACCGACGATTTCGCCGCCACACCCGGCTTCGACCGGCTGTGTGAGGAACTGATCGGTACCATCTCAATCTGGCTCGAAGAAAATGGCATATAACAGGAAGGCACATCTTAGGGACAACATCGAGGCCATCCGGCTGATGTTCCGGCTGGAAAAGGAGATGCGTGCCGCCACCCCGGAAGAACTGGCGGCACTTGCCGCCTACTCCGGCTTCGGGGGCATCAAGGCGGTGCTGTCGCCCTTCGGCAGACTGACCGACATCCTGCGCTGGACGCAGAGCGACCGCGAACTGTTCCCCCTCGTATCGGAACTGCACGGCGTGCTCCGCGAGGGGGCGACGGATGAACGTGAATACAAACGGCTGGTGGACAGCGTGAAGGCATCCACATTTACCGCATTCTATACACCGCCGGAAATCATCGGCGCGCTGGCATCCTCATTAAGTGAGCACGGCGTGTCGCCGCACAGCTTTCTTGACCCGTCATCGGGCACGGGTAACTTCCTCACCGCTTTCCAACCGCATCTTTTCACAGCCACCGCCACGCCCGAAGTGGCGGCATACGAAAAGGACTTGCTGACCGGGCGCATCCTCCGGCAGCTACAGCCCGGCACGGATGTCCGTGTACAGGGCTTCGAGGAGCTTCCCCCGCAAGATAACGGCCGGTTCGACGTGGCGGCGAGTAACATCCCTTTCGGCGACATCCGGGTATTTGACCCCTCGATGGCGGGCGGCACGGCACGGCGCTTCGCAATGAACTCCCTGCACAATTATTTCTTCGTCAAGGGACTGGATGCCGTGCGCGAGGGCGGCATCGTGGCTTTCATCACCTCACAGGGGGTGATGAACTCCGCGATGGGCACTCCCGTGCGCCAGTACCTGATGGAAAGGGCGTGGCTCCTGTCCGCCATCCGCCTGCCCAACAACCTGTTTGCCGACTATGCCGGTACGGAGGTGGGCAGCGACCTCATTGTGTTGCAGAAGGACACGGCATCCGAAAGGGAATATACCGGCCTTGAAAAAGCCTTCGTCGAGGTCAGTACGCAGGAGGACGGCACGACACAGAACGAATACTTCGAGCGTACCGCCGCCATTGTCCATACGCGCGGCCATGTGGGAACCGACCCCTACGGCAAACCGGCACGCGTATTCCTGCATGACGGGGGCATGGATGCCATCGCCGCAGACCTGAAATGGATGCTGGACAAGAACCTGTCGGAAAACCTCGACCTTGACCTTTATCTCCGCTTCTCGCCGGTGCGCGAGTTGCGCGAACTGATAGATGTACGGGCGGAAAGCCTTCAGGAACGCATCGCTCAGGTGCGGGCGGTTTCCATGCCGGGGCAGGGACATACCGTAGCGGGGACACCGGAAGCTGCCGCAGAGGAACCTGCCATAAGCCGGCCTGAACCGGAGAAGCCCGTCACGCAAGAGCCGGTCATGTCCCTGTATGACCTTTTCGGCTTCACGCAGGAGGAACGGCAGGCTTTCAGCACCGGGCGGAAGCCCAAGCGGAAGAAGAAGCAGGCTGCCCCGCAGCTCTCCCTGTTCGACATCGTGGAACCGGTCAGCGGGCAGTCCGTACCCGAAAATACGGCAGCCCAAACGGATACGGCTTCCGAAACCAAAGCCCCGTCGGAAGAAGAACTCCGGGAGCGGGAACGCCGCCGTGCGGAGGAAGAGGCCGCCCGTCAGGAGCGCATGAAGCCGCGCCCTTTCACCGGCGAAAGGCTGGAGCACTACCGGAACGGCTCACTGGCGGGTATGGACGGGCAGACCGGCTACCTCTCCGGCATGGAAAAGGGAATCCCCGTGTTCCATCCGCTGGAGCTGCCCGCCCGCCAGCGGCAGCGTGCCGAATCCTACATGGAACTCCGTGACACCTACCACCGCCTGTACAACGACGAGGCGGAACACCGGCAGGAGAACGGGGAACTGCGCACAAGGCTGAACGGGTTGTACGACGGTTTTGTCCGTCAGTTCGGTAACCTGAACGACAAGAAGAACATCGACCTGTTCCGCATGGATGCCGATAACCGGGAAATCCTCGCCTTGGAGCGTTACACCGACGGCAAGGCGGTCAAGGCCGACATCTTCGACCATCCCGTTTCGTACAACGTGAACGAGATTACCCACACCGACGATGTGCACGAGGCGTTGGCGGCCTCGCTCAACAAGTACGGCGAGGCAAACATGGAGTATATGGAGTCGCTCACCGACAGGCCGCAGGCCGAGCTTCAGGAGGAACTGCGCGGCAGGGTGTTCTACAACCCGCTGGCCAAGCGTTTCGAGATTGCCGACCGCTTCATTTCGGGCAATGTCGTGGCAAAGGCAGAGTATATCGAAGAATACTTGCAGACGCATCCCGACGATGCCGAATCACGCATTTCGCTCGAAGCGTTGCGTAAGGCGGCACCGGCACCCATCCCGTTCGAGGAACTGGATTTCAATTTCGGCGAACGCTGGATACCGGCTGGCGTGTACAGCCGCTATGCCTCATGGCTGTTCGACACCGACGTGTCTGTCCGCTACAACGCCAGTGCGGACGAGTACAGCATCCGCGCCTCCGAACTCAGCCCGCGTATCTATAACCAGTACGCAGTCCGTTCCGAAACGCGCCTGTTCAACGGGGTCGCCCTCATGCGCCACGCCATCCACAACACCACGCCTAACATCACCAAGACCGTCACGGACAAGGACGGCAAGGACATCAAGGTGCGCGACCCCGAAGCCACGCAGCTTGCCAACAGCAAGATTGACGAGATACGGGGAGGCTTCTCCGACTGGCTCATGGAACAGTCGCCGGAGTTCAAGAAGAAACTGGAGGACATGTACAACCGCAAGTTCAACTGCTTCGTGCGCCCCAAGTTCGACGGCAGCCACCAGACCTTTCCTGACCTTGATTTGAAAGGACTGGGCATCAAGGATTTGTATCCCTCGCAGAAAGACTGTATCTGGATGCTGAAGATGAACGGCGGTGGCATCGCCGACCACGAGGTGGGTGGCGGCAAGACGCTGATAATGTGCGTCGCCGCCTACGAGATGAAGCGGCTCGGACTGGCGCACAAGCCGCTCATTACCGGCCTGAAGGCGAACATCCACGAGATTGCACAGACCTTCCGCACCGCCTATCCACACGCCAAGATACTCTATCCGGGCAAGGAGGACTTCACGCCCGACCGCCGCGTGG
>OHAN01002366.1_pt1 | contig 12941 bp, 8 predicted proteins | sample 1577121 | NCBI WGS metagenome assembly OHAN01 (sample SAMEA3541554, study PRJEB24748) | human gut metagenome | biome: human gut; feature: human-associated habitat; material: faeces | place: China | collected 2012 | reverse complement strand
GCGGGGGCAGGATTTGAACCTACGACCTTCGGGTTATGAGCCCGACGAGCTACCGAGCTGCTCCACCCCGCGGTAACCAAATGCATCAAACAGGTATCATTATACATATGCTAATCGAATTGTCAAGAAAAAATCAGGTCGAATATTTTTATGACAGCTCAATCCCGTATTCCCCATTTCTGCGCAATGTGCGGAAATCCTCTTATCGAAGCCATTCCTGAGGGAGAAAACCGCCTCCGGGCAGTTTGCCCCAGGTGCGGCCATATTCATTATGTGAATCCCCTTCCTGTATGCGGAACCATTCCCGTCTGGGAGGATAAGGTGCTTCTGTGTCTGAGAGCCATCGAACCACGGAGAAATTACTGGACTCTCCCGGGAGGGTATCTGGAAAGCAATGAATCCTCTTTTGATGGCGCCATCCGTGAAACTGAGGAAGAAGCTTGCGCCAGGGTACTGCCCCGGATGCTGTTTACCGTAATAGATGTTCCTTTCGCGGACCAGATTCATTTCTTCTATCTCTCTGATCTGAATTCACCGGATTTTGCCCCGGGACCTGAATCTCTTGAATGCCGCCTCTTTAAAGAAGAAGATATCCCCTGGGATCAGATTGCCTTCCCGACGATCACCCGTACGCTGCGTTTCTTCTTCGATGACAGGCGTACAGGACTCTTCAGGACGCATCACATCATCCTCAGAAAACCTTAACTTCTCCAACACTGGTCGGGACACATGGCTGACGAACATATCAAGCGGATCATTTTCAAGGAGTACACGACCCCGCCGAACCCCTGCTCTTATTACGAAGACTCAAGAGACATGATGATGGCGATTGAGCACCCCGTATCCTGCACGTCCTCAGAGCTCTATAACCATCTTGCTCTCCATGGCTGCCGCCGACAGGGCACGATCATTTATAAAACCTGCTGTCCTCAGTGCCGTGACTGCATTTCCAGCCGGGTTCCCGCCGATGAATTCCGTCCGAACCGTACCATGAGGAAGCTGTTGAAGCGAAACAGTGATCTCACGCTGATCCCTATTCGGGACCCTAAACCGACCTCCGAGTACTACGACCTTTATCAGAGGTATGAAGCATCCCGGCATGTCGGTTCCATGATGACGGAATACAGCTACGGTGAATTCAGGGAAGCCCTCTTCGAAACCAATGTGAATACCATTCTTCTTGAAACCCGCCTGGGACGTGAACTCGTTTCACTCGCCATTGTCGATCTGTTTACCCATGGCGTCTCCGCGGTCTACACATTCTTTTCCCCCGACTACCCTGCCCGCAGCCTCGGTACCTTTTCAATCCTGAAGCAGATCGGTCTTGCCCGTGCCCGCGGTGCTCATCAGTACCTGTATCTCGGCTACTGGCTCTACGAATTGCCTCAGATGGACTATAAGCGACTCTTCAAACCCTTCCAGGTGTTCTGGGACAGCCGGTGGCAGCTGCTCGAGGACTGCGAGGATGAAATCCGTGAATCACGCGATCGATCCCGTGAACTTGCCGCCTGTCCGAGAACAACCTTGTCCGTAAGTATCTAAAATAAAGCTGACTTTTTTGATCCGATAAAAATTACCCTATGCTCTACGACCTCGCTCGATCAGTTCTTTTCCGCCTGTCCCCTGAAACCGCCCACGCGGTGATCATGAATAACATTGACTGGGCCGTGCCTTTCGGACTGATCAAACTGGTGACCCACATCCCAAAGGATGATCCCGTCACCGTCATGGGACTGCGCTTCCCTAACGCCATCGGGCTTGCCGCCGGCATGGATAAAACCGGCTCCCATGTGAGCTCTCTCGGAGGCATGGGTTTCGGTCATATTGAGGTCGGAACAATCACGCCCCGTCCCCAGGCTGGAAATCCCAAGCCCCGCTGCTGGCGTGTCATCCCCGCCAAAGGCGTGATCAATCACATGGGATTCAATAACTGCGGCGCCGATCAGGCCATTAAAAACCTGAAGAGTGCGGATGCCTTCCGGCTTCGGGGCGGCATCCTGGGTATCAATATCGGCAAACAGAATTCCTCACCGCTTTCCGGCGCTCTCGCTGACTACCAGGAGTGCATGGATAAGCTCTATCCGCTTGCGGATTACCTGGCAATCGACATTTCCTGCCCGAATACGCCGGAACTCACGAAACTGCAGGGAGAGGACGAGCTCGGACCTCTGCTGAAGGGGATCGCTGATAAGAGAAAGGAACTCGCGGACCGCACCGGACGCCTCGTTCCGATTACCGTAAAGATCAGCCCGGATCTGGATGACGACGCTATCCGCCGCGCAGCTGATCAGTTCGTGGAGTACGGGATGGATGCTGTCACAGCCACCAACACCACGCTCGCCCGGGACAACATCAAAGGTCTTCCGAATGCCGATCAGGTCGGCGGTCTCTCCGGACGCCCGCTCTTTGAACGCTCAACTGCGGTCGTACGGGTCCTTTCCGATCACCTGAAGGGAACACTGCCGATTATCGCGTCAGGCGGCGTCATGACACCTGAGGATGCCGTGGCCAAGATGGAAGCCGGAGCAAGCCTTGTTCAGCTGTACACGGGCTTTATTTACTCCGGTCCCGCTCTTATCGCTTCCGCTGCCGAAGCGATCGCTGACTGGCGCCACAGCCGCAAAGCCTGAGCCCGGCAGTCATCCGATCAAAGGCTCTGCCCCTGCCAATTAAGGGGCAGAGCTTTTTATATAGCCCCGTGCTTGCGGTAATGCTATTGGGTTCCGTCAAATTGGCAAACATGAACCCCTGTTTTATTATTTGATCCCGTTAAAACAATCTCGGCATGCAGACCCTCTGAAGCCGATACCCGCAGCCCGGCCGGTCTTTTCCTTCCTGTCCAACCCAAAAGGCCGCAGCCTGCTCAGGATTTAAATTCCATGACCCCAATACCTTCTCGTCCGACATTTTGGAACGTGCCTGTCTCCGGACAGGTTCTGATTTATGTTCTCGGCATACTGTCTGTTCTGCTCTGTGCCTGGGGAATCGTCAAAGCGGTGAAATTCATCCGCTCAGGTGCCGCCGCGCAGCTGAAAAAAGATGTTCCGGAACGGATGCGCAGACTGTGGACCGAAGGCTTTGTGCAGAAACGGATCGTTCGCACACCTGTCGGAAAAGCGCATTTCGCGCTTTTCTGGGGATTCATCTTCCTTTTCTTCGGTACATCGCTCGCCACGATTGACTGGGATATCACCCGTCTGCTTTTCGGCTTCCGGATCCTTCAGGGGGACTTTTACCTCTTCTATAAGCTGATCCTCGACTTTGCTGGTCTCGCGACTCTCGCCGGTCTCGGTGTCGCCGCCTGGTCCCGCTGGATCAAAAAGAGTGTGTCACTTGAAGCCTCTCCCCGTTTCGCAATGCTGATCGGGTCTCTCGCCCTCATCATCATTACGGGCTTCTTCCTCGAGGCTCTCCGTCTTGCCGCTCAGAAACCGGCATGGGCTGGCTGGTCCTTTGTGGGCAACTTCATCGCTACCACGCTCTTCTCCGGTGTCTCTGCCGAAAAGCTGGAAACCGCTCATCTGATCCTCTGGTGGATTCACGGCATTGGCTCCCTCTCTTTCATTGCGTCGATCCCGCTTAACTTCTTCTCTCATATGTTCAAGACCCCCTGGAACATCTTTGAGCAGAAGCTCGAACCGATGGGTGCCGCCCCGAAGATTGACAACATTGAAGAGCAGGAAACTTTCGGTATTTCCCAGATGAAGCAGTTCACCTGGAAAGACCGTCTGGATTTTGCTTCCTGCACAGAGTGCGCCCGCTGCTCCGCTGTCTGCCCGGCAGTCAAAATGGGAACCCCGCTTGATCCGAAGAACGTCGTGCTGAAGCTTCAGCACGCGTTTGCGAACGGCGGTGAAAACGAACCGACGGAAAAATTTATTTCCGAGGACGAACTCTGGGCGTGCACCACCTGCGGCGCCTGCACCAATGCCTGTCCTTCCCGCATCAATCTTCCGGATGCCATCGTGAAGATGCGTACCCACTATGCGCTTGAGGAAGGCAAGTTCCCGCCCGGCGTCGCGAAGACGCTGCAGAACATCGCCTCGGTCGGCAATCCGTGGGGGATGGATCCGGATTCACGGCTCGACTGGGCCGAGGGTCTTGATCTCCCGATCATGGATCCGGATCGTCCTGTCGATATTCTCTACTGGGTCGGCTGCTCGGCTTCCTTTGATAAGCGGTCCCAGAAGATTGCCCGTTCGATGGTAAAGATCCTGAAAGCCTCCGGTCTGAGCTTTGGTGTCATGGCCGAGGAGCGGTGCCACGCGGATTTCGCCCGCCGTCTCGGTGAGGAGTACCTCTTCCAGACTGCGGCCGCTGAAAATATCGCCAATCTTTCCCAGTACAAGTTCGGCAAGATTCTTTGCGCCTGCCCGCACTGCTTCAATACTCTGGAAAATGAATATCCGGAATTTGAAGGCGGCAAATTCGAAGTGATTTCTCACGTTGAGCTGATCCGGAATCTCATCCGTGATGGGAAACTTCCGAATCTGAGCGAAAACGATATCGCGACGACTTACCAGGATCCCTGCTATCTCAGCCGCTATAACGGTCTCTCGTCTGAACCCCGCGAGATTCTCGCCTCGATGAAGACGGACATGCGTGAGCCGCAGTTCTGCAAGGAGAACACCAACTGCTGCGGCGCCGGCGGCGGCCAGTTCTGGTCGGATGGCAGCAAGACCCAGCGTGTCAACGTGATCCGCTTCAATGAGCTGAAGGACACCGGCGCGAAGCAGCTTGCGACCGCCTGCCCCTTCTGCCTCTCGATGATGGAGTCTGCCAAGGCAAAAGAGAAGGATGAGACGATTCAGGTGAAGGACATCGCCGAAGTTGTGGCAGAACACCTCGCCTGATCTTCCCTCCACCCATAAAAAACCGCCTTCAGGCGGTTTTTTTATGACTTCAGAAAAAGCGTTACATGAGGTTATAGGGAAGCTTGGCCGATCCTTCCTTGACACCCAGCTGGCGCTCATACCAGTCACGCATACGCTTCATATCGATGATGCGGTTATTGTTGCTGGTCGAATTCAGAACCACCATCAGGACACGGTTGCCGCCGACCTCAGTCTGCAGCATCATGCAGTGGCCCGCGGCACCGGTGTATCCGGTCTTCTGCATACCGATATCCCAGGCACCCTCACGGATCAGACGGTTCGTCGAACGAACCTGAATCAGACCGCCGCGGGTGGAGTACTGCAGCTGCTGAGAGGTGGAATACTCGCGGATCTTCGGATAACGATAGGCCTCAGCCGCGATACGCGTAATTTCACGTGCCGTCGTGCGGTTATTGGCGGACAGCCCTGTCGGCTCTTCAAAGTGCGTGTGCTTCAGTCCCAGTTCACGCGCGGTTTCATTCATCTTCTGAACGAAAGCCGGAATCCCGCCCGGATACGAGCGGGCCAGCAGATGAATAGCGCGGTTGTCAGAACCGGTGAGACCGATGTGAAGCAGGTCGTCCCGCGTGAAAGTCATTCCGATACGGAGACGCGAGAAAGAGGAGGACGGCAGATGATAATCCTCGCTCTGAACCGTGAAGGCCTCATTCATCGGCAGATTCGCACGCATGATGACCAGAGCGGACATCAGCTTCGTGAGCGACGCGACAGGAAGCTGCGCATCGGCGTTCTTTTCGAAAAGAACCCGGCCGTTATCCTGATTGAACATGAAGGCGCTGGCCGCCGTGAGATTCAGGTTGGCAGGAGAAGGGGCCTGACGAAGCTGCTGAGCGAGTTTCTGATCTTCGGGAATGACTACCGGGGCGGCCTGATGCGGGATCGAGGCTTTCACAACCCCGGATGGCGCAAGCTGCCGGTGAACACGCCCCGCACTGGCGACGCGGCGTCCCGTTGCTTTGGCCTTGGATGCCACTTTCTTCTTGGCAGCCGGTTTCTGTACCTTTTTACCCTTCGCCTTCGCTATTGCATGCGCCACAGGATCTTTGGCGGCTGTTTTTGCGGAAGCCACGCCTTGTCCTGCCAGGACAAAACAGGCCATCGTCACGCTAAAAACGATTTTTTTCAGGGCAAAGGACATAGGAGCCTCTGTTTCAGGATACAAACTACTTGATCAGAATAACGATATGCCGCCAAAGGCTTATCCAGCCTAGCGTAGGACGCATACCTCGCCTTTTGATGGTACATGGGATTGACACCCCTTGCAATTAGTGCGAACGCATGCAAATAAAATCACATAGATGAAAATGTAACTAAATTAAATTTTAAAGTTATTCCGAATCAAGCATTTGCGGAGGAAACTCAATATTTAATTGAATTCCAAATTTTTTGTAACCGTTTAACCGAAACCGGGATCGGTGTTCGCAGCTGCTGTGCGAAAAGCGAAACACGAAGCTCCTGCAGCTGCCAGAAGAACTCTTCAAGCCGGGGCTCCTTCTGTCCGCGGAGTTCAGCCACCCGCCGGAAATAAGGAACCTCAAGCTGATGAATCTCAGAAGTTTTCTCCGCATCCCGGGCGGGCGAATCCCTGAATTTCTCCAGCCGCATCACAATGGCCGCGACATAGCGCGGGTAGTTTGAAAACGCCTTCGCGGGTACCGTCACCAGGAAGTGTTTCGGGAAAAGCTGTCCGAGCTGCTCCTCGACATCTTCCCGCAGTTCCTTTTGTCCCTTATAGCCATTCAGAAGCTTCGGAATCCTCACCGCTTCCCGCATCAGATCCTCAAAAGTCCGTGCCAGATCCTGCGCGACGAGTGAGAGACGTCCCTTCGTATCCTCGAGCCGGCTGTAGAAATCCTGGCGGTTCTTCGGCAGAGGATCCGCGAGAGCGGTGCGCTCGAGGGCACCATCAATCACCTGCGTCTTCAGATCCTCAAAGTTATCGAAGCTTCTTGAAATCTGAGGCACCGCGGCGCTCTGCATCAGAGCGCTCTGCAGACTGCGGAGATTCTTATCAATAAACCGGACCTGCTCCCGCAGCTGAATCCTGAAGAGACGCCTGAGACCGACCCGATGAACGGAAGCCGCTTTCTGAGGATCATCAAATACCTCGAGCGAAACCGTGTCACCATGATCCACCAGAGCGGGGATACCGATCAGGGTCTGTCCTTTTCGGTGAATTTCCATCAGTTCAGGCAGTTCATCAAAGGACCAGGTCGTAATGGAGTCCTCAAGCTCATCCACCACCTTGGCATCATGGTCCGCGAGGCCCTGGAAGGTTTCGCGCGCCTTGGCGCCGAGATTGGAGCGGAGCTTTGCGAGGCTGCGGTCCATATCAAGCTGTCTGCCGTGCTCATCGATCACTTTGTAATTCATGAAGAGATGAGGCGCGAGCTGCTCAAGCTTAAAGTCGCGCTGCTCGCAGATCGTGCTCTTTTCCTCCCGGAGATCCCGGATCAGAACGTCAAGCAGATGTTCCTCCGGCACCTCACCGATCCCGTAACGTTCGAAGAATCCCTCGGCGTACTCCGGAATCGGAATGCAGTTGCGGCGAAGTCTCGGCGGAAGGCTCTTCACGAGTGCCCGGATCTTCTCCTTCAGCATGCCGGGAACGAGCCACTCGCAGCGCCTCTCATCCACCTGATTCAGCGCGAAAAGCGGCACAACGAGCGTGACACCGTCTCTCGGGCTGCCGGGATCGAAGTAGTAATTCAGCGCCATTGATATGCCGGCCATCGTAATGGTCTTCGGATACATATCAAGCGTGATGCCCTGAGCACTGTGGCGCATCAGATCATCGCGGCTGAGCCAGAGAAGCTTCGGGTTGTCAGCCTCCGCTTCCTTTCTCCACGCTTCAAGCGACGCCGCGTCACACACTTCATCCCCGAGCTTCTCGTCATAGAAAGCGAAGATGTCCTCATCATCCACCAGCACGTCAGGCCGGCGGCTCTTCTGCTCGAGATCGCGGATTTCATGAATCAGCGTCTGATTATGCTGGAAGAACGGCGCCTGAGATTCAAACTCTCCCTCTACCAGAGCTTCGCGGATAAAGATCTCGCGGGACAGTTTCGGGTCATGCTTCGCATAGGACACGGTGCGGCTTCCGTAAACGGGAAGTCCGTATAAGGTGCCCTTTTCAAGCGCTACCACTTCACCGCGCTTCTTTTCCCAATGCGGTTCAGTCCAGCTCTTCTTGATAAGGTGAGCGCCGATCCGCTCAATCCACTCAGGCGTCACATCCGCGACACAGCGGGCAAAAAGCCGGGATGTCTCCACGATTTCCGCGGCCACAATCCAGGGACCGCACTTCTTCGCACGGGGAGACCCAGGCCATATCCAGAACCGGATCCCGCGGGCGCCCATATAAGGCGGCGCACGGAAGTCAGCGTCAACCCGTCTCATACCGACAGAGCCGAGAAGCCCGGTGAGGAGCGAGCAGTGCACCTGCTCAAAGGTTGCGGGCGCGGTGTTGATGCGCCACCCCAGCCCCTTCACCATATCGAGCAGCTGATTCACGACATCATGCCACTCGTGAAGCCGTCGGGGCGACAGGAACTGACGCTTCATCTGATCCTGGAACCTGCGGTTCGACTCCTTATCCCGATACGCTTTCTCAACATAGTTCCAGAGCTTCACGTAGGAGAGGAAGTCACTCTTCGCGTCTGAGAGTTTCCTGTGGGCTTCGTCAGCCGCGGCAGCCTGTTCCGGCGGACGCTCACGCGGATCCTGAACAGAAAGCCCGGCCGCGATAATGAGCACCTCAGCGAGGGCGTCATTTTCGCTTGCCGCGAGCAGCATCCGGGAGAGCTTCGGATCCACCGGAAGCTGGGACAGCGTGCGCCCGATCTTCGTGAGACCTCCCCGGTCATCCACGCAGTTCAGTTCGGAGAGAATCGCGTAGCCATCCGAAATCGCGCGGGCAGGCGGCGCCTGCACAAAGGGAAAATCCTTCACATCGCCGAGACCGAGGGACTTCATGCGCAGAATGACCGCTGCGAGGTTGCTTCGCATGATTTCCGGATCGGTATAGGCTGGCCGGCGGGCAAAATCCGTTTCGCTGTAAAGCCGGATGCAGATACCGTCCGCCACACGGCCGCATCGGCCGCTTCGCTGATTGGCCGCCGCCTGGGAAATCGGTTCAATCAGAAGCTGCTCCACCTTATTGCGGTAGGAGTAACGCTTCACGCGGGCAAGCCCGGTGTCAACCACATAGCGGATTCCGGGCACCGTGATCGAGGTTTCCGCCACATTGGTCGCGAGAACGATACGGCGTTTCCCGCCGCTCTTAAACACCCGCTCCTGCTGCTCTGCCGGAAGCCTCGCGTAAAGCGGGAGGATGTCGACGCGGTTCTGGGGATCATTTTTCCTCAGCGTCTCCGCAGCCTCACGGATTTCCCGCTCACCCGGCAGGAAGACGAGAATGTCGCCGCGGCCTGCCATTTCGAGCTCATCCACAGCGTCAGAAATCGCCCCCATGAGCGTCTTGTCGTCGTTTGAATCATCATCCTCAATCGCGCGGTACCGGACTTCAACCGGGTACGTACGGCCGGAGACCTGGATGATCGGCGCGGGATGATCCTCGTCGCGCCCGAAATGCTTCGCGAACCGCTCCGTATCAATCGTGGCTGAAGTGATGATCACCTTCAGATCGCGGCGCTTCGCGAGAAGCCGCTTCAGATAGCCGAGCAGGAAGTCAATATTGATTGAACGCTCGTGGGCTTCGTCAATGATCAGCGTGTCGTAAGCCCGGAGCTGCGGATCGGTCTGTGTCTCAGCGAGGAGAATACCGTCCGTCATCAGTTTCACCGTGATGCCGGATGTCGTATGGTCAGAGAATCGGACCTTGTAGCCCACAACCGTACCGAGCTCCGTGTGCAGTTCTTCCGCAATGCGCTTCGCAACAGAGCTTGCCGCGATACGACGCGGCTGCGTGTGTCCGATAAGCCCCGCTGTGCCGCGGCCCGCCATCATGCAGAGTTTCGGGAGCTGCGTGGTTTTTCCTGAACCGGTTTCGCCGGCCACGATCACCACCTGATTCTCCCGGATTGCTTTGATGATTTCGTCAGCCCTCGCGGAAACCGGGAGCCCCTCCATCAGCTCAAAAGGCGGCACCGGATTCCGGACCGGCATCTGAACGGGCCTGGCGGCATCCGTCCTCCGATCGGCATGGCGGTGATGCTGCTTCGGTTTTTTGGGATGCGAGTCCTGCTTCGGCTCCGGATGGGACGGCTTCCCGGCTTCTTTCTTCTGGGACGCCGTCTGAGACTTTCCCTGAGCGTTCTTTAATTTCGGGAACCGGATGCCTTCTCTCGGCTCTTCTTTCTGAATCGGTGCCGGAGACTGTTCTGTCCGAACGGTCTGATCCGGACGCGGAACGGACGGCTTCCGTGCGGCCGGCGCCGTCTGAAGCCGGGGGCCTTCCGGGCGATTCGGTTTCACTTCGCGAGCTGCGGGAGATACCGGTTTCACCGGCTCCGTACGGGCGGTTTTCACCGCGGGACGGGACGCCGGTGTCTTATAGAGGGAAGAAGCTTTCTTCTCAGTCTTACGGGAGACCGAAGGTGCGGCGGTCTCAGGTTCCGCTCTGAGTCCGGCCAGGGCGCCAAAGCCTGACGCGCCTTCCTTCGGGAAGAAAGGCTTAGCGCCGGCAGGGACAGCGGCCGAACGCTTTTTCTTTGCTTTGAATGGATGCAGCGGATCGAAATCTGCCTTTCCTGCTTCATTCTCCTTTTCCTTGCCGCTGCTACTTCTTTCCGTAAGGAGAGAGGCGAGATCCGACAGACTTTTTCCCGTGTTTTCCAGTTTCATAAATAGGTGGCTCAGAAAGCCTTAAGCGTTAATTCGGAGTATGTCAAAATTATAGGAGTCACTTCTCTGCCTCTGCCGGCTCAGCCCCGGTACCCGGCCGGGAAGAACAGAACAAAAAGAGTAAAGTGTCTGCCGGCAGCGTTGAGGAAGGCCTCACGGTTCTGCCGCACCTAACGAAAAGGATCCCAACTCATGGCACGCATGGTGAAATGCATCAAACTCGGCAAGGAACTCGAAGGACTTGACTTCCCCCCGATTCCCGGCGAACTCGGAAAGAAGATCTGGCTGAATGTTTCCAAAGAAGCCTGGCAGAGCTGGCAGCAGCTCCAGACCATGATGGTAAATGAGTACCAGCTCAATCTGTCGGATCCCAACGTCCGCAAGCACCTGCTGAACCAGTGCGACAAGTACTTCTTCGGCGATGGCGTCGGCACTGAAGCTGTGCCGAACTACGTGCCTCCGACCGAGGCAAAGTAAGACGGATTGATCCCGCAGAGAAAAGGCGGAAGCAATATGCCTCCGCCTTTTCTGTTACCGATCCGCGGAATCCGGCATTAATCAGAGCGCGGCGCTTTCCTTCACGCCGTCCGCCGTGGCGAGCAGCAGCACATCAGCGCCCCGCCGCGCGAAAAGACCGACCGTCACAACACCGGGGATCTGATTGATCTTTTCCTCAAGCGCCACGGGATCCGTGATCTGCAGACCGGAAACATCCAGAATCTTGCAGCCGTTATCCGTCGTGAAGTCACGGAGCTTTGGTTCACCGCCGAGCGCCTTCAGCTGACGGCTCACAACACCCACTGCCATCGGGATCACTTCAACCGGCAGCGGGAATCTGCCGAACACCGGCACGAGCTTGCTTTCATCGGCAATGCAGACGTAAGTGCGAGCGAGAGAAGCAAGAATCTTTTCCCGCGTCAGCGCTCCGCCGCCGCCCTTCACCATGTGGAAGCCGGAATCGATCTCATCGGCACCGTCCACATAGACCTCGATCTCATCCACTTCATTCGGATCGAGCACCTTGAAACCGAGGCGTTCCAGATGTTCGGTCGAACGGACCGAGCTCGAAACACAGGCCGGAACCTTCTTGCCGGAGGCGGCCAGCGCGTCGATAAAGAAATCAACGGTAGAACCTGTACCAACGCCGAGAACCCGGCCTTCCTGAACAAAAGACACCGCGCGCTCCGCGGCTGCCTTCTTCAGCTCATTCTGATTCATAGGAAATATCGCTTTTTTGTTGGGGGATGTATTGCTGGTTCTCATTTTAATAGTCAAGGCCTTAAACTTTTAGGCGAACCCGCATTAAAGCGATATCCAGCACGGAAGGCGCGGCGGCGCTGAGTGCCGACGCAGGCATAAGGAGACAGGGAAATCGGGCGGACCTGAAATCCCGGATGAACAGATGAAAGTCCTCGCAACGCGAAAAGATGAGAGCCTATTTCAGGGGCTTTCACGCACGGAAGAAATCTCGCCGGGCAATTTCGGCTTCTACGCGACATGGATCGCGCTCGCCGTGATTCTTTCGGTTTTCGTTATTTCCGCTCTCTATATCTCGCATATCTACCGCACAAATGAGCGGAATGATATTGCTCAGTCCGCGGAGCTGCTCGCGGAAACTGTTGACGCCCGTCTGTCGACGACGAGCGAAGCGGTTTCCCGATACTCCTTCAGCATTTTTCACCACCCGAACTGGCGCCTATCCACCCGTGCCCAGGGGCTTGCCAGACGCCTGATGGAGTCCCGCCCCGAGATTGTCGAAATCAGTCTTGTGAAGGATGAAACCGTGCTCACCTCGTACGCCTCAGGATTCGCGTTCGAGGCTCTCAGCCTCCCCGCGGGCCAGAAGCTCGCGATGCAGGACACGCTGGAAACCCTGAAGCGCGCTCATGACAGTGAGACCGCTCTCTTCTCGAATCCCTATTTCTACAAGGGGAACTCAACCCCCTATATCAATCTCATTGTTCCGTCGACTAATAATGAGGCAATCATCGCCCGCATTTCGCTTGCGGGCTTCATGCATCAGGTGACACCGAGCTCGCTTCTTGACCGCGCGTCTCTGTCACTCAAAGTGAACGGGAAAAAGTTTATTTCAACATCCTCAGTCGCTCAGACGACAGAGGAGTCGTTTGATATTCTTCTGCCGCCGCTTCCGCCCGCGGTGACGCTCTCGGTGTCCCCCTTCAATCGTCCGTTCCTTTTCACGAAGGATCTGTCGACGCTCTCCATTCTCGGGCTTGGCAC
>OHAN01002364.1_pt1 | contig 12946 bp, 10 predicted proteins | sample 1577121 | NCBI WGS metagenome assembly OHAN01 (sample SAMEA3541554, study PRJEB24748) | human gut metagenome | biome: human gut; feature: human-associated habitat; material: faeces | place: China | collected 2012 | reverse complement strand
TTCTGGATCTTGCAGAACATCAGAGCGAGGGTTACATCGCTTTAAAAGACATCGCAGCAAGACAGGATGTTTCCAAAAAATATCTGGAACAGATCATCCCGATCCTGAACAAATCCGGTTTCCTGCTCGCAAGCCGCGGATTTCAGGGCGGATACCGTCTGGCAAAAACACCGGACAAATACACCGTCGGCGATATCTTACGTGCAACAGAGGGAAGTCTGTCACCGGTTGCCTGTCTGGACAATGAGCCGGTACTCTGTCAGAGAGCCGACATGTGTACGACACTTTCCGTATGGAAAGGATTGAAAAAAGTTATTGATGACTATGTAGATGGGATCACTTTGCAGGATCTTCTGGATCAGCAGCGTGAAACTTATGCAAATGATTATGTAATATAACATCCGGATTACAATGAAAAGATGTAACTGTTTAGTACCTTCACAGTTACGAAAAGATTACCATATTCTTTTCATCCGTAAAACACGATATCTTTTTAGAAAGAGAGGGTTATTTCATGAAAAAAAATATGTATTCTGTTTTGCTTCATTTTTTTCTGTTTGTATGCCTGGTCATACCTTTGCATACAACCGCAAATGCGGCAAACACCACCGACGATTGTCTTCAGATTCTCGCTTCTGATTTTGCCGGCAATTCCGCAAAAGAATTTATCGGAACACAGCATCTGAATATCACGGATTCACAGTATCAGACAATCCGTACATTTACTTTAGATTTAACAGAAAAATACAGTTCCACAAAAGACAAGATCACTGCCATCTATCAGTGGGCAAAAGACACCAGCCTGAAGGCTTCTGTCGGAGAAGATGCCCCTGCAGATCTGGAAGAAAATGATCCTTATAAAGTATTCAAAGAGAAAACCGGAGTATGTCAGGGAAAAGCCAATCTCTGTAAGACCATGCTCGCCGCCATCGATGTTCCATGTATCATCGCCCACGGCTACTGGGAAACCGAAGGCCATGCATGGGATTTTGTTCTGTGTGACGGAAAATGGGGCATCGTCGATGCTTCTATGGGGCAGATTTCGCTGGATGCTCCTTCCGACATCTCTTCTCACTATAAAACAGACAATCTCGAATCCGTTCTTTATGAAAAAGATGGTTTTGAATTTACTTATTATCTGGGCGGCATCGGCGTTGTCGGCTATACCGGAAATGCGGAGCGTCTGGAAATCCCGGAAAACTGCAATGGTTATCCTGTGATCAGTATCGCCGCAGAAAGCCAGATTTATTATGAACATTCCTTTCAGGATATAACAGCAAAAGAACTGGTGCTTCCGGCAACGGTGAAATACGGAATCTACTTAAGTGACTATGAGATCCGTTCTTTCTATTCAAAATCTCTGGAATCTATTTCCGTAGATGAAAACAATCCGGTATTTGCATCCTATGACGGAATACTCTATTCCAAAGATTACTCAAGAATCTACTCTGTCCCAGCAGGTATTTCCGAAGTTACCCTGAAACCGATAGAAATCCTGGAAAAAAATACGCTCACCAGTCTTTCGAACCTGCGTACGCTGAAAATCGGAGAAGGTACAAAAGAGCTGGTAGGTGATGCCATTGAAAACTGTGAGCACCTGGAAAAAGTTTATATTCCGGACAGTGTGACAACCATTGAATATAAAGAGATCAATGGCAATGTCTACGAAGCCTTCAGCGGATGCCCGGATAACTTTGTTGTGTATGCTTCTGCCGGAAGTGCAGGTGAAGCTTATGCCAAAAAGAAAGGACTGATCTGTAAAGATCCAAAAGAACTGTTTCCGGCAGATTACAGCAAGATCGATGAACTGCTGAAAACCGTTCCGGATGATTCTGATCTTTACCGGTACACACCGGACAGCGTCAGCCGCTTAAAAGAAGCCATCCAAGCCATCAACCGTGACTGCACTGCCGCACAGCAGAATCTCGTTGACGAAATGGCAAAAAATCTGGAAACTGCAATCAAAAAACTGGAAGTTCGACCGGCTGTTCCGGATACCAACGAAAGCGAAAAGCCGCAGCCGGATACAGAAACACCGCCGGATTATTATGAGGAAGATTACTATTATGGTGATGATTAAAGGAGGAAAAAGGAATGAGAAAAATAACAAAGTGGTTATGCAGTGTATTGCTTGTAGCAGCAATTGGTCTGACAGGATGTGGACAGAAACAGAAGACGGAAAGTACGGCAGAGAAATCCAATGAAAATCATTTTGTGGGAGAGTGGATCGTTGAGCCGGAGTATGCAATCAGCAAGGTTGGAGATGAAAATACGCTGTTTGTAGATGGAAGGGGAGAAAAAAAGGCAATCCTTGGAACTGTAAAAGGTGCAATTGCTACAGTATGGCAGGACTGGAGTATTACAGAAGGAAAACAGGGAGATGAGAAATGGGGGTGCATCCAGGAGCCGGAACAGCTGGAAGAGACTCTTGGCAATCTTGGAATTACAAAGGATAAAGAAATTATTCTGATCGGTGAGACCCTAGATGGATGGGGAGATGATGCGAGACTTCTCTGGGAACTCCGGGCAGCCGGATATGAAGATGTGAAGATGGTAGATGGCGGATGGAAGGCGTTGAAAGACAGTGGAATCAAGACACAGTTCCTCGCATCCAAACCGGAACCGGCAGAAGTAAAAATCGATGAAATTGATTATTCCCATGTGATGACAACCGAAGAATTACAGAAGAATTATGACGAGTACAAAATTGTGGATGTGCGTACCGATGAAGAATATGAAGGAGCAATCCTGTATGATGAGGCAAAGGGAGGACATCTTCCGGGAGCAATTCATATCCGGTACACGGATCTGTTCGATGATGCGGGATATCTGAAATCCAATGAAGAACTGACAAAAATGTTTGAGGATGCCGGACTGTCTAAAGATGATGAGATCGTCACTTATTGTACAGGAGGAATCCGTTCGGCATATACACAGCTGGTAATGGAAATGTGTGGATTTGAACATACATACAATTATGATCAGTCATTCTGGAGATGGGCTGTTGTTGGAGATGTAGAATAATGGTTAGCGTTTTGATGTGTACTTATAACCGGAGATTTTGTTTGAAACAGGCGATTGACAGCGTACTTTGTCAGACGTATCCGGATTTTGAATTTGTCATCGTAGATGACGGATCGACCGACGGAACAGAAGAACTGATTAAAAGCTATCAGGATCCACGGATCAGATATTTTAAACTGAATCGGAATTCGTTTTACTGTTATGCAGCAAATCAGGGGCTTGATCACTGCCAAGGAGACTATGTGGCATTTATGAACAGCGATGATGCATGGTTGCCGGACAAGCTGGAAAAGCAAGTGACGGTTATGGAAGAGGATCGGATGCTCGGGGCATGTTTTACGAGAGTATATCTGGTTGATGAAAGTGGCAATGATCTGTCAGAAGAATGCAGGGATATGGCAGAGCTTTTTGACAGGAAGTGTTCGACACAGAAAGAATATCTGCATACGCTTCTGCAATCTGGGAATTTTCTTTGTCATCCCTCAGCTCTGGTCAGAAAATCTGTATTGGATAAGATCGGATATTTCAATCTTTTGTATCGCCAGCTGGCAGATTATGATCTGTGGCTTCGGATTGTAAGTGAAGCAGAGATCACGGTTCTGGAAGAGAGACTGATCCGCTTTCAATGGGATATAAAAGGAAAGAAACAGATCAGTATGTCAACAAGAGAAAATTCAGTCCGCGCATTTAATGAATCTGTCATGATCCGGAAAAATTGTGTTGAATCGATGACGGATGAAAAATTTTGTCAGTTTTTCCGGGAAGATTTCCGGAATCCGGATTCTGTATCACATTTACAGCTGGAATTTGAAAAAGCATTCTGGTTGATGAAATGTATAGAGGAAGTACCGGGACTGAAAGCAGCGGGGATGGAAATGCTAGGGCAGATTATGAGAGAAGCAAATGCAATGGAGACTTTAAGAGAGCATTTTCATCTGGATATTTTTGATCTGTATCAGTGGAATGGAGAACATATGTATAAGACGCCATGGCTGATAAGTGAAATTGAAGAAGGAAGCCAGCAACTGGCGTATTATAAAGATATTCTCAAACAGAAAGATGAGTATATCGGGCAGCAGAAAGAACAGCTTGAAAAACAAAATGCAGCGATTGAACAGCAGCAGGAATATATAGAAGGACAGCGAAGGCAGGCCGCGCATTATGAAGAACAGCTGGATGAACTTGGCAGACGGATGGAACAGAAAACAGGGCAGCTTAAGAAATATGAGGATAAGATCAGGGAGCAGGATGAAATGATCCAGACATATGCAAATTCAACCAGCTGGAAAATAACAGAACCGATGAGAAAAATCATGCGTCTGCTGAAAAAGTGATTTATAGAAAAGATGAATATACTTAATCCGGGATAAGGACAATCAATTAGTGAATAGATTGAAGATATGCTATAGTTAGAAGAAAGAAGATTAGACGAGGAGAAAAGATTATGAAAAGAACAGCATTATTTCTTGCAGGAATTCTTGCGATTTCATCACTTTCAGGATGTGGTGCAAAGAATTCGGAATCAGACAGCAGTGAACCATTTGAAGGAAAGTATGTAGTAACCGCCGACTATGTGAAAGAAAATCTGGACGATATCATCGTAGTGGATGCAAGAGGTGAAGATGAGGCGAAAAAAGGTACTGTAAAAGGTGCAGTGGCAACGACATGGCAGTATCTGGCAACCTGCGAAGACGGGGAAGCGGGGGATGCAAACTGGGGATGTATTCTTGATACAAAGCGCCTGAGCGAAAGATTAGGAGAGCTTGGGCTGGCAAAAGATAAGGAAATCGTGCTTTTTTCAAATGCGGAGAAAGGTTGGGGAGAAGATGGCAGGATTGCATGGGAGCTGATCGCGGCAGGCTATGAGGATGTGAAAATCGTAGATGGCGGGATCAAAGCACTGAAAGCAGCAGGAGTTGAGACTGTCAAAGGAGTAGCAGAGCCGAAACCGGTATCGGTAGAAATTGATTCGATTGATGAAACGCATGTGATCAATACGGATGAGCTGAAAGAGATTTATGACGACTGTAAAATTGTGGATACCCGTACAGATAAAGAATATAATGGAAAGACAATGTATGGGGAGGAAAATGGGGGACATCTTCCAGGGGCAATCCAGATCCGTTATACGGATTTGTTTAACAGTGACAGTACATTAAAGAGTAATGAAGATCTGACCAAGATGTTTGAAGATGCAGGACTTTCAAAAGAGGATCATATTATTACTTACTGTACCGGAGGAATCCGTTCAGCTTATATGCAGCTTGTAATGGAAATGTGTGGCTTTGAAAATTCAGAGAACTATGACGAATCTTTTTACAGATGGTGTGTGGAAGGAGATCTGGAGAAATAAAAGAGAAGCAGATCAACGAGATCTGAACATCGTATGAATATGAATGGATTTGAAAAAGCGGGACGTTGGCAATTTAGTCAACGTCCCGCTTTTGTAACCTTTTTGGGAATAATTATTATTTTACAATTTTTTTCTTACCGAATGCAATGATTGCGCCAAGAGCAGCGAGCATTGCAACTGCGAGAGCAGCGATAGGAGCGGTATCTCCTGTCTTTGTTGTAGCAGCAGTAGTGGTTTTACCGTTATTCAGGTTTTTATTGTTATCTTTGCCATTGTTGTCTTTCTTTGTATCAGGATCAGCGACAGGATCTGTTACAAAATGCTTCTGGATCACTTCACTTTTTGCACCGTTTTCGATGGTGAATACGTTGGTGATTCCGGCTTCTTTGAGAAGCTGAGTTGCTTTTGCAGCACCTCTTGCACCACTGTTGCAAAGAACGTAAATTGTTTTTCCTTCAAAATCTGCTTTGTGAGCAGCTACATATTCTGTAAATGCTTTTGCGAGATCATCCGGAAGTTTGTTATCTTTGTCAAAAAGTGGAAGGGAAAGAGATCCCTTTAAGTGTCCTTTTGTGTAAGAAGCTGTAGAACGTACATCAAGAATCAGGTAGTTCTTTGTATCTGCCATTTTATTGATTACATGAGTGTCAGAAACATAGATTGCAGCAGCTTTTACATCAGCATCTTTTGCACCACCAGTGATAGTATGCACTTTTGCAAGATCATATCCGGCAGATTTTAATAAAGCAGTAGCTGCTCTTGCACCACTTGCACCACTGTTGCAGAGAAGATAGAGTTCTTTTTTCTCAAGAGTGGCTTTGTTGTCTGTTACATATTTTGTGAAATCTTTGGAAAGCTGGTCATCTGTAGTTTTGGCAACTCCGTTTGCATTGAATACAGGTGTTGACATAGAGCCTTTTAAGTGTCCACTTCCATAGTTACCTGTCGCACGGACGTCAAGGATTACTACGTCGTCTTTTCCGACAGCAGCAACAGCTGTTTTTCCGTCTACGGCATTTCCGTCTGTTCCAGACATTGCGTACAGAAGTTCCAGACCTTTTGCACCGTTTTCAATGGTGTATACTTTACCATCTTCTTTGATGCTTGTGTTATAGCCAAGTTTGCTAAGAAGCAGAGTTGCTTTCTGCGCACCTCTTGCACCACTGTTGCAGATAATGTAGATTGGTTTGTCTTCTGTTATTTTTGAAGGAATTTCTTTTATGAAAGCTTTTTCAAGCGCTTCCGCTTCAGCAGTGTCAAGTTTGTTGTTATCATCAAACAGAGACTGAGAAATAGATCCCTTCAAAGTACCTGTCTTTGTCTGTGCTTTTGAAGAACGTACATCAATAATGTATGCACTTCCGTCTTTTGCAGCGGCAATAGCATCAGTTCCGCTTACGAATTTGTAGCCGTCTACAGTTACAAAAGCACTTTGTACTGTTTTATCGCCTGCACCACCGGTAATGGTGTAGATTGTATTCGGGTCAACACCGTTGTCTGCAAGTAATGCAGTGGCGGCTCTTGCACCTCTTTGGCCGCTGTTACAGAGGACGTATACTTTTTTGCCTGAGAAGGTAGAAAGATTAGCCTGCACATATTCAGCAAAGGTTTTTGCATATGGATCTTGGTTGGTTTCTGCTACAACCTGTTTTCCTTCTTCATTCAGATAGAAAACAGGAAGAGAAAGAGAGTTTTTCAAATGACCGTTTGCAAAGTTCTCTTTTGTACGTACATCTACGATAACCACGTCATTTGAATCAACAGCAGCTACAGCTTCAGCACCGGTTACAGCGTTGTTTGTTCCAAGGAATGCGTAACGAACTTCAAGACCTGTTGCTCCGCCTGTAATGGTATGAATACGACTGGTATCATATCCAGCACGTTGTAATAAAACAGCAGCAGCACGAGCCCCTCTTGCACCACTGTTGCAAAGAAGGTAAAGCTCTTTGTTCTGGAAATTTGCGTTATTAGTTACAGTTTTTGTGAAAGCTTTTGCAGTAGCATCTTCAGAAGTTTGGATGATACTGCCATCCTCATTAAATACAGGTGTTGAGAAAGAACCCTCTAAGTGAGAAATATCATAGTTTACAGAAGAACGAACGTCTAAAACAGCAACGGTATTTTTATCGGCTGAAATAGCATCTGGGCCGCTTACATTTGCACCAAAAGTATATGCTTTATATGCAGTTTCGAAATCTGTGATAGCATCAGATTCATCAGCTGGAACTGCTTCGTCTTCAGAAACTTCTTCCTGAGTAGTTTCTTCTGGATTCTCTTGATCTTCAGAAACAGTAGTCTGTGCATCGCTTTCTGTAACGGTATCAACACTTGAATCAGTTGCAAAAGCTGTCAGAGAGCCGTTCGCAAGTAATGCGAAAGACAGAAATACTGGTAATAATTTTCTTTTCATTTTTCCTCCTTACTCTCAAAATTAGGTTACGATTACATTGTAACAGTTTTCACAAAAATTTCATAATTGTTTTAATCTATATATAAAAATGAAATAGATAAAATCTATAGGTATAATTGAGAGATTTTATTAAACTAACTGCTGTTTCGTGGTAGAATAAAAAGATAAAAATGAAAAACGGGGATATGAAAATGAAAGGAATTATTTTGGCAGGCGGATCAGGAACCCGGCTCTATCCACTTACGATGGTGACATCCAAGCAACTTTTACCTGTGTATGACAAGCCGATGATCTACTATCCGTTGTCAGTTCTTATGAGTGCAGGAATTCGGGAGATCCTGATCATCAGTACACCACAGGATACACCAAGATTTGAAGAACTTTTCGGGGACGGGCATCAGTTCGGCATCGAATTAACCTATGCGGTGCAGGAAAGACCGGAAGGTCTTGCGCAGGCGTTCATAATAGGAAAAGAATTTATTGGCAATGATGCGGCGGCAATGATCCTGGGGGATAATCTGTTTGCCGGGCATGGGCTTAAGAAACGTCTTTTAGAAGCGGTAAAAGCAGCGGAGAGAGGAGACGGTGCAACCATATTTGGATATTATGTGGATGATCCGGAACGGTTTGGTATCGTGGAATTTGATGAAAAGGGCAAGGCGGTTTCCATTGAGGAAAAACCCGAACATCCGAAAAGTAATTACTGTGTGACAGGTCTGTATTTTTATGATAACCGGGTGAGCGATTATGCAGGACAGTTAAAGCCAAGCAGACGCGGGGAGCTGGAGATCACGGATCTTAACCGGATCTATCTGGAACAGGGAAGACTTCGGGTAGAGCTTCTGGGTCAGGGCTTTACCTGGCTGGATGCGGGCACCCATGAGAGTCTGACAGATGCGACCAATTTTGTGAAGACGGTAGAGACTCATCAGCACCGGAAAATTGGATGTCTGGAAGAAATTGCCTATATGAATGGCTGGATTTCCAGAAACGCACTGCTGGAAGTCTGTGAAAAATACAGACAGAATCAGTATGGACAATATTTGCATGACGTAGCAGAAGGAAAGTTCAGAGAGAATCTATTTTAGACAGGGGAGAGAGTTTATGAAAATCATTGTTACCGGCGGCGCCGGATTTATTGGCAGCAACTTTATTTATTATATGATGGAAAAGCATTCGGAGGATCAAATCATCTGTCTGGATGCACTGACTTATGCAGGGCATATGTCAACCCTGGAAGTAGCAATGAAAAATCCAGCGTTCCGTTTTGTGAAAGCATCTGTGACGGATCGGGTGACTGTATACCGGCTGTTTGAGGAAGAACACCCGGATATAGTAGTTAACTTTGCAGCGGAAAGTCATGTGGACCGGTCGATTGAAAATCCGGAAGTCTTTCTGGATACCAATATAAAGGGAACGGCAGTGTTGATGGATGCGTGCCGGAAATATGGAATCTGGCGTTATCATCAGGTTTCTACGGATGAGGTGTATGGGGATCTTCCGCTTGAACGGCCGGATCTGTTTTTTACAGAAGAGACGCCGATCCATACGAGCAGTCCGTACAGTGCATCCAAGGCAGCGGCAGATCTTCTGGTACAGTCCTATCACAGAACGTATGGACTTCCGGTTACAATTAGCCGTTGTTCCAACAACTATGGACCATATCATCTGCCGGAAAAGCTGATTCCGCTGATGATCGTCGAAGCGCTTCATGACCGGCCGCTTCCGGTCTATGGTGATGGGAAAAATGTCCGTGACTGGCTTTATGTAAAGGATCACTGCCGGGCGATCGATTTGATCCTGCGTCACGGAAAAGAAGGGGAAATTTACAATGTCGGCGGGCATAACGAGATGAAGAATATTGATATTGTGAAGCTGATCTGCAGGGAGCTTGGAAAGCCGGAAGAGCTGATTACTTATGTGGAGGATCGGAAAGGGCATGACAGAAGATATGCAATCGATCCGTCAAAGATCCACAGAGAGCTTGGCTGGCTTCCGGAAACTTCTTTTGCAGAAGGAATTAAGAAAACAATCAACTGGTATCTGAATCATCAGGAGTGGTGGAGACCGATCGTAGAAAAGGAAATGAAAATAAAATGCTAAAGTTTTTGGTGACGGGTGCTGCCGGGCAGCTTGGAAAGGATGTTGTACATGAACTGGAAAACCGGGGATATGAAGTGACGGGAAGCGGCAGCAAAAAGAGAAAAACAGCAGGTCATTATGTGAAGATGGATATCACAGACAGAAACGAAGTCGAGGCAGTAATGAAAAAGCTCAGACCGGATATTGTGATCCACTGTGCGGCGTGGACGGCGGTGGATGCGGCAGAAGAGCCGGAAAACTATGAAAAAGTATGGGAAGTTAATGGAAAGGGCACAGCAAATCTTGCATCCGCCTGCCAGAAAATTCATGCTAAAATGGTTTATATCAGTACAGACTATGTGTTTGGTGGACAGGGGAGCAGACCGTGGGAACCGGATTGTGAGGAGTTTTCGCCGCTGAACCGATACGGTGAAACGAAATTACAGGGTGAACAGACAGTGAAAGCAGAACTGAAAGAGTATTTTATTGTGCGAATCGCTTGGGTATTCGGGAAAAACGGGAATAATTTCGTGAAGACCATGCTGGAGCAGGGGAAAAGACGGAAAGAACTTCGAGTGGTATATGATCAGATTGGAACGCCGACTTACACAGCAGATCTTGCAAAATTTCTTGCAAATCTGTCGATGACAAAGCGATATGGAATCTATCATGTGACTAATGAAGGAGAATATGTCAGCTGGTATGATTTTGCAAAAGAAATCTTCGCACAGGCTGTGAAGCTTGGTGAAAAAGAATATGCAGATGTAAAAGTGATTCCGGTTACGACAGCAGAATACGGAATTTCAAAAGCAGCAAGACCGTTTAACAGCAGACTTGACAGAAAAAGGATCTGTGAAGAAGGATTTCAGCCACTGCCGGTCTGGAAGAATGCGCTGGAGAGATATTTGCAGGAAGTTCTTGCAGAGAGAAAAGGATAAAAGGAAAATGGGACAGATAAAGGTAGAAAAAAATGCAGGTGGAATCGAAGGACTCTGCGTGATCGAACCGTCGGTGCATGGTGATCAGCGTGGATATTTTATGGAAACTTATAATCAGAAGGATATGGAGGAAGCCGGACTTACGATGAAGTTTGTACAGGATAATCAGTCCGGTTCTGGAAAAGCAGTGCTGAGAGGACTTCATTTTCAGAAGAAATATCCGCAGGGAAAGCTAGTCCGGGTGATCCGGGGAACCGTATTTGATGTGGCGGTGGATATCCGGAAAGGAAGTGCCACCTATGGAAAATGGTATGGAATTGAACTGTCGGAAGAGAATAAAAAGCAGTTTTACATTCCGGAAGGATTTGCGCATGGATTTCTGGTGCTGAGCGACCAGGCAGAATTCTGCTACAAATGTACGGATTTTTATCATCCGGATGATGAGGGCGGGATTGCCTGGAACGATCCGACGATCAACGTTGCATGGCCAGAGCTTGATGTGCCATACAGAATGAGTGAAAAAGATAAAAAGTGGGGAAGGCTGGGAGAATAAGATGGAAAGAATTCAGGGATTAAAAGAATATGTACAGACAGAACATTATCTGGAAGGAATCGGGATCGGGAAAGAAGAGCAGAAGGAAATTCAGATTACCTATCAGCCACTGGCACAGGGCGAATATAATATCAACTACTGGTTCGTACACCCACTGACCGGAAAGAAACTGGTGCTTCGTGTCAATACAGGAAGCCAGATGCATCTGGAAAATCAGATTGAATACGAATATCATGCATTGGAGCTTCTGGCAGATTCAGGACGGACGCCAGTGCCGGTTTTTGTAGATGGAAGTAAGAAGGAACTGCCGTATGGTGTGATGGTTATGGAGTTTCTGGAAGGGAGTGCACTGGATTATCGGAAGAATCTGATGGAAGCGGCAGAATGTCTTGCGGATATCCACAGTGTTCCGGTAAAAGAAACGGATGGACTGATATCGCCATCGAATCCACTGCAGGCGATTCTGGATGAATGTAATCAGATGGTGCAGACATACTACGAGTCTGATCTGGGAGAAGAAAAGAAAAAAGTACAGATCCGGCGTCTTCTGGAGCTGGGACAGGAGAAGATCAATGAGATCCGGGATTATAGTGGATACAGATGCTGTATTAACACAGAGCTGAATTCAGGAAATTTCCTGATGAATGGCGCAGGAAAAGACAATTATCTGGTTGACTGGGAAAAGCCGCTTTATGGTGATCCGGTTCAGGATCTGGGGCATTTCCTTGCACCAACGACAACTTTCTGGAAAACAGATGTGATTCTGACAGAAGAAGAGATGGCTGATTTTACAAGAAAATATATCCAGGCGGTAAATGGCAGATTTGATGTGAGTGGAATCGAAGAACGTCTGAACATTTTTATTCCGATCACGTGTCTCAGGGGAATTACATGGTGTGCAATGGCGTGGGTAGAATATCAGGAGCCGGGAAGACTGATCCGCAACGAAGAAACATTTAAAAAGATGGAAGACTATTTAAACCAGGATTTTCTGGATATGATCGAAGAAAGATATTATAAATAAAGATTTCAGGGATACGGAGTAATAAAATTCTGCGTTTTTCCACATACTACCCATATCGAATAAAATATGGAAAATATGTGGAACACAGGAGGAATAGAATCAATATGAAAGCTACAGGAATTGTCCGCCGGATCGATGATCTTGGCAGAATTGTCGTTCCGAAGGAAATCAGGCGCACGCTACGTATCCGTGAGGGTGATGCACTTGAAATTTCACCGACCGGGAAGGAGAAATCATTCTCAAAAAATACTCACCGCTTGGGGAAATGGGAAATTTTGCAGACCAATATGCGGAAAGTCTGGCGCAGACGCTTGGATATCTGGTGTGTATCACAGATACAGATCAGGTGATTGCAGCAGCAGGACCGGGGAAGAAAGAATTTCAGGAACAGCTGATCACAAGACAGCTTGCGGAAGTGATCGCAAGAAGGGAGCAGTTTCTGGCATCCTCTATGGATCGGAAGTTCACGGTCATCGTGTCGGGACAGAATGCAGAACTGAAATGGCAGGTGGTAAGTCCGATCATCTGCGCCGGAGATGCGATCGGTTCTGTCGTGATCCTG
>OHAN01002360.1_pt1 | contig 12956 bp, 10 predicted proteins | sample 1577121 | NCBI WGS metagenome assembly OHAN01 (sample SAMEA3541554, study PRJEB24748) | human gut metagenome | biome: human gut; feature: human-associated habitat; material: faeces | place: China | collected 2012 | reverse complement strand
GGTGATTGATGCGGCCGGAAAATATGTAATGCCTGGACTGATCGATCTTCATGTGCATTTAAGAGAACCGGGCTTTGAGTACAAGGAAACTATTGAAACCGGAACAAAAGCAGCAGCACATGGTGGTGTAACCTCAATCTGTCCGATGCCAAACACAAAGCCGGTAATCGACAGTGCCGAGCGGATCAAAGATCTTTTAAAAAGAGCAAAAGACGCACCGGTACACGTTCTTCCGATCGGAGCTGTTACGATCGGTCAGGAGGGTAAAGAATTAACTGATATTGCTGCTATGAAAGAAGCCGGAGCCGTTGCATTAAGTGAAGACGGTAAATCTGTCATGGATACACTGGTCTTTCGCAAAGCATTATGGAAAGCAGCAGAATGTAATATTCCGATGTTTTCTCATTGTGAAGATAAAAGCTTAGTCGATGGCGGAGTCATGAATGCAGGTGCGAAAGCAAAAGAATTAGGACTTCCGGGTATCACCAATGCGGTAGAAGATGTGATCGTGGCAAGAGATATTATTATGAGTAAGGAAGCAGGCTGTCAGCTTCATTTGTGCCATTGTTCGACAAAAGACAGTGCTGTTTTGATCAAAATGGCAAAAGAACAGGGACTTTCAGTAACCGGAGAAGTCTGTCCGCATCATTTTACGATGTCAGATGACCAGATCACAGAGGATCATGGCAGATTTAAGATGAATCCGCCTCTTAGAAGCAAAGAAGATGTAGAAGCATTAAGAGAGGCACTCCGCGATGGCATTATGGATGCAATCTCGACCGATCATGCACCACATGGAGCCAAAGAAAAGAACCAGTCGATGAAAAAAGCACCATTTGGTATTGTCGGTATTGAAAATTCTTTTGCATTAGGATATACCGAATTAGTAAAAAAAGGATACCTGACTTTGTCACAGCTTGTAGAAAAAATGAGTGTAAATCCGGCAAAGATTTTGCATATTGATAAAGGAAACTTAGCACAGGGCAGAACAGCCGATGTCATTATTGCAGATTTGTCAACCGAATATGCGATCGACACAAACGACTTCTTTTCAAAAGGAAAGAATACACCATTTGAAGGAAAGAAAGTATACGGACGGATAGAGACAACGATCGTAGACGGAAAGATCGTATATCAGTTTGAAAGTGAAAAATAAGTATTTTATAGAATATGGAACGGATAAGAAAAACAGGATAGAAAACAGATATTCATACGAAGAAAGGTGGAAATCAGAGATGATCAATAAGTTAGTAGAAGAAATTAAAAAGAAAAATGCACCGATCGTTGTAGGATTAGATCCTATGTTAAATTATGTACCGCAGCAGATTCAAAAAGCTGCTTTCGAAGAATATGGTGAAACCTTAGAAGGTGCTGCCGAAGCAATCTGGCAGTTTAATAAAGGGATCGTAGATGCAACATACGACCTGATCCCGGCAGTAAAGCCACAGATCGCCATGTATGAGCAGTTTGGTATTCCGGGAATGGCAGCCTTTAAGAAAACAGTGGATTATTGTAAAGAAAAAGGTCTGATTGTGATCGGTGATGTCAAGAGAGGCGATATCGGATCAACTTCTGCTGCATATGCAGTCGGTCATCTTGGAAAAGTACAGGTTGGAAGTAAATCCTATTATGGATTTGATGAAGACTTTGCAACGGTTAATCCATATCTGGGAAGTGACGGTATCAATCCGTTTCTGGATGTTTGTAAGGAAGAAAAGAAAGGAATCTTTGTATTAGTTAAGACTTCAAACCCATCAAGTGGGGAATTTCAGGATCAAAAGATTGATGGCAAGCCTTTGTATGAATTAGTCGGTGAAAAGGTCACACAGTGGGGAGAAGAGTGCATGGGAGATACTTACAGTTATGTCGGTTGTGTAGTAGGTGCAACGTATCCTGAGATGGGAAAGGTTCTTCGTAAGATCATGCCAAAGACATATATTCTTGTGCCGGGGTATGGCGCACAGGGTGGTACCGCAAAAGATCTTGCTCCATATTTTAACAGCGATGGACTGGGTGCGATCGTAAATTCTTCAAGAGGAATCATTGCTGCTTATAAGAAAGACACCTATGCAAAATACGGTGAAGCAAATTATGCAGATGCTTCTCGTCAGGCTGTTGTTGATATGATTGAAGATATTAACAGTGTATTATAGGAGGAAGAGAATGGCAGACAAAATGAAAAGCACAGCGACCGTTGACAGTCAGGTGATGCTGTCAGACGGAATCTACAGTATGTGGTTAAAGTTTCCGAAAGAACAGGATGTTGCGAGTAAAGCAGTTCCGGGACAGTTTATTTCGATGTATTGTAAAGAGGGAAGCCGTCTGCTTCCAAGACCGATCAGCATTTGTGAGATCAATAAAGAAGAAAGTATGCTTCGCGTTGTATATCGCATAGCCGGTCAGGGAACCAAAGAATTTTCAACGATGCAGGCAGGAGATACGATCGAGATCGTCGGTCCTCTCGGCAATGGCTTTGCATTAAAAGAAGGGAAAAATGTTTTGATCGGTGGCGGTATTGGAATTCCTCCTATGCTTGCACTTGCAAAAGCATTAAAAAAGGATGTAACGGTTGTTTTAGGATATCGAGACAGTAATCTTTTCTTAAAAGAAGAATTTGAACCATATGCCAAAGTGGTGATCGCAACAGATGATGGCAGCGTTGGAACAAAAGGAAATGTAATAGATGCGATCCGCGAAGAAGAATTAGAAGCGGATACACTTTATGCCTGTGGGCCAATGCCAATGCTTCGTGGTGTTAAAGCCTATGCCGAAGAAAAAGACATCTTAGCACAGGTTTCACTCGAAGAAAAAATGGCATGTGGAATCGGTGCCTGCCTTGGATGTGTATGCCAGTCCAAAGAAAAAGACAGCCACAGCCATGTAAATAACAAGAGGGTATGCAAGGATGGACCTGTTTTTGATGCCCGTGAGATTATATTGTAGGAGGAAAAAAGATGAACTTATCCGTTGATTTTGCGGGAGTGGAAATGAAAAATCCGGTAACAACAGCTTCCGGTACATTTGGATCGGGTGCAGAATTTGCAGAATTTGTTGATCTGAACGAGTTAGGTGCCGTTACGACAAAAGGAGTTGCCAATGTCCCATGGGAAGGAAATCCCACACCAAGAGTATGTGAAACCTATGGCGGCATGCTTAATGCGATCGGTTTACAGAATCCGGGAATTGATGTATTTGTCAAAAGAGACATTCCTTTTTTAAAACAATATGATACCAAGATTATTGTCAATGTATGTGGAAGAACAACAAAGGATTATGTAGAAGTGGTAGAGCGTTTGAGCCAAGAAGATGTCGATCTGTTAGAGATCAACATTTCGTGTCCGAATGTCAAAGCCGGTGGAATTGCCTTTGGTCAGGATCCAAAGCAGGTAGAAAAGATTACATCGGAGATCAAAGCAAAAGCAAAGCAGCCTGTTATCATGAAGCTTAGTCCAAATGTAACAGACATTACGGTTATGGCAAAAGCAGCGCAGGAAGGCGGAGCGGATGCTATATCTTTGATCAATACCTTAACCGGAATGAAGATTGATATCAACCGTCGTGCTTTTGCATTGGCAAATAAGACAGGCGGTATGTCGGGACCGGCAGTAAAGCCGGTAGCAGTCCGTATGGTTTATCAGGCAGCACATGCTGTAACAATCCCGGTACTTGGTATGGGGGGGATCGCAACAGCAGAAGATGCGTTGGAATTTATCATGGCAGGTGCAACAATGGTTTCAATCGGTACAGCTAATTTTCATAATCCGACAGCAACCGTAGATGTGATCCGTGGAATGGAAGCTTTTATGCAAAAGAATGGTGTAAAAGATATTAAAGAATTGATCGGATGTGTAGAGTAAAGATAGAAAAAACCTAAAATAAGGAGGTTACAGATTAAGATGGAAGCATATAAGAAAGAATTTATAGAGTTTATGGTAGAAAGTAACGTATTAAAGTTTGGTGATTTTACATTAAAGAGTGGAAGAAAATCCCCATTTTTTATGAATGCAGGTGCATATGTAACAGGAGCACAGCTTCGTAAGCTCGGTCAGTATTATGCAAAAGCGATCCATGAACATTATGGCGATGACTTTGATGTATTATTTGGACCGGCATACAAAGGAATTCCACTTAGTGTAGCAACAACGATTGCTTTTAGTGAGATGTATGGAAAAGAGATCCGTTATTGTTCAAACAGAAAAGAAGTCAAGGACCATGGTGATACCGGAATCCTGCTTGGAAGTAAGATTCAGGATGGAGATAAAGTTGTGATCATTGAAGATGTTACGACATCCGGAAAGTCGATCGAGGAAACTTTCCCAATCATTAAAGCACAGGGTGATGTAGAGATCATCGGTCTTATGGTTTCATTAAATCGTATGGAAAGAGGTCTGACATCGAATGCCAGTGCATTAGATGAAATACAGGAAAAATATGGCTTTGGTGCAAATGCGATCGTCACAATGGAAGATGTTGTGGAATGCCTGTATAACAAAGAGTGCCAGGGAAAAGTATTGATTGATGATACCTTAAAAGCTGCGATTGATAAATATTATGAAGAATATGGTGTAAAATAGTATAAAAATGGAGGCTGTTTATGGAAAAAGTATATAAAACTATGAAATCCGTTGGTGCGTTTAATGTTGTAATGGGTATTTTGATGATCGTATCAGGTATTTGCTTTGGTGTAGCAGTAATCGTCAAAGGTGCAAAACTTCTGAAACACCGTTCGGATCTGATCTTCTAATGCAATATTTGGTTTTAAAGTTTCTGGATGATTTTTCCTGTCTGGCAGGAGACTGCCCATCTAGTTGTTGTATAGGCTGGAAGATACTTGTCGACAAAGAAGCATATGAGCGCTTTAAGCAAATAGAACCAAAGTGGCTGCAAGAAGAGATCTTACAGGGTATTGAAGAAAAAGACGGTAAGTATTATTTTAAAAATCAAAAAGATGGAAGCTGTATTATGCTGCAGCAGGATCATCTGTGTAAGATTCAAAAACATACCAAAGAAGCAATGCTTTGCAATACATGCCGGAAATATCCGCGGATATCAAATCGGATAGAAGACATTGTCTGTATTTCCATGGCAGCATCCTGTCCGGCATTTGCATGTAGACTGGTTACTGAAAAATTGCAATGGAAATGGATAGATAAGCAAAAAATAACATTGGTTTCATTATGTGGTATCAAAGCATTTGATTCGATTCTGTCTTTTCAAAAAGAGATGGAAGAAATTGCGATACAATATGAAAAGCAGCAGGAAAAAGAATGGATCATTTACCAATGCTTTGAAAAGATGGCAGATGATTTATTAGAAATACTTCCATATTTTCGTGAAAAAGATGATTTTTTTCAATATTTGTCTGCGCTGGAAGAAGACAGAACCGATGAAGAATGTTTTACGGTCTATACTGCCTTTTGTACATTGAATCAGACAGAGTGGGTTTGTTTGAAGGAAAATTATATTTCTTATCGGACAGCCGGTTGTCTGATGGAATATCCTAAGATGGGAATACAGGAGGTTTATATACAAAGTTGTGCAGAACTTTTTGTGATCCGTTTACTTGTTTTTTGTATTTTTCTACAGAAAAAAAGAAAAGTAAGGGTCGGGGAATGGGAGCAGGCGATTGGTTTAGTATACCGTTTATGTGTTCATGGAGAGAAAGTATCGCAAAAATTACAGGAAATTTTTGAAAACTTTTTTCGGACTCCTTTTTTATGGAGTTTTATCCTGCTTTGAGAACAAAAAAGTGCCAGTATAAATGAGGTGTAATAGAAAAGAATGCCATGATAAAAGGGGCATTCTTTTCTATTATGCTGAAATATAGAAAAGACATTTGTATGAAATGTAGAAAATAGGAAATAGACAAGAAAAAGCTTTACGATAAGAGAAAAATTATATATTATGAGTTTAGGTTTTGAAAACGGAGGGGAAATGAAACCATGAAAAAGAAGGTATGCACAAAGGAATCATGCAGGAAAAATGGGGGCACTGTTACAAAAATTTCTTTGTGGGAATGAGAGGACAAATGAAAATAGCATTTTGGAGTAATGTTAGGGGACAAGCAGGTGTAACAACAAACATGATATGTGTATCGGCACTGATTACGCTTGGAGGAATTGGAAGAACCGTATTATTAGAAAATCACTATAGTGCGTATGGATTAAGTGAAATGCTTTTGCAGGGAGATAAGATTGAATCGTTAAGAGAGTATGGAGAATATTTTAATCGTTATAGCATTGAATATATTATGAAACGATTATATTCAGGAGAAGATGGTGAAAAACTGATCCATCAGGCATCTATTCCACTTTTATTTTCGAATATGCATTATGTACCGCAAAGTCAGATTGTTAACCGTGAAGTGTTTGAATATGAATTTCATATAGTGAAAGAAAAATTATTTGAAGCATTAGAAACGACATCCGATTATGTTTTTATTGATACAGAGGCAAACCGGAACTTAAGTACAAATATCATTTTAGAAGAGGCAGATCTTGTTGTTGTCAATCTGGATCAGAATCCTATGCATGTGAAGGACTATTTTGATCATTATGCATCTTTACAGGAAAAGACTGTCTTTCTGGTAGGAAATTACAGACCGGAAGTATCTTATAATATTCAGGAAATTTGTAAAGAATATTCTGTAGAGCGTGATCGTATTGTCGGTCTGCCATATCATTTTGAACTCGAAGAAAGTGTAAAAAATGGAACAGTCTTATCGTTTTTGAATCGTAGTTACTTTCAGCCAATGAATAAAGAAAATGAATATTTTGTCCGCCAGTTAAAAAGAGCATGTAGAATGATACGAAAAAAATCAGTTGCATGCCGTAGAGAAAAAATGAGATTTAGTAAAGAAAATCAGATCGGAGAAGTTTTTTCAATCATGTAAGCCGGATGATGACATGAATTCTGGAATACAAGAGAGAAGAAATTCTTTGGATCATGTAAATAGTATTTCTTGCGATTATAGTCTACAGGGCGTATAATCAGCTATAGATATGGAGAGTGTGAACAAAAGAGGAGAAATGCTATGGATGTATTGGCTTATCTGAAGCAAAGACAGAATGAATTGGAAAAAAAACGGCATCCATTGAGTGACAGGGATTCATCGTTTCGCTATTTATATGCATTTGGTGTCTCTGTTATGGCAATGGGCGATATGAAGGCAATAACAGAATTACAGGATCGATTTCAATTTTTTTTAGAATGTCTTTCAATACCGGCTGAACAAAGAGAGCAGTTGATGACAGATATCAATGATCATTTTGAATATCGTCTGAGTGAGTGTATCCAGATCTTAAAGACAAAAGAAGTTCAATATTGTTTTTTTTGTGATTTGTATCATTTGATGCAGAATGTTGTCTGGGCAGAATCCTATTGTAAAAAAGTATTGCGTAATTATTTTGATATTTTTCATATGTCAGAGCATGAAATTGCGTTTTTTGAACAGTTTTCAAAGGCTGCCATGCAAAAAGATCTAAACAGAGCAAAAGAGTTATATCATGAATTTCTGGAAGAAGGATTCGACATTTCGTACAGAACACTACGCTATTTTTATCCGGAATTTGAAGAGGAAGATTTTTTCCGGGATATTATTGTTAAGGCAGGTAAGACATTTCATCTGGATAAACCAACACAAGTAAATGGAGATATTGTGGTAGAACGTGGTGGCTCTCTGCTTTTGGATGGTGCACATTTAAAAATTAAGGGAAGTATTCTGGTGCAGGGTGGAAGAATTCGAATCAAAGATTCTGAAATTACAGTTCTATCCTGCTCACAGGATGTATTTATGCATGTCGAAGATGCAGCAGTCGTTCGGATTGATCATGCAAAAGTACAATGTCAGGGATTTTGTGGCTTTTTAGAGCAGTCATCAGGAAGATTGTTGATTGAAGAAAGTGAATTTTTACAAACAGATGTACAACGTGCTATTACATTTTGTGGAATTTATGCTAAGATAGAACGCTGTACTTTTTCAGAAGCAGCACAGGGGTGTATTCAGATATCGGATTCTGCAAAATTATATATGCAGTGTTGTGCTTTTATACATGCAAAAGCATCCTATGGTGCAGCTGTTTTTTCAGATTCGATTGATACTGTTGCCATCTATGATTGTTCTTTTGATGACTGTAAGGCTGCATATCTTGGAAGCGCAGTTTATTTTCAGTACCAGAAATTAGGACAGGTTGTGAAAAATTGTGTCTGCAGGAATTGCATACCATCAGAAAATGCAATCTTTAATACCTATGATGATGATTTTGAACCACTTGAGGCAGAGAGATTCCTCGCACAACGAAAATCGGATCTCTGACATTTGAGCTAATGATAAGTTCTTAAATATTGTTTTTGCACACATGTCGGACAGGAGGAACAAATGATAGTTGATAATCTTACTAAATTTAATCAAAAGAAAAAGCTATGGATGACTCCTAAGCATCCAATGTATATCAGAAGTGTCGATTTTAAGATTTTATATGGTGCTGCAATCTTGATCCAGGCAGAAATTGACTCTTTTTCCAATCCCTTAAATAATTTTGAGCTGGAAAGACTTTTGGTATCCGGTCTTCATTTAGAACGTGAGCAGATGGCAAAAGTACTTTCTGTTGCAAAAGAGGAAGAAAAAGTATATGCTGCTTTACAAAAACAGCTTATATCAGAGAGGGAAAAATATCTGCTTTTGTTAGATATGATCAATGTCAGCCTATCAAAAGAAAAGCTTCCGGTAAAGGAAAAGGAGCATATTGAACAGGTCCGTAATCAATTGAAAGTTAATGGAAAATGTATGACATTGATCTATGAATTTTCTATAGCAGCAAACCGGGAAGATGTAACACGATGCAGAGAAATTTTGCATAGGATGCATTTGCAGGATATGGAACTGACTCCGCTGGATATGAAATATTATATTATGCGTTTGTGGGGGACTATGGACTGTACACAACAGATGCTTGCAGAAGAAAAAGAAGTCAGGATCGTAGAGCGTTGTCAGATATTAGAAGATCTTGTGCTGACAAAAGGAATGCGTTTGATCTTTGATCATTGCGAAGTGCGCATTCATGGAAATATCTTACTGGATGGAGGGGAATTGATCATTGAAGACAGCAAAGTAATCCGAAAAGGCGATTCTCATCGGGCATGTTTTAACATGAAGTCTGTCTATAGCAGGATTTTGATCAATCGAAGTGAGATGGATTGCCGAAATTTGGGAATGTTGGTACGTGCAGAAGCCGGAAACCTGTGTATTAGGGATTCTATGATCTACCAGACAACAAGAGGAGCTGCAATCCGTTTTTGGGGTAATACAGTAAAAATCATCAATACTGCTTTTTATGATTGCTATTCTCCGGAAGATGGTGGTGCGATCATGATCCGTACGCCGGACGGAGAAGTAACGAAATGCCGTTTTCGCAATTGTGAAGCCAGACGCGGCGGTGCTGTGTTTGGTGTGGAGGGAAATAAGATTACACATTGTGTTTTTGAGGAATGCTGCGTGGCAGAATATGGAGCGGCTATTTTCTATCATGGATTTGTCCGGGCCAATATGCATCATCTTCGATATAAGAATTGTTGCCCGGAAGGAGCAGAAACTGTACAATATCTGGCACCAATGGCAACATTTCACATTACGGGAGAATATCATATTACGGTTTCAACAATTATAGATTGTCCTGTTATTGTGGAAACTGAAGGAAATCTTGTAATTGAAAATGCGAATATATATTTAAATTATTCCATCTGCTGCAGGGGCGGTTTACAGATGAAAAATGTACATATGATCAGCACACATTTAAAAGATACGGATATGATCATATTGGAACACAGCAGAAATTGCAGGATTCATCATTGTGAATTTAATGGAATGTGTAAAACCGGTGGGATTAGTGCATCCGGAAGCAGGATTATGATATCAAATTCACTTTTTCGTAACATGAGTGGTGGAAGAGCAATATATGATGCGTTTTCACCGGATATTAGAGAAACGATTTTTAATTATTGTGAAAAAGGTGCTGTATTTTGTCAAAATGGAGAGATCAAGCGTTGTGTGTTTGTGAATTGTCGTGCAAAAAATGGTGCAGGTGTATCCATGTATGGTACGAGAGGTGTGATAGAACAATGCAGCTTCAGAAGATGCATTGTCGATCACACAGGAGGAGCAGTAGACAGAATGCTCGGACAGCGTGTGATAAAATGCACTTGTGAAGATTGTAAACCAAATGATATATCGTAGAGACAAATTGTATGATTTTTTGGATCGTGCGAACCTGTATAGTTGCATGATATTAAAAAAGTTTGTATAAGATCGTGTCAGGTGATATATGTAAAAACAGGACAAGAGAAAAGGTTTTATTGGAAGCGTTCTGTCGAGAGTATACTATTATGTAAGGGAGAAAATATATGACAGGAAAATGGAAATGTGTTTGTGGATGGCTTTTGTGTATCTGTCTTTTGATTGGAATTATACCGACAGCTACGGTAAATGCGCAGGAAACGGCAGTAGCAGATTATGTAACGGTTCAGGACGAGACTTCTTTTATGAGAGCGTTGGCTCAGGGGAAAAATATCCTTGTCGATGGCAGAATTACGATAGGAAATGAAGTAGAATCAAATGGTCAGATGCGTCCGGTGCAGATTCCGGGGGGAACTGTTATTACAGGAAATGGGACAGGCAGTATTACAAGCCGTTCACCGATTCAGATCGTCGGAGATGATGTACGGATTTCTGATATAGAATTGGTTTTTAGTTCCAGTAACAGCTTAAATAGTGTGCCGCATCGTGAGATCTTTTTAGCCGGGCATAGCCTGACTTTAGATAATGTCAGTACTTATCTGGAAGGCGCAGCAGGATCTCTTGGAGGTCTGGGCGGAACAGAAAAAGAATTGCTGCCATCTGTTTATGCCGGTGCATATTATGATACTTTCTGTGGAAATATGGCGAGACTGACCATAGAACATGCCAATAAAATGACTGTTTTTCAAAAGATAGAGCTGAGTCATGATGCAGTGAATGGGCAAAGAACTGGTTATAATGGGGAGGCATGGTTTCAGTCGGATGCAGCAGTTAAGATTCGTGAAGGAATTGCAGCACAAAGTAATGGTTTGGTAAATATTTCTTTCATTGGCGATGGAAGTGATGAATTAAGTCTGAGCTATGTGAAAGGAAATATAAACACAAAGATGTCGCTTCAGGGCTGTACGCTTTTTTGCAATCAGATAGAAAGTGTTTCACAGATTGTTTTAGAAGAAAACGGATGTTTACAGCCTGGAAGCCAGACACAGCAATTAGAAAATGTAACAATAAAGAAGGGCGGATGTCTGGATTTTTCTTTAATTTCCGGTGCGAAGATTGCAGGTAGTTTTACCGGTGGATCAAACGAAGCATATGGCATTTTAGTTCTTTCACCAAATGGTGGATTACAGATTGATGGCCAGATACAGGGGGTAACACAATTCCAGACAGGCAATCGAGTGATTTCAGGCGCATTGTATGATAAACATACATATATCCGTTCGGCATATGGAAAAGCCGGAAACTTTATTTTGTCACAAAAAGACATCAATAATAAGTATAGCCTGATCCATAAGGATGGAGGATGGACGGTATATCGTAATTATGTAGAGTCTGTCAGAGAAGTAGATGATCTGGAAGTTATATCGTGTCCGGAACAGGTAAATATGAATGAAATGACAGATCCCCAAGCAACAGCTTTGAAGCTGATCTGGAAAGATTCACAAGGTAAACGCTATGAAACAGATGAAGTGGAACAGGAACAGTTTTATGATGCGATGGTTGCAATCCGTTCTTCTTACTGGCAGTCAAATCAGGCAGAGGACCAAAAACAGACAGACTGGATCTGTCCAATTCATTTAGAAAGCGATGAAGAAGCACCGGATACTTACTACTTGGTATCTCATGGTGAAATGAAAGCCGGAGAATATACATTATTATTTTTTAAAGAGCAGTTAGAAGAAGAATTAGTAACGGTGGCAGATGTAAAAGCACAGAAGAGTAATATCTTAAAAGAAGTTATGGTTCGTTTTGTACAGGAATCGGAACAACCGGTTATTCCGACAAAAAAACCGGAGCAGACAGCTAAGCCAACAAAAGAGCCGGAACAGACTGCCAGCCCGACACAAAGTTCGGAAGCAAGCAGCAAACCGAGTGTGACACCAGCAGTAAGCAACAAACCGAGTGCGACACCGGAGGTAAGCAGCAAACCGAGTGCAACACCGGAAGTAAGCAGCAAACCAAGTGCAACACCGGAAGTAAGCAGCAAACCAAGTGCAACACCGGAAGTAAGCAGTAAACCAAATGCTACGATTATACCGACAGTAAAGCCGGAGCAGGCTGCCAGTCCGACACAAACTCCGTTAAAAAGTAATGTGCCAGGTCCGAAACCAACGGCTACAGTAAAAGCGGCTGTTACATCAAAGCATAAGCAAAAAGGCACGTTTTTTACTAAAGCAAGGGTTCGTAAGAAAGTTCTTTGGATTTATTGGAAGAAGCCGGCAAAGAAACCGGCAGGATATCAGATCATCTATGCAGCAAATGCTAAAATGAATAAGAAAAAGACGATTACAATAAAGAAAGGAACGATCGTTTCACGAAAACTGACAGTAAAGAAAAAAGGGAAGAAGTATTATTTTAAGATCAGAACATATCAAAAAGTATCAATAGGAAAGAAAAAAAGAACTGTATATTCGGACTGGTCAAAGGTATATATTGTAAATACATAATACTTGCAAAAGGAAATTTTTTGTAAACTTGACAGCATGATAACGTCTATTGTACAATGATTCATGTTATACATTAAAATGATAGGAGTTGATTTTTTTTGGATTCAAGTGACGCCTGGAGGATAATTACGCTATTTATCCTATTGGTTCTCTCTGCTTTCTTTTCATCCGCACAAATCAGCAGAAATACTTGCAGTCTATGCCCCGTTTGGCGGATC
>OHAN01002357.1_pt1 | contig 12967 bp, 10 predicted proteins | sample 1577121 | NCBI WGS metagenome assembly OHAN01 (sample SAMEA3541554, study PRJEB24748) | human gut metagenome | biome: human gut; feature: human-associated habitat; material: faeces | place: China | collected 2012 | reverse complement strand
CGGCATACATTTTGCCGCATTGGGCGGAGTTCAAGAAAAAGGTACAGTCTTATTTAAATGCAGGAACTTCCACTATTTTTGCACCTTCTACAAAGCAGCTTTACCGGGTGAGAAAGTCTTGGGCAGATGCAAAGTCGCAGCTGGGGGCATATTCTTCCTTAGAAAACGCAAAAAAAGCCTGCAAAACTGGATACTCTGTATTTGATGCCAACGGAAATGTGGTCTACACCAATGGCAGCCAGTTTACCAAGGGGCAGAAGGTTGCCATTCGTGCTAACACACCTCTGTTCGCCAGTGCAGAAACTACATCTGTAACCAGAAGAATCAGCGGCACTTACTATCTGTATGACGGCATTGCCTGCAAGAACGGTCGTTATCGGATCACCACAAAGCCGGAGTTATGCGGAAAGACACCGGTGGGACAGTATGTGACTGGTTATGTTTCTTGGGATAATTTTGGGGTGATTGGATGAATGCAGAACAAAAAGACCAGATCCGACAACTGCACAGCAGCGGTCTGGGCTACAAGAAAATCGCAGTCCAATTAGGGCTGTCTGTTAACACTGTGGCTTCTTTCTGCAAACGGCAGAGGGAAAGCGAATCCTGCCCACACTGTCCGCAGTGTGGGCGTTCTGTTGTGCAGACACCGCACCGAAAGCCGAAACGATTCTGTTCCACACAATGCCACAACACTTGGTGGAATCATCATGCTGTATCGGGGGACGGCAAATTACAGCAGCTCTGCCCTATCTGCAAAGAGCCGTTTTTTGCCTATCCCAGTTCGCACCGAAAATATTGTTCCCGTCTTTGCTATGGGAAGCACAGAAAGGAAATGGCACATGGAAAAAGAACATTACCATAAGATCATTACGTATCAAACCACAGTTTCGATTTTGAAAAGCTGGATGCGTGCTGGATTGGTCACGCCGGAGGAATTCCAAAAAATCAACACCATAATTGCCGAACGTTCCGGCTTATCTTTGTGCAGTATATTCCTTGACTCCTGCCCGATCGTACGGTAATATGTCATCGGAAAGGGGGAGATTATCACGGCACGAGTGATACAAAAAGTTGCATTTCCACAGAAAAAGCCGTTCCTGTTGAAACGGACGGCAGCCTATGCCAGAGTGTCCAGCGGAAAGGATGCCATGCTCCATTCTCTGTCGGCACAGGTCAGCTATTACAATCAGCTGATCCAGAGCAATCCGGAGTGGCTGTTCTGCGGTGTTTATGCAGATGAGGCATTGACGGGAACAAAGGAAAATCGGGCGGAATTTCAAAAGCTGCTGAACCGATGCCGGCAGGGAGAAATTGACTTGATTCTGACAAAGTCCATTTCCCGTTTTGCACGAAACACGGTCACCCTGCTGGAAACGGTACGGGAACTGAAAACACTGGGCGTTGATGTCTATTTCGAGGAACAGCGGATTCATTCCATGAGTTCAGACGGCGAGCTGATGCTTTCCATTCTGGCATCTTACGCACAGGAGGAAAGCTATTCTGCCAGCGAGAACAAAAAATGGCAGATGCGAAAGGACTTTGAACAGGGAAAAGTCGGGAGTATGCGAATGCTGGGCTATCGGCGAACCAAGTCCGGAAAACTGGAAATCGTACTGGAGGAGGCGGAAATCGTCAGAATGATTTTTCTATATTATCTGTCTGGTATGGGTAAGCTGGCAATTGCCAAGAAGCTGAATGAACAGCAGATATGCACGGTGCGTGGCTGTGCATGGACGACAGAGGACGTAAGGCGAACGCTCCGCAATGAAAAGTACACCGGAAATTTGCTGCTGCAAAAAAGTTTTCGGGAAAATCACATTACCAAGAAAAAGGTGGCTAACATCGGACAGCTTCCGCAGTATTTCGTTGCCGGTTCGCATAAAGCCATCATTTCGCAGGAACAGTTTGATGCGGTGCAGAAACAAATGGCGGAACGACAGAAAAAATATGCCGGTTCCTGTACCACAAACCGATATCCATTTACGCAGAAAATACGATGTGCCTGCTGCGGCAAGTATTACCGCAGAAAAACGACAGTGACCGGTGTGGTCTGGATTTGTTCCACTTACAACACCAAAGGGAAAAAATACTGTCCAACAGCAAAACAGATTCCGGAAAATACGCTGCTCTCTGCCTGCTGTGATGTTTTGGAAATATCGGAATTTGATGCGGAGCAATTTGCGGAACGAATCGAACAGATTCAGATTCCGGCACCCAATGAACTACAATTTTGCTTTTCAGACGGAACGGAACAAACCGTATCTTGGAAAGACCGTTCCCGTTCGGAAAGCTGGACGGCGGAAATGCGAGAGAAAGCGAGGCAGAAAAAATGGCGACAGTCCTAAAAATACCGGCAAAGTTTCATCCCATAACGCATTTGCCGGAAACCAAGGTTCAGAAACGCAGAGTGGCAGCCTATGCCAGAGTTTCCACAGATTCCGAGGAACAGCAGACCTCTTATGCTGCACAGGTAGATCGCTACACCAAGTACATTCAGGAACGGGCAGACTGGGAGTTTGTTGCGGTCTACACCGATGAGGGCATTTCTGCCCTGAATACCAAACATCGGGACGGCTTTAATCGCATGGTGGCAGATGCTTTGGATGGCAAGATCGATTTGATTGTCACCAAGTCAGTCAGCCGGTTTGCACGAAACACCGTAGATTCTTTGACGACTGTGCGAAAACTGAAAGAAAAAGGCGTGGAGGTGTTTTTTGAGAAAGAAAACATCTACACGCTGGATTCCAAGGGCGAGCTGCTGATCACCATCATGTCCAGTCTGGCACAGGAGGAGAGCCGTTCTATTTCGGAAAATGTAACTTGGGGACAGCGAAAGCGAATGGCGGACGGCAAGGTCAGCCTGCCGTACAAGCATTTTCTGGGCTATCGAAAAGGAGTAGATGGCTTGCCGGAAATTGTGCCGGAGGAGGCGGAGATTGTTCGGAACATCTATCGTTGGTTTATGGAGGGGAAAACGCCGACTGGCATTGCGAGAACATTGACAGAACAGGGCGTTCCGACACCTGCCGGAAAGGAGCAATGGTGTTCCAGCACAGTGAAAAGCATTCTGACCAATGAAAAATACAAGGGCTCTGCTCTATTACAAAAGAGATTTACGGTGGATTTTCTCACCAAAAAATCTAAGGTGAACGAAGGTGAAGTGCCCCAATACTACATTGAGGAAAGTCATCCTGCCATCATAGTGCCGGAGGAATTTGAACTGGTACAGGCAGAATTGCTGCGGAGGCAAAACCTACGGCGGCAGTACAATGGGAAAAGTGTATTTGCTGCCCGGCTTGTCTGCGGCGACTGCGGAAATTTCTTCGGGGCAAAGGTCTGGCATTCCAACAGCAAGTATCGGCAGGTGATCTGGCAGTGCAATCATAAATTCCAAGGGGTGTGCAAATGCCAGACACCCCATTTGCAGGAGAGCGTCATACAGCAGCGATTTCAGGCAGCCGTTCAGGAATTGCTGCAAAAGCGGAAAGCGATTCTGGAAAACTGTCAGGTGATGCTGGAATTGCTCACGGACTGTACGGATTTGGAGCGTCAATTGCAGGAACTGGAAACGCAGAAAATGCGAATTTCAGAACAGGTGCAGGGATATGTTCGGGAGAACAGTGAAATCGTGCAGGATCAGGAAAAGTATGAGGAACGGTATCAGGCACTGGTGGGACAATACGAACCGCTGCAGAAACAAGAAACCGCCCTGCAGGAACAGCGAGCAGAGCGGTTGGCAAAACGAGAACAGATTCAGGGCTTTCAAAGAGCATTGAACGGACAAAATGGAATGCTGCCGGAATTTGATACACAATTGTGGCTGGCTGCTGTAGAAAAAGCAGTGGTGTATCGAGATGGAAAAATCGTGTTTGTTTTGAAAGATGGGACGGAGTTGGTGCAGAAAATTTGAGGGGAGTGGGGTGCAGAATGCACTCCTTTTGCTTGGTGGGTGTGCATTGTATCATTTGTGACGTGCGTTTCCAAATCTCAACGGAACGATTGATACAAAAGTCGTTCCGTTTTTTTATACCCATAAAATTCCGAAAATACGTACTTTTTGCTATGAAAAGAAGCATCTGAAAAATGGATTTCCGTTTCTTTGGAGAGCAGAAAATAAGCAAAGAAACGAATGAGTGAGAGCAACGAAACGGATGTCAAAAGGTTGCATTTTTTTGCTATGGTTGCATTTTTTTAGATTTGCCGTTTCTTTGGTCAAAAAAGCGTTTCTTTACAGAAAAAAGTCTGCCAATCGGAATATACCCGACAGCAGACTTTCAAATTTATATGCATTAAACCTTGATTTTTGAACCATCTTTAAAAGCAAAGATCATTTTGCCATCTGTGCAGACGGTTACCTGATCAACTGCTCTGAACCAAAGTGTTTCGGAAAATTCGATGATCAGATTTTCCTGTGATTTTAGAAATTCTATATAATCCATGATGAATTTCAGTTTGTTTTCCATTTCATCCTGTTTTTGAATAAGAGTATCTTGTTTGAATTTTAGTTTTCCAAACGATATAACAAGCCCATCATATTGTCTGTAGTAATCTTCACTTTTTATTGGCGTTATGCTTTGTTTTTGGATCAGCATTCTGATTTGTTTTGTCAGCTGTTCCATTTGCTTTTGAATATTTTCGATTTTCTCTTCAATCATAGCTGTGTTGGAAAATGTTTCTTTAAACAACAAGCAGTTTTCAATGATTTCAGTTTTGTTTGCAAGAACCTGATTCATTGCAGTTAAAAATTTTTCTTTGATGTGTGATTCATATAAATGCGGAGTCATACACTTTTTACCATTTTTAAACTTTCCGTTGCATTGCCATACTGTTCTGCGGTATTTACTTGTCGAATGCCATATTTTTGAACCAAAATATCCGCCACAGCATTCACATACCAGTTTGGCAGAGAAAATGCTTTTGCTGTTGTAGGCTCTTCCAATTCTTTTTCTGCGTGTATATTCTGCCTGAACAAGTTCAAATTCATCCGGTGGAATAATTGCTTCATGTGATTCGGGAATATAGTATTGCATCAGTTCGCCTTCGTTGATTTTCTTTTTCTTACTTAGAAAATCAACGGTAAAGCTTTTTTGTAACAATGCTGAACCACGATATTTTTCATTTGTCAGAATGCTTTCTATAGTGGATGGTGACCATATCTCTTTTCCTGCCGGAGTTGGTACATGTTTGAATGTCAGACATTCTGCAATATGGTTTGGTGTTTTTCCTTCCATAAAAGAACGGTAGATATATCGCACAATTTCAGCTTCTTCAGGAACAATTTCAGGAATACCGTCTTTTCCTTTTCGATAGCCAAGAAAATGCGAATAAGGAAGAGATACTTTGCCGTCAGCCATACGCTTTCGCTGACCCCAGGTAACATTTTCTGAAATAGACCGACTTTCTTCCTGAGATAAACTTGACATAATAGTAAGCAGTAATTCTCCTTTGGAGTCCAGCGTGTAAATATTCTCTTTTTGGAAAAATACTTCAACGCCTTTTTCTTTCAGTTTGCGAATCGTTGTAAGAGAATCTACAGTATTTCTGGCAAATCTGCTGACACTTTTTGTTACGATCAGATCAATTTTGCCGTTAAGAGCATCTGCAATCATTCTGTTGAATCCTTCTCTGTGCCTGGTGTTTGTTGCACTGATGCCTTCGTCTGTATAAACTCCGACAAATTCCCAATCGATCCGTTCTTTAATGAATTTCGTATAGTAATCCACTTGAGCAGTATAGGAAGTTTTTTGTTCTTCTGAATCAGTTGAAACTCTTGCATATCCTGCAACTTTTCGTTTTTCAACACTCTCCAAAGGTGCAAAAGTGGCAGGATTTAATCTTGGCGGAATTTTTGTTACTTTTGGCATTTTTTCCATCTCCTTGTTTTTGATGATTCAGCAGCGGCAGCCCGTTTTTCCTCTGTCCAGCTTTCAGAACGGGAACGGTCTTTCCATGTGGTATTTATGCATTTCCCGTTTGTTAATTGAAAAATCAATTTGTTTGGTGCGGGAACAAGAATTTTTTCAACCTGATTTTCAAAAATATTTGCATCAAATTCAGTAATGCTCAGTATCTCACAGCAAACAGAGATCAGCGTACTTTCAGGAATTTGTTTTGCTGTGGGACAATATTTTTTGCCTCTTGTATTGTAAGTTGCACAGATCCAAACATTACCAGTTGCAGTTATTTTATGCCGATAGTTTTTTCCACAACAGGTGCATTGTATTTTTCCTGTAAACGGATATGAGACAACAGATTTTGAAGTGGAAAATCGCTGATGCTGTTCTTCCAGTTTCTTTTGAACAGCATCAAAAATACTTTTTTCTATGATTGCTAGATGACTTTCTTCTACAAAATACTTTGGCAGCTGACCGTCATTTCTTATCATTCTCTTTGTCAAATGATTTTCCCGAAAGCGTTTCTGTAAAAGCATATTTCCGGCATATTTTTCATTCTGCAAAATCCTATGGATATCTGCAGTAGTCCACTCACAGCCGTTGATCGTAGCAATTCCCATTTCATTCAGCTTATTGGAAATCAATAGTTTTCCGTTTCCACTTAGATAGTTTAAAAAAATAAATCGGACGATTTCAGCTTCTGATTCCACTATTTCCAGACTGCCATTTGTCGTTCTGCGATAACCTAACATTCGTATATTGCAGATTTTGCCTTGTTCAAAATCTTTTCTGATTCTCCATTTTTGATTTTCACTGGCAGAAAAACTTTCTTCTTGTGCATAGGAAGATAAAATGGAAAGCATCAGTTCGCCATCAGCTGAAATGCTGTGAATATTTTGCTCCTGAAAATAAACATCAATCCCTAACATTTTTAATTCTCTTACAGTTTCGAGAACGGTTATGGTATTTCTTGCAAATCGACTGATAGACTTTGTAATGATAAGATCTATTTTACCTTTTCTGCATTCAGCAAGCATTTTTTGAAATTCAGGTCTTGACTCTTTCGTTCCTGTAATTGCTTCATCTGCAAATACGCCGCAGAATCTCCATTCCGGATTACTTTGAATCAGTTCGGAATAATATCCTACCTGAGCAGAAAGGGAATGCAGCATGGCGTCTTTACCACTTGATACTCGTGCATAAGCGGCAACGTTTCGTAATTTATGTGAAATATCAACAGAAGGTTCTATTTTTTGTATCAAACGTTCCATGTAAACCTCCTCCTTTCAGATACCATATTAGCATGGATTTTCAGATTTATCAACGAATATACCCGACAAAGATATGCCGTATTTTTCAGCCATTTTTGTGTTCATTTCCGCATAATCTTTTCTTGAGATCTTTCCTGAACGAAGCCAAGTTTTGATAATTTCAACCATAACCTGATAGATGATGATATTACGATTCATTTTTCCACCTTGCCTTTCCGGAACATTGTCTGGAACAATAAACTTGTTGCTTGCTCGGATAAGAAAGAAATATCTGATTACAAACAGGGCAAACTTTTTTTGTCATTTTCAGTGAAACTTCTTTGTTTTCACGCCACCATTTCATGCGGCATTTGTCACTGCAAAAACGTTTTATATGAGCACTTGTAATGGAAAGTGATTTTCCACAGCACTCACATTGTCGAAAAGATTTCCTGCGTGATAAGTACGATTTGATTGTTCCGACAGGCACATTTAATTCATTACTGATTTTCCGGATTGTACATCCTTGCTTTTTCATTGTTTCTATCTGAGCTTTTTGTCTGATATTCATGATCATTTCACCTCAACCATATAGTCTAAATAAATGCGTTGAATTCGTACCCTTTTGTGAAAAATAAAAAAGCCATTGCATCCGGGACAATTCGTCAAGGATACAATGGCTTTCTTTGAATCAAGAGATATTTTATTTCATGAGAGCATTGACACACTTCTGCACTTCATTGTAGTCATAACCTGCCTCGGTAAGACGTTTCTTACGTTCCGCACCATTACCCCATTTACCCTGAATGACTTCACGGGCAACCTCATCAACGGACTTCTTTGCAGGATACACCTGCTTGCCATTACTGTCAAAAACAGCATATCCCGCCTTGCAGGCTTTCTTTGCGTTTTCAAGAGAAGAGAAAGCACCAATCTGCGACTTAGCATCAGTCCATGACTTTCTTACTCGATAAAGCTGTTTTGCAGGTGCAGGGGTTGTCGGTGTAGAACCCGAATTGAGATAAGACTGCACCTTAGCTTTGAAAGCTGCCCAATGAGGCAGAATGTATGCGGGACACATCTTGTAGGGATTTCTTGCAGTATTAAGGTAGTCTACGCTGCCGGACTTTCCGTCACGGACATTTAACCAATGCGTGTGGGTATAAAGGTGATTGATGTCAAGATTGTATTTCTTTAGAAGTGCTGCGGCAAGTCTTGCACAGTTGTCCTCGGATTTCTTATCTCTGTCGTTATACGCAGATGACATAATGCACTCGATCGCAATTGTTCTGCGATTGCCGTTACCGCTTCCGTCAGCGGCGTGCCAGCCACTTAAGGATAGAGGCAGATTCTGCCATGCACAAGTATTGTCAACGTAATAATGCACTCTGACATCTTTCATATTTCCATTGACGGTTGCTCTTGTATACTGCTCCGCAGGGGTTGTTCCGCTTGCCACAGAAATCCAGTCGGTATTGTGGACTGTTACGCCGATAACTTTGCCCTCCATTGAAACAGAGGGCATATCGATTCTATTGGGGTTATGTTTTGTGAGTAAATACTCGTTGATTTTCACTCCGTTCAGAGTAGTTGATGTATCAGGTCTTAAAATAGCCATTTATTTGTCCTCCTTTTCATCTTCGGTTCTGCCTACCTTGGTTTGCAGAACATCAATTGCTTTTTTGAATGCAGGCGGGAAAGGGATTCCCATAAGTGTTGTATTCTCGATAATGGAAAGCAGTTCGTTCAGGCAAAAGCTGATGCAGACTGCATCTCTGATGTAGTTTGTGCCAATGAGAATATCGATTCTCACGCCGACCACTACCATAAGCAGAATACAAAACTTTTTCGCAAGACCAACCCAGCCTGCTGTGCTGTTGAGTGTGCCGCTTTCGCTGTGTTTGGATTTGCCCATTGCCGCAGTCACGATACCTGTCACAAAATCAATGCCCATGAATACTATAAGAGTTGCAAGAGCAGAATCCCAGCCACCGAGAAGCGTTGCGATAAATCCGCCGACAATGCCTGCAATCAGGCAAATGGTATCTTTCATAAAATCACTCCTTCATAAATTTAATAGACTTCACCATCGGATGTGAATTATCCGATGTGCCTTTGAAAGCAAGGTAGTATTCTCCATCCAATACGTTTTCCAACGACTGCATCACAGAAATGAAAGTATCGGAATAAAGCCATTTGAATGATAATTTCGAAGCATTTTCTGATTTGATTTCCTCGTAAATATACTGAGCAAGTTCAGAGCCTGTTTTATCTGTCTTTTTTACAAGATAAAATTCAGTGTCCTGTGATGCACCGACCAGATAGCTTAAAATCAGTTTCATTTTTGAAGTAATTGCAACAGGTGTCAGAAACATCACAAACACAGTTCCTGCCCAGCTGAAATCGTTCTGATTGAAATACAGAGCATAGTTGTTTTCAGCAGAACAAAAGTGAGGATAACTCTCCGCAAAACCAGCAAGAGAACGGTAGCCGTCATTGTAATAAGTGTAAACGCTGTCGCCATATTTCTGCAAGACATCAGAACCATTTTCAAATACAGAGATATAGCTGATGCCGGATATTTGCCTGATTTTCTCTTGTAAATTTGCAATATCAGCTTTTGTTGCATAGTCTGACATATCGGGAGTGATTCCGTCCTTGCCATCAGCACCTTTCAGGCTTTGCAGCCATTCATTTTCTGTACCTGAAAATCCATGTTCTACGGCAATAATATATGCTGATTTTCCATCGATTCCGTCAATTCCGTCACGCCCCGGAAGTCCGTCTGCACCATTTTTGCCATCCTTACCAGGTAAACCATCAACGCCATTTCTACCGTCACATCCATCTTTACCGTTTACTCCATCCTTACCATCAACACCTTTCAGGCTTTCAAGCCATTCAGTCTCTGTGCCAACAAAGCCATATTCTACAGCAATTTCATAGGCTGACTTGCCGTCTTTGCCTTTTTCAGAAATCTTATGCAAAAGCTGCTGATACAAATCAGGAGTAGGCGGAACATTACTGTTTTCGCCCTCAAATCCCGATTGTCTGATGTGCAAGGTTTTTACAATCGTTGTTGCTCTGACTGTTTCAGTTGCTTCTGCATCATAACCAAACAATGACATTTTCACAGTCCCTGCGGTTAGTTCGGCTGGCAGAAAACAGCTTGTATTTTCTGTTCCGAGAACCCTGTTATAGGTTATTTCGTCCTGTGTGAACTGCACCACCTTATGCATCGGTTTCCAGTTATTATCGAACACAAAATGTATCTTTACAAAAGCAATCTGGTCTGCTGCAATGACTTCATGTTCCAAGGTTTCAATGTTCTGTCCTTTCACAAGAAATTTTATCATGACTTCACTTCCTTCCACGTTTTTGTACCTGCAACATATTCCATATATCCATCAAGGCACTGGATCTTCGTCAGCGGTGTTTCAGTGGTACTGTTGGAATGCCCATCCCAGTTATTGTTCTTTTTCACAGCGTTCCAATCCGCCAGACTGCCTTCATAGGTGATCTGTGTAAGCTTTTCACAGTAGTTGAAACAACCGCCGACAATCTCCCTGACGCTTTTCGTCAGTGTGAGATTTTTCAGCCTGATACAGCGTGCAAACATTCTGTCGCTGATAATTTTACCACTGTATCGCACTGTTTCAAGGTTCTGACATTCGGTGAATACCATCGCCCCGACAGTTACCACAGAGGACGGAACGGTTACAGACTTTATCGCTGTTCCTGCAAATGCATTCACACCCAGTTCCGCAACACGTTCCGGAATCCGGAGTTCTGTCAAGCCGTTTAGGCTCTGATGACAAATGTAACCGTCAATATGCGGCAGAAATGCAGCCTTTTTGATTGCTGTAAGCGTTGTCGGAAGTGATACTGTTTTTAAGTTATCACAATACTGAAAAAGTCGTTCTCCAATGGCGGTCACACCCTCTGAAACAATAACTGACTTGATATTTGCATTGTTTTGCAATGGTGACGGATTGCTGTCAGTAGAATAATCAAATGTTGCCCCAGTGCCTTTGAGGAGCAGTCTGCCGTCTGAATAAAGCACAAAATCCACGTTCTGACCGCATTTCCCGATGGAAACCACATCGCCTGTCATCTCATCAATTTTCAGCGTTAATTCGTTTATCTTTGTTGTCAGCTGACCGACTGTGATGTTGTAATCTTTTATCTGCGTCTGAATTTCAGAAAGCTGAGAGAGCATATCCGTGACCTTGCATTTTCCTAAAATACAGCGAACATATCCACAGTAATTGCTGTTTTCTCTGTAGTCTGTAATGCTGAGTTCTGACGTTCCTGCATCAAATCTGATGATACACAGTGTCAGATATTTCTTGTAATCTGTATTCTGAAATCTTGGTATTGTGGGATTGGTAGCAGGTGTTCCTGCGAGAATTTCAAAGCTGACATTACGGACGTTTTCAGAAGTATTACAACAAATTCCAACCGCCATATATCTCGGCAGGGATTCATCCACATAGCGAGATAAATCATAGGTGTATGCCGTATCTGAAATGAAGTAATGCCCCTGAATCCAAGCCTTTCCGCTGCCGATTGTCAGCTTTAACTTGTTTGCAGACAGCTTGAAACACTGCTCGAAATTGTCCTGAATCCCGTCACAGATGATACTGCCAAGATAGTCATTGAAATTCTCCGCAGTATACGTTCTGTCAAGATTTTTAGAATTGAAAAATCCAAATGAAAATGCCATAAATCATTCCTCCTTGAATGTTGGTGTTAAATTTCTGCCGTTGTGGTCAAAGCTCTCAATCATTCCGACAAGCTGTATTTTGTTTTGCCTGATTCCAAACCTGTGGTGTTCCACTGTGACAAAATCCCCAACAAAATAGTCCACACCGTATTGAAACTGTGTGGACTGTACTGCAATCTGTGATTCTGATTTTGTTTTTGTGGTTACAAGATTCTGCTTTCCTTTCTCTTTCAGAAGTTCCGAATATTCGGCGTCAGAGAGCGGTCTTGTTTCATTGTCAACCTGTTCTTCATCTGAAATGTCCTTTGCATCAACGTACACCTCATAGCGGTCGAGAGAAGAAGGTTCTGCTCCCTCAAAATATGTAGTTCTCTTGCGTTTTTCTCCCTCACCTTTTCCCAGAACATAGGCGTAATTTTTCTTGACTGAGGTATCTGTAAAATAGGTGAAAGACAGTAGATTGTTGTACCTGTCAGAGAAAATGATGTGCGGATTGATTTCCTGTAATATACTTCTGTTAGTACCCTGCGAAAGTTCAAAAACCATTTCATACTGTTCATTATCTATTTTGGAAAGTTTGATATTTGCAGTTCCGCCGATTTTCTCACAGATGGTGTACACCCATTCCATCAGATTATCATAACTGACCTGCAATTTGGTTTTAGTATCCCAGCAAGTGCCTGACGAACAGCCGACAACAAGTCCCGGAAGTTTTCTGATACCTGTTGTACAAGCATTATACTGCACCACATTCATCACAATCTGAGAATATGAAACAAACTTTGTAAAGTTGAATGTGGGATAGATGATTCTCCGTTCAAGTAAGCACATCAGGAATCTGCCTTTGATAATGAGATAGTCGCCGTCTTCTGAATCGGTTTCAAGTTCCACAGATTCAATCAGCCCGAAATGCTCCTTATCGTCATCACGACCGACAATTCTGCCTGTCTGAAAAATCTCAATATTTCGGAGAGATGCAGCAATGTACACTTCAAAAGCACCGCATTTGTAATATTCAATATTCCACAAAAGCGAAGAAAAGCTGTCGCAGACAGCCTCAAGTGAAATATTCAGTTTATCATTCAAGACAGTCATAT
>OHAN01002343.1_pt1 | contig 13048 bp, 10 predicted proteins | sample 1577121 | NCBI WGS metagenome assembly OHAN01 (sample SAMEA3541554, study PRJEB24748) | human gut metagenome | biome: human gut; feature: human-associated habitat; material: faeces | place: China | collected 2012 | reverse complement strand
AATATGATACACCGATGCAGGAAGCATATGTAAACGGATATTGGGAGGAACTTGTCTCATTTACAAGAAGCTTTTTTAATGCGACATTTAAGTCAAATATGTATCTTGAGAGAGCAATGATGACAGGAATAACGAGGGTGTCTAAAGAAAGTATGTTTTCAGACTTGAATAATCTGGTGGTCATTACTACAAGTTCAAAAGATTATGCTACAGCGTTTGGTTTTACGGAAGAAGAGGTTTTTCATGCACTTGATGAATATGGTTTATATGATAAAAAGTGTGATGTAAAAGAATGGTATGATGGCTTTGTGTTTGGTGGAATAAAAGATATTTATAATCCATGGTCAATAATTAATTTCTTAAAATATAAGGAATTAAAAAATTATTGGGCAGACACAAGCTCAAATGACCTTATAAGTAAACTTATAAAAACAGGTTCAGCAGGCATAAAAGAAACAATGGAAAAGCTGATTGACGGCAAAACTATAGAAAAAAAGATAGACGAACAGATAATATATAACCAGCTTGAAAAAAATGAAAATTCGATATGGAGCCTATTACTTGCAAGTGGGTATTTGAAAGCAGTATCAATAGATGTTTATATATCTGATGAAATAGTCGAAATATACAAGCTTGCAATTACAAACAATGAAACTAAGAGTATGTTCAGAGCAATGATAAAAGAGTGGTTTTCTGAAGTGTATTCAGAAAAAAAAGATTTTTTGAAAGCGTTAATATTGGGTGATGTTGATGCAATGAACCAATATATGAATGATATTGCATTAGAGACTTTCAGTAGTTTTGATGTAGCAGGGAGAGAGAATTCAAGAGTAAGACCTGAGAACTTTTACCATGGTTTTGTACTTGGGCTTATGGTTGAAAAAAGAGATGATTATATAATAAAATCAAATAAAGAAAGCGGTTTTGGAAGATACGATGTAATGATGATACCACGAAATGTAAAGACAGGTAATCTGCCGGCAATGATATTGGAGTTTAAAGTTATGAACAGTAATAAGGAAAAAACACTCGAAGAAACAGTGTCATCAGCATTAGCACAGATAGAGGAAAAGAAATATGACACGGAATTGATAAATGCAGGAGTAAAAAAAGAAAATATCCGGCATTATGGATTTGCATTTGAGGGCAAAAAGGTATTGATAGGTACCGATGAATAGGTAAAATAAAAATAAATAACATGCACAGAAAAGAGGATAAAAATGAACAAGAGTAAAAGAAAGATAACAGCATTGCTTATTGCAGCATCGATGGCAGTAGGGTGTTCATCATATGCGGTGGATGGACATGCAAAGAAAGCGTTGGCAGCAGAAATAAATGTAAACGTGGATAAAAAAAATCAGGCAAGGGTTTCATCCGGTTCGGTGATTGACAATCCGGATTTGGATAGTATCTCTTTATCCGTAAAACAAAGCGGCGACAAAAATATTGATTTGAAATGGGATGCATATGAAGACGCTGCTTACTATACGGTATTTTATGCGAAAGATAACAGTACGGAATATGAGAGTAAAGATGTATCAGAGACTCAGACGAATATGCAGGTAAACAGAGGTATAAAATACACATTTTGTGTTGCGGCGTTTGACAAAGACGGTCAGCCGATGGCAAAGACAAGCAAATTAAGCGTATGTATTCCGGGAAAAAACAGCATCAGATTTACAAGATTGAGCAGTAAAAAAGTAAAGTTAAACTGGAGCAAAGCTGTCGGTGCAGACAGGTACGTTGTATACAGGAAGATAAATAATGGCAAATACAGTGTTCTTTCAAAAACCGATAAATTAAGTTTTGTTGATAAGAGTGTTGCTAAAGGAAAAAAATATAAATATTATGTTAAGGCTGTCAGTACAAGTCCGGAAAATACATATACTACAAGTTCTGATGCAGGAAATTTCAGGATTGCGGATTTTGTTAATACAAGACATCAGAAATACAGTTTTAATGAAATGAGCAAAGATATTAAATTACTTAAAAACTCATATTCAAATTATGTGAATGTAAAAGTTATAGGAAAATCAAATGATAAAAGAAATATTTATGATGTAATTATTGGAAATCCAAATGCAAAGAAAACAATGGTAGTTATAAGTAATATTCATGCGAGAGAATATATGACGGCACAGCTTTGCATGGCTCAGATAGAGCATTATCTTAAAAATTATAACGGAAAAGTAAGCGGAGTAAATGTAAAAGGTGTTTTAAATAAAATGGCAATACATTATATTCCGATGGCAAATCCGGATGGTGTTACAATTTCACAATTTGGTATTTCAAAGATAAGAGATAAAAAACTCCGCAATGCTTTATACAAGATGCCGGGAGCATCTCATACATCTACATGGAAAGCAAATGCAAGAGGTGTAGACCTTAACAGAAATTCTAATTCACATTTCAGAGCTAATTATGGTGGAAAAAGAGGAAGTGAAGGATTTTCGGGACCATCTGCTGCAAGTGAACCTGAGACAAAAGCAATATCTAAATTATTAAAAGAGTTAAAGAAAACCAAAACATTAAAAGGTGTAATAAATTATCATGCCATGGGTTCTATAGTATTTGGTTCAGGCGGCAAAGGAAATGTTAAGAAAGATACTCTTAAGATGTACAGACTTGCAAGGAGTATAACAGGATATACAAGCGGGGACAGCTATGGCTCTGGCAGCCCTAGTGTCGGCAGTATGAGGGATTATATAATGGAAAAAATTAAATCGCCTTCAATAACTTTAGAAATAGGTGTTATCGGATGCCCACTTCCAACTTCGCAGTTTGCATCAATATGGGGAAAGAATCATGCGCTTGTATTGAGAGAAGCAAAGTTATTGTTATAAGAACTATAGTAAAAAAGACATGGTATGAAAGGAATAAAAATATGACACTACTAACGTATCAGGTGTTTAAGACAGTTGCAGACCACGGCAGTTTCAGAAAGGCTGCCGATATATTAGGTCTTACACCGTCAGCAATAAGTCACGCTATCTCATCGATGGAAAATGAATTGGGATTCAGTGTATTAAACAGAAGCAAAGCGGGCGTAACACTTACAAACTACGGAGAAAATCTGCTGCCTTATGTAAATGCTGTTTTAAACAGTGATGAAAGTTTATGGCAGGCTATTGCAGAGTTTAACGGATTAAAAAAAGGAAAAGTAAAAGTAGGCTGTTTTTCAAGTGTATGTACAAGCTGGTTACCTGATATTATGAATTCTTTTGAGAAGGAATATCCTGATATTACGATTGAAGTATTTCAGGGGACATATGATGATGTAACATATTGGCTCAAGAATGGTGTAGTAGATATAGGATTTTTGTCTATGTCAAGTGCGGGTGATATTCCGATAGAGCCGCTTTACAAGGATCCGCTTGTATGTGTTGTGCCTAAGGGATTTTTTGACAAAGACACAAATGAGATAATGCATATTGCTGAGCTTAGAAATCATCAGTTTGTAACGCAGAGGGAGTCAACGGATGCAGATATTCAAAATTTTTTAAAGGAAAATTCATTAAATGTGCAGTCGAATTATCATGTTGTGGATGACCTTTCAACCGTAGCACTTGTGTCGAATGGATTTGGAATTTGTATTATGCCGGAACTTGTTATGAGAGATATTCCGTATGAAGTTGACTATTATCAAATAGAACCTGATGCATACCGCATTATAGGAATTGCAACAATGAATCCGGGTTTTATGGCACCGGCAGTAAGAACAATGTATAACCATATTTTGAAGCAATATAAAAATATATAATGATGGCTTGACCTGCCAAACACCGACAAACAGCAGATTTACTTACGAATGATGTTATAGGGGGCAGAGGTATTGGTAAAAAATATGAAAATAGTGAAAAAAGGAAAAAGAGGGAAAATCGGATGAATAAATTAAAAAATGAATTAAAAAGAATTGACCATAAAGGGTATCCAGCTTATAAAGATTTAAAAGGAAGTTATGATTTTGTTAAGTATACATTAAATATAGAACATGTACAGGGAGACCCGTTTGCGTCACCGTCTGCTTTGAGTGTCAGAATTAAGGGAAAGACGGCAGATTTTCCGAAAAACTATTATGATGTTTATCACAGAAGAATTGCATTAGAAGATTTTATTTTAAGAAAATTCAGCAGGGAAGTTTCAAAAATCAGTTTTAAGGCAAAAGGTTCAGGAAAAAGTGGAATGGTATCGGCAAGCCAGCCGGGACAGGAGATAATGGAAAGAAGTGCGTGCCATGTTGATGAAAAGACAGGTGATGTTTTATTTAGATTTGTAGTAGGCTTTCCGGCAAGAGGACGTTCTATTGATGCGGGAGAACTGGAAAAAATATTGTTTGGGTTATTGCCAAAAGCAGTTGAGAACTCAGGAATATTTAAACTTTTTGCGGACAAAGAAAAGTTGAAAGACCAGATAGAACTTGCTGACGACCAGAAAGTCCTGAGAGAATTAATTAAAGAAAATAATCTTGCAGCGTTTGTAGCAGATGGTTCAATACTTCCAAGAGAAAGCGGCGTTTCAGAGAAACCTATGAAGAATGCTGTTTTGTTTAAGTCACCGGAATCGATGAGTGTGACATTTGAACTTCCACATAAGGGAAAAATAACAGGAATGGGAATAAAAAAAGGAATTACGCTTATAGTGGGTGGTGGCTATCATGGCAAATCGACACTTCTTCAGACACTTGAGAAAGCGGTATATTCACATATTGTGGGAGATGGCAGAGAATATGTGGTAACTGATGAAACGGGAGTGAAACTTCGTGCCGAGGATGGAAGAAGTGTTGCGAATGAGGATATAAGTTTGTTTATAAGAAACCTGCCCAACGGCAAGGATACAGAAAAATTTTCAACACTTGATGCGAGCGGCTCAACCTCACAGGCTGCAAATACAATTGAAGCTTTAGAAGCAGGAAGTAAATTACTTCTTATAGATGAAGATACAAGTGCAACAAACTTTATGATACGTGATGAACTTATGGAGCGTGTCATATCGGCGGATGATGAGCCGATAGTGCCTTTTATAAAGAGAGCGGTTCCGCTTTATCGTGAGAAAGGTGTATCGACAATTCTTGTAGCAGGAAGTTGTGGAGCCTTTTTCCATGTTGCAGACACTGTAATCCAGATGGAAAAATACGTCCCTAAAGAAATTACTGAGAGAGCTAAAAAGATGGCAGCAGAATATCCGTTAAAAATAAAAGCTGATGATACAAAGATAAAAATTGATGAGAATAGGAGAGTAAAACTTCCAAAAGCGGATGACAGGACAAAAATCAAAGTTATGGGAACTGATGGTTTTTTGTATAATAAAACAAATGTAGACCTCAGGTATCTTGAACAGATAACGGATGCCGAACAGATGCTTGCTATTTCAAAAACACTTGAATATCTGATAAGAAAGTATGGGGGAAAAGAGATTTCGATAAAGACGCTTATCGATGATGTTCAAAATCTCATAGACACAAAGGGAGTTTCTGCACTTACAAGCAGGGGAAGTGTTCCTAACATGAGCAAACCCCGCAGATTTGAGGTAGCAGGATGTCTGAACAGGTTTGTGAAGTAAATATTTATATGATGCAAGGCAAAATCCCAAATATAAAAAACAGCCACAGAGAATACGTTAAAATCGTGATAATCTGTGGCTGTTTCACATTTATTTGTTCCATCCGAGTTTGTTGCGTTCGAGTGGGCTTTTAATAAAATCAATTTTCCGGGCTTTAAAAAATCTTTTCAATTTTAGCTATATCCAGTTCGTTTTCAGGAGCAAACTCATCTGATGTAAGGTAAGTGACAAGTGATTTTACAAATTGTTTTACTTCTGTTCTTTCAGAAATTTCTCCGAGTTTTGAAGTACATACCATGAGTTTTCCATTTCCGGCCTTTCCTTCAAAAAGAATACCTAGTTTATGATTTCTTTCAAAGTTGTCAACCATCTGTACGATAGGTCTGTAATCTTTATCTGTCACATCATCGAGAATTGCACATCTGCTGTGTGATACAATCTGGTACCACTGAGGTGTTGCATATTTGTGTGTCGGGAAATCTTTTAAAGCAGGATGTTTTGTATCTATAAGAAGTCCCATTGTTCCGACAGCAACAGGCTTTTTCATCCATTCACAAATATCCCTGAACATTGGATAGCACCAGAAATCAGTGCAGTAAAAACCTTCAAGGCTTTCAGTGACTTCATTCGGCATAAATAATACTTTTTTGCCCTGATTTAGAAGTGATTTTGCACTTGAAAATACATTTGTTATAAATACCTGATTGTCACCTTCGCCAAGACTGGCTATATTTTCAAGTGAAATAACATCATCATTTGCAGGATAACAGTAAAGCTCATATTTGTTTTTGTAAGCTGTACCATTGACAGTAAGTACAAGGTCATATACCACGGTTTTTGTGTTGTCAGGGAAAGTAAATGAGATACTTCCGAGTTCAGCGAGTTCTCTTGTGCCGTCAGGGATAACCACGTCACCTGATTTTACTACTGTAGTCTCACCGTTTACGGCAAATCCGGTTGCATCCGATGTATTTACGTCTCTTGCGATAAGCTCCCAGTGGAGTTTTTTATCAACAAGTTTTTCAGGATTGTAGTATCTGACAGCCATATCAGCCGTAAATTCTTCGCCTGACGTGTATACATACTTTTTAAACTGTGCTAAGAGTATGGCATCTGAGCAAAAACCTGCCCATTCCTCAGGTGTCACATGCCCCTTGCTGTCCATGAAGGCATCGAGTATTCCGACAAGAGCTGTTCCCTGACCAGGAAAATCCTGAAGGTCAAGAATCTGATAACCGGCTACGAGATTACTTCTTGCCGCTGCTTCAAGTTCCTCCTTATAACACTGTACAGAAAGCATTCCACTTGTGTAGAAGAAGTCGTCAGCCTGATTGAGCATGCCCTTCTTTTCGAGATTCTCACGAAATACTTCAAAGTTACGTGCTTTAAGTACACCTTTGTATTTGTCTATCTCTCTGAAATTAGGATATACGGCATACTGGCCGATTTCATGTGTCACAACAGGAATATGTGGGATAAGCGGGCCGTCGGCACTTGCAGCTTTGACTTTTTTTACTCCGGTTCCGTATTGTATCTCTATCTCTTCGCCCTCGTCTGCAGCGTTTGCGTCGTTGGTGTCACTTGGAACAATATCTTCATCATAATTATGCATTGTGGATGGTTCGTCCCACTGAATATGTCCGAGAGGGGCATCACACATACCGTAAGAGCCGCGTATAAGTCTGTTCTTGCTGAAACGTACGCCTACAAAAAAGTCATCTTCCGGGAGCAGCACAGGAGTATGCTGGAAATTGTTTGACCCTTGGGTGTAGAGATGGCGGTCATCAATACACCGGTATCCGGTTATTATTTCTGCCATGCGTTCTTTACTTCCCCAAAGTTCGTTGCCGAGAGACATCATACAATATGAAGCGTGGTTTCCGAAAGTATCTAACATGCGGAATCCCTCTTCGATAAGATAATTCTGCTCTGTTTCGTTGTGATTTTCGTCACCGGGTGCAGTAAGAGTTCCCCAGAACGGAAGCTGTGGCTCCATATATATACCGAGAAGGTCAGCGGCAATAAATGCTGCTTCCGGCGGGCAGCAGGTATGGTAACGGTAATGGTTCATGCCGTATGACTTTGAAATCTTCATAACACGAATCCATTCGTCAACTGTAGCAGGGACAGCACCTGTCATAGGGAATACAAGTCCGTCGTGTTTTCCGCGCAGAAATGTCGGCTCACCGTTTATAAGGAATTTAGTCTCGGTAGTGGAAAATTTTCTAAGACCAAAAGTAGTGCTTGATTTTTCTTCTGTGCCGTTTATACCGATTTCAAGACGGTATACAACAGGGGTATATTCACTCCATAAAGCGGCATCGTCTCCGAGAAAATATTCAAATTCAGCATTGCCTATTCCTGAGATAAAGGTTATATCAAATGATGCCGGTGGTGCAGATACACCTGTATCACCGTTTATGTCAGTAAGAAATGCATTGACATCTAAAGTAAACTTTTTATCTGTCTGTGTATTGTTGACTGTTTTTAAGACAACTTTTACTGATTTTTTATCTATATCAGGGTAGGTTTTAATATCTGCGATATATGAATCATCAAATATGCGGAGTGAAATATCACCGATTATTCCGTTCCAGTTTGTCTGTGTGTCCGGTGATGTGAGGTGACCGCCCTTTGTAGGATAATCCACGTTTGAGACAAGAACGGTTATTCTGAAATCCGTATTGCGGACAAAACGTGTAATATCATAATTATGTGGTGTTGTAAGACTGTCAAATTCACCTGCGAAAGTATCATCGATCCATATTTTAGTTAGTCTTGTCCTTTCGAGGAAAAGGAATATATTTTTTTCAAGGTCTTCTTTGTCTATATGTACATCTTTTGAGTACCATGCATAGCCTTCAAAAAGATATGGGTCGGTAAGAAAACCAGTTTCTTTTTTGTCATTGTATTTTCCTTTGTGGGCTATGGATGTAGTTCCGGGAAGATTAATTGTATCGTTTTTCTGCCTGTCAAAGAGTCTTCCCTCAATTCCCTTTTTGTCCGGGTCAAGTTCAAAGTTCCATAATCCGGATAAATCAATTCTTTTTATCATTTAAATCCTCCATTAAATTTTGATGACAACATTATAATATGTAGAAAAAATACAAGCAATGTAAAAAGCATACATAAAATACATAAAAAAACTTATATCAGCATTAAAAGAAGTAAAATCGGCTTTTTTCTTGCAAGCATATTTATAATGAGATATACTTTAAAGTATATGAGCAATAATGGAAAATACAAGATTACTGTCGAAAGCTGTATTCTTCTTATACTATTGATAATTACGAGTTGTATTTATACGGCAAAGCTTTCACAAAGCAGCGATGATATTAATGCTGATATAGGGAAAGACAGTATTGTACAGGAAGAAAAGAAAAAGCAGGACAGTACAAAGAAAAATGCATTATTTAATGAGGCTGCTTACAAAGCAGAGGGATTTGGAAAATATACGATAGTTATAGATGCGGGTCACGGTGGAAGAGATGAGGGGGCGAGCTCAAATAATGGAAGGTTCAAAGAAAAAAACTGTAATCTTGCCATAGTTAAAAAGTTAAAGAGAATGCTTGACCAGACAGATATAAATGTCATATATACAAGACTTTATGACAGATATGTTACTAAAAAAAGGCGTGTTACCATTGCGAATGGGAAAAAGGCGGCTTTGTTTGTAAGTATACATTGCAATGCATCAGACAATATACATTCAAAGGCTTTTGGTATAGAGACGCTTTATGCCAAAAGAAAAGGTGACAGCAGATATATGACAAACCGCAGATTTTCATGCATTTTATTGGGCAGTGTATCAAAGTCAACCTCAAATAAGGCAAGAAAGATTATAAGAAGAGAAGATTTATTTGTGCTGCGTCATACATCTATGCCGGCGGTTATTGTTGAAACAGGATATATGTCGAGCAGAAAAGATATGAATTATATAAGTTCCGCAAAGGGACAGTATGAAATAGCAGATGGAGTTTACAGAGGAATATTAAGCTCACTTAAAGAGATTGACAGGAGGAAAAGCAAGGCATGACAAAAATCATAGTAGCAACAGGCAACCAGAATAAAATGAAAGAGATAAGAGAAATCATCAAACGTGATGATATAGAATTTGTATCGCTTAAAGATGAGGGGCTGCAGGACATAGAGATTGTTGAGGATGGCAAAACTTTTGAGGAAAATGCAGTTATAAAAGCAAAGACAATAGCACACATTAAAAAAAATATTGTGATTGCTGATGATTCGGGACTTGAGGTTGATTATCTTGACAAGGCACCCGGGGTTTATTCGGCAAGATATATGGGAGAGGATACACCGTACACAATCAAAAACAATCATATTATAGAATTGCTCAAAGATGCCAAAGGTGAAGAAAGAAGTGCGAGATTTGTGTGTGTCATAGCCTGTGTTATGCCTGACGGAGAGACATTTACAACAAGAGGAACTATCGAGGGACGCATCGGTTATGAGGAGAAAGGCGAAAACGGTTTTGGGTACGACCCTATTTTTTATCTGCCTGAAAGGGGATGCACAACCGCTGAACTTCCACCTGAACAGAAGAATGAGATAAGTCACAGGGGAAGAGCTCTTAAAGCAATGTATAAAAAATTGGAGGATATTTTATAGATGTCTGTGAAAATACTTATCGTCAGTGATTCTCATGGAAACAACAGAAATCTTATACAGGCAGTAAAAAACATGAGGGGCACTATGGATATGATGATTCATCTGGGTGACATGGAATGCAGTCCCGATTCCATAAGAAGTCTCGTAGAGTGTCCTGTTGAGATGGTAAAAGGCAATTGCGATTACGGCAATGAACTTCAGGGAGCCAGGCTTATTGAGATAGGAGAACATAAAGCCTTCATAACACACGGAAACAGATATGGTGGTGAGCTTGGAATACCGACAATGAAAGACATAGCAAAAGAAAATGGCGCAGATATAGTTATGTTTGGTCATTCACATAAACCTGTAATAGATACAAAATCAGATATAGTTGTACTAAATCCGGGCAGTATTTCAAGACCAAGACAGGATGGGTTCAGACCTACTTATCTGGTTATGAATATAGAAGACGACGGAAGAACAGATTATGTGCTTGTGACATTGTAAAATTTTATATGCACTATGGAAAGAAAAAATGAAACTTACAGAAAAAGAATTTAACTGGATAGTATCATATATGCGTAACCGTTATGGTATTGAACTGGGGCATAAGCGTGTATTGATAGAGGGAAGACTGGAAAATCATCTGTTAAAAAACGGTTATGCAAGCTATGGTGAATTTATCAAAGAAATTGTTGATTCGCCGGATGGAACACAGGCAATGGATATGGTAAATATACTCACGACAAATCATACATTTTTTATGCGTGAATTTATGCACTTTGAGTATATGAATCGTTATGTACTGCCGTGGATACGGCAGACCAAAGCGGCAACCAAAGATGTGAGGGTATGGTCGGCAGCAGCTTCGACCGGTGAAGAACCGTACACTATAGCTATGGTTTTAAGAGATTATTTTGGCATGGAGCCCGGGTGGGACACTCAGCTTCTTGCGACAGATATTTCGATGGAAGTATTGAAAAAAGCGAGTGCTGGAATTTATCTTGAGGAACAGATTCAAAATCTGCCCGAAAGATGGAAAAGACAATATTTTAAAAGAATAGATGCAGAGCGTTTTAAAGTAAGCAACGAACTCAGAAAACAGATTGTATTTAAGAATTTTAACCTTATGGATAACATAACTTTTAAGGGAAAATTTCAGGTGGTTTTTCTGAGAAATGTTATGATATATTTTGAGGATGAGACAAAGAAATTTTTGTTGAGAAATATATATGACCATATGGAAAACGGGGGGTATTTGTTTATCGGAACCACGGAGAGTATAGACAAAGTAAAGTCGGGTTTCAGGTATGTACAGCCGTCTATATACAGGAAAGTTTAGAATGCTGTTTACTAAGTTTAAAAATGAATGGGGGATTAAGATATGGCGATAAAAGTTCTGGTGGTTGATGATTCGCTGGTGTTTAGAAGAATGCTGTCAGAATTTCTTGATGAAGACCCTGATATAGAAGTTGTTGCCATGGCGGCAGACCCGTATCAGGCGAGAGATATGATTATCAGATTTAATCCTGATGTGATGACATTAGATATAGAGATGCCGAGGATGAATGGCATAGATTTTATGAAAAAGCTTATTCCTCAGCATCCCATGAAAGTTATAATGATAAGTTCGATGGAACATAAGGTTCTTGATTATATAGAATACGGAGCTGTTGATTATGTACAAAAGCCACATGATATGGACAGCGAAGAGATGAGAAAGTGGGTTTTTAGCGAGCTTATAACAAAGGTAAAGACAGCCTACAATATTAAATATTCTGAGGTAAAAAAACAACAGGTTGCTGCCACGCCAAACAATATAAACAGGCAGTATCACAACAAGATAGTTGCCATAGGAGCATCGACAGGAGGAACAGAAGCGATACTTGCCGTGATAAAAAAATTCTATCCGAATATTCCGGGGACGGTTATAGTTGCGGTGGAGCTGTCTGTCCTGCTTCACAGCGGTTTTTTGCTTCAAGCATTAAGTCTATATCCTGCGGTGTTATTTTGCCTTTTCCAGCCTTTACAAGCGTTCCTGCGATTATTCTTATCATATTATACAAAAATCCGTTTCCCGAAACCCTGATAACTATATACGCTTCATCCTCAGTCCGCACATCTAGAGAATAAATCGTTCTTACAGTAGACTCCGCCTGTGTTTTTACACAGCAGAAGCTCTTAAAATCATGCTCTCCTACCAGCCTTTGTGCTGCACTCTGCATTGCATTTACATCAAGAGGCTCTTTTACATGCCAGCTGTAATTTCTAAACTGTGGAATCGGAAATCTTGTATTTAATATCCTGTACTCATACGTTTTTACGGTATTACAGTGTCTTGGGTGAAATTCCGGTGAAACTTCGCGTGACTCAACAACACTCACATCTTCAGGAAGATGTGTATTGATTGCATATGCCCAGCGGTCACCCGGAATTCCAGAAACCGTATCAAATACAGCGACATTTCCCAGACCATGTACACCTGCATCCGTTCTGCTTGCACCGATAACGTGAACTTTCTCTCCTGTCACTTTATTAATCGCATTATCAAGAACCTGTTCTATTGTCGAAGCATTAGGCTGTATCTGCCATCCGCTGTAATTACAGCCATCATATGCTACTGTCAGTTTTATACGTCTCATAAATAACCTCATTTGCCGCGATGATTTTTCAATACCAAAAATTCACCGCGGCTTTATTAAAACATATTTATTATAATTATTATTTTAAATTTTTATATAATTCTTCCACCTAAAAATATATTAAGTGCTATCATTGCACACAGATATACTGCAAGTATACCATATGCAATTCTGTCATTTTTCTTATATTTAAGCGGTTTCATTTTTGTACGCCCCTCTGAACCATGATAACATCT
>OHAN01002342.1_pt1 | contig 13050 bp, 6 predicted proteins | sample 1577121 | NCBI WGS metagenome assembly OHAN01 (sample SAMEA3541554, study PRJEB24748) | human gut metagenome | biome: human gut; feature: human-associated habitat; material: faeces | place: China | collected 2012 | reverse complement strand
CCCCATTGTGTTTCATCCGTCAGTTTATACCAGAAAGACAAGTTAAAATAAATACGCCGTTTTTTTCCTATCTTATCTTATGCGCGGCGGACGCCGGATGCTGCCGCGGTGTGCAGCAGCGCAGCCTGCGCCAGCAGCTCCATGCCGTCGGCCGCCTGCGGGTAGCGCGCGGCAAGGCCGAAGTGCGCGAACGCGGCGCACAGCTGCGCGCTGTCGAGCACGACGCTGTCGCTGCCGCGGGCGAGCTCCAGCTCGATGATCGAGCGCAGCACCTGCTCGCTGCACACTTTCTCCGGCTGCACACAGCCGAGCAGCGCCTGCACGGGCGCATCGGGGTAGCTGCAGTGCAGCCCATAGCGCCGCGCGGCGAGGCCGTAGACATTGGCGGCGCGCACGCCGGGCGTACACAGCACGCTCGCGCGCTGCCGGAGCGCGCCGACCAGCTGCGGCAGCACCGCGCCCGCCGTGCTCAGCACCGGGATGCCGGCGGCTGCCGTGAGCTGCTCGCAGAAGACGCCCGCACTGTCCGGCGCGGCGATGACCGTGCAGCCGGAGGCGGCCAGCACCTCCGCTGCCGCGCGCAGCTGCGGCAGGGGCGGCTGCGTGGACGCCCCGCGCAGATACGGTTCGCAGTCCGGCACGGCCGCCGGACTCAGCGGCAGCAGGGCGGTGTGCTCTCCGCCCAGCGCCTGTACGCGGCGCAGGAACTGTGTGATGGCGGCGGGGTCTGCACTGAGCACGCCGATGTGAGGCTGATCCTGTATCTGCATGATGGACATCTCCTGACGAAAAAAGTCTCCGCGAAGCGGGTATGGCCCCATCTTAGCGGAGACTGTGATCCGTCCGGCAACGCTTTGGCATCCAAACGGCATCATTGGGCGTTGAAATACAAAGTATTTTCCACGCGCCACGCCGGCAGGGAAAAGGCCGTGTCGGCGTCCGGGTCATAAAACTGCAGGTAGTCGGTGATGCTGCTGTCCATGCCGTCGTTGTAACTGCCCTCGTTTCCGGCGTTGAGCAGCTGCAGGGGAACGGTGTTTCCACCGCTTGCGCGCAGACCGAGCATTTTTTTCGCCGCTTCCGGCATCGGGATCTGCACCTCGTCGTACGGCACGCCGAGCGCGGCCGCGACCGTGGCGCCGACGCGGATTTCAAACACGCGCAGCAGGTAATCCCACAGGTCGTTCTGCCGGATCTGGAAGCCGAAGTCATAGGCAAATTCATAACTGAGCGCCAGCACGCAGCCGGTCGCGTCGTCGAGCAGGAACGACGCCGTGTCGCCGCGCGGATTGCTCAGCGCGATGCCCCAGAGGACGAAGCCGCTGCCGTAGCTCGCGTACTGGACGGTCGCGCCCTCCTCCACGGAAAAGCCGCCGCCGAACAGCGCACTGTCCTTTTCCAGCGCGCCCAGAAGGTCCTGCGCGTACTGCGTCATCTCGGCCAGCGTGTGCGCCGCGGCGCTCTCGTCGAGCTCGACGGGATCTTCTGCGCCGTAAAACAGGTTCTGCATGCCGTCGGTCAGTTTCCGGCGCAAAACGGTGGCCGGACCCTGCTCGTCGCCGGTGCTGAGGGAAAACGCCGTGTCTTGATCCGCGCGGTCAAGCCGCGCGGCCACGAGGTTCGGCAGGAAGAAGCCGCCCGCCGCGATCGCCAGCACGAGCACGACCGCCAGTGCGGTGCGCATCCACGGTCTCATACGCGGCCTCCTTTCAGCTCCACGGTTACGACTGTGCCGTTGCCGACACGGCTCTCAAACTGCATCGTGCCGCCGTGCAGCTGCACGATCTCATTGCACAGCGACAGGCCGAGGCCTGCGCCGCCCTGTGCGCGCGAGCGCGACTTGTCCACGCGATAAAACGCCTCCGTCAGGTGCGCGAGCGCCTCCGGCGGGATGCCGCGGCCGTTGTCGAGCACGCGCACGCGGCAGCCGTCGGGCAGCATCTCCTGCCAGACGTAGATGTTGCCGCCGTTGTCGAGCGCCTTGCGGGCGTTGTCCATGAGGTTGACGAGCAGCGTTTTGAATAAGTCCGGCTCCAGAAAGCACACACCCTCCGCCGTGCGGTACTGCAGGGCAATGCCTTTTTGCGCGTACAGGCGCTTGAGGTGCTCGAGCAGCCCCGCCACGAGAGCGGCAGGATGCGCGGGCACGAGCTGGAGCTTTGACTGGTCGAGCGAGAGCATGTCCAGCAGCTTCAGCCCCAGCGCTTCGAGCCGCTTGCCCTCGGAAAAGATATAGTTTGCCGCGTCCATCTGCTCATTGGGCGTGAGCACCTGACTGCGCAAAAGGTCTGCATAGCCGATGATGGAGGTCATGGGCGTTTTCATCTCGTGCGAGAAGTCGGCCATGAACCGCTCCTGCAGCGCCATGGTCTCCTGAATGCGGTTGACGTTGCGCTCAAGCTGCCCGGCCATGCGGTTGAAGTCGGCGGCGAGCTGCCCCACCTCGTCGCGCGAGCGCACGGGCGCACGGTAGCCGAGGTTGCCCCGCGCCAGCTCCCGCGACGCGCGCGAGAGCGTGCCGAGCGGGCGCGTCAGCAGATAGGACGTGACCCACGACACGGCCGCGCCGATGGCGATGAGGATCACAAACGTCGTGTGGTAGGCGCGCTGCTGCGTCTGGCGCACGGTGTAGGCCTCCGTCACGTCGAACGCGAGCTGGACGGTCGTGCCGTCGGCCGTGGCGCCGAGCATGAGGTAGTGCCGGTTGTTGCCGGCGCTCACGATGCGCGTGACGCCTGTGCCGTCGTCGGCCGGTTCCGGCGCGGCGTCGAGCAGCACCGTGTCGCCCGTTGTGGTCATCTGTGCGCCGAATCGGATGCGCGCCGCCGTGCTCGACCCGCCGCTGCCGAGCTTGTGCAGCACGAGCGCGACCGTGTTGGCCGCCGTGCCGGGAGAGGCGTTGTCGCCGAGCAGATCCAGCACGTCCACGACCATGTGGTAGGTCTGCACGGCGGCATCGCGCTCGCGGTCGATGGAGGAAGAAAACGACTGCGCGATCATGAGACTGCCGCCGATGCCGTAGGTCAGCGACAGCAGCAGCACCATGGCGATGGTGAGCTTTGCGCGAAATTTCATGCGCTCATACCTCCAGCCGGTAGCCGACCTTGTTCACGGCCAGCAGCCGGTTTTCCCAGCCGACCTTTTTGCGCAGCCGCTGAATGTGCAGGTCCACGGTCTTGCTGCCGTAGCTGTACTCGCCGCCCCAGACGTGCTCGTAGATCGTCTCGCGGTAGAGCGCGGTGCCGGGGTTGCGCGCGAAAAACAGCAGCAGGTCATATTCCTTGTGCGTCAGGCTGATCTCCTCCGCGCCGCGCCAGACCTGCATGGCGCGCGTGTCGATGCGCAGCCCGCCGATCTCGATCACGGCGTCGGTCTTGTTGTAGCGCCGCAGCACGACGTCCACGCGCGCAAGCAGCTCCACGACCTCGAAGGGTTTGACAATATAATCCTCCGCGCCCATGCGCAGGCCGCGCACCCGGTCGTCGACCGAGCCGCGCGCGGTCAGGAAAATGACCGGGATACCCAGCGGACGGATATATTCCATGAGCTCGAAGCCGTCGGCATTCGGCAGCATCACGTCGAGCAAAATGAGGTCAAATACGTTCCGTTCCAGAATGTCCGCCGCAGCCAGTCCGTCGTACACGCACGTGCAGTGATAGCCCGCGCGGGTCAGGCTCATCTGGATCAGGTCGCAGATCGGCTTTTCATCGTCCACGATCAGGATCTGGATCATGCCACCGCCTCCTTCGGGTCAAAATTACATCGTTTCGGCATCAAAACGGCATCCGATGCCCGGCTTGATTATAGGTGCGGCCGGAGCACGTGTCAAATGTTTCGCGCCGTTGGTCAGATCTTTCCACGGCCGGGGAAACCCGCACAAAAAAATCGTCATTTTATCTAAAATGGGCTTGCAAACCGGGTGAGGGTTATGGTACAATAATAACGTCAAATTCTGGTTGAAATCGTGCGGATGCTTTTCGCGCGCGACCGGCCGGAGTGACAAGCATAATTTTAATGGAGGAAGAAAAGCATGTCCAAGAAAAAAGTTCTGACAGTCATGCTGACGCTTCTGGTTGCAGTCTGCCTGCTCGCCACCAGCGCTCTGGCTGTTGCCCCGACCGGTTCCACTACCGATCCGACGACCACCCCGACGACCACCCCGTCGACTACTCCGTCGACCACCCCGTCGACTACTCCGTCGACCACCCCGTCGACCACCCCGTCCGGCACACCCATCCCGGGCAAGCCGGTGTTCGGTGACATCACGAAGGGCGCCTGGTACTACGACGCTGTGATCTGGGCTGTGGATAACAACGTCACCGTCGGCACCTCTGCTACCACGTTCAGCCCCGCCAAGGCCTGCACCCGTGCCGAGATGATCGAGTTCGTGTGGAATGCCGCCGGCCAGCCGAAGGCAGCGACCACCAAGACCGTTCCGTTCACCGACGTTCCGGAGTCCGGCAGCTCTGCTTTCTGGTATGAAGATGCGCTCCTGTGGGCATATGAGAACGAGATCGTCGCCGGCACCAACGAAGACGGCACCACCTTCAGCCCCACCAGAGTCTGCACCCGTGCCGAGATGGTGAGCTTCCTTGTCCGCCTGTTTGCCGAGAACGGCGACGAGCTCGACGATTCTCCGTTCACCGACATTCAGGAAGACGACTGGTACTACATGGAAGTGCTGTGGGCCTATACCTACGGCCTGACCGATGGCACCTCCGAGACCACCTTCAGCCCCCTCAAGACCTGCACCCGTGCTGAGGCGGTCCAGTTCCTGTTCAATGCCGCAAAGGTTGCGTAAACAAATCCACGCACGTAATTGAATGTTTTTCTATCAGGACTTCGGTCGCGAATAGAATGCTGAAATAACGGCACAAAGAAGAGATGGGAAAACCTCATCTCTTCTTTTTTTATAATTATCGACAACACAGAGAGTAACAGAAGGGAGTGCTGGGAGACGTGAATACGACCCGCTTCGCAAACAGAGCCTGGGCCTTTTTGCTGGCAGCCGTTATGGTGCTGACACTGATCTGCCCGCAGGCACTGGCTGCGAATGAAACCATCCAACCCGCCGGCGACAAGCTGGTCATCGGCCAGACGGACTATGCGCTGGTCGACGGTGTGACGGAAACGGACATTTTCCTGAACACCAAGGAAGGCAACGCGCAGATCGCCGGCTTTATGACGACGATCGCACCGGGTGCGAAGGCAACTTTCAAAGCTTCGTATAGCGGTTATTATACTGAAGGCAGCACGTCCGCGTCCCGCAAGGACGCGGCGGCGAACCTGCCCTGGAACCTGGAAAAGACAACGCTGCAGGCAGCGGCCTACACCAAGACGACCGGCGGCAACGTCATCATGGCCACGAACGGCGACTTCTTCAACATGCAGAATGCGCAGCCGCTCGGCTACCTCATCATGGAGGGCAACGTCATTCAGGAGAACAACGGCGCTGCCTCCGAGCCGTATTTCGCTGTTTTGAAGGACGGTACGTATGCCATCCGTGACGCCGGAACGGACTGCTCCGACGTGCTGGAGGCCGTTTCCGGGCCGTGTTATCTGGTCAAGGACGGACAAATCCAAAGTAACGGTGATGGCCGCGGGCCGGTCAACAGCATCGGCCTCAAGGCCGACGGCACGGTCGTGACCTTTATGGCCGACGGCCGCCAGAGTCCCTACTCCGTCGGCATGACGATGAATGAGCAGGCGGAGTTTCTGGCCGCGCAGGGCGTGGTGAATGCGCTCTTCCTCGACGGCGGCGGCTCGGCGACCTATGCCTCGAAGCGCGAGGGCACCAGCGACCTGACCATCCGCAACCGCCCGTCCGACGGCGTGGAGCGCACGGTCTCGAGCGCGCTGCTGCTGGTCTCCACGGCGGAGCAGGACGGCGTGTTCGATCATGCCTCCCTTTCTCCGAACAATACGATCTATACGCCCAACAGCCAGATCCAGTTCTCGGCCATCGGCGTGGACAAAAACGGCGGCCATGCGGAGCTGCCGGACAATGTGTCCTGGTCCGTGACGGACAGCAAGTGCGGCACCATTGATGCCAACGGCCTGTTTACGCCCGCGAAGAATTATAAGGGCGAGGTGACGGCGCAGCTGTTTGCCGACGGCAAGTCCGCCGGCCGCACGACCGTGACCATTGCGGACATCACGGATCTGTCGTTCAGCAGCGCAGAGACATCGCTGGACTTCGGTGCGTCGTCGGATCTGGGCCTGATCGCCAAGAGCAGCGGCCGCGACATCGCCTATAAGCCCAGCGACTTCAAATGGACGATCAAGTCCAAGACGGACGGCGTGTCGGATAAGGATGTCGGCCACATGGACGGCAACACGTTCGTGGCCGGTACCGGCAGCGGCACGATGAATGCGACCGTCACGGTCACTTACGCAAACGACCGCGCCAAGACGGCGGAGGTCAGCGTGGAGATCGGCAAGCTGCCGGTGACGCTCATGGACTTTGAGCCCATCAACGGCCAGCGCCAGACCTGCGCGCACTACCACTGGGGCAAATCCACTTACGTGGATAACGGCATGAATCCCGACCACGGCTACATCGGCAATGTGCCCCAGATCACGGTCACGACCAGCGGCACGTATTCCGACAATCCGACGACGGCGGTGCTCGAAGCGCCTTACCGCTTCACGGGCAACTATGACAGTGCGGTTCCGGCCGCGGACATCTTCCGCGCCAACGGCTATAGCTATTACCTCTGGCCAAACGGTTCTCTGACGCAGTATCTCTGCGGCGACCTGAAGATGACGACGGCGGCCGAGGGCGGTCAGGTGCGCTTCGGCGACTACGCCATGGAGCTGAACTATGACTATGAGTCTTACAACGGGGACAAAAACTCCAACTACTATATTCGCTATTGTGGTGATCGGGTTATAATTGAGGGCTATCCCACTGAGCTTGGTGTTTGGGTTTATGCACCGGAAGGCACTCCTCGGTATGTGCTTAATGTGGATCTTGGTTATTGGGACGGTAGTGACTACGGTACATTACATTATAAACTTACACACCGGAACGCCGATGGTACAGTATCGAACCAAATCGACTGGGTCGGTTGGATGTATTGCTTTGCCAATATACAAGATTCCTGGCAGTACCAGAATGATGCGCACCCATTGAGCATCAACCCAGGTGTGGGCGGCTTGTTCTGGCTGTCATACCAGCCGAAAGGCAACGATGGCATTGGCGATTCCGGCCGCAAAAACGGCACCATCTACTTCGATAACTATCGCGCCGTCTACGGCACGAACCTGGACGACCTGGATAATCCGGTCATCAACGACATGACGGTCAACGGCCAGACGCTCACGAGCGACGGCGACACGGTCATCGCTTCCAACGCCATTGAGGCCGTGGCAAAGTACCACGATGTGGACGGGAAGAACTGCTCCGGCATCAACGCACAGGCCACGACGGTCAAGATCGACGGCGAGCCGATCCAGTCGGACAATTCCGACGCGGACGCGACCGTGCGTCTGACGCTCCAGAACGGCAAGCACACCATGACGGTCTCCGTGTCCGATGCGTTCGGTAACACGGTCGAAAAGACCATGGCCTTTGTCGTTGCCGGCAACACGATGCCGGATTCGGCCACGGTCAGCGTCAGCGGCTCGAACTTTGTCCCGCTCGGCGGCGACTATACGCTGACGGTCACGGCGGACGGGAAAGTCAGCTCTGCGGACATTACGATGCTCAATCTCAACGATGACATCGGTCAGCCGGACGTGACGTGTGCCCCCGGCGTGACCCGCGAACTGGTGTATACCAAGACCGGCTTTAAGAAGGCCATGCTGACGCTGCACCTCAAGGCGGCGACGCCGGTCGAGGGCGAGCTGGCCACGCTGAAATTTAATATCAACCCGTATCTGGACACGATGGTCAACCAGTTTACGTACACCGTGTCCAACATCGCGCTCACTGCGGCGAACGGCGAGGCCTATACGGCGGCGCAGGCGGCGGTGCGTCTGCCGCTGTCGGCGTACTACAGCATTCAGCCCGGCCCGCAGCCGGTCGGCATGACCAGCGTGATCGCCGTTTATAACAAGGACGGCAGCGCGGCGCCCGGCGTTGCGCTGTATGTGGACGGCACCGAGATCGGCAAGACGGACGCCAACGGTCTGCTCGAGACCGACGCCATGAAGGACAAGGCGGCCGGCACGGTCTGCGTGCTCACGGCCACCGGACCGGACGGCGTCGCCGAGGCGACGAAGGTCACGGTACTTGCCGATGCCAGCGGCACGGCCTACGACGGCATCCATCTCAACGCCGCCGTGAGCAGCGGCACCGCGCAGGGCATCAGCTGGCTGTCCGGTATCGGTACGGCCGGCAAGGCGGTCGTGCAGTACCGCGTCAAGGGCGCGGATATCTGGCAGACGGCCGACGGGACCTGCACGCTGACCGGCTTCTCCACGTCCAAGAGTGCTGCCTATACCAACGCGGCGCAGCTCACGGGCCTGACGGCCGGCACGGATTATGAGTTCCGGGTCGGCGACGGCGCCACCTGGTCGGAGCCGCAGAGCTTCCGCACGCGCGCAGCTGCGCAGGACACCACGTCCTTCGTCGTCATGGGCGACACGCAGATGACCGGCAACCCGGACAGCGAAGAGGACAAGGCAAGCATCGCGGTGCTGGAAAAGCTCGGCGCGATCGTCAAAGATAAGCCGGTCGATTTCGGCCTGCAGACCGGCGACTATGTGGACAACGGCTCCAACTATGCCATGTGGACGGAAATGCAAAACGCCTTTTCCGCCGCGTTCCCGGGCGTGAGCTTCTTCCATACGCTTGGCAACCACGAGTATTACGGTGACGCCAGCGGCCACATCTCGGCGGATCTGCTCCAGCTCCCGGGCAAGGACTACTATTCCGTGGAGTACGGCGATGTCTATGTCGCCGTCATCAACAACAGCGCGGATCTCACCGAAGCCTGCGCATGGCTCCGGCAGGACGCCGCGCAGAGCACCTGCATGTGGAAGGTCCTGTCCATCCACCAGCCGCCATACTATACCAACGCCAAAAACGGCGGCAGCGAGAAGTTCCATGAGCTGATCCCGGCCGCGGCAGAGGCCGCCGGCATCGACGCGGTCTTTTCCGGCCATGACCACTCCTATGCGCGCATCATGGCCAGGGACGGCGCCGCCGTCACCGAAAACGGCGTGACCTATTTCATCTGCGGCGACCTGGGCGAGAAGTCCAGAGATCAGAACTATGCGATCAGCTCCGATTTTGACTACGCCTACTGCGAGCAGGGCTATGAGGGCCTGATCCTCTATGTCACGGCCAACGACAAGACCATGACCGTCTCGGCCTACGACAGCAAGGACGGCCGTCTCGTCGATTCCGCGGTGCTGCAGTCCCGCTGCGCGCGCGGCCATCAGCTGACGACCTATCATGACGGCAAGTCCGTGTGCGCGGTCTGCGGCAAGGCCGTGGATGTGAAGGCCGCGCAGTACACCGGCTGGATGACCGTCGAGGGCACCGAGCAGCAGATGTACTTCCTGGCCGGCGACTATGTTACCGGCTGGCAGCAGCTCGGCGACAAGATGTATCACTTCGGCGACGACGGCATTGCCCACGTTACGGAGACGGTCGACACCCGCACCTGCACCACGAACGGCTATTACCTTACCACCTGCAAGGATTGCGGCGCGAGCTACCGCGGCGCGACGATCTGGTATGAGGGCCACAGTTGGGACGAGAACCACGTCTGCACGAAGTGCGGCACGAAAGGCAAGAATATTGCCGACGCGGAGGTCAGGACCACATCCGTCGTCTTTGGCGGCAAAAAAGCCATCTGCAACGTCACGGTCACGTATCAGGGCAAGAAGCTGACGGTCAAGACCAGCGACGTGAACGTTGACGGCTACATCTACTATACAAACAACACGAGCGTCGGCCTCGGCACCGTCACGATCAAGGGCATGCGCGATTTCTACGGCACCGTGTCTGCCCAGTATAAGATCCTGCCCGGCGGCGTCCGGGACGCTGCCGCGACCGAGATCGGCCAGAAGCAGGTCCGCCTCGAGTGGCCGGCGGCCGCCGGTGCGGAAAACTACCGCGTCGAGATGAGCAGTGACGGCGGCAGCACCTGGGACGTTCTGCCCATGGCTACAAAGCCCGCCTGCACCGTCACGGGCCTCGCGCCCGCAACGGAGTACACCTTCCGCCTGTTTGGCTGCACGAAGGTGGACGGCAAGTGGTATTCCTCGCCGTACTACTCCAATGAGGTCAAGGTGACGACGCTGCCTGACGGCGCGTTTGCGCCGTCCGAACTGCTCGGCACGGTCAGTGCCCGGGTGGACGGCCGGACTGTCACCGGCCTGAGCGCGGACGGTTCGCAGTATCTGTTCCTGCCCGCAAGTGCGGACCTGAACAAGCTCGCCCTGTCGGTGGACACGCAAAACTGCACGAATCCGACCGTGGAGCTGCAGGGCAGCAAGGGCACCGAAAAGCTCGGCAAGACCGTGAACGTCACAAAGCTTGCCGATGCGGACGACGGGCTCTACACCCTCACCGTTCTCATCAACGGCAAGGCGGCCGGCACCGTGTGCGTGGCGCAGTCCGAAAATCTCAGCGCGCTCTACATCACGAGCGACGATCCGTCCGCGCAGGGCAGAGACTTTGTCGATGCCAGCAAGTCCAATATTGCAACGGCGCAGATGCTGCTTGTCGACAAGGACGGCAAGGCTGTCTATGACGGCGCACTCACGCAGCTCAAGGCGCGCGGCAACACCACCTTCACCGTCGCCGAGAAGAAGTCCTATCAGATCAAGCTCGGCAAGAAGAGCGACCTCGTCGCCTGCGGGGAAAAGGTCAAGACCTGGACGCTGCTGGCCGGCTATAACGACGCAACGTTCCTGCACGACAAGCTCTTCAAGGATCTTGCCGCGTCGCTGGGCATGCCGTACACGGCCGCCTCCGACTGGGTGGACCTGTATTATGACGGCGTCTACCGCGGCACCTATCTCGTCAGTGAGAAGAACGCCGTCAACAAGACCGGCGTGGACATCACCGACATGGAGGACGCCTACGCAGGCGTCAACGCGGGCTATGGCAGCAACATGACCACCGCCACGGCCGAGAACCGGTACGGCCAGACCTACCAGTACACGACCGGTCTGACCGAGCCTGCCAACATCACCGGCGGCTACCTGCTCGAACTCAACGGCACAAAGCTCAGCGGCACGCCCGAGCCGAAGTATGACGAAGCCAGCGGCTTCATCACCGGCAAGGGCTCGGCGATGAACGTCAAGAGCCCCGAGTGGTGCGGCAAGGACGCCATGGCCTACATCAGCGAGTACTATCAGGCCTTTGAGGACGCGGTCTACGCGCAGGATGCCGACGGCAACTACACCGGCTATAACGCCGAGACCGGCAAGTATTATTATGAGTACTGCGACCTGACCTCGCTCGTGCAGGCCTATCTGCTGCAGAGCCTGTCCGGCAATTCGGACGCGTTCTATTCCTCGTTCTTCTTCTATAAAGACGTGGACGGCATCATGTACGCCGGCCCCGTCTGGGATATGGAGTCTACCTGCGGCAGCGGCTGGAACGGCTATATCGGCCCGGACAACGACTTTATCAATGGCCGCTACCTCGTGACCGCGCTCCTGAAGATCCCCGGCTTCCGTGCGGCCGTCAGCAACTACTATCACGATACGTTCCTCGCGCAGGCGCAGCAGCTTGTGGGGGACGACGGCAAGGTCATGACCGGCGCTGCGCGCCTCTCGGCCAGCGCCGCCATGAACTACCGGCAGTGGCCGCTCATCCGCGTCGGCAATCCGAACCAGAGCAGCCACTTCTGGCCGGCCGGCACGACGTATGCCGATACCGTGGCCGACATGAACGACTGGCTCACCGCGCGCATCGCGCAGATGAGCGCCGTGTATGACCACACGTGGGATGCGGGCGTCGTGACGAAGGAGCCGACCTGTGCGGCCTCCGGCACGCGCGTTTACACCAACGATGTCGGTGAGACGATGACCGAGGCCATCCCGGCCAAGCCCCACACGCCCGAGACGATCCCGGCCGTGGCGGCGACCTGCACGGCCTCCGGCCTGACCGAAGGCAGCAAGTGCGCCGTCTGCGGAGCGACGCTGACGGCACAGAAGGTCATCCCTGCTGCGCATCACTATGTTGACGGTGTCTGCACCGTCTGCGGTGCAGAGGATCCGACGGCCGTCCCGTGCCCCGGCGGCGAAGCCTGCCCGGGCCACAAATTTACCGATATGCCGTCCACGACCAACTGGGCGCACAACGGCATTGATTTCGTCGTGGCGCACAAGCTCTTTGCCGGCACGTCCGACACGACCTTCGAGCCCAACACGAAGCTCACCCGCGCCATGATCGTCGAGATCCTCTATTGTCTCGAGGGCGAGCCCGCGGTGGAGGCGGAAAACCCCTTCACCGACGTGAGCGGCAGCGCCTGGTATACCAAGGCGGTCCTCTGGGCGGCGAGCAACAACATCGTGGCCGGCATCGGCAACGGCCGGTTCGATCCCAACGGCACGGCGACCCGCGAGCAGGCGGCGACGATCCTGTATGAGTACGCCCGCTTCAAGGGCTGCGACGTGGATGTCTACGGCGACCTGTCGGCGTTTGCGGATGCGGGCAGCGTGTCCGCCTTCGCGCGTGCGCCCATGACCTGGGCGGTGGCCGAGGGCCTGATCTCCGGCGCCGTTATCAACGGCCGGACGCTCCTCGACCCGCAGGGCGTGACCACACGTGCGCAGTTTGCGATGATTATGATGCAGTATGTCCTGAACGTCGTCAAGGCGGTGCCTGAGGCGCCGACGACCGGGGAGACCCCGTCGTCCGGCGAGACGCCGGCCCAACAGCCGCAGCAGCCTGCGGAGACTCCGGAGCTGACGGAGGCCCCGGCGGCTGCGGAGGACTCCGCGCCGGCCGAGACGCCGGCGGCCGAGCAAACGCCCGTGCCGTCCGAAACGCCGGCGGCTGAGCAAACGCCCGCGCCGTCCGAGACGCCGGCGGCGGACGAAGCCGCGTGAGCACACACATACATCATCCGGATCTGTGAT
>OHAN01002334.1_pt1 | contig 13090 bp, 7 predicted proteins | sample 1577121 | NCBI WGS metagenome assembly OHAN01 (sample SAMEA3541554, study PRJEB24748) | human gut metagenome | biome: human gut; feature: human-associated habitat; material: faeces | place: China | collected 2012 | reverse complement strand
TGCGCTCGCAGAACAGGCCGTCGCGCTCCGGCTTCAGGGTGCGGTAGTTGATGGTCTCCGGCTTCTTCACCTCGCCGTAGGACCACTCACGGATCATTTCCGGAGAAGCGATTCCGATTTTAATGGCGTCAAATGTTGCGTAACTCATAGTATGCTGCTCCTCCTGTCCTTAAAATTCTTCCCCGTCTCCGTCGTAGGAAGCGTCCACTTCCTCGTCGGCCACGTAGTCAAAGCCCGCATCCGCCAGCTCGTTGTCGTCGGCATAGCGGTTCTGGCGCTCGTCGTCGGCATCCATCCGGGCCAGATTGAAGGTATCCAGAGCGTCCTCGTCCTCCTTCAGCTCGATCTGGTTGCCGTCCTCGTCCAGCACCTGAATATCCAGGCACAGGGACTGCAGCTCCTTCACCAGCACCTTGAAGGACTCCGGCACGCCGGGGGTCGGCACGTTGTGGCCCTTGACGATGGCCTCGTAGGTGCGGACACGGCCCGTCACATCGTCGGACTTGACGGTGAGGATCTCCTGCAGGGTGTAGCTGGCGCCGTAGGCCTCCAGCGCCCACACCTCCATCTCGCCGAAGCGCTGGCCGCCGAACTGGGCCTTGCCGCCCAGAGGCTGCTGGGTGACCAGAGAGTAGGGGCCGGTGGAACGGGCATGGATCTTATCATCAACGAGGTGATGCAGCTTGAGGTAGTACATATAACCGACGGTAACGCGGTTATCGAACTTCTCACCTGTACGGCCATCGTAAACGGTGGTCTTGCCGTCGCGGTCCAGCTCGATCTTGGAGAAGTCGATGATGTGGCCCTTCTCACCCATGATCTTGGGCAGCTTGGTGGGATAAGCCGGAGCGTTCTCACCATGCCACATCTCGCGGGCGGTGTCGAAGGTGTCACCGATGTCGTTCTCACGGGCAGAGTCGAACACGGGGGTCATGACCTTGATGCCGCAGGCCTTGGCTGCATAGCCCAGGTTGACTTCCAGCACCTGACCGATGTTCATACGGGAAGGCACGCCCAGGGGGTTCAGCACGATGTCCAGCGGGGTGCCGTCGGGCAGGTAGGGCATGTCCTCCTGCGGCAGGATGCGGGAAACGACACCCTTGTTGCCGTGACGGCCTGCCATCTTATCGCCAACGCTGATCTTGCGCTTCTGGGCAATATAGCAGCGGACGACCTCGCGCACGCCGGGCTGCAGTTCGTCGCTGTTCTCCGGGGTGAACACCTTGACATCCACGATGATGCCGTATGCACCATGGGGCACGCGCAGAGAAGTATCACGCACTTCGCGTGCCTTCTCGCCGAAGATGGCGCGCAGCAGGCGCTCTTCAGCGGTCAGCTCGGTCTCGCCCTTCGGGGTGACCTTACCGACCAGAATGTCGCCGCTCTTGACCTCGGCACCGATGCGGATGATGCCGCGCTCGTCCAGATCCTTCAGTGCATCCTCAGAAACGTTGGGGATATCACGGGTGATCTCTTCGGGTCCCAGCTTGGTGTCGCGGCTCTCGGTCTCGTACTCTTCAATATGAATGGAGGTGTACACGTCCTCGCGCACGATCTTCTCGTTCAGCAGAACGGCATCCTCGTAGTTGTAGCCTTCCCAGGTCATGAAGCCGATCAGAGCGTTCTTACCCAGAGAAATTTCGCCGTTGCGCATTGCAGGGCCGTCGGCCAGCACCTGACCGGCCTTGACGCTCTCGCCGACCTCCACGATGGGACGCTGGTTGATGCAGGTGCCTGCGTTGGAGCGTGCGAACTTGACCAGAGGATAATCCTCCAGCTCGCCCTTGTTGTTGCGCACAACAACATGGTCGGCATCCATCTTCTCAACGATACCGTCATTCTTTGCCAGAACAGCGGTGCCGGAGTCGGTAGCAGCCTTGTACTCCATACCGGTAGCAACGATGGGCTGCTGGGTGACCATCAGAGGCACTGCCTGACGCTGCATGTTGGAACCCATCAGAGCACGGTTACAGTCATCGTTCTCCAGGAAGGGGATGCAGGCGGTAGCAACAGAGACCATCATTCGCGGAGAAACGTCCATGTAATCGACTTTCTCTGCATCAATTTCAAGGATCTCGTCGCGGCGGCGGGCAGACACACGGGGACGGATGAAGTGCTTGCCCTCATCCAGCGGCTCGTTGGCCTGTGCCACAACGTACTCGTCCTCGACGTCAGCGGTCATATACTCGACCTCGTCGGTGACGACCTGTTCCTTCAGGTTGCCGTTCTCGTCATAGATCTTCTTGACCTTGCGGTACGGAGCTTCCACGAAGCCGTACTCGTTGATCTTGGCGTAAGATGCCAGATAGGAGATCAGACCGATGTTGGGGCCTTCAGGAGTCTCGATGGGGCACATACGGCCGTAGTGGCTGTAGTGAACGTCGCGGACCTCGAAACCTGCGCGGTCACGGCTCAGACCGCCGGGGCCCAGAGCAGACAGGCGGCGCTTGTGGGTCAGCTCAGCCAGCGGGTTGTTCTGATCCATGAACTGGGACAGCGGAGAAGAACCGAAGAACTCCTTGATGGCTGCCACCACCGGACGGATGTTGATGAGGGCCTGCGGAGTGATGACGCTCTGATCCTGGCTCTGCAGGGTCATGCGCTCACGGATGACGCGCTCCATGCGGGAGAAGCCGATGCGGAACTGGTTCTGCAGCAGCTCACCGACGCTGCGGATGCGGCGGTTGCCCAGATGGTCGATGTCATCGGTGGTGCCGATGCCGTGGCCCAGGCCGTTCAGATAGTTGATGGAAGACAGGATGTCGGTCACGGTGACGGTGCGGCCGATGAGCTGGTCGTGGTTGCGGCGCAGCAGCTCCTTCTGCTCTTCCACATCCGAAGTGGTGTCGAGGATCTTCTTAATCTCCTCAAAGGAGCAGCGCTCGTTGATGCCGCACTCCTTGACATCGAAGGAGAAGAAGCCCTGAGCGTCAACACAGCCATTGGTGATGACCTTGACCTTCTTGCCCTCGACGTTCAGCACGACGATGTTGACGCCGGCGTTGTCAGCGGCCTCAGCCAGCTGACGGGTGATCTTGGCATCCTTCTCGATGAGCAGTTCGCCGGTCAGAGGAGCGACGACGTTCTCAGCGGCGATGTAGCCGGTGATGCGGCGTGCCAGAGACAGCTTCTTGTTCATCTTATAACGACCGAACCGGGACAGATCGTAGCGGCGGGGGTCGAAGAAGAGCATATTGAGCTGGCTGGTAGCGGACTCCACCGTGGGAGGCTCACCGGGGCGCAGCTTGCGGTAAACTTCCAGCAGGCCTTCCTCGGTGTTCTTGGTGGTATCCTTTTCCAGAGTAGCGAGGATGCGCTCATCGTCGCCAAAGAAGTTCAGGATGTCCTCGTTGGTGGACAGGCCCAGTGCACGGCACAGCACGGTGACAGGCAGCTTGCGGTTCTTATCGATACGGACATAGAACACATCGGAAGCATCGGTCTCGTACTCCAGCCATGCACCGCGGTTGGGGTTCATGGTGGCGCTGTACAGGTCGTTGCCCACCTTATCCTTGGCATCGCCGTAGAACACGCCGGGAGAACGCACCAGCTGGCTGACGATCGCACGCTCTGCACCGTTGATCACAAAGGTGCCGGCGTCGGTCATCAGGGGGAAGTCGCCCATGAAGATCTCCTGGTCCTTCACCTCGCCGGTCTCCTTGTTCAGCAGACGGGCGGTGACGCGCAGGGGTGCTGCATAGGTCACGTCGCGCTCCTTGCACTCCTTGATGCTGTACTTCGGCTCCTTATCCAGGCGGAAGTCCACAAAGCTCAGTGCCAGATTGCCGGTGTAGTCCTCAATGGTGCCGATGTCGTGGAAGACCTCTTTCAGGCCCTCGTCCAGGAACCACTGATAAGAGTTCTTCTGGACCTCGATCAGGTTCGGCATACTGATGACTTCGTCGATGTGGGAGAAGCTCATGCGCTCGGTTTTGCCGAGCTTTACGGGCTTGACTTTCATCATAAAATCAACCACTCCTTACTTTTATACTCTACGGATGTTGCAAAATGCAGGTCGAATTTGAGCAGACACACATAATTCGGCCTGCACCGCGCGCAGAAGTCCGGCGTTTTGCACAAACTTTTCGGTGGGACCCGTTCCGCTCATGCTGCGCAAACTCCCTTTTTGGCGCACTAGGCCATTATGTGATACTAATGCAGTATACACCCTAAAACCCCTGTTGTCAAGCCATTTTTCCGTTTTGATGCAAAAAAATTCCCGGACGCCCTCTTTTATCGGACGCCCGGAAACGTGTATGCTTTGCGTGATTTTGGGGTTGATTTTTTTGTTTTTTACGTTCCAGACAAAAACACCCTTGTGCATTTTGTCACCATTTACTCTTGCAATGCAGTTTATTCATCCAGATAATCCCGCAGGCGCTTGGCCCGGCTGGGGTGGCGGAGCTTGCGCAGGGCTTTGGCCTCTATCTGGCGCACCCGCTCCCGGGTGACGTTGAACTCCCGGCCCAGCTCTTCCAGCGTCCGGGCGCGGCCATCCTCCAAACCAAAGCGGAGGGCGATGACCCGCTCTTCCCGGGGCGTCAGGCTCTTGAGCACATTCATCAGCTCCCGGCGGAGCAGCTGCCGCCCGGCCTCGTCGGCGGGGACGCCTGCCTCATCGTCCTGGATGAAGTCCTCGAGGTGGGCGTCCTCTTCCTCCCCCACCGGCGTCTCGAGGCTGATGGGGTCCTGAGCCAGCTGTATCAGCTCCCGCACCCGGGCGGGCTCCATGTCCAGCTGGGCGGCAATTTCCTCGGCGGTGGGTTCCCGGCCTGTGCGGCGCAGCAACTCTCCTGCCGTCTTCTTCACCCGGTTGATGCTCTCCACCAGATGCACCGGGATACGGATGGTGCGGCCCTGGTCGGCGATGGCCCGGGTGATGGACTGGCGTATCCACCACGTGGCGTAGGTCGAGAACTTGAATCCCCGGTCCGGCTCGAACTTCTCCGCTGCCTTCATCAGGCCGAGGTTGCCTTCCTGGATCAAATCGAGGAAGGGCAGGCCCCGCCCGGCATACCGCTTTGCCACCGAGACGACGAGGCGGAGATTCGCTTCGCTGAGGCGGCGGCGGGCGTCCTCGTCCCCCGCCTGTGCGGCACGGGCAAGGGCAGCTTCCTCTTCCGCCGAGAGCAGCGGCACCCGGCCGATCTCTTTCAGATAGGTCTTCACCGGGTCGTCCAGCGCCACGCCTTCGGCAGACAGCTCATGCTCGAGCTTTCCGATCTGCTCTTCGTCCAGAAGCGGCAGCTCTGTCTCTTCCTCGGCCACCTGCACGCCCCGCATCTCCAGTGCGGCATACAGTTCGTCCAGCCCCGCCGGGTCGAAGTCCTGCTCTTCCATGGCACGACTCACCTGCTCGGGCGTCAGGACATGACGGCGGGCGCGTCCCGCCAGCATCTTCGCCATTTCTTCCGTCTGTGACATTTTCTGCATCTGTGCTTCTCCTTCCGGCCCCAGCCGGTGGAGAGATCAGACCGAATCTTCTGCGTCAGCAGTTCCCTGCTTTTGTTCCCGCATCGACTGGAGATACTGTTCAATATCGTTGGTTGACATACTGGCGGCGCGGCTGGCCACGGGAGTCCCCCGGGCGATGCGTTCCAGATAGAGTTTGATGTCCTCCGGCGTACAGTTCACATCGCTGTATTGTGCCGCAAGACGGCTCAATTCATTCAGAGCTTCCTCGCTGACAAAGGCCCGCAGGGTGGCGAGGCTCACCTCTACCCCCTGCTCCTTGCAGCGGAGCATGGCTTCGTACAGCTCCTTCTGCTGGGGCTGCAAGAACTGTTCCGGCCTGAGCTGGGCGCTCACCTTATCGATATAGCCCGGCTCCCGCAGCATGGCGGCAAGAAGCCGCTGCTCTGCGCTGGCCATGCCCAGTGCGCCCCGGCCTGCGCCGTAGGGGACTTTGATCTGGTCCATTTCGCCCTCTTTCAGGCGGGCGCGGTTCTGCTCCCGGCGGCGCCTGCTGCCCGCTTTCTTCACGGCGTCGGCCAGCTGGGCCATGATGGCAGTCTTGGAGATGTTCGTCTCCTCGGCCAGACGCCCGGCGTAGACCTCCTGCTCGGTAGGGTTGGAGCGCTGCGCCAGCATCTCCACCGCTTCCTTGACGTACTCGAGGCGCTGAGCATCCTGTTTGAGGTCGTACTGACTGCGCAGACGGCCCAGCCGGAAGTCCAGCGCATTGCCCACGCCGTCCAGCAGGGCTTTGAAGCGGTCGGCACCGTATTTCTTGATGTACTCGTCCGGGTCTTTCGCGCCCGGGATCTGCAGCACGCCCACCCGCACCGGGCTGTTACGGAACAGTTCCAGCGAGCGGAGAGTGGCCTTCTGGCCCGCCTCGTCGGAGTCGTAGCTGAGGATGACCTCATCGGCATACTGGCTGATGAGCTTGACCTGGTCGGGCGTCAGAGCCGTGCCGCAGGCGCAGACAGCGGTGTCGATGCCCGCCTGATGCATGGAGATGACATCCATGTAGCCCTCGCAGAGGACGTACCGATGGGAGGCGCTCCGCTTTGCGATTTGGAGCGCGAACACCGTGTCCGACTTGTGGTAGACCAGCGTTTCGGGGCTGTTGACGTACTTGGGCTTAGAGTCGTCCAGCACACGGCCACCGAAGGCGATGATGTTTCCCCGCAGATCGAAGATGGGGGTCATGACCCGCCGCCAGAACAGGCAGTAGATGCGGCCCGACTGGCTCCGCTTGAACAGGCCGCTGGCGTCCAGCTCCTGCTGGTTGTAGCCCTTGTCCCGGAGATGCTGGTAAAGCGCCTGCCCGTCGTCGGGGGCGTAGCCCAGCCCGAAGCGGTTGATGGTCTTGTCGTCGAGGCCGCGCCGACGCCAGTAGGCACGGGCCTGCCGGGCCTCCTCCACGGTGGAGTTGAGGCAGGCGTGGAAGAAGCGGGCCGCGTCCTTGTTCATGGTGAGGATGCGGCTGCGCAGACGGCCCGTCTTGTCGTCCTCGGTGGGCTCGGGCATACCGGCCCGCTGGGCCAGCAACTTGACGGCCTCCACATAGTCGATGCTGTTTATCTTTTTGGTAAAGGTCACTGCATCGCCGCCTGCACCGCAGCCAAAGCAATAGAAGCTCTGGGTGTCCGGATAGACGTAGAACGAGGGGGTCTTCTCGCTGTGGAAGGGACACAGACCGCCGTAGAGCCGGCCCTTCCGCTTGAGCTGGACATAGCTGCCCACCAGCTCCACGATGTCGGTGCGGCGGGTCAGCTCTTCAATATATTCGTGTGGGATCATAAAGATGTTCGGCGCTCCTTTTTACAAAACGTGCCACTTGCGAGGCACAAAGACGTCCTCAAAGGTCCGGATGGCAAATTCGTCGCTCATGCCGCTGATATAGTCAGTGACGGCCCGCTCGGGGTTGTCCTGATAGGCCAGCTGGACGTAGAAGTTGGACATCTGGTCCACATGGGCCAGATAATACTCGTACAGCTCCCCGATGACCTTGTCCACCTTCTGCTCCTCGGCCTTGGCGGTCTTGTCCACATACACGGTGGCGTACATGAAGTCCCGCAGGGCGAGGAAGGCTTCATTCTCCTCCGCGCCGACTGCCACATCCCCGTCGCTGTGGGCGAGGATGCTGTTTATCATGGTGGTGATGCGGGCGGACTTCGTCTGGCCCAGCACGGCGGTGCAGTCCTTCGGCAGGGTGGCCGGGTCCAGCACGCCGGCCCGGACGGCGTCCTCGATGTCGTGGTTGACGTAGGCGATCTGGTCGGCCATCCGCACGATGCGGCCCTCGGGCGTCGCAGCCCAAATGCCTTTTGTGTGAGTGACGATGCCGTTGCGCACCTCCCAGGTCAGGTTGAGGCCCTGCCCGTCCTTCTCAAGCTTGTCCACCACCCGCAGGCTCTGCATATAGTGCTTGAAGCCGCCGGGCGTGAGCTTATCCAGCGCCCGCTCTCCGGCGTGGCCGAAGGGGGTGTGGCCAAGGTCGTGGGCGAGGCTGATGGCCTCGGTCAGGTCCTCGTTGAGCCGCAGCGCCCGGGCGATGGTGCGGGCGATCTGGGAGACTTCCAGCGTGTGGGTCAGGCGGGTGCGGTAGAGGTCGCCCTCCGGCGAGAGGAAGACCTGCGTTTTCTGCTTGAGCCGCCGGAACGCCTTGCAGTGGAGCACCCGGTCACGGTCCCGCTGGAACACAGGGCGGATGGGGTCCTGTTCCTCCGGCCTCTGCCTGCCCCGGCTCTCATCGCTGAACGTCGCCCACGGGGCCAGCGTCAGCCGCTCGATCTCTTCGGTGCGTGTGCGCACATCCATCCTGTGTCCCTCCTTTTTCTCTCGTTTTCCCTCCTCTCCGCGCGCGGCCGATCCCAATGCCGCGTCTGCGGCTATTGTAACCGATTTGCCCTGTCGAAGGGGGAAAATCCATGTCTCTTCGTTAGAAAATGTTTCGACTTGTCATATGGTAATTTTTGGTATTTGTTATTCTTCTGTCTGGTTTCGACGCTGCCGTGGGCGAAACCTCTCCGTCTGCGCCTCTGGCGCAGCCACCTCCCCTATCGAGGGGAGGCTTTGGCATGTCGGTCAAGTTCCCACTGAACGAGCAAAGTTTATTCGTTTCGTGGGCTGTAGTGCTCCGCAGTCCAGGGCAGCGGCAGCTTGACAAGGTGCGTTGTCCAGAAGCTGCTGCCCTCTGTAGCAAGGCCCGCCCTTTTGCGCCATATCGGACCTCGGGCGTCCAGTAGGAAGTGGCCCGGCTTGCCAATGGCTCCCCTACTAGGGGAGCTGTCTGCGAAGCAGACTGAGAGGTTCTACCGGTAAAGCGCTCTTAAAACGCCGCATAGAACGGCTCGCTCACGGTGACATTGGCCGTGCCTCTTGTCAGCTCCTGCAACTGCGTCAGCAGCGGCCCTTCGGTATGCTCCGGCATCTGCCAGCGGAGGGTGACTTTATCGGTGAACTCCGGTTCGGCCAGCTTGCCGCCCGCCGCCTTGATGAGCAGGTCTGCCCGCTCATAGATGCCGTAGTCCACCGTCACATCCAGCGCCACCACGCTGCGCACCGTCACCACCTCGGCGGCTTCCAGTGCGCGGGACGTGGCTGTCGTATAGGCCCGGACGAGGCCGCCGGTCCCCAGCAGCACGCCGCCGAAGTATCGTGTGATGACCACGATGAGGTCGGTCAGTCCGCTGTGCTGCAAGACCTCCAGGGCAGGCGTACCCGCTGTTTTGGCCGGTTCGCCGTCGTCGGAATAGCGCTCCCGGCTCCCCTCCCGCAGGCGGTAGGCATAGACATTGTGGCGGGCGGTGCGGTTGGCCGCGCGCACCTGCTCGAGGAAGGCCACGGCCTTCTCCTCGCTGTCTGCAAAGGAGAGCTGTGCAATGAAGCGGCTCTTCTTCTCTTCGTATTCTCCGATGGCTGTTCCCCGGATGGTGCGGTAATCCTCCACGCTGAATCCTCCTGCTGTGTTTCTATATAAGATAAGTATAGCATAAATCGGCGCAAAGAAAAAGCCCGCCCGTGCCAGCAGCACAGACGGACTCATTTCTTATTCTTTCCGTTTAGCGGATCTCGATGCCCAGCTTGAACTTCAGGTTGCCCAGCACCTTCTTGACGGTGCGCTCCACCTGCTCGTTGGAGACTTCGGCAGCGGGGTCAGAGAGGGTCAGGGAGAAAGCCATGCTCTTCTTGCCCTCGCCAAGGTTTGCGCCGCGATAAATATCGAACAGCTTGACCTCCGTGATGAGGGGGCTTGCCTTCTTGATGGTCTCTTCGATGTCGCCGCAGGCCACAGACTCGTCGCAGACCAGAGCCAGGTCACGCTTGACAGCGGCGTAGGGGCTCAGCGGCTTATAGCGCAGCTCACCCTCGACGCAGGACATCAGAGCCTCATAGTCCAGCTCGCCCAGATAGATGTTCTGGCTGTCCTTCTGCTCCTTGGCGATCTCCAGCTCCGCGTTGATCTCGTTGGCCAGCTTGCCGAAGACGCCCAGACGCTTGCCGTTGCAGTAGACGGCGGCGCTGATGCCGGGGTGGAGCCAGCTGGTGGTCTCACGCTGATAGGTGAAGGTCAGGTCAAAGCCCTCAGCCAGTGCTTCCAGAGCGCCCTTGACGGTGAAGAAGTCCTCTTCGGGGCCGAAGGCACCGATGCAGAGGGTCTGGCGCTCGTGGGGATGCTCGTTGATGGGCAGCTCCTTGGCAAGGTAGACGGGAGCCATCTCGAACAGGCGGCCCTCAGCGTTGCCCTTCTTGAGGTTGTCCACAATGACGTTCAGCATGGACGGAGCCAGCAGGGTGCGCATGACGGACAGGTTCTCGCTGATGGGGTTCAGGATGCGGATGGCCTTGCGGGCCTCATCCTCCGCCGGGATGTGGAGCATATCGAACTCGGCATTGGAATAGAAGGCCAGCGTGGAAGCCTCATAGAAGCCCTGTGCGGCCAGCAGACGCTTGGTCTTGAGCTGCTGCTTCTGCTCATAGTTCAGACCGCCGTTGGTGACAGCGGCAGTGTTCAGGAAGGTGGGTACGATGTGGTCATAGCCGTACTCACGGATGACTTCCTCGGCCAGGTCGGGGAAGCTCTCCACATCCTCACGGTAGAGGGGTGCGGAGACGTCCCAGCTGCCGTCGGCCTGCACGTCCACGGTGAACTCAAGGCGCTTGAGGATGTCGATCATGGTCTGGTCCGGCACGGTGATGCCCAACACGCCGCAGATCTTGGCCGGGGTGGTGACGATGTGCTTGCGCTCGAGAGGACGGCCATCGGTCAAATCGTATTCCAGCGTGGTGATGTCGCCGCAGTCCAGCTCCTGGATGAGGTGCAGGGCGCGGGCAAGGCCCAGCTCGGGAGAGTGGCGGTCAACGCCCTTCTCGTAGCGAGCGGAAGAGTCGCTGTTCTGGCCCAGAGCGCGGCTGGTCTTACGGACGGAGTCGCGGGCGAAGGTAGCGCACTCGAAGAGCAGGCTGGTGGTGTTGTCGTCCATGCCGGAGTTTGCACCGCCCATGATACCGGCCAGAGCGACCGGCTTCTCTGCGTCGCAGATGACCAGATTGTTGGGGTTCAGGGTGAACTCCTTCTCATCGAGGGTGGTGATCTTCTCGCCTTCCACGGCGCGGCGGACGGTGATGCTGCGGCCGGCGACCTTGTTCAAGTCGAAGGCGTGCATGGGCTGGCCAATCTCCAGCATGACATAGTTCGTGATGTCAACGACGTTGGAGATGCTGCGCAGACCGCACAGGGCCAGCTGACGGCGCATCCAGCGTGGGGACTCGCCCGGCGTGATGTTGCGGACATAATGGCCAATGTAGCGCGGGCAGAGATCCTCGGCCTCGACGCTGATGGACAGGCGCGAATCCACATAGTCGCTGACCGTGTAGTCGGTGGCGGGCATCTTGAGGGGCTTGTTCAGCACTGCTGCAACCTCGCGCGCAATGCCGAGCACACTCTGGCAGTCGGCGCGGTTGGCCGTGATGGAAATATCAAAAATGTAGTCGTCAAGGCCGACGACCTGCTGAATGGGCGTGCCGGGGACAGTGTCCTTTGGCAAATCGAGCAGGCCGTAGACCTCGGCACCGGGGTACAGATCCTCGTTCAGGCCCAGTTCCTCACCGCTGCACAGCATACCGTTGGACTCGACGCCCATCAGGGGCTTCGCCTTGATTTTTACGCCGCCGGGCAGCGTGGAGCCGTCGAGTGCGGCGGCGGTGTGCATACCGGCGTAGACGTTGGGTGCGCCGGTGGAAATCTGGATGTCGTGGCCGTACTCGCCGCAGTCAACCTTGCAGATGTGCAGATGGGTGCCCTCCTGCGGGACACACTCGGTCACAACACCGACAACGACCTTGGAGATCTCGCCGCCGAGGTCGATCAGCTCCTCGACCTCAAAGCCGCAGCCAAAGAGCTTGTCCTCAAGCTCCTGCGCGGTGACGTCGATGTCAACATATTGCTTCAACCAGCTGAATGGTACTTTCATACTCTGTACTCCTCCCCTGTCAATCCTCGAACTGCTTCAAGAAGCGCAGATCGTTTTCAAACATCAGACCGATGTTGTTGATGCCGTACTTCAGCATGGCGATACGCTCAATGCCGATGCCGAATGCGAAGCCGGAGTAGACGTTGGGGTCAATGCCGCAGTTTTCCAGTACGCTGTGGTGGACGACACCGGCGCCGAGAACCTCGATCCAGCCGGTGTGCTTGCACAGCGGGCAGCCCTTGCCGCCGCACTCGAAGCAGGAAACGTCGACCTCGACGCTCGGCTCGGTGAACGGGAAGTAAGACGGACGCAGGCGGGTCTTGACGTCTGCACCGAACAGCGCCTGGACGAATTTGTCGAGCATTCCCTGCAGGTCGCAGAGCGTGATGCCCTTGTCAACGACGAGGCCTTCCATCTGGTGGAACATCGGGGAGTGAGTCGCGTCGGAGTCGGAACGGAACACGCGGCCCGGGACCAGCACCTTGATGGGGGGCTTTTCCATGTCCATGACGCGGATCTGACCGCCGCTGGTCTGGGTACGCAGCACAATGTCGTCTGCGACATAGAACGTATCCTGCATGTCGCGGGCGGGATGGTTCTTCGGCACATTCAGGCGGGTAAAGTTGTGGTCGTCGTCCTCGATCTCGGGGCCCTCGTAAATCTCAAAGCCCATACCGGCGAACACGTCGATGATCTCATTCTTGACGAGGGTGATCGGGTGCAGGCTGCCGGTTTGGCGAATCTTGGCGGGCATCGTGATGTCGACGGTCTCGGCGGCGTTGCGGGCCTCGAGCGCGGCCTTTTCGACCTGCTCGGACAGGGCCTGATACTGTGCCTCGGCCCACTGCTTGAACTCATTGATGGTCTTGCCGACGGCGGGACGGTCCTCCTTGGGGACATCGCGCAGACTCTTGGTCAGGCCCGCGACCTCGCCGTTCTTGCTCAGGTATTTCTGCCAGAAGTCAGAAAGCCGGGCTTTGTCGGTGACGTCTGCGCTGGCCTGCTCAATGGCGGCGCGCAGCTCCTTGATTTTTTCTTCCATAGTACACCTCTGCTTGAAGTAGGGCCGGAGCAAACAAAAAGGCTCCGTCCCTGTGTTGAATCAGGGACGAAGCCTTGCAAAATACAATTCTCCGCGGTACCACCCGTGTTCCGCACTGTAAAGT
>OHAN01002323.1_pt1 | contig 13121 bp, 8 predicted proteins | sample 1577121 | NCBI WGS metagenome assembly OHAN01 (sample SAMEA3541554, study PRJEB24748) | human gut metagenome | biome: human gut; feature: human-associated habitat; material: faeces | place: China | collected 2012 | reverse complement strand
GGCTATGCTTAAAGCAGGAGGTGGCTATTATGGCAAATGAAGATAAAAAAGATTTCAACGCTATGTTGCATGACAGTAAGGACATGCCTAAGTTTCAGACGATTACGGATGAAAAGAGCATAGAAAAATATGGTGGGGACAGAATGTACTTTGCACCGCCAATCGACTATGACAGAATTATGAAGTGTGTTCCCTATGGAAAAGTAATTACTGTTGGGAAAATTCGTGATTACTTCGCAGAACAAAACGGCGCAGATTTTACAGAGCCTATTACGGCGGGAATTTTTGTATCCATTGTAGCTTGGGCAAGCTATCAGCGCTCTGAGGATGAAACGCCTTATTGGAGAACGCTGAAAGCAAATGGAGAGTTAAACGCAAAATATCCTGGTGGTATAGAAGCACAGAAAGAAAAATTAGAAGCAGAAGGGCATACAATTATTCAGCGGGGGCGCAAAAATATCAGTTATTATGTAAAAGATTATGAAAAGGCGATGTTTGAATTGAATTAGACAGCTTCAAGTTTGCAACACTGACAATTTTATAATATTACATAGGACATCCGTCAGAAATGGCGGGTGTTTTTATTTTATTACGGAGCAGAAATGCTCCTTTTTTTGTACCCATTTTTAGGAGGAGGTGAGAGGAATGGCAAGCCGTATTCAGGGTATCACGGTAGAAATTGGTGGTGATACAACCAAACTGCAGAATGCACTTAAAGGCGTGAACGGACAGATTAAGTCTACCCAGTCACAGCTTAAGGATGTAAATAAGCTTCTGAAACTGGATCCGGGAAATACGGAGCTTCTGGCACAGAAGCATAAGCTGCTTGCGGAAGCGGTCGGTGAGACAAAAGAGAAACTGGCAACCCTGAAGACGGCAGCAGAACAGGCGAATACTGCACTTGCCAATGGCGAGATCTCACAGGAACAGTATGATGCCCTTCAAAGGGAAATCGTGGAAACGGAACAGGACTTAAAGAATCTGGAAACACAGGCCAACCAGTCGGCAACGGCAGTACAGAAAATTGCAACAACGGGCGAGAAGTTAAAGACGGTTGGGGACAACATTTCCTCTGCCGGGCAAAAGCTTCTCCCGGTAACAGCCGGAGTGACTGCACTGGGTACGGCATCCGTAACGACCGCAGCCAACTTTGAATCTTCCATGTCACAGGTACAGGCAACAATGGGAATCACCAAAGATTCTATGTCCAAGGTCAACGGGCAGTCGGTAAATACGATGGATACCCTTTCAAAGCTGGCAAAGAAGATGGGTGCAGAGACGGCCTTTTCCGCATCTGAGTGTGCGGAAGCATTGAATTACCTCGCCCTTGCCGGATACGATACACAGCAGATGTGTGATACACTGCCGACCGTTCTTAACTTGGCAGCAGCCGGAGATATTGCCCTTGCTGATGCTTCGGACATGGTAACGGATGCGATGTCTGCCCTTGGAATGGGTGTGGATGAAGCAGAAACAATGGTAGACCAGATGGCAAAGACGGCATCTACCACGAACACATCGGTTGCACAGCTTGGCGAAGGAATCCTTACCATTGGTGCGACTGCAAAATCCATCAAGGGCGGTACGGCAGAACTGAATACCGCACTTGGTATTCTTGCAAATAATGGTATCAAGGGTGCAGAAGGCGGTACACACCTCCGTAATATTATCCTGTCCTTACAGAATCCTACGGATAAGGCAGCAGCCCAGATGGAAGCCCTCGGACTTTCCGTATATGATTCTGAAGGAAACATGCGGTCAATGAATGATATTCTTGGTGACCTCAATAAGAGCATGGATGGAATGACATCTGCTGAGAAGTCAAATATCATCAGCACCATTTTCAATAAGACAGACCTTTCTTCCGTAAATGCCCTGCTTGCAAATACGGGAGAAACATGGGACAGTTTACAGAAGTCCATCACGGACAGCGGTGGTGCTGCACAGCAGATGGCAGATACACAGCTTGATAACTTACAGGGACAGATCACCATCTTAAAGTCAGCACTGGAAGGCCTGGCTATTTCATTTGGAGAACTCCTGATGCCGGCCATTAAACAGATAGTCGGATGGGTACAGAAGTTTGTTGACTGGCTGAATGGACTGAGCGAGGGAACAAAAAAGACGGTCGTTACGATTGCACTTCTGGCAGCAGCACTCGGCCCCGTTCTTATCGTGATCGGCAAGGTAATATCCGCAGTCGGCACGATCATGACAATCGTTCCGAAGATTGCCGGAGTCATCAATACGGTAAAAGGAGCATTTGCAGCACTTAATACTACAATGCTTGCAAATCCAATCGTTCTTATCATTGCAGCAATAGCAGCTCTTGTGGCTGCTTTTATTTATTTGTGGAATAACTGCGATGGATTCCGTCAGTTCTGGATAGACCTTTGGGAGAATGTAAAACAGGTAGCCATCACGGTATGGAATGCCATAAAAGCGTTCTTTTCACAGGTATGGGAAGCAATCAAGATGATATTCTCGACCGTGTTTGAAGTGATAAAAACGCTGGTAACCACTTATTTCAATCTGTATAAAACCATCATTGAAACGGTATTCAATGTAATAAAGACCGTCATTACTACGATCTGGAATGCAATCAAGGGCGTGTTTACTACAGTTTTCAATGTGATAAAAACTCTGGTCACAACGTATTTCAATATCTATAAGACCATTATCCAGACGGTGCTTACCATTATCCAGACGGTTATCACGACCGTGTGGAATACGATAAAAACGGTCATTACCACAGTTCTGAATGCGATAAAGACCATCTTTTCCACGGTATGGAATGCAATAAAGACGATCATCAGTGCAGTGGTAAGCGGAATCAAGGGACTGATCACGGGAGATTTCACTGCAGTCAAAAATTCCATTACCACGATAATGAATACGATAAAGAGCACCATTTCCACTATCTGGAACACCATCAAGTCCACCATCTCCACGGTTCTTGGTGCAATCAAGGGTGCAGTCACATCCGTATTTAATGGAATCGTAAATGCAGTGAAGGGGGCAATGGGAAATGTCTTAAATGCCGTAAAATCAGGATTTTCCAATGTAAAGAGCCACATCACGGGTCTGGCTTCACAGGCATTTACATGGGGTAAGGATCTCATCATGGGAATCGTAAACGGCATCAGGAGCTGCATCGGTGCAGTCGGGGATGCAGTAAAGAGTGTGGCTGACAAGATCAAGTCATTCCTTCACTTCTCCGTGCCGGATGAAGGCCCTCTTACTGATTATGAATCATGGATGCCTGACTTTATGGGCGGACTTGCCAAGGGAATCGAAAAGAGTCGTGGAATGATCCAGAAAGCAGTCAGCGGGGTTTCTTCCGACATGGTCATCAATCCAAAGGTCAGCGGGGTGGAAAACATGACAGGAAACCCTACGGCACAGCAGACGGAAAGCATTTCAGGAATGCTTTCTGCAATTACTTCTGCAATCCGGGATGTTAAGGGAGACAGCGGTGACATTGTCATTCCTGTATATCTGGGCGGTACGATGCTCGATGAGGTTATTGTATCGGCACAGCAGAGGGCAAATTTAAGAAGCGGAGGAAGATAGCATGGCATATATACAGTATCTTGTTTTTAACGGCCGTTCCCTTCCAAAGCCGGATTCTTATGACGTGGGACTTTCCGATGTAGAGGCAGATTCCGGCGGGGAAACGGAAGCCGGAACAACACAGAGGGATGTGGTAAGGACGGGAGTGGCAGACATTTCCGTCTCTTTTTCAGTATCACCGAAGTGGGTAAAACTTCTGACGGTATATTCCAAACTGCCGAAGATCGCAGTGGAATATTTCGATACGGAAACCTTGGACTTAAAAGAAGCAGAAATGTATATTACTGGATTTAAGGCAAAGCTGGAAAAGGATACATCATACAAAGGTCTGTGGACGGTATCTTTTTCCCTGAAAGAAATGTAGGAGGCGGATACGGTGTTTGAGGTATCAGAAAAATTCAAGAATGCCGTAAGGCAGAATACAAGAAAATATGAATGGTACGGGACCATCACGACAAAAGCCGGAAAGGAATATCCGTTTACGGCTAAGGATATCGTGAAAGGTTCCGGCTACATAAAGTGGCAGTGCTGCAGTAATACGGAGTTAGAACTCGGAACGGTTTATGCTGCTGAAATGGGAATCAGCCTGTTTTCGGAAATCGACCGTTATACCCTTGAGGATGCAGAGGTAAGGCTTTATTACCGCCTGACACTTCTGGATGGGACAAAAGAGACCATACCGATGGGAATTTATGAGATCTCCGAAGCAAACAGGAAGGTACGGACATTGGAACTGAAAGGCTATGATCATATGCTCCGGTTTGAAAAAACGCTGAAGCTGGATTCTTCAAGCGGAACGCCATATCAGTTTCTAAAGGCTGCGTGTGATGCATGTAAGGTTGAATTGGCACAGACGGTTGCGGAGATCAACGCCCTCCCAAATGGAAAAACCACCCTCGGTGTTTATTCTGATAATGACATGGAAACATTCCGTGATCTGATCTTTTATGTGGCACAGGTGGTAGGCTGTTTCTGCCAGATAGACCGGTATGGAAAACTGGTTCTCAAAAGATATGGAAATGAGTCCGTATGGAATGTGGAGCAGAAGGAAAGGTTTGACAGCAGTTATTCGGATTTTGTTACAAGATATACTGCCGTGTCATCCACGAACCAGATCAGCCAGACGGCAGAGTATATTGCAATGGAAAAGGATGATGCCCTTACAATGAACCTCGGTATCAATCCGCTTCTTCAGTTCGGACTGAAATCCGTAAGGGAGAAAATCCTGCGGGAAATCCTGACGGCACTGCAGAAGATAAATTATGTCCCGTTTGACAGTAACACCATAGGAAATCCGGCAATGGAAGTCGGTGATATCCTTAAGTTCTCAGGCGGTCATGCAGACGAAACAAAAATAAGCTGCATTACAAGCATCGAGTGTAAGATCTACGGAAAGATGACACTGAAATGCGTGGGTAAAAATCCGAGACTTGCATCTGCCAAGAGCAAGAACGATAAGAACATTACGGGTCTTATCAATTCCGTGGAAAGCGGAAGGACCATTATTTATAACTTTGTAAATGTTGCCCCGTTTGAAATAGGACAGCCACTGACGAATGTTATGGATATTGATTTTACTGCAACGGAGGACACAACGGCAGCGTTCCAGTGCGAGATGCTTCTCGAAGTAATAAAGCCGGAGGATGCCACTGCAGATGGAGAAACGGAAGAAGAAAACCCGGAGCCGGAACTTCCGGAGCTTTCCATCATATACAAAATAAATAATGAAACCATTGATACCTTTATGCCGACAAAGACCTGTCTGTATGGAAAGCATATTATGACATTGTTTTTTCCGATATCAAAGGTCATAGAGAACAGTTCAAATACATTTTCCATGTATCTAAAGATATCATCAGGGAGCGCAAAGATCGGTGAGGCACAGATCAGGGCAACCATCAGTGGTCAGGGACTCGCAGCAGGACTGGGAGACTGGAATGGACGCATCAATATCAATGAGAATATTGGAAATATCAGCATTACGGATGTACCGTTTGTGGCTGATGTGTTTAAGGATACGGCATCCGTAACATTCCCGTCCAAAAAGACACAGGGACTGACACAGACAATCGGAAATATTCCGATTGCTGACCAGAACTATGAAGCGGATGCATTTACGGATCGTGCATGGATCACGGAGATCCTCCGAACCTTTGTACTTACAAGCGTGCGGGGAAATCCGAATTATAACGGATATATCACGGTCAATACGGAAGAACGGTTCATGCTGCGGAAACGGTATGTACAGAAGTCAGGACCGGAATCCCTCGATCACGGATATGCAGAAGACCTCGTGATCGATATTTCATACTTCACAAGGGTGGACGGGGTGGAAGTCAATGGTTATACCGCAGCAGTCCGTCCGCAGTTTGTAATCACTACGGCAGAGACTTCCGTTAAATTTCCAGATACCATTACCGTTGAAAACGGGTTCTTTGAACTGAAAGCAGTAACTGAACAGACACAGGAAGCCGTGACGGATGAAGTGGATGAAGGTTTTCTGGAAAGGACAACGGTTGATATATCCGGCTTTGACGGAGTGAAAGGAGTGGAATTTACACTATGAACTATGACAATATAAATGATATTTTTTCGGCCGGTATCACCAACATGACCTGTCTGTTACAGGACAGCAACAACTATGATGGCGGTACGCTTACCGTGAGCGGTGCGGATTTTTTCACGTTCCTCGGAAAAGCCGTGCCGTATATTTATGCACATGGTGATTCTTACTGGGGAATCGGCAGTGATGCCACGCACCTTAAAGTGGATAACCGTGATACCAGAATGAGATCGCTTTACAGGGAAGAAGGGACTTTATACAGTTATTACCGTTTCCTGAAAATACGGTGGGAAGGATGGTCGCATTACAATGCATCCGGGGCGGACTACCAGCTAAAGTATGACCTCCTGTTCTGGGACACGGGGGATATTTCCCTTCATATGATTTCTGTTCCTGTCCAGTGCTATGATGGCGGTTTTGGGTTTAGTGCAGACAAGAACTATACTTTCACAAAGCCCGATGCAGCTTCCCCGGATATTACTTTCCAGTATTATGCGGACAGTAAGACCTTTGAAGTGAAATACACACCGATTGACCTGTTGGTCCCGTTTAAACTCCTCATAAAAGACGGGGACGGAAAACTGTATACGGTGGAGAACCAGATCATAAATGAGGAGCTGTCAGAAACAGCGGATGTGCTTGTCGGACTGGAAGAAACAGAAGTCAATGCACTTTTGTTTAAAAAATATGGATTTGCAAAGATGCCGGAGTGGAATCTGATAAAAGGGCTGATACTTCCTTCCGTATTAAGCTGGAGTGACAGCAGGGCATTTCCTCTGAATGCCGTGATCACGGGAACACCGCCAAAGCAGTATATTGAATGCATGGCGGATCTTTCGGACGGCACGGTTATTGGAATCAAGGCACTGAATGCAGAATATGAGGGAGAAATCACGGTACAGTACAGTTATGACGGGGAGACCTTTACGGATGAAACCCCGATGGCGGATTTTCTCACCATGAATCTGGATGAATTGTATGCCAGACTGCTGGAAGCAAAGACGATAACCTTCCGTTTCTGGCTTGCGGGCGATGCAACGCTTACATCCTTTATCATGAATTATAGAAATGGAGATGATGACGATGCTCAAGGGAACAACAAGAATAGAACTTACTGATGTAAATACGGGTGAGGTGGAGACTTACCAGAACAGCAATATGGTCACCAATGCACTAAGGGACATCCTGAAACCGCTCGGACTTTCCAAAAGACCGAACAGGTTCTTAAATGAGTTTGTGCCGTATTATGAAAAACTGCTCGGAGGAATCCTGTGCTTCGACAGGGAGATACCGGAGAATGCGGATGGATATTATCCCCCGGCAGATGCAAACCTTGTCGGCTGTGCTTCACATGGAATGCAGAACAACACAAAGAATACCTTCCGTGGCGGATTCAACCAGACAGAATCGGAAGTAAATCTGAAAGACAGGTATGTGAAATATGTATATGATTTTGCAACCAGTCAGGCGAACGGCACGATTGCCAGCATCTGTCTTACACACAGAAATGGTGGTCTTACATCATACGGCAGTAAAAATACCAGTCCAATCAGGGACAATTTACTGATGCAGTCCATTGCAGAAGACAATCTTCAGTATGTGTACCCTGACAGAACAGGGGCAAGCACGAGCAGCAGATATTCTGGTATGACGATTGGAAAAACAGAGCTGATATTCCTAATCGACAGGGCAAAGGACTGTGTGTATTATTTCAAGGTGGCAGATAAGAACCATATCCACATCACAAAAAGACGTGCATTTTTAAAGACGGTGTCTATTCTTGATAATATTTATACCACGAAACCGCTTATCGAAGAAATCGAACTGGCGGAGCTATCCTCGGAACTGCAGATAGGCTACTGGTCATATAATTATGATCCGTCAAATGATTGTCTGTATATCTGCACGAGCAGCAACAGCAGGACTGCCCCAGAGGGAAAGTTTCTTATAACGGAAATAAAAGTGGACACTTGGAAAATCAAGCAGTATGAAATAACAAACACTACGGATAAATATCTCAGGACGGAAGGAAACTGGGGAATGTTCGTTACCGAAGACTATCTTCTGCTGAGGGGATATGATGCCCCGTATGATGTGTATAAAATCCAGATCACGAATCCGGCCAATGTTGTAAAGCTGAAGCGGACCAATGTGACCAACATCAATGGCGTGCCAAAGTTCGTGATCAACGGACGGGTTTATTACGAATACAGTTATGAACAGCTTCTGATTGCGGATCTGGCAACGAATGAGATCATGCCACCGGAGACACAGACATTGTTTAATTCCAGTTATACGATGAGCGTGACTCCTGTAAGAAATGAACCACTCATTTATTTTTGTGATTATGGCACATGGTCAACGTCCGGCTGGTACATGATGTGTAATTATCTGGCAACCGTCAATAACCTTGATGCCCCGATTACCAAGACGGCAGATAAGACAATGAAGATAACCTATATCTTACAGGAACAATAAAATAATTTTCGGAAATCGGCAGTTATCCATTACGGGTAGCTGCTTTTTTCATACAAAAAATCAAAGGAGGACAAGACGATGAAGGAATTCTGGAATGCGGTACAGTTTGTATTTACGGCAGTCGGGGGATGGCTCGGCTATTTCCTTGGCGGATGTGACGGCCTGCTTTATGCACTGCTTGCGTTTGTGGTGATTGATTATATCACGGGAGTGATGTGTGCAATCAGTGACCAGAAGCTGTCCAGTGCAGTCGGTTTTAAGGGAATCTGCCGTAAGGTGCTGATTTTCCTTATGGTCGGCATTGCAAACATTATGGATGTACATGTCATCGGCACCGGAAGCGTGCTTCGGACGGCAGCCATTTTCTTCTACATCTCAAATGAAGGGATATCCCTTCTGGAGAATGCATCCCATCTGGGACTGCCTGTTCCGGCAAAGATAAAAGCCGTTCTGGAACAGCTCCATGACAGGGCAGAAGATGACAAAGACAACGGGGAAGGGTAGCACCTTCCCTCTTTTATTACAAAGAATTGGAGGATTATATTATGAGTCAGAAATTTGGAATTGACGTAAGCAGATGGCAAGGCAGTTTTGACTTTGCAAGAGCTAAGAGTAAGGAAGGCGTGGAGTTTGCCATTATCAAAGCCGGAGGTGCGGATTCCGGGCTTTATAAGGACAGCCAGTTTGAGGCAAACTATAAGAAATGCGTGGAATGCGGACTTCCGAAAGGGGCATATTTTTATGGAAATGCCAGAAGTACTGCAGAAGCAAAGAAAGAGGCTGGATATTTCTATTCACTCCTTAAGGGAAAGAAATTCGAGTACCCGGTCTTTTATGATGTGGAGGGCAGTATGATCACAAAGAACGACAGGAACACACTGACACAGATCATCAAGGCATTCTGTTCAGAGATGGAAGCAGCCGGATACTGGGTTGGCATTTATTCATCCGAGTCATTTTTTAACAGCGAGATGAACGATGGGGAGCTTACCCACTACACCCACTGGGTTGCCAGATGGGGAAAGAGCAAGCCAGCCCCGGCAAGCGGTGCGGAAACACAGATCTGGCAGTTTGGCGGTGAGACGAACCTTATCCGCAGCAATAAGATCAACGGACAGACCTGTGATCAGGATTACTGCTATGTGGATTTCCCGGCAAAGATCAAGGCAGCAGGACTGAATGGTTATGCCAAGGGAAACAGCAGTGCTCCGGCTCCGGCAAAGAAATCAAACGAGGAGATCGCAGCAGAGGTCATTGCCGGAAAGTGGGGTAATGGCACGGAAAGACAGAACCGTCTGTCTCAGGCGGGATATGATTATTCTGCCATCCAGAGCATCGTGAATAAAAAGCTCTCTCCATCCAAGAAATCCGTGGATGAGATCGCAAGGGAAGTCATTCATGGTGACTGGGGAAACGGAACGGAGCGTAAGAACCGGATCAGTGCTGCCGGATACGATTATTCTGCAGTGCAGAAAAGGGTAAATGAACTCCTAAAATAAGGATATGGCTGATGGTCAGGAATGGCTGTCAGCCGTATTTTTTTCCTTTTATGCCAAGGAAAGAAAGGTGAAAGGTATCGCAGATTGTACTTGCTATTATTGGCTTTCAGAGTGATATATAGACTACCCAAAGAGAAAGGAGTGGCAGAACTTGGAGATTCAGATAAGGGAAGGAAACAGGGAACAGAAGAGAAAATTAAGAGTCTGTGCTTACTGCCGTGTATCAACGGATGCGGATGAACAGGAAAATTCACTGGAAAACCAGATAAGGCATTATGAAACAGTCATAAAAGCGACCCCGTCTTATGAATATGCCGGAGTTTATAGTGATTTTGCCATATCAGGGTTCAAGGAAAAAAGACCCGGTCTGCAGAAGATGCTTGCTGATGCACAAAAAGGGAAGATAGACCTTATATTAACAAAATCGGTATCACGTTTTGCAAGAAACACCTCAATCGTTCTGGAAGCTACACGAAAGCTGAAAGAACTGAATGTAGGTGTTTTTTTTGAACTTCAGAATATCAATACGCTGTCAGGGGAAGGTGAGCTGATGCTTACGATACTGGCGGCATTTGCACAGGCAGAAAGCGAAAGCGGAAGCGCCGGAGCAAAGATGGTGTACCAGAGAAAATATGAAGCTGGTATTCCGGTACAGTACCTTGAGCGTTCTTTCGGATATACGAAAGACGAAAGGGGAGTCTATATCGCAGATGAATCCGAAGCGGTGTGGGTCAGAAAAATATATGAAATGGCAGCAGACGGTTATACCCCGGCAGCCATTAAAAGATATCTGAATGAAAACGGGGTAAAGACCGTGGGCGGTACAAAGTGGAGCGACAGCACAGTGTTCCGCCTGATTGAAAATGAAATCTATAAAGGTGATTACATCATGCATAAGCATTTTGTGAATGAAGAAAGAAAACTGGTGAGAAACAGGGGAGAAGTAGATGCATGGTATATCGAGGATGACCATGAAGCAATTGTTTCCCCCGAACTCTGGCAGAAAGCACAGGATGCCATTGAAGCAAAGCGGGATTATCTTGCCGAAGGATCTGTTATTGAAGATTTTACGGAAGAGAACTACCCATACATGAACAGGATATTCTGTGCAAAATGCGGACATCCGCTTTATAGACGCATCTATAGTAACGGCAACAGACTGAACTGGGGGTGCAGCGGTACGAAGCGGCATGGGAAATCATTCTGCGAAGGGATAAACATTCCGGACGGGGTGCTTCGGAAAGCATGGCATTTTGACGGAAATATGTATATTGATGAGAAACCTTCTGTAAAGGGTACAAAGGAATTCACCTATCTGAAGGAGAGTTCATGGAAAAGAAGGCATAAGAAGAAAGTGCCGGAAGCAATACCGGAAAATACGGAAGAAGCATATCCGTACAGAAAGAAGATATTCTGCGGACTCTGCGGAAGCAGACTGGTTCGCCATGTAAATCCGAAAAGCCATAAGGTCATATGGATATGCAACGGGGCAAAACGAAAAGGAGTGGCATTCTGCAGGGGGACAAGGATACCTGACTCCGTTATCAGGGGATGGGGAGAAATCAAAAAAGATATTTATATTCAGAGAAAGGACGATAAGAATGGCAAGAAGCGTTACAGTTATACCAGCAAGAAGCCGACAGCGTGAAACAGGACGCAGGGCGGTACAGGAAAAGAAAATAAGGGTGGCAGCCTACTGCCGTGTTTCCACGGATCAGGAAGACCAGCTCCACAGCTTTGAAGCACAGGTCGATTATTACACCAAATATATCAATGACCATGAAAATTATGAAATGGCGGGCATCTATGCGGATGAGGGTATTTCAGGAACCAACACAAAGAAAAGGGAACAGTTCAAAAGGATGATCGCAGACTGCGAAAGCAGTAAGATAGACCTTGTGATTACAAAGTCCATCAGCCGTTTTGCCAGAAACACGCAGGACTGTCTGGCATATTCCAGAAAATTAAAGAACCTTGGAATCGGCATCATATTCGAGAAGGAAAACATCAACACCCTTGATTCCACGGGCGAGCTTCTGTTCACAATATTAAGCTCGCTTGCCCAGGATGAGTCAAGAAATATTTCGGAGAACTGCAAATGGGGCATCCGCACCAAATTCAAGAATGGTGAGATGCATCTGAATACGTTCAAATTCTTAGGATATGATAAAGATGAGAATGGTAAGCTGGTCATCAATAAGGAACAGGCAAAAACGGTAAGACGCATCTACAGGGATTTCCTTATCGGCATCAATCCGGCACAGATCGCAAAGGAACTGACGGAAGAGAAGGTTTCGGGATGCAACGGACAGACGAAATGGTATCCAAGCACAATCGTGGGTATCCTGAAACAGGAAAAGCATATGGGCGATGCGCTTCTGCAGAAGACCTATACGGCAGATTTCCTTACCAAGAGACAGGTTAAAAACAACGGTGAGATAGCGCAGGTCTATGTAAAGGACAGCCATAAGGGGATCATAGATAAGCAGACATGGAATGCGGTGCAGGAAGAATTTGAACGCAGGGAACGGTTCATGGAAGCGCACGGCACGGACCGGTACAGTTACGGCGCGGCCTGCATGCCGTTCTGTGAGAAGGTGTTCTGCGGGGAATGCGGAAGCCTGTTCACGAGACATTCATGGAGATCAAGGGGAATCGTACAGTGGCAGTGCAAGAACCACAGGAAAGATGGAAAAGTGGCATGCACGAATGCCTACGTTGATAATGCAGACCTTGAAAAGGGATTTGTAAAAGCATTCAACAGACTGGTGGCAGACAGGGATAAGCATATGGAAAGATGGCAGCAGATGAAGTCGGACGGGACACCGCTTGAAAAGATCAGGGCGGGGCAGATGATGGAAGCCGTGGGAAATGAACCTCTTACCAGATTCGTCCCGGAGATCGCACAGCTTGTCCTTGCGGAAGTGACGGTGCTTGGTGCAAAGAAATATGAGTTCTTCTTTCTGGAAGGAAGCACCAGACAAGGGTGCTTTTTATGGATATCATCG
>OHAN01002310.1_pt1 | contig 13194 bp, 10 predicted proteins | sample 1577121 | NCBI WGS metagenome assembly OHAN01 (sample SAMEA3541554, study PRJEB24748) | human gut metagenome | biome: human gut; feature: human-associated habitat; material: faeces | place: China | collected 2012 | reverse complement strand
TCTGTCGATTGGTTTTCCTCTGACTGCTTCGATCAGGATAAATACCAGACGGCCTCCGTCGAGTGCCGGCAATGGCAGCAGGTTCATAACACCAAGGTTTGCACTTAAAAGGACTGCCATATACAGCATATTCATCACGACAGCTTTCATTCCGTAGTCAACACTTTGTTCCATCACATTTCCGACTGTATCAACTATACCAACCGGACCGGAAAGCTGTTTGACACTTAGCTGGCCGGTCACAAGCTGTCCTAAACTTGCGATTGTTGTCTCGATCCAGTATTTAACTTCGATCAGACTGTATTTTAATACCACCAATGCATTAGAGCCATTTTTATACGTTGATGCGACAAAACCAAGCGTCTTGCTTTCACTGGCTTTTGGCTTGATCTGATAGTTCTTTGTTGATCCGTTTCTTTCTATTTCAAAAGAAATCTCATTCCCATCTTTATTATATTTATCGATCGTCTGTGCTAACTCTGCACCATTGGATACCTTTTCACCATTGACTGCTGTAATAATATCGCCCTGTTTGATCCCTGCTTTTTCAAACGGAGAATCTTCGGAAACAGAGGAAACTTCTGCTTTGTCTGTCTTTTGTGCCGAATAAGAGAATCCAAATAAATGTGTCTTATAGGTCGGATCATATGTGATCGTCTTTTCTTTTCCCTCTCTTTCGACAACAAGTCTAACATCCCCTGATAATGGATGAAGCTGCAAATAGGTGTCTAATTCCCTGCCAATAGAAATCTTATGTCCGTTAATGCTTTTTACACGGTCGTTTTTCTTTAGATCCGTCTGGCTTGCCGGCTGCTTGTCATAAATATAATTTACGATTGGATAGTCAATACCGGTATTGGCAATAATAATGATCGCCACAATAAACGCAAAGATAAAGTTAAAAAACGGTCCTGCAAAAATCACCGAAAAACGTGCCCATTTTCCCTTGCTGTTAAAAGAGTTTTCAGAAGTATCATCCTCGTCTTCTCCTACCATTGCACACGAGCCGCCAAGTGGCAGAATTTTCCAGGAATATTTTGTAACATCTGCCCATTCTTCTGTATTTTCAAAGGTCTTTTGTGAACATAAAAGCTTCACTTTCCAGCCACTTGCTGTCTTTGCGATCGTGATCAGTCTCGGGCCCATTCCTACACTAAATTCAGGCACACCGATCCCATTCTTTTTGGCAAGCAGAAAATGCCCCAGCTCATGTGCAACTACAATAACTGTAAATATCAATAACGCTACAATAATATTCATTCGTCTACCTCTCTGTCTCTTTTATCAAAATTTCTGATCGATCTTTTGATATACTTCCTGCTCTACCGCTAAGATCTCATCCAAAGAAGGATTTTTGATCACCTGATGTTCCTGACATGCTTCTTCAATAATATCTGCCATTGTCAGATATGAAATCTTCTTTTGTAAGAAAAGCGCCACACTACGCTCATTGGCTGCATTAAAAACAGTTGGAAGACTTCCCCCAATCTTTCCGGCTTCATATGCTAACTTTAAGCCACGGAATGTCTCCATATCCGGCTGTTCAAACGTAATTGAAGAAATGGTCTTAAAATCCAGCGGTTTGCCAATGCGTTTCCTGCGCTGTGGATAACATAACGCATATTGGATCGGCAGACACATATCCGGTGTACCAAGCTGTGCCATTACAGCACCATCTTTAAATTCTACCATGGAATGAATAATACTTTGTGGCTGTAATACAACTTCTATCTGATCAAATGCTACATCAAAAAGCCATTTTGCCTCGATCACTTCCAATCCTTTATTCACCATTGTTGAAGAATCGATCGTGATCTTATTTCCCATAGACCAGTTCGGATGTTTTAAAGCATCTTCTACCGTAACATCTTCTAAATCTTTTCTTTTCTTTCCACGGAACGGTCCGCCGGATGCTGTCAGAAGGATCTTATGAAGTGCTCCATGATCATTTCCCTGTAAAGACTGGAAGATTGCACTGTGCTCGCTGTCCACCGGAAGAATGGATACTCCCATCTTTTTTGCCAGCGGCATAATGATATGTCCTGCCGTTACCAGCGTCTCTTTATTGGCAAGTGCAATGTCTTTTCCTGCTTTGATTGCCTCAATTGTCGGACGGATACCGATCATACCGACAACAGCCGTTACAAGGATCTCTGTTCCCTTCATCGTTGCAACTTCCAGAAGTCCATCCATGCCTGCAACAATCTTTGTATCTGTATCTGCTACATTAACACGTAATTCGTCTGCTTTTTCTTCCGACCATACAGCCACGATCTGTGGGTGGAATTCCCTGATCTGTTCTTCCAGCATCTTGATATTGCTGCCTGCAGCCAGTCCGAGTACTTCGATATCTCCATTCTCTCTTACCACTTCCAGGGTCTGTGTTCCAATGGAACCTGTAGAACCTAAAATTGCTATCTTTTTCATACTTACCTCCTACAATCTTCCTGCAAGGAATGTTGCAAGATAATAAATGATCGGTGCTGTAAAGATAACACTGTCAAATCTGTCAAGGATTCCGCCATGTCCCGGGATCAGTTTCCCGTAATCTTTGATATCATGATTACGTTTGATCGCTGAAGCTGCCAGATCTCCGATCTGCGAGATCATACCGCCGACTCCGCAAATAACCGCATACTGTGCCGGATTCACACCAGCTCCTGTAATCTTATTTGCTGCAACTGCAAAGATTGCACCCAGTAATGCAGCTCCGACAATTCCGCCGATTCCGCCTTCTACGGATTTCTTTGGGCTTAACTTCGGTGCCATCTTGTGTTTTCCAAGAAGCATGCCTGCACAGTACGCACAGGTATCACACCCCCAGGAGCTTAAAAAGATCAGCCATACTGCAACGGCTCCGTCTTCCAGCATTCTGGTCTGGTACACATAAGACAACATCACTGCAACATAGAATACGCCAAAGAACACCGTCATTACCTGCTCTGCCTTAAATGTCGGGAATGAAAACACATACACCGCCATCAGTACTACCAGAAATGCAATCGTAAGAAGTGTCACATACTGCATCTGTCCGGTATATAAAATTCCATAATATACAACAGCTCCCAGATAACCGGTAAGTCCTAATATCTTGTTCTGCACATCCACAACTTTATAAAGCTCTGACAGTCCGATCAGACTGATCAGTGCCAGAAATCCAAACAGTAAACCACCGCCGGTTCCAACCGTTGCAATTAAGATGATAACCAGAACAATCCCACTTAATAATCTCGTCTTAAACATTCTGTTCTTCTTCCTCCTTCACACCACCATAACGTCTGTCACGGTGATTGTATGTTTCAATCGCCTTTTCCAGCTCTTCTTTACTGAAATCCGGCCACGGAACATCTGTAAAATAAAATTCTGTATAGGCAAGCTGCCATAACAGATAATTGGAAAGCCTAAGCTCCCCGCTGGTACGGATCATCAAATCCGGATCCGGGATTCCTTTTGTATCCAGATATTGCTCAAATGTTTCTTCTTTGATCTCAGCCGGATCCACTTTTCCATCCACGCAGTCTTTTGCAATCTTACGGATCGCACGGATCATCTCATCACGGCTTCCATAATTAATCGCGATCTGGAAATTCAGACCGCCATTATTCTTTGTTGCTTCTTCCAGTTCCAGAATTCTCTTCTGAATGTCTTCATCCAGTCTTGTGATATCCCCGATCACGCGGACTTTCATATCATTCTTTGCAGCCGTTTTCAGACAGGTCTTCATGTAATTACGAAGCAGCTTCATCAGAGCATTGACTTCATCGTCCGGACGATTCCAGTTCTCTGTGGAAAATGCGTAGACCGTCAGATATTTAATGCCCATTCTCCACGCTTCTTCGCAGATACGCTCTACATTCTTACTGCCCTGTGCATGACCGTAATTGCGCGGCATTCCTTTTGCTTTTGCCCAGCGTCCGTTTCCATCCAATATGATCGCAACATGTTGTGGCACATTCATATGATTATTTCCTCCTAATAACAATAGGTATACAAGAACAGAGGGGACAGTTTCCAGAGCATCTGGACCTTATCCCCCTCCTGTTGTATACTGCTTTTATCTCTTACAGGTCTTATACTGTCATAACCTCTTTTGATTTTGCTTCTACAGCTTTATCAACTTCTTTTACATATTTGTCTGTCAGTTTCTGAAGATCATCTTCCATATCTTTCATTTCATCTTCTGACACATCGGAACCTTTCAGTTTCTTAACAGAATCGATTCCATCACGACGGATATTACGAATCGCAACTTTGGCTGCTTCGCCCTTTTTCTTAACATCCTTTACCAGTTCTTTTCTTCGATCTTCTGTTAATTCAGGGAAAAGAAGACGTACAGTTGTTCCGTCATTCGTCGGATTAATCCCCAGATCTGAAGTCATGATTGCTTTTTCAATCTCTCTTACCATTTTCTTTTCCCATGGCTGGATCTGAATCATACGTGCTTCCGGTACGGATACGTTTGCTACCTGCTGGATTGGTGTCGGTGTTCCATAATAGTCTACCATGATCTTATTCAGAACGTTCGGATTTGCACGGCCTGCACGGATTGCAGAAAGTTCTCCGTCCAGATTTCCGATTGTTTTCTTCATTTTTTCTTCAAATGGTTTTAATCTTTCATTCATAGTGTTATCTCCTTTTATCTGCTTATCTGCATTTTTATACAGTTACTTTTGTTCCTGTAAATGTACCCTTCATTGTCTCAACAATGCTGTTCTCCTCATTTAATCCGAATACCAGCATCGGCATCTTATTCTCCAGACACATGATAGAAGCGGTAAGATCTACTGCCATCAGCTTCTTATCGATAATCTCCTGAATAGATATCTCATCGTACTTCTTCGCTTCCGGATTTACCTTCGGATCACTGTCATAGATACCATCAATTGCTTTTGCCAGTAACATTGCATCTGCTTCGATCTCAATGGCTCTTAAAACTGCACCTGTATCTGTTGAAAAATATGGATGTCCTGTTCCGCCTGCAAAGAATACAACTTTTCCTTCATTCAATGCTTCTACTGCTGCATCCTTGGAAAACAGTGTGGTAAATGCACCGCATACGAACGGTGTAAATACTTCTGTCTTCATACCTGCATAACGGAAAATATCAGATACATAGATACAGTTCATAACTGTTGCAAGCATTCCGATCTGGTCAGCCTTCACACGGTCGATCGTCTCACTGGTTCTTCCTCTCCAGAAGTTACCTCCACCTGTTACGATTGCAACCTGTACCCCATCATCTACAAGCTGCTTTACCTGCTTGGCTACACCCATACAGGTAGCTTCGTCAAATCCTGTCTTTTTATCGCCTGCGAGAGCCTCCCCGCTGAGTTTTAACAATACTCTTTTCATAAGTTCTTACTCCTTACCATAAGTTCTCTTTATGCATTCACATACTTATCATAAAGTATAGCATAGGAATAAAAAAAAGGGAATATGAAAGCCTCACATTCCCTTAAAAATCCTTTGAATTTTTATCTATTAGTCGCGGAAAACCACTTCTCCTGTCTTTTCATCCATGCTTTCTACGATCGCCAATGACTCCAGATGAATACCTTTGGAACGGATGATATCTCCTCCGACCTGGAATCCCTTCTCGATCACAACTCCGGCTCCGACAAGCTCGGCTCCTGACTTTGTAACCAGTTCTGCAAGTCCTTCCAGAGCTTTTCCATTCGCAAGGAAATCATCGATCAGAAGTACCTTGTCACCTTTTCCGAGGAATTCTTTTGAAACAATAATGTCATACACTCTTCCGTGTGTAAATGATTCTACTTTTGTAGTGTACACATCTCCGGCAATATTCTTGGTCTGTGTCTTCTTAGCAAATACAACAGGAACATCAAATACTTCTGCTGCAACACATGCGATGCCGATACCGGAAGCTTCTATGGTAAGAATCTTTGTGATCTCTTCATCTGCAAATCTTCTCTTAAATTCTTTTCCAATCTCCTGAAATAACTTTACATCCATCTGATGATTCAGAAAGCTGTCCACTTTTAAGACATTTCCTTCTTTTATCTTGCCATCCTTGCGGATTCTGTCTTTTAATAACTGCATCTTAGCGGCCTCCACATATTTTTCTAAACGTTACCCAATATTGTAATAACTTTTGCGTCTGATTGCAAGTAGTTTCACTATATATTTTTCTAATATATTTTATTTTGCCAGTTTTTTCTCCAGAACGCCCATTGCAATCTGTTCGCTGGTGATTGGAAGATCTTTGAACCAGATGCCGGTTGCATTCGCAATCGCCTGTGCAAGCGCCGGTGCCGGAGTGTTAATTACGATCTCTCCGATGGATTTGGCACCGAATGGACCGGTCGGTTCATAACTGCTTTCAAATTCGACCTGCAGATTTCCCATATCTCTTCTGGATGGTACTTTATACTGCATGAATGAGTTATTCAGCATTCTTCCCTTTTCATTATACTGGATATTCTCATAAAGCGTCATTCCGATTCCCTGTACAAGCCCGCCTTCTGCCTGCACTCTTGCAAGATTCGGGTTGACAACTGTTCCACAGTCTACGACAGCCTTATAATCCAGGATTTCCACATGACCGGTCTCTTTGTCGAGTTCGATCTCTACTGCCCCTGCCATGAATGGCGGCGGTGATGTCGGAGACGTATTACTTTCTGTCACCTCAAGCGCACAGCCATTACCGCACATGGATTTCGTACCGATATCTTCCAATGATACACTCTTCTGTTCTTTCGGCCATTCTACATGATCACTTGCAAATACCAGTTCTTCCACAGGTGCCTCCAGCATTCCTGATGCAATCTCAAGGATTCTGGCAATCAGCTTCTGGCATGCTTTTTCTACTGCCTTACCTGTTATATACGTAGTACTTGACGCATAAGATCCGGAATCATATGGCGACGCATCTGTATCGGCACCAAGTACTTCAATTCTTTCCACCGGACAGTCCAGACACTCTGCTGCCATCTGTGCCAGGATCGTATCGCATCCGGTTCCCATATCTGCTGCCGCGATCATCAGTGTATAGAATCCGTCATCATTCATCTTGATTGTCGCGGAGCCGACGTCTACGCCCGAGATTCCGGACCCCTGCATTGCCATTGCAATACCGACGCTTCGAACTTTACCATTTCCCATGTCTTTACACGGATACTTGTCCTTCCAGCCGATTAGTTCTGCAGTCCGCTCCAGGCAGCGGTCAAGTGCACAGCTCTGTGCTGTCTCACCGTAATATGCAGGCATCACATCGCCTTCTCTTACCATATTTTTTAGACGGAATTCTACCGGATCGATATGTAATCGTTCTGCCATTTCATTTACTGCAGATTCCACTGCAAAGATTCCCTGTGTCGCGCCATATCCTCTGTATGCTCCGGCAGCCATATGATTGGTATACACAACATCGTATGTAAAACGGTGTGCTTCTGCCGAACTATACAACGGGATCGATTTATGACCGGACAATCCAACAGTCGTCGGTCCGTGATCTCCGTAAGCGCCTGTATTCGACAGTGTATATACATCGATCGCACGGATCTTTCCTTCCTTCGATGCACCCAGACGGACATGTACTTCCATTTCATGTCTCGGAGACGATGCGATCTGCGATTCCTCTCTTGTAAAGATCATCTTCGAAGCTTTTCCCGTCTTCCATGTGACAAATGCCGGGAATAATTCCGCCACGACCGACTGCTTTGCACCAAATCCGCCTCCGATTCTCGGTTTGCTGACACGGATCCTGGATTTCGGAATTCCAAGTGCATTGGAAATGATACGTCTTACATGATATACAATCTGTGTAGAGCTTAAGATATTCAGTCTTCCATAAGCATCCATAAAGCATGTCGTACGGAATGTCTCCATCATGGCCTGCTGCGCTGCTCTTACATGATAGGTGCCTTCCACAACTTCATCACAGTCAGCCAGCACTGCCTCTACATTCCCGTCTTCAGTGCTGTCACATGCACATAAGTTCCGCTTATTATCTGCGCCGACCTGGCAAAGTGCCTTCCAGTTGTCTTCCGGATGTACCAGTACTTCGTTATCTTTTGCTGTATGGAAATCCAGTACTGCCGGAAGTACTTCATACTCTACTTTCAACATCTTAAGTGCCTTATCCACGCACGCTTCATTCTCTCCTGCCACGATTGCCACAGGATCTCCCACATATCTGACATGCTGGTCAAGGATCAGACGGTCATACGGACTGAGTTCGGGATATGTCTGTCCCGCTGTGGTGAATCTTTCATGCGGCACATCTTCCCACGTGTAGATATCTTCGATCCCCGGCACTCTTTTTGCCACATCTGTCTTTACTGATTTTACGATCGCATTGGCATGCGGGCTTCGGAGTACCTTTACGATCAGGCAGTCCTTTGGAGCAAGATCATCCATGAATACCGGCTTTCCTGTCACCAGTGCCATTGCGTCTTTTTTTCTTATCGGTTGTCCGACTGCTTTCATGATCTTTCTCCTTTCTTTCTGTATTCGATAAATGCTTCCATTGCACGAAGCTGTCCTTCATATCCGGAACATCTGCAAAGATTTCCCGCAAGATATGCCTTGATCTCTTCTCTTGTCGGCTCCGGATTCTCGCGGAACATGGCAATTGCATTCATGATCATTCCCGGATTGCAGAAACCACACTGTTCTGCACCCTGATCTGCAACAAATGCACCGAATTCTTTTGCTTCTTCCTGAAGTCCTTCTAACGTATCTACCTTGCATCCGTCGACTCTGGCTGTCAGCATCGAACAGGATAATACCGGTTTATCATCTACAAACACTGTACACAGACCGCAGTTCGACGTCTCACATCCACGTTTTACACTATAGCATCCATGATCTCTGACAAAATCGATCAGAAGCTGATCGCTGGATATTTCCGCTTCTCTCATTGTCCCATTTAAAAGAATCTTTACTTTCATATCCTACTGATCTCCTCCTTTTGTATTCAGTGCTTCCAATGTCCTGCGGATCAGAACATATGCCAGACGGTTTCTGTATTCTTTGCCAGCGCGCATATTACTGTCCGTCTTTACCTGTGAAGCAATGCATTCTGCCTCTTTCTTCATCTCTTCTTCAGTACAGACACCACTCCATACTTTTTCTCTGACTGCTTCTGTCAGTTCCAGTCGGACCGCCTTCTGCGGTCTTGCACCGATACATACGCATCCATTTTCAGCATTTACTGAAACCGCACATGTCAATACCGGAAAATCTGTCTTGGAATTTCTATGTGCCAGATAGATCATATTTCTCTGATCCTTTTTTACAATGACTCTGACTAAAATGTCATTGTCTCTTTTCATCTGCGCAAATTCCTGTAATGGAACAATCCCTCCTTTATACAGTTCTACGTAACTGTCCATTGCAAGAAACACCGTCAGTACATCCGAAAATCCATAGCGTCCGAATATACTTCCACCAATCGTTGCAAGGTTCCGGAACTGTACGCCGACAATATCACTGACCGCATCTTTTACTGCGCCTTCACACCACTGGTTCAATCTTTCATGACATTCCAGTTCACGGAGTGTCGTCATACATCCGATCCGGAATTCTTCTTCTGTCTCTTCGATCTGATTCAGACCAAGTCCGGACAGATCAATCGCTTTCTGTACATTCCGGTTCGACATCTTAAGCCACAACATGCCGCCCAGAATGCAGTTCGTCCTTTTCTGGTTCAGTTCATATGCCTGTTCCAGACTTTCTGCCTTCACATATTCCTTGATTTTTAACATACGCCTTTATCCTTATCTCTCTTTACTTAGCTTTATCCAGTTTCATCTATTCTTACTTTTATCAGTCTCACCTTTTTATCTATTCGTCTTTATTCCAGTGTGATCGCACCGGGAAAACAGACTCTGACGCAGGCAGGTTCCCGCCCTTCCCTGATTCTTTCAATACACCCGTCACACTTTTCCATTTTTCCGTCCTTGTCAAAATGGATCACGTCTTTCGGGCAGACCTTTTCGCAGGCATGACATCCAATACATTTTTCTTTGTCTGTCAGTACAAATCCAGTCTTCGGATCTTTGTAAATTGCCTGCACCGGACAGGCTTTGATACAGATACCGCAGTGAGCACAGCCCGGACAGATATTCTTTTCAAACTGATTTTTCACTACCTTTTTGACCGTCCGATGGCTCTTTGCATCTACATCTTCCACATCATGGTGTGCATCCAGACAGGCTATATGACAGGCATAACAGCCGACACATTTATCCGGATCAAATTTTAATCGGTAACTCATGCCTTCACCTCGCCTTTTTCTTTCTCGATTTTACAGAAATAACTTTTATATCCCGGGAATCCTGAAATTGGATCCAGATAATTTCTGTCTATCAGATCATTTGCCTCACCCTTTGCATTGCCATGATAGACGTGTACAATTCCCGGCTGGCTGTTCAGGTAAACCGCCGCAATTCCGCAGATACTTCCCACCGGGGAAGATACCCTCACCATGTCACCATCTGCAATACCATACTTTTTCGCATCTTCCGGATGGATTTCTACCAGTGTTGCCTTTTCAAGTCCTGCAAGCCACGGTACCCGGTATGTTCTTGCATGGAAAAGCTGTGGTTTTCTGGAACCGGTATTCAGAATCAGTGGATATGCTTCCCTGTCCATGCCTGACACCTCACGGAAATCTCTGTATTCCGGAAGTCCGGAATATCCGTGGCTGTCTTTGTAACGTTCGAGTATCTGTGACACAAATTCCACCTTACCGGATGGTGTATGAAAGCCTTCTTTTTCATATCTCTTAAATGCCGGCGGAATGATCACACGTCCTTTTACCCCTTCCGGATGCGCCCGCAATTCCTCCAGTGTGACACCGGATGGCTCCAGAATATATTCCATATATTTCTCATAGCCATGTTCCAATGCTTCATCATGTAACTGCATGGCACGAAGCATGCCGATCATGATCTCAATATCATTCTTCGCCTCTCCGACCGGTTCGATTGCTTTTTCTGACAGGAAGAACATTCCTCCCCGTCCATTCAGCACAACATCTCGTTCAAAGGAAGACGCTGCCGGAAGAACCAGGTCTGCCATCTTGCTTGAATCCGAGAAAAACAGATCTACATTCACATAAAAGTCCAGCGCTTTTAATGCTTTCTGAAAATGCTCCGGCTCCGGCCACATTCTGTGGTTTAGGCCGAATCCCACCACAGCTTTCAACGGATATGGTTCTTCCTTCAGAATATAATCTGCAATTCTTGTACACTGCGCTTCCTCACACGGGAGATCAAACCATGCCGGAAAATCTTTCTCACCGATGGCTTCTATCGTATCCAGCCGTTTTACTTTTCCATATTCATTGCAAGGAGACACCGGACCCGGTCTTGACGGATTGCCACCTGGAATATCATAGTTGCCGGTAAGTGCGATCAGACACATCACTGCCCGGTAATTCTGCATTCCATTAATATTATGTACAACTGGAGACGCTGAAAACATCACCCCGGCAGGCCCGTTAGATGCATACATTCTGGCAGCTTCACGGATCAGTTTCTTATCTACACCGGTGATCTTCTCTGCTTTTTCCGGTGGAAACTGATTCACATACGCTTTGTACTCTTCAAAACCATATACATATTTTTCTACAAATTCTTTATCATACAGCCCTTCTTCTATGATCACCTGTGCCATAGACAGCGCAAGTGCTCCGTCCGTTCCCGGCAGAAGTTTCAAGTGGATATCCGCTGCCTGTGTCGTTACGGTCTCTCTTGGATCTACGGCTATGATCTTCGCCCCACGTGCTTTTAACGACTGATAAGGTCTTGCCATTCCCACATTGGAATGATACAGATTGTTACTCCATACGAGAACCGTCTGTGCATGCATCAGATCCGGAAAGCAGATGTCATTTCCATAAATAGATCTCCATGCCATTGCCGCCGACTGAAAACAGGTACTGGATTCCGTACAGTAATTCGGAGACCCGTAAGCATTGGCAAGCCGCAGAAGTGCCGGTCTGTACCATTTCGGATATCCCGCATAAAATGCTGCCGCCTGCGGACCATATTCTTTTTTGATCCTGAGAAGATTCTCTGCAATCATCCGATACGCTTCATCCCAGGATATGCGTTCAAATTCCCCGCTTCCTTTTTTTCCGATCCGTTTCATCGGATACAGAATCCTGTCTTTGTTATAAACATACTGCCTGGAAGCAGCTCCTTTAGAACATAATCCTCCACTCTGCCCCGGAAGATCCCGGCTGCCTTCTACCGACACAAGCGTTCCTTCTTCTACATAAGCATCGATCGGACATCCCGCTGAACAGATATTACAGCGGACTTTTTTTATTACTCTTTGATTCATGCTGTTTCACCCATCAATGTTTCTATGTTCATTCGTACATTTTATTATAACAAGTTGCTTTTCAGTTTTCTATCTATTTTTCAAATTTCTGTCTTTCTTTCCTTTCATGATCTCAAAGTACATAATAAGAAGAAGTGTTCCCGCCAGCACCCATGCCGCCGGAGATGCCAGACAGATTCCCATATAGCTGCCAAAATGTGATGCAATCAGCGATGCACCGCTCCGTCCGACAAGTTCTGCAATCCCCGCTGTCATCGGAAGCAGTCCATATCCCATTCCCTGAATTCCGTTTCTATACAAATTAACAATAACAAGAGGCAGGAATGACACGCTTACACACCTCAAATAAATATCCACATATTCCATGATCTGATTTACATTCTCTGATACAAAGAATATCGTCATATATTTTCCGACAAAGAAAATAATCACACCTGTCACAACCGCATAAATAAATCCAATCAATGTTGCACTCTTAAATCCTTTACGGATTCTCGTATATTTCCCTGCCCCCATATTCTGTGCACAGTAAGTCGCCATCGTTGTACCAAGCGCAACGTAGGCCTGCGTAAACACCTGCTCGATCTTGCTTGCTGCCGCAAATCCGGCTGCAGCTGTAGAACCGAGGATATTCAGGCAAGACTGTACAACAATCGTTCCTATCGCCGTGATGGAATACTGGAATGCCATCGGAAGTCCGATCTTCAGCTGCCATCCGGCCAGATTCTTATCTATTTCCCAGTCTTCTCTATGAAGATACAGTGCGGGAACCTTCTTTGCAATATATAGCAGACACAGGATTCCCGAAATTCCCTGTGCGATCACTGTCGCATAGGCTGCCCCTGCCGCTCCCATTCTAAATACAATGATAAACACCAG
>OHAN01002306.1_pt1 | contig 13210 bp, 14 predicted proteins | sample 1577121 | NCBI WGS metagenome assembly OHAN01 (sample SAMEA3541554, study PRJEB24748) | human gut metagenome | biome: human gut; feature: human-associated habitat; material: faeces | place: China | collected 2012 | reverse complement strand
TATGTAACAGGTATCGCTCTTGACAAGGATAACCAGATTATTGGTTACAAGTTTGTAAACCTTGGTAAGATGACAGATTTCATCAAGAAGGGTGACGATGCTAACACAGCTTATGAAAAGGCTTGTGGACAGTACGGCAGAGTTGCTGATGCTGTTAAGATTATCGATCCAAGAACAGACGAAGAAGTAAAGTAAGGAGGAGATACGACAATGGCTTTATTTGAATCATATGAAAGAAGAATAGATAAAATTAATTCAGTATTAAACAGCTATGGCATTTCTTCAATCGAAGAAGCAGAGAAGATTACAAAGGATGCTGGATTAGACGTATATAACATGGTAAAGGGAATTCAGCCAATCTGTTTTGAGAACGCTTGCTGGGCTTATACTGTAGGTGCTGCAATCGCAATCAAGAAGGGTGCAAGAAAGGCTTCAGAAGCCGCTGCAGCTCTTGGTGAAGGTCTTCAGGCTTTCTGTATTCCGGGTTCAGTTGCTGATCAGCGTAAGGTTGGTTTAGGTCATGGTAACCTTGGTAAGATGCTTCTTGAGGAAGATACAGAATGCTTCGCATTCCTTGCAGGTCATGAGTCATTCGCAGCTGCTGAGGGTGCTATCGGTATCGCAGAAAAGGCTAACAAGGTACGTAAAAAACCATTAAGAGTTATCTTAAATGGTCTTGGTAAAGATGCAGCTAAGATTATCTCAAGAATTAACGGATTTACATTCGTTGAGACAGAGATGGATTACAAGACAGGTGAAGTTAAGGAAATCGAAAGAATTGCTTACTCAGATGGTCTTCGTTCAAAGGTAAACTGCTACGGTGCTAATGATGTAACAGAAGGTGTTGCTATCATGTGGAAAGAAAATGTTGATATCTCTATCACAGGTAACTCAACAAACCCTACAAGATTCCAGCATCCAGTTGCAGGTACATATAAGAAGGAAAGACTTGAAGCTGGAAAGAAGTACTTTTCAGTAGCTTCAGGTGGTGGTACAGGACGTACACTTCACCCAGATAACATGGCAGCAGGTCCTGCTTCTTATGGTATGACAGATACTATGGGACGTATGCACTCAGATGCTCAGTTCGCTGGTTCTTCATCAGTTCCTGCTCATGTTGAGATGATGGGTCTTATCGGTATGGGTAATAACCCAATGGTTGGTGCTACAGTAGCAGTTGCGGTAGCGATTCAGGAAGCTGCTGACAACGGCAAGTTCTAATTATTAAAAGTCAAAAACATGCACAAAAGCCGCAGTCTCAAGGGATTGCGGCTTTTTGATACCATGTATAGGTTGATACGCAATGTCAAAAAAATAAAAGGTTCGAAGACCACATGGTTTGTCAGAGTGGCAATGTACATGAAAGGGGGCAATGCATATATTATGTTGTTTAAATTAGGAATATATTTTATTGCAATAGGAATTGTAAAATTTATCATATATTTTATTAAAAAGATGGGAATAAAAAATGTCGAAAGGTAATCGGTCAGTACAGACAAGGCAAGTGAAAAGTACAAGTAAGTCAGACTGCTGCAATTTCTGAATTGATGAGAGAATTCATAGAAAAACATAAATAATTTTAAGTCCGTTACTTTTTGAGTAGCGGATTTTTTAATAAAGACTATTGATATATTGTGAATTGTATGTAGGTAAAATGGATTATGGTATACCTGTAGATTATATAGTTGATATAAAGATTGTTAAATTACAGTAAAAGTTATAATAAAGGAAAAATAAAAGATTAAGTTGGTTTCTATAAATTTAAAGGGAGATATTAATAATGACGGGGTTAAAAACACAAGAATCGAAAGAGTTTGTTGCATTTTTTAAAATTGTTCAGGCGGAGGCATTGAAAGAAAATAAAATCTTTTTTTTAGATGCCGGAGATGGGAGAGATATAAATCTTCCTGGAATATCAGGGGAAGATTTAATGGGATGGCTAATTCCTATCGATATGGCTGACGATTTTAAAAAATATTGGCTGTTAGATGATGTAAATGATGATTGGAGCGATTATTTTATGTTTGCAATTTGGGAAAAAGATGAAGATGAAATAAAAATAAGATTTGAATGATGAAATTATACGCTTGTATAAATCAAAATTTATTAAAAAAATAAATTGTCAAACTGGCATTATCAAATTGTTTTAAAATGGCAATATACACATGTCACATATTCTGTTATTCTCAATAAAAGTTTATTTAAAGACAAGGAGAGAATTATGGAATTACAACAGACAGAAGTGAAAAATGGAAAAGAAGGATTGCATATTAATGTTGTTCAGATGTGTGTTACGGCTGTATTAATGGCATTGACTTGTGTTGCAACAATGGTGGTTCAGATTCCAATACCACTTGGATATGCACATCTTGGTGACAGTGTTATTTTAATCAGTGCTTATTTTTTCGGACCGGTTGTCGGAGCATTAGCCGGAGGAATCGGTTCAGCTATGGCGGATATTTTGACAGGCTATGCAATATGGGCGTTACCTACACTTTTAATTAAGACTATTATGCCGGTTATTGCATGTGCATTTTTCAAAAATAATGTACAGAGGTGCAAGGTATTTTCTATAAGAGGAATTGCAGGTGCTGTTGTTACACTATTATTTATGACTGCAGGATATGTTTTCTTTGGCGGAATTTTATATGGAAGTGCTGCGGCAGGAATTGCATCGGCACCTGGACTGCTCCTTAAATCAGTTGTGAATCTTGCAGTATATCTTTTTGTTGCATTTGGAATTTCCAAAGTTAAAAAATTTAATTAAATAATAAATAATACTATTAATATAAAATAGCTTGCATACTCATAATATATATGATATAAATATACTATGAGTATGCATATTTATTATTAGGAAAGGAAAAAGCATCGATGTAAATGGTTTTTATTGAAAGATAAACAAAAAGAAACAAATTCTTATAACAACATTAAAGTTGTTAGTCATGACGCTTTGCCAAATTATGAAATGGCATTGCAGTCTCTTAGAGATAACTCATCTAGCAGATTAATGTATGAGTATCTTATGTCTGATGAAGAATGGTATGAACATTTTGTTGGTTTCCTTGCCGGTAAAAAGACGTTGCCGCTTTTATATGATCCATTTTTTAAAATAATATTTAATCCAATTGAAGAAAGAGCTAGGCTTTCTGAACTTGTAAGCTGTATTCTTGGACAGCATGTAACAGTGATTGAAGTATTTCCAAATGCAAATTCAGCATTTTTGAATTCTTTTGTAATAATGGATATGGTTGTAAGACTTGATGACGGAAGTATTACTAATATTGAGATACAGAAGGTTCCGTATGACTTTCCGACGGCAAGAATTACATGTTATTCGGCTGACCTTGTTTTAAGACAGTTCAGAATGTTGCGGGGTATGACAAAGAAAAATGAAAATGATGAGTATATGGAAAAATTATCAAAAAAAAGGTCATATGCTAATATGAAGAAAGTACATACTATTATATTTTTTGAGAAAAGCAGTAAGTCACTTAAAAGCCACCTAGACAAAAGGCTATATTTTCATGTTGGAAGGATAAAGTTTAACACGAATATCAAAATGAAGCTTTTGCAGGAATATCACTTAATTAGCCTTGACACATTCAAAAAATACAGATATTCTGACATCATAGAAGGGCGTATAGATTCAGTCGATTTTGACTGTGATGACTCACAGTATGAAATTGGATTGACAGAAAAAATGAGAGCTGACAGGTTAAAGTATCTTTCACTTTTTTGTGCTGAAACACCAGATGAGATTAACAGACTTGTGTCGCTTTTTCCGGATTTATATGCTATACGCCAGAAAATAAATGAATATCTGACACGACCCGAGGAGGTGCTGAACATGTTTTCAGAAGCGTTAAGAATATTGGATAATAATACAGCAGAACTTATGGCAGACAGGTATAAAGCTGAATTAGAGGTGGCGAATAAGAAAGCGGAGAGATGGAAAGCAGAAGCAGAGAAAAGAAGTACAGAAGCAGAGCAAGGAAGAGCACAAGCAGAAGCAAGAATAAAAGAACTTGAAGCTCAGATAAAAAAGTTGCAGAGATATAAAGATGACTATGATGCGTTCCAAAAACGTGTCAAGGAATTTGATGAAAAAGTTGTATTCAACAAAAAGGCTCCTGATATTTCAGAATATGAGAAATATTATGAGGAGATTGAACCTAAAAATGCAGAGGATATTTACAAACAGGTTCTTTTAAAACTTCAGTATACAAAGAAAGCAGAAGAACTTGGAAAGTTCTATGCTAATATGGATGCCGACAAAGCGGCAGCAAGATTATCTGAAATGTCAGAGGATCTTGACCTTATCAAAGACATTCTTGAAAATATGAGTGAAAAGCAGGCGGCAGCTATTTTACAGGAAATGGATGTTGATTTCGCTGCACAGATTACAAAGAAAATATCTGCGGTAAAAGAATAACATGGTGTTTACGGCAAAAGTCGTTTACATATATATCATTACTAAATATAAGGAGGTGAAAAGATGGCAGAAATCAAATCGGTAATAATGGAAACATTGTCAGCCGGTCAGGTAAAGCAGCAGGCAAAAGGATCAGTTCAGAAAAATTCAAGTTCAAATTCTTTTGACAACTATCTTTCGACATCACAGAAGTCAAATGGTGCTGCAGCATCAAAGACTGCGTTAAAAACTCAGTCAAACAATGTGAAAGTGGCAAACCAGTCAAAGGCAAAGAGCACTTCTGATAAGGTTTCTGATGTTAATTCAGGAAATTCAGTAAACAGCTTAAACCAAAAAAGTATTGACGAAGTCAATGAAAAGATAGCAGATGAAGTAAAAGATGTACTTGGAATTGATGATGATACATTTGCAAATGCTATGACAGCACTTGGATTAAGCCCGCTTGATTTGCTTGAATCAAACAATCTTGCAAAACTTGTTCTTTTTGTAAATGGAAGCAGTGATTTTACGGATCTTCTTACAGACGAAAATATGATGAACCAGTTAAATGAGCTTAGTGATATCTTAGGAAATCTTAATTGGGAAGATTTAACAGGAATGTCGAAGTCAGATTTTCTTGAAGGAGTAGAAGATTTTAATGCAAAATCACAGACAGGAAGTGACGTTTTCAAAGAAGATGCTCCGGCTTTAGCACAGGAGACTGCAGTAGATGCTGCAGATAGTGGAAACACATCTGAAAATGTATCAGCAGAAGAAGAATCTGCTACAAATACAAACAATGTATCAACTGAGAAGAAAAGTGTGCAGGGTGAAACGACAGTTAATACGTCAGACAATTCATCAGATACAAAGGTTGAGGTCTCAGTGACAAAATCCGAAGAAAGTTCTTCACAGCAAAGCTCATTTTCATCGCAGTCAGAAGATGATATGAGTGAAGTTACCCATGATCAGACAATCTCAGAGGATGATGTTACAACTGACAATCAACACACAGTCAGAAATGATTTTATTCAGAATTTGAATCAGGCTGTAAATGATACTGTTCAGGTTGCAAAACCGGAATCTGTAAGAATGCAGCAGATGGTTGATATTGTAAATCAGGTAGTTGAGAAAATAAAAGTTTCTATTGGAACTGAGTCTACTTCGATGGAGATGCAGCTCAATCCTGAACATTTGGGAAAGTTACTGCTTAATGTTTCATCAAAAAACGGAGTGATGACTGCAGTATTTTCAGTACAGTCAGAAGAAGCCAAAGCAGCGCTTGAAAGCCAGATGTATACACTTCGTGAAAATCTTGAATTGAGAGAATTAAAAGTTGATGCAGTTGAAGTAAATGTGTCAGATTTTGATTTTTCACACAGCGATCAGACAATGAGTGGTGACCAGAGCAAAGCTGATAATGGAAATGGTAAACAGATGAAATTTGATTTCGATGATGAAGCATCATCAGAAGAAATGATTTCAAATGAAGAAAAAGAAGCCGTAAGAAAACAGGTTATGCGTGACAATGGTTCACAGATAGACTTTACGGCGTAAATGAGTTTGGAAAGGAGGAGTTTAAATGGCAACAACAGCACCGGTAGTTAATGGTCAGGTACAGATTTCAGAGAGTTCACAGCAGACTAAAGAGAGAAAGACAAATGATTCACTTGGAAAGGAAGATTTCCTTTTGTTGCTCGTAACACAGATGCAGTATCAGGATCCGCTGGAACCGACAAGCAATACTGAATATGTAGCACAGCTTGCACAGTTCTCTGAACTTGAGCAGATGGAAAATCTGAATTCAACAACAGTAAACACATCAGCGTATTCACTTGTTGGAAAAGAGGTTAAAGTTGAGCAGAAATCAAGCACCGGTCAGGCAACAGAAGTACAGGGTACGGTTGATTATGTTACAATACAGAACAATAAGGCATATGTCTCTATAGATGGAAACTTATATTCATATGATGATATAACAGAAGTAATTGATTCATCATATCTTATCTCACAGTATCTGCCTAAGGTAGCAGCACAGACTGTTACATATAAGCACCATGATCCACAGGATGTTCAGGTGACCGGCATAAGTCTTGGTTCACACGGATATGAAGCATCTTCAATGGGTATTGGAATTATGGATGCAAATGGAAATACAACAAAAGTAGATAAGAGTAAACTCAGTTATAAAGACGGTACGCTTACAATTGATAAATCTGCCTTTGCAGGACTTAATGCGGGAACTTACACAATAGGTTTTGTGTTTGATGATTCAAACAGCACTGTAGATGTATCAAATGTTAAACTCGTTGTAAAAGGAATTAAAGAAGAAACTTCAACGAATGATGGTAAGACAGATACAGATGGTTCAGAAAGTGATAAGACTGACAGTACAACAGACAACAGTACAAGTACAACAGAAAAAACTGAGTAGGTAGAATTGAAAAGGGAAAAGTAAAGAGAGGTGGATTTATTTATGCAGAGACTTAATGATGGATATTCATCAATCAATAAAATGGCAAGTCAGATCATAAATCAAAAAAGTACAAATAAAAATACTTCCACTGGCTCAGAGAATTCATTTGAGAAAATACTTAATTCTACTCAGGAATCTGATGAGAGCTTAAAATTTTCAAAGCATGCTAATGAGAGACTTGCAAATAGAAACATAAATTTATCTGCGGAGCAGATGGAACGTCTCGAAAATGGTACAACGAAGGCTAGGGAAAAAGGAATTCAGGAGTCTTTGGTTATGGTAGATGATCTTGCATTTATTGTTAATGTTAAGAATAACACGGTGATTACAGCTATGAATGACAAAACAGATTCAATATTTACAAATATTGATGGTGCAGTAATCAGCTAAAGAATACTTTTACGCCGGACCTCATATGGAAGCGTGGAAAATCCTGACTGATTGATGGATTTTCAGGTATTCAGGCTTTTATAAAAACACTATACAGTTATATCAAAGTAAGTGTTTTGTAAGAAGGAGGAAAAATATTATGATGAGATCACTTTATTCTGGTGTTGCAGGTCTTAAAACACACCAGACAAAGATGGATGTTATTGGTAATAATATTGCCAATGTAAACACAGTAGGATTTAAATCAAGCAGTGTAAACTTTGCAGACCAGTTCTATCAGACAATGTCATCTGCAACAGGTGCCGATGCCGCAACAGGTGCCGCAGGTACAAACGCAAAACAGATAGGTCTTGGTTCTTCAGTAGCATCAATTACAACAAATATTACTGAACCGGGTGGAACACAGACAACAAACAGAGCACTTGATGTCGCTATCAACGGTGATTCATTCCTTATCGTAAAGTCAGCCGGAGCAACATACTTTACAAAGTCAGGAGCACTTAATGTAGACGCAGGCGGTACATTATACTGTACAACAAACGGTGCGACAGTGCAGGGCTGGATGGCAACAACAGATGCCCAGGGAAATCAGACAATCACAAAGAATACTGTTCAGGATCTTAAGGTTATGTCAGCAGAAAATATGTATTATGCACCTACAGAGACATCAGCAGTTACGATTACAGGTAATATTGATAAGTCTGATACAGACCTTGTAGTATCAAAACCAGATGAAATAGATACAAAAAACGGTAAGAAGATTACATTTAGTTTTTACGATGAACTTGGTCAGGAATATACAGTAAAGATGAACATGTATAGAAAAGGTTCAGGAACATCAGGAACAGGAGCAGATGCACAGGCAACGTCAGTATATGCGATTACTCTTTCAGATGTGACGGATGCAGACGGAAATTCAATATTCCTCAAGAAGACAACTACAAATGGAGCAACGACATATGATACAAATGGTGTTAAAATAAATCTTGGTGGTGTTGACTATTCGCTCGATAAAGCCAATATCAATGCAAAGACAGGTGAATTTACACTTACAGCAGCAGGCACAGTACCTACAGTATCATTTATAGCAGAGACAGGTGATTTTTCATCTGCTGATGAAGGTACTAAGAAAATACCTGATACATCTGAAGACCTTGGAAAAGCTCTTGTATTTCAGGTTACAGCTTCAGGGAAGCTTGATAATACATTCACAAAGTATGTTCCTGCAACAGATTCCGGCGGAGTTAAAGTAGATTTTTCAAGCCTTACACAGTATTCAAGTTCAGGTGTATCAAATACTTCATATACCAAAGGAAATAGAAAAGGTCTTGGAACAGGTAATGCAGCCGGTGAGATGAGAGGTATCTCAATTGATGACAAGGGTATGATTTACGGTACATACAACAATGGTTCAAAGAAGCTTCTTGCTCAGATAGCCGTAGCAACATTTGCAAACCCTTCAGGTCTTGAGGCAGAGGGAGATTCATTATTCTCTGCAACACTTAACTCAGGAACATTCGATGGAGTAGGCGAGGATGTAAGTCTCTCAGGAAGTTTTGCTGTTGGAGCACTTGAAATGTCAAATGTTGACCTTGCAGCAGAATTTACAAGCATGATTACAACACAGAGAGGTTTTCAGGCAAACTCAAGAATTATCACAACATCAGATACAATGCTTGAGGAACTTGTTAATCTTAAGCGTTAATGATTATTTTTAAAGTGTGATTTTAAATATCACACAATTTGACAGTGATGGCAGGAAAACAATTTAAATATTTGATTTTGTATTTTTGCTGCTGTCACTGTTTATATGTTTAAGGAAAAAGGAAGAAGAAAAGGGGAGTAAGTGTATGATTGATGTGACTAAAATGAATGGTTCAAAGGTAACCGTTAATACGGATTTGATAGAGACGGTTGAGGAAATGCCGGATACGGTTATTACTCTGACTACAGGGAAGAAATTTATTATAAAAGAAAGTAGACAGGAAGTTAAAAATTTAGTAATATTATATAAGCGTGAATGCAATTCTATTGATTTTAAATAGAAATTATATAAATAAAAAATAAAATTAAGGTGGTGGCTGTTTTGGATATTACAACTATTGTAGGTATTGTAGCATGTCTTATCGTTGTTTTTTTTGGTATTGTTACCGGTGCAGATGGATTTGCATCACTTGGACATTTCAAAGATTTACCGTCAGTATTCATTACTCTGGGTGGTTCTACTTTTTGTATGATTCTTCAGGCAAAAGGTTTTCCGGAATTTATTACTTCACTGAAATCTTTTTCGATTGCATTAAAGAAAAAGGAATTAAATCAGGCCGACGCGATAAAAAATATTATTGATTTGTCAAATGTTGCCCGTAAGGAAGGACTCCTTGCTCTTGAGGAGGCAGCAAACGGAATAGAAGATGATTTCCTTAAAAAAGGGATTATGCTTATCGTTGACGGTACAGATCCGGAACTTGTAAGAAACATCATGCAGACTGAGCTCGATGCAGTTGATGCAAGACACAATGAAAAGATTGGATTCTGGGCTAACTGGGGTGGAATGGGACCTGCATGGGGAATGATTGGTACACTTATCGGACTTGTAAACATGCTTTACAACATGGATGATATGAGTTCTATCGGACCAAATATGGCGGTTGCCCTTCTTACAACATTGTATGGTTCTCTTTTGTCGAACTGGATATGTATACCTGTTTCATTTAAGCTTAAGATGAAAAATGATGATGAAATCACTATGAAACAGATTATGGTGGAAGGTCTTCTTTCAATACAGGCAGGTGAGAACCCACGAGTTATTGAAGAAAAACTTAAGTCATTCCTTGCTCCAGGTGAACGTGAGGGCAGTGGAGAGGATGCACAGGCAGGTGAGCCGGCAGCTGAAGGTGGTGAAGCTTAATGGCAAAAAAAGAGAAGGAAGAAATCAAAACCGACGGATGGAAAGATACCTTTTCTGACCTTATGAACCTTTTGCTTTGCTTCTTCGTACTCCTGTATGCAATGTCAAATGTAGATCAGGTGAAATATGCAGAACTTGTTGCGTCTCTCTCAAATAGTTTCAGTATATTCAGCGGCGGCGAAAAGGCCGTTGGTGATGGACAGCTTGTTTCAAGCGGAGCAAGTCAGCTTAATAATCTTGATGATTATTATTCAGATATGGGAAAGGCGAGCGAGTCGGAAAAAGAAGAAGATCCGATGTCTGAACTTGAAAAGCAGCAGAAAGAGGAACAGCAGAAGTCTACAGAACAGTTGTACAGCGATATTGTTGAAAAGACAGAAGAGAATCGTTTGCAGGATTCGGTTCAGGTTTCAATGGATAACAGTTATCAGTATGTAATGATTTCTCTTAGCGGAGGTATTCTGTTTGACTCAGGAAGTGCAGATATAAGAAGCGGTGCATTACCCATTATCAGCAGAGTAGGAGACATTCTTAAAAGTTATACAAATAAGAGGATTAAGATAGAAGGACATACAGATAATGTTCCTATCGGCAGCACATCAAAATATTCAAGCAACTGGGAACTTTCTACGGCGAGAGCTACGAGCGTCTTACAATATCTCCAGCAGAAAAAAGGACTTAATGTTAAGTATCTTGAAGCATCCGGACGAGCTTCAGTTGATCCAGTTGCGGACAATAAGACACAAAGCGGACGTTCAAAAAATCGTCGTGTAGAAATAAAAATATACAGTAACAATGATTAAGGAAAGGCAGAGATTATGAAAAAGAACATATTTAGCGTTATTATTACGGTTTTGACAGTAGTTAATGTTGTGTTGACGGCGATAATGTTTTTTGTAATGGTTCCAACATTCAATAAAACAAATAACCTTATAACACAGGTTGCATCAGTGCTTAATCTTGAACTTGATGGTGATTCGGATGCAAGTGCAGATGCAGATTACAGTATGAAAGATCTCGAGGATACACCTGTAACATTTGATTCTCAGCAAACAATTAACTTAAAGACAGGTGCTGATGGTTCACAGCATTATGCTATGATATCAGGTTATACAATCTCAGTAAACAAAAAAGCAGATGATTATAAAGACTTTGGAACAGATGCAGTTACAGCTAAGTCATCTGTATATACAGATATTATACGTTCTGTAATTCAGTCTCACACAGAAGATGATATTTCTGAAGATATAGTAAAGAAAGAAGCGTTAGAGCAGATTCAGAAGAAATTTGATACAAAAGCAATTGTAGGAATCACATTAACTAACTTTATGTATCAGTAGTTGATTTTATCTAAAAAACTACTTTGCATTTTAGTGAAAATGTGTTATGATTACTATGGTTTATAAAAACTGAAATCTTGTATATCTTTTTGTGTTAGCATAGACAGGGTTTTAGGTGTGAGGTGAAAATAATGGGAGATACCTTATCTCAGGAAGAGATAGATAATCTGCTCAAAGCGTTTAATGATGGTGATTTAAATGCAGATGATTTTAATGACAATAAAGAAAAACAGGTAAAGAATTATGATTTTGCCAGACCGTCAAAGTTTTCAAAAGATCATCTTCGTACTTTAGAGATTATTTTTGAAAACTATGGAAGACTTTTATCTACAAATCTTCCGGCATATCTTAGAAAAAATGTTCAGGTCGAGGTTGTAAATGCTGAGGCGAATACATATTCAGAATTTGCAAATGCACTTTCAAATCCGGTTCTTTTAGGTGTTGTTAATTTTTCTCCATTAGAAGGAAACATTATTGTTGAGCTTTCAGCAAATCTTGGATTTACGATAGTAGACCGAATGTTAGGTGGTGGCGGGGCACCACTTGAGAGAAACAGGGATTTTACTGAAATTGAGCTTATTATTCTGGAAAGAATTTTGGAAGTATGTACAAACCTGCTGGTTGATCCGTGGGAGAGTGTTGTATCTATTGAACCCCGGTTAGAGAGAATAGAAACAAATTCACAATTTGCACAGTTTATTTCTCCAGGTGAAATGACAGCTATTATTACTATGAGTGTAAAGATAGGTTCTGTCGAGGGACTTATGAATATATGTATTCCATATTCATGTGTAGAACCTGTCATTGATAAGCTGAATACCAAGTATTGGTATTCAAGTATGAAAGAAAGTGATTCAGGTGCTTATCAGGAAGTTATCGAGGACATAATAGATTATGCTAAGATACCTGTGAAAGCGATGTTAGGCAGAAGTTCTATTTCTGTGAATGATTATATTAATATCCAGATTGGAGACATTATCAAACTGGATACTAAAGTTAATGATGAACTTGAAGTTTATGTCGGAAACATAAAGAAATTTACTGCACTCCCGGGTGCGACGAGTGATTCTTATGCCGTTCGAGTTACATCAGTAATAAGGGAGGAGCAATAGACCTATGGATGGAATGTTAACTCAAGAAGAGATTGATGCGTTGACAGGTGGAGATACGTCAGGCAGTGCCGGAGCACAGGATGCATCGAAAGTAAGTGAGGGACTTACTGATGCGGAGAGAGATGCGGTTGGAGAAATTGCCAACATAAATATGGGTACTGCTGCAACTACATTGTCAACACTTTTAAATAATAAAGTAACAATAACTACTCCTAGAGTGTCATATGTTACAATGAATGAATTATCTGCACAGTATGACAGACCGTGCGTATTCATACATATTTCTTATATCAGTGGAATAGACGGAAACAATATCCTTATTCTTAAAGAGCATGATGTTAAAGTTATCACAGATTTGATGATGGGTGGTGACGGTACAAATACTGATGGTGAATTATCAGAACTCCACCTTAGTGCGATAAGTGAAGCTATGAATCAGATGATGGGTTCAGCGGCGACTTCACTTTCATCTATGCTTGAGAAAAAGGTTGACATCAGTCCACCGATTGCAAGCCTTGTTGATTTGAATGACACAATAGATGATAGTGAATTGTCTAATTTCCTTGAGGG
>OHAN01002305.1_pt1 | contig 13210 bp, 10 predicted proteins | sample 1577121 | NCBI WGS metagenome assembly OHAN01 (sample SAMEA3541554, study PRJEB24748) | human gut metagenome | biome: human gut; feature: human-associated habitat; material: faeces | place: China | collected 2012 | reverse complement strand
TGTTTTTGCTCAGAAACAAATAGCCGTGCGAAAAATAAGCTATCGAGCTTATTTTCACACTAATTTCTCCTTCATTGCAATTCACTGCCTATTATACTCACATCCCACCTTATTTGCAAAAATAAAATGCACACGATTCTCTGGGTTTTGGAAGAAATAGATAAAAAATGGAAACTATTTTTGGTAAATTAGTTTCTTGCGGGTACGAAAACAAGATGATACAATATAGGAAACTCAAATAACAAAAATAGTTTCCATGTAATAAAGAAGAAACGGAGAACATGATGGAATTAAGGGAGAGTATTTTAGAGGGAACCTTAAAGGCATTTAACCAGAAAGGGTTAAAATTTACCATGGATGATCTGGCTGGAATCCTTGGCATGAGTAAGAAAACGATTTATACCGTGTTCCGTGATAAGGAATCACTTTTCTTAGCGATGGTAGATTATCTGTTCGATTCAATCAAAGAGAGCGAAAGACAGGTGTTAGAGAATGAAAAATTATCCACACTTGAAAAAATCCGGGCGGTTTTAGGTGTTTTGCCGGAGAGTTACCGGGAAGTTGATTTCAGACAGCTCTATCTGTTGCGGGAAAAGTATCCGAACATCTACAAACATGTGGAGGAACGGTTAGAAACCGGCTGGGAGACAACGATTTCCTTATTAGAGCAGGGAATGAAAGAGGGCGTGATCCGGCCGGTTAAGATCCCAATCGTAAAAATGATGCTGGAGGCGGCATTAGAGCAATTTTTCCAGAGAGATATCCTGATCTCTAACGGGATATCCTATCAGGATGGTCTGGATGAAGTAGTCACGATCTTAGTGCAGGGAATCGTTGCGGAAGGGAAGTGAGGATGATGCAAAAACGCATTTACTGGAATGACGGGTGGAAATTTAAGGAAACATACGAAAATCAAATGAGAGAGACGGCTTATCAGGATGACGCATGGGAGGATGTCAGACTGCCGCACACTTGCAAGGAGACACCGTTTCATTATTTTGATGAGAGCAGTTATCAGATGCAGTGTTGTTACAGAAAACATTTCTTCGCACCGGAGGAATGGAAAGATCAGACTGTGATCGTAACGTTTGAAGGAATCGCACATGAGAGTGAGGTGTTTTTAAATGGAGAAAAGATCGGAGAACACCACTGCGGCTACACGGCATTTTCTATCGAACTCAGTGATAAGTTACGGATCGGGGAAGAAAATGTGCTTGCAGTCCGCGTAGATAGCAGAGAAAACCTGAATATCCCACCATTCGGATATGTGATCGATTATATGACTTATGGTGGAATTTACCGTGAAGTTTATGTGGATGTTAAAAATGAAAATTATTTAGCAGATATTTTTCTACACAACGATATCGAAAAAAGTAAAATACAAAAAAACGGAGAGCAGATAGCAGATACTAAGCTGATCTCTGAAATAAATGTTTTTAGCAGCGGAAAAACCAACCGTCTGAAAGATCTGTTTATCCGGCAGAGCATCAGAGAGCGCGGCACGGAAAACTACAGACTGCTTGGCGAGACCCCGGCAGCAGTAAAGACGCAGCTTTCCTTTCCGATATCGGACATAAAACTCTGGGATCTGGAAACACCGGTACTCTATGAAGTAAAAACAGAACTTTTGCAAAATGGAAATATTCTGGATGAGAACGTTACGCTGTTTGGATTCAGAACAGCGGTATTTTTAAAGGATGGTTTTTATTTAAATGGCAAAAAAGTAAAGCTGCGAGGATTGAACCGCCATCAGAGTTATCCATATGTCGGCTATGCAATGCCGGAATCCATGCAGAAACGGGATGCAGATATTTTGAAAAATGAACTGGGCGTAAATGCGGTGAGGACGTCCCATTATCCGCAGAGCCGGCATTTTGTGGAGCGGTGTGATGAACTGGGACTTTTGGTCTTTACGGAAATACCGGGCTGGCAGCACATCGGGGATGAAATCTGGAAAAAACAGGCGGTCGAAAACGTAAAAGACATGGTAGAGCAGTATCGGAATCATCCGTCTGTGATCCTGTGGGGGGTGCGGATCAACGAATCCGGGGATGATGACGCATTTTACCGGGAAACAAACCGCGTGGCACATGAACTGGATCCAACAAGACAGACTGGGGGTGTCCGGGCACATAAAAAGAGCAGCCTTTTAGAGGATGTCTATACCTACAATGATTTCAGCCACAATGGGACAAACCACGGATGTGAGAAAAAAAGTGCTGTTACGTCTGATAACAGCAAACCGTATCTCATCAGCGAATATAACGGACATATGTATCCAACGAAAAGTTACGACTGGGAGGAACACCGTGTGTGGCATGCCATGCGACATGTAAATGTATTAGATGCAGTTGCCGGGGAAGCGGATATTGCAGGAAGTTTTGGCTGGTGCATGTTTGACTACAATACACATAAGGATTTTGGCAGCGGCGACCGTATCTGTTATCACGGTGTGATGGACATGTTCCGAAATCCGAAACTTGCGGCTGCGGTCTACACGTGTCAGCAGGAAAAGGAGCCGGTACTTGAAATCAGTTCGTCCATGGATATCGGGGAACATCCGGGCTGTAACCGCGGAACGATCTGGATTTTTACCAATGCGGACAGTGTACGGATGTACAAAAATGACCGGTTTTTAAAGGAGTATACCGCATCAGATTCGCCGTATAAAAATCTTTCACACGGACCAATCGCAGTGGATGACTTTATCGGGGATGCCATTGAAAAAGAGGAAGATTTTAAACCGGAGCAGGCAAGGAAAGTGAAGTATATCCTGAATGCGGCGGCGCGGTATGGACTTTCCGATCTTCCGAAAGGCGTGTATTTGGCGGCATTGAAGCTGATACTCATGTATCACATGAAGCCGACGGATGCAGTGGCTTTGTACAACCGTTATATCGGTGACTGGGGAGGTACTTCGACAAGCTACCGGTTTGAGGCAGTAAAGAATGGAAAAGTGGTAAAAGTGGTCAGAAAAGAGCCGGTCACTTCCATGCATTTATCCGCGGAACCGGATCATCAAAACCTGACAGAACGACATACTTATGAAGCTGCGGAAATCCGTATCCGTGCCCTGGATCAGAACGATAATATCGTAAGCTTTTACCAGGAACCGGTTGTACTGTCGACGGAGGGACCAATCGCCATCATTGGACCTGAAATCATTTCCCTGCAGGGAGGCATGGGCGGCACTTATGTCAGAACGACCGGGGAAGAAGGCGTCGGGATTTTAAAGATCAAAGCGGCACAGATGGAAGAGCAGAGAATACTGTTTGAAGTGAAAAATGACAGAAAATAAACAGTCACTGTGTTTTACAATGTGAAAAGAAATTTCGAAAAGAATTTTAATAAATACAAAATAAGGAAGGATGAAGTGTAAGATGACAGAACGATCAAAACAGATTTTTGGAAACGACATTGCACCGGGTGCCTATAAAAAAGCAGTCCGGTCAAAGCAGAAATTTATCCGTAAATTCGGGGATGACAGCACAAAAAATTATCCAACTTCGATCAAGGCAAACCCGTATATCGGGCCGGAACTTGGTGTCTCTGATATCCGCGTGGGAGAAGAAGGAGCAACGGACTTTCATACGGAGAAAGGAATCATCGTCGGAAATATCCGTATGGGATTTGGCCATTACCGCATCTCCATGGCGATCGCATCCGCAGCACATGCGCTGGGGTATGAACCGTACTGGATGGATTTAAATTCCTACGGACAGACCACCTGTACCAAAGTGATCGGTGCGCAGAATGATCTTTACTCCATGGGTTCCCGTCTGTCACAGAAGAGCAGACTCTTTAACCGTCTGGTGTGGGAGCCGATGAACTATGAGGGATTTCGCAAACTGACCTACAATGCAGCAGATCAGAAAAATGCAGAATTGATGGCTCCGGTGTATGCGAATATCCCAAAGGATATCCCGGTCGTCGCAACGCATGTGTGGCCGGCGCAGGCTGCGCTTCACGCCGGAATGAAATATGTGGTCAATGCGATCCCGGACAACTGGCAGATGGCGCTTCATTTAGCGGAAGGCAGCATTCACACGGTGCAGACGCACTATGCATACCAGGGGTACCGCATTTTAAACGGAATGCAGGGGAATGATGTGTTGAATCCGATGCCGGAAGATGCTCTTTTTTATACCGGACATTATATCGACCATGAGCTTGTCAGCAATATCGAGACGGACTGCGCAGCGAGAAAACAGAGAAAAGAGGAGGGAAAAACGATGCGTTTTCTCCTGACGATCGGCGGTGCCGGTGCACAGAAAGAAATTTTTGCAGAGATCATCCGTTTTTTGCTGCCACAGATCAAAGAAAAGAAAGCGGCGCTTTATGTCAATGTCGGTGATTACCGCAATGTCTGGAAGGAACTTTTAAAGGAAATCCCGGAGATGGGACATTATGCGAAAGAACATTTTAACGACTGGGAGGATACGAAAAAATTTGCGGAGGATGCGCTTAACAAAGATGTCATCGGAATCCACGGCTTCTGGCATGAAAATATTTTTGAAGCGGTATACTGCACGAATCTTCTGATGCGAAGCTGCGATGTGCTCGTCACAAAGCCGAGTGAACTTTCATTTTATCCGGTGCCGAAACTATTTATCAGACGTGTTGGAGGACACGAGCAGTGGGGAGCAATCCATTCCGCGGAGATCGGTGATGGCACATTAGAGTGCAGGGATATCCCGCACACGCTTCAGATGATGAAACTGTTTCTGGAAGAAAAAACACTGCTCTGCGATATGTGCGACAACATTGTAAAAAATAAAGAAGCCGGAATCTACGACGGGGCGTATAAGGTCGTGGAACTTGCATTTTCGATGAAGCAGAAAAAATTTTAGGAAGAAAAAAAATCCTCTGCTCGCCAGAGGACTCGCATTTTCCTTCGGAAAACAAGGGAGGAAAATCCTCTGCTCGCCAGAGGGCTCGCATTTTTCTCCGAAAAACAAGGGAGGAAAATCCTCTGCTCGCCAGAGGACTCGCATTTTTCTCCGAAAAACAAGGGAGGAAAATCCTCTGCTCGCCAGAGGGCTCGCATTTTCCTTCGGAAAACAAGGAGGATTTATGAAATTAACAGGAAAAGAGAAAGTCTCATACGGACTTGGGGCGGTCGGAAAAGATATGGTTTATATGTTTTCGGCAAGTTATGTTTTGTATTATTATCAGGATATTTTAGGAGTCAGCGCGATCGCAATGGGAATCATTCTGATGGCGGCGCGTGTGTTTGATGCATTTAACGATCCGATCATGGGTGTGGTCGTTGCAAAGACGCGCACAAAATGGGGCAAATTCCGCCCGTGGCTGTTTATCGGGACACTGACAAATGCAGTGATTTTGTATCTGATGTTTGCGGCACCGCCAAAACTCGATGGAAACGGACTGGTGGCATATGCGGCAGTGACTTACATTTTGTGGGGTGTTACCTATACCATGATGGATATCCCATACTGGTCGATGATCCCGGCTTTTACGGAGGGCGGAAAAGAGAGAGAAGGACTTTCCACACTCGCGCGCTCCTGCGCCGGAGTCGGTTCTGCGATCGTGACGATCATCACAATGAAATGTGTCTATATGTTAGGGCAGGGAAATGAGCGAGTCGGTTTCAAATGGTTTGCGCTGGTGGTTGCAATTCTGTTTTTTGTATTTATTTTAATCACCTGTTTAAATATCAAAGAAAAATCTACCGTGGATGTGGAGGCACCTTCGGTTGGACAGATGTTCCGTTCCCTGTTACAGAACGATCAGGCGATGACGGTCGTTGTGACAATCGTTTTGATCAACTGCTCGATTTACATTACATCCAATCTCGTCATTTACTTTTTCAAGTATGACTTTGGCGGTGATAGCTGGTACAATGCCTATACCTTATTTAATACGTTTGGTGGAGCAATGCAGATTCTTGCCATGATGCTGTTTTTCCCGATCCTGCGCAAATTTCTGGGAACGATCCAGGTGTTTTATACCAGTTTTGTGATGGCGATTTTAGGATATGCGGTTCTTCTGATTTTAATGTTTGTCAATATGTCAAACCTGTATCTGCTGTTTGTTCCTGCATTTTTTATCTTTTCAGCAAATGGAATGTTATCCGTTCTCACAACGGTATTCCTTGCGAATACGGTCGATTACGGAGAGTGGAAGAATCACAGAAGGGATGAGAGCGTGATCTTTTCCATGCAGACTTTCGTTGTAAAACTTGCTTCCGGTGTGGCTGCGCTTGTGGCGTCGATCTGCCTGACCGTCTGCAATTTAAGCCAGAATACGGACGGGGCAGCAGTTGCGGCAGCGGGAAGTTCGATCGCAGGACTGCGCCTGACCATGACAGTATTCCCGATCGCAGGACTGCTTGTTGCGGTATTTTATTTCCGCAAAAAATATATTTTAAGTGAGCAGAAAGTGGAAGAAATCGCAAAAGAGATCAAGGAGATGAAAAAAGCATGATCACAGTCGAAAACCAGTTATTTTCCCTGCATACCAGACATACTTCTTATCTGTTCCGTGTCATGGAAACCGGACATTTGGAGCACTTATATTATGGAAGAAAAATTCATCCAGCCATAGACGGATTGATGGAACAGCATGCATTTGCGCCGGGCAATACCAATATTTATGACAGTGAACATCTGCAGTTTTCCTTAGAGGACGCATGTCTTGAGATGTCCTCTTTCGGGAAAGGCGATATCAGGGAGCCTTTTGTGGAACTGACACTTTCCGATGGAAGCGAAACGTCTGATTTCCTGTTTGAAAAATTTGAACAGGGAACCGGAAAGGAAGAATTTGAGACACTTCCGGGATCGTATGATGAGTCCGGTGAGGTGGAGTGGCTTGGTGTGACACTGCGCGATAAAAACAGCGGAGTCATATTAGAACTCCATTATTATGTCTATGAGGACTGTGATGTGATCACAAGGAGCGCAAAACTCATCAATGAGAGCGGGGATGTGGTAAAGTTAAACCGCCTGATGAGCCTGCAGCTTGATTTAGAACCGTCCGACTATGTGTTTACAACATTTCACGGGGCTTGGGCACGTGAAATGGGGCGCACGGACGTACGGCTGGTGCCGGGAAAATATGTAAACGCCTCTTACACGGGAACGTCGTCGAGCCGTGACAATCCGTTTGTGATGCTTGGAAAAGAACATACCACGGAGGATGCGGGGGAATGTTTTGGATTTAATCTGATCTACAGCGGCAATCACTATGAGGCGGCGGAGGTCGGCAGTTTTGGAAAAGTAAGAATCGTATCCGGGATCAATCCGCAGTCGTTCTGTTTTACACTTGAGTCAGGGGAGAGTTTTGAGGCGCCGGAGGCGGTAATGACCTACGCATCAGACGGATATAATGCCATGAGCCAGAATATGCACCGTTTTGTGCGGGAGCACATTGTGAGGGGAACCTGGAAGAAAAAGGAGCGCCCGGTGCTCTTAAACAGCTGGGAGGCAGCCTATTTTGACATTAATGAAAGAAAACTGCTCTCACTTGCAAAAGCGGGAAAAGAGGCGGGCATTGAGCTTTTCGTCATGGATGACGGCTGGTTTGCAAAACGTGATAATGACACGAGATCGTTAGGAGACTGGCAGCCAAATCCAAAGAAACTGCCGGGCGGTTTAAAGGGGATTGCAGATAAGATCAAGGCGATTGGCATGGATTTTGGAATCTGGGTGGAGCCTGAGATGGTCAATGTGGACAGTGATCTCTACCGCAGCCATCCGGACTGGGTGATCGAGATTCCGGGAAAGGCGCACTCGGAAGGGCGCAATCAGAGGATCCTTGATCTGACCAGAAAGGACGTGCAGGATCATATCATTGAGGAGATGGGCAGAGTATTTTCCTCCGCGGACATTTCCTATGTAAAATGGGATATGAACCGCACATTTTCGGATTATTTTTCACAGAGTATCCGTCCTGAAAGGCAGGGGGAGGTGGCACACCGGTATGTGATGGGACTTTACCGCTGCATGAGGGAGCTGACAAAGAGATTCCCGGACATCCTGTTTGAGGGCTGTGCTGCGGGTGGAAACCGTTTTGACCTTGGTATGCTCTGTTATTTCCCACAGATCTGGGCGAGCGATGATACAGATGCGCTCTGCCGTGCCGAGATCCAGACCGGGTACAGCTACGGCTACCCGATGTCCGTGATAAGCGCACATGTCTCCGGCTGCCCAAATCATCAGACACTGCGCACGACACCGCTTGAAACACGTTTTGCGGTAGCGGCGTTTGGACTGCTCGGATATGAGTGCAATTTCTGTGATCTGAAAAAAGAAGAGTCAGAAGCCATCAAAGCGCAGATCATTCTTTACAAAAAATGGCGCAGTGTGCTGCAACAGGGAATTTTTTACCGTGGCAGGAGTTTTACAGGGAACGGCAGAGGAAATGCGTTTGGAAAAAACAGTGTCCTCTGGAATGATGACAGCAATGTGACGGAATGGACGTGCGTCTCGCCGGATCAGTCGAAGGCGGTCGGCTTCGTCATGCAAAAGCTTGTCGTGCCAAACACGCAGTTCGGGTACTATAAACCACAGGGACTCTGTGAGGAAAAGAAGTATCATTTTTATAACCGTTCTTTAAAATATAATGTCAAAGAGTTCGGGGATCTGGTTAACACCGTATCACCGATCCATATCAGACAGGACTCCATTGCGCACAATCTGGTTGCAAAGTTTGTGAAAATGGACGGGGAAAAGGAGAATATTACGGCATACGGGGATACCCTGATGTATGGCGGCGTGAAGTTGAAACCGGCATTTTCCGGCAATGGATATAATGAGAATGTGAGATATTTTCAGGATTTCGGGGCGCGGATGTATTTTATGGAAGAGGCTTTCGAAGATCATGCTCTATGATTTTGGTTCGTCGATCTTAAGGAGCATCGGGGACAGTGAGCACCCGCTTTACAGCCTGATCGCTGCGGTATGTAAGAGAGTGCACGAATTCTGGGTGCTGATGATCATTTACCCGATTTCGTGGGTTGTGACGGGAATTGCGATGATGATCGCGTATACGTTGCTGCGGAGAAAGATTTTGGCAAAAAGTGGTGTAAATCAGCTTGAATAAAAAAATATAAGGGGAAAAAATGTCTTATATCATATCCTACGTCGGAGCCGGCGGAAAGACCAGCAGCATTTATCAGGATGCTGCAGCGTTTGTAAACGAGGGGAAAAAAGTCATGATCACAACTACAACGCATATGTATGTGCCAAAAGACCGGGTGTTCATTGATGGCAGGGAGAAAAGTTGTGAGAAGCTGCGAGAGGAAGTAGCCGGGATTTTGAAAAAAAACGGGATCTGTGTGTGTGGCACAATTTTAAGTGATAATAAAAAAACAGAGATTTATGCGGTTGGAAAATGTGCCGGAAACGATGCTGTTGAAGAACAGCAGAAGATGGAACCGGAGAAGTTTAAAACTTTAAGCATTAAACAGCTTACAGCAGTATGCAAAGAGGCAGATGTTGTCCTGATCGAGGCGGACGGCGCTGCACATAAGGCGGCAAAAGCGCCGGAAGCATGGGAGCCGGCGGTGTATGCACAGAGCAATAAAGTTGTGATCGTCATGGGACTTCACGCAGTCGGAGGAAGTGTGGATGAAGTGTGCCACAGACCAGAGTGCGTAAAGGAAGCATTAGACTGCGACGGAGCGCATCTTTTGACGCGTACGGATTTGGATGTACTGATGGCGGTCTATGAAAAAAAGATCGGACAGCAGTTTCCGGGGATGGAGACGGAGCGGAGATATTTTATAAAAAGTTCTTGACACTACCGCTTTACCATGCTAAAATCGAAACAACTTAAAAAACAAAGAAACGTTAAATCGTTGAGCAAAGAGAGTACTTCATAGGATATCTCACAGAGAGTCCGTGGCTGGTGGAAACGGACAGATGAATATGAAAGGAATGGGTTTGCGAGAGCAAAGCGAACAGCGTACCAGATGGTATGGTCAGTAGCGGATGCCGTGTCCTCACGTTACAGAGGTAAGATATCGGACAGTAAAGAAAGATAGCTGTTTGTGTGTCGGATGAGGTCAGACATGATTGGTGGCGGATATTTCCAGTTTTTGGAAATATCCGTTTTTTTCATTCATAGGAAATTACGTCCTATGAATGAAAAAGCCCTCCGGGCGGGATGCGCACCTTGCGGAGATGAAGTTTGCTGTAAACAGCACCGCTCGGGCGCGAAAGAGTCGCAAGCGACTCTTTGTCCTACATGGAATCATAATGTCTGGCGAAACAGGGTGGCACCGCGTGAAAACGCCCCTGACTGGAAAAAAATTCCGGTCAGGGGCGTTTTTTAACAATAAAATTCGCGCAGAGTGTGAACTTTATTGTTTTGATAACATGGTTTTGCAACAGGTGATTCGAGAATGGAGATTGGGATGAAAAGAATTTACAGAGTTTACAAAAAGACAGTCAGTATTGTAAATGAGACAGCAACCGGGATGTACCGGAATCTGGTGGCAAAGAAAAAAGGATTTTTGTTAGAGAGTTATGACAAGAATTATGACCGCTATACATTTTTCGGCGTAGAACCGGAAGAGATCATTTCCTCGAAGGGACAGTCAATGGTGGTTACAAAAAAAGATGGTACCGAGGATGTCAGGGAGGGAAATCCGCTTACATTATTAAAAGAATATTATAACGAATTTGAAATCCGGAAGGACAATGAGGAACTGAATTTTTCGGGAGGTCTTGTGGGAAGTGTTGGTTATGACTTCGTGAGATACAGTGAGGTGCTGCCGGAAGAAAACCCGGATGAGATCGGGATTGAGACGGTTCAGCTTATGCTGATGAAAGAATTCATTGTGGTTGATCATGTGGCAGAAACACTGACCGCGGTGATCTTAGAATCCGATGATGAGACAGGAAAAGAAACGGCAGCGAAAAAAGCAGCAGAATTGATCAAAACTGCCATGCAGGAACAGAAAGAATCAGAAGTAAGACTGTTTCCGGATGGAGTGATCACGAAAAAGTCAGATACTTTAGAGGAATACAGTGAAAAGGTAAATAAGATCAAACAGTATATCCGCGACGGGCATATTTTCCAGACCGTGTTATCACAGCGCTGGACGATCGCGACGGGACAGGATGGATTTGATCTGTACTGCGAACTCCGTGAGCTAAACCCATCTCCATATCTTTATTATTTTAATTTTGGAGATTTTGAAGTGATTGGAAGTTCCCCGGAGATGCTGGTCAAACAACAGGGGAATAAGGTATTTACCTGCCCGATCGCCGGAACAAGACCAAGGGGAAAGACAAAGGAAGAAGATGACAGACTGCACAGGGAATTGCTTGCCGATGAAAAAGAACGTGCCGAACATGTCATGTTAGTTGATCTGGCCCGCAATGATATGGGACGCATCTCAGAGTTTGGTACGGTAAAAGTTACAGACTTTATGAGCGTAAAAAATTATTCACATGTCATGCATATCGTCTCGATGGTCGAGGGACGCAAGAAAGGCAGTTTTCACCCGTTTGATCTGCTGGCATCCTTCCTCCCGGCAGGAACTTTGAGCGGAGCACCAAAGATCAGGGCGATGGAGATTATCGAAGAACTGGAGAGTGTGAGAAGAGGCCTTTACGGTGGTGCAACCGGATATGTGGATTTTTCCGGCGATATGGATTTCTGTATCACGATCCGTACGATGATCAAAAAAGGAAAAAACGTTTATTTACAGGCAGGAGCCGGAATCGTTGCAGATTCTGTTCCGGAAAATGAATACAAAGAATGTTGTAACAAGGTCATGGCTCTGGCAAAAACCCTTGTGGAGGAGGAAAACTTATGATATTGCTGATCGATAACTACGATTCATTTACATTTAATCTGTACCAATATATTGGAACTTTTACGCAGGATATAAAGGTTGTCCGCAATGATAAGATTACGATCGGGGAGATAAGAGAGTTACATCCGGATAAAATTGTTCTTTCCCCAGGACCGAAAAGTCCGAAGGAAGCAGGAATCTGTATGGATGTGGTAAAGGAATTTTACAGAGAGATTCCAATCCTTGGCATCTGCCTTGGACATCAGTGTATCGGTGAGGCATTTGGGGGAACCGTGACATACGCAAAAGCATTGTTCCATGGAAAACAGTCAGAGATCACACATACCGGAACCGGAATTTTCGCAGGAATTACCTCACCGGTCAAGGTGGCAAGATATCACTCGCTGGCAGTGCAGATGGATGATCTGCCGGAATGTCTGACGGTTATGGCACAGACCAAAGACGGAGAGATCATGGCAATGCAGCATAAAGAATATCCGGTGATCGGTTTACAGTTTCATCCGGAATCTATCTATACAGAACATGGAAAACGAATGGTGGAAAATTTTATCAATGGAATCAATTAGGAGGTAGTTATGATACTCGATGTCATTGTAGAGGATAAAAAGAAGCGTCTGCCGGAACATAAAAAGAATATCAGTGATATCCGGAGAAACACCGAGCTGGATCCCGTGTCCTACGAAACGAGCCTTGGCCGTGGAAGCCTGCAGACCCTGAGAACTTTCAAACAGCTGGACCAAGGCACGGTCCCCATCAATCACAAGGACACGGCCGCTGCGGACTTCGCCGTTAGCCTGATGGATTTCCACCAGCTCGTCATATTTCACGCCAGCTACATGATCCACCGTCATCAGGGGGCCGACGACTTCCCGGATTGTCTTATAATCTTTACGCATTGTCGCCACCCTCTTCCGTCAGATCGGCAAAGGCCTGATCCAAATCTTTGAACAGCTGGGCAAACTTCTCATCCCGTTCACTTTCAGGAATATACTTGGCACGGCCAATCTGTTCCCGGACGGGCATATCGATGATACGGTCCAGCGCAATATGTTTGCCAGAAAGGTCCAAGGCCTTCTGGTACCACGTAATGATCAGTTTCAGCATATCGTACTGTTTTTCCAAGGAAGTGTAGGTATCCACTTCATGGAAAGAGTTCTGGTGAAGGAAATCTTCACGGATGGAACGCGCACATTCCATGGTGATGCGGTCCTTGAAGCCCAAGGCATCGATACCAACCAAGCGGACAATTTCATTGAGGTTGGCTTCTTCCTGAAGGATTTCCATGGTGGTTCCAACAAGCTTTGACCAGTCAGGAGCTACTTTGGCATCGTAATACTTACGCAGGCGGTCCGAATAAAGGGAATAGCTCTGCAGCCAGTCAATGGCCGGGAAGTGACGCGCATAGGCAAGGGCCGAAGACAG
>OHAN01002291.1_pt1 | contig 13285 bp, 12 predicted proteins | sample 1577121 | NCBI WGS metagenome assembly OHAN01 (sample SAMEA3541554, study PRJEB24748) | human gut metagenome | biome: human gut; feature: human-associated habitat; material: faeces | place: China | collected 2012 | reverse complement strand
ACCGTTTCTTTAACTTCTCCGCCCGCCGACCCTATAGGGTAGATGTAAGGAAAAACAAAACACAACTTAGTAAGAGGAGAATATACCATGAAAAACTTCCGTAAACTGTCCGCCCTGATTCTTTCCGCCCTCGCTTCCTTCACCCTGCTGGTCGGCTGCGGCGCGGCCCCGGTGGAAGACACCACCCACACCGAGAGTGCGCCCGTTGTCGAAGAAACCGCCCCGGAGACCACGCCGGAAGCCACCCCCGAAGAAACGCCGGCCCCGCAGAGCGATACCACCGAAGAAAAAACCGAGAGTCTGCGGGAATTCCGCTTTACCACCGGCCTTGGCGGCGCCAACGGCGATTTTCTCTACGATGAGGATGGCCGCCTGAGCCACATCACGCTGGGTATCTACGACGACTTTTCCCAGGATTACGACATTCATTTTGACTATACAGACGGAAAGGCCTCCGCGAGCTTTGACGCCGCGCAGGTTGCCGCTATGGAAGGCTCGCCCTATGTGTTGGAGGTCACCGACCTGACTCTCAAAGATGACGGAACCCCCGATGCTCTGAGCGCCTGCACCGACTGCGCTGTTTATATTGAATTCAACGAGGACGGTCTCCCCTCCTTCTTTGCCGTCGCGCAGGAGGATGTGGGCTACCAGATCACCTACACCCGCACCGACGATGGCCGCCTGACTATGGACAGCGCCCAGTGCGTTTATGGATACATCTACAACCACAGCGCCGAACCTACCAATGACTTCTTCACGCCCACCGGCGAGATCCTCTACCAATAATCTGTCGGGGTCCCGTACCTCCAACCCGATGGATTTCCGGTATTGACGGAACCGCCCAAGGGGCTTTGGGACGACCAACCCCACAGGCCGACCCTATAAAAACAGCAGGAACTGTCCGGACAGTTCCTGCTGTTCTATTTTTCCAGCAAGTCCTCCATCGCGCAGCCAAGCACTTTGGAAATCTTATACAAACTCTCCGCGCTTGCCTTGTTGATGTCCTTTTGCCGCTGTTCGTACAGCTGGATGGAGCGCAGGCCGACGCCGGATTTTTTCGCCAGCTCGGCTTGCGAACAGCCGTAGGCCGTGCGGATGCGCTTCAGGTTTGTTTCCGCAAAATGCTCCCGGATGCGGGCATCCGCAATCTCGGCAAATTTGCTGACGTCCGCCTCGTGCAGGGGATAATACATTTTTTCCAGTTCCTCAAAGGAAAGCACCTCGAAAATCTCGCTGTACTTTCGCCCGGAGTACCACTGATAATACGCAACCGCCCACCCGATCCAATATTCGCAGGAACGCGCATACCGTTCCGGCTGTTCTGGCTGTTCTGTCATCCCGGTCGTCTCCGCAAAGATCTGCACAGCCAGTTCAACACCGCTCTTCCCTGCCAGATACGCGGGTTCTCCGTTTTCCATATGCTTGCTTACCGAACTTACGGTGAACAGCTTTATAAAATTCTCTCCCGGTACGCCGCAGACACGAATCGCATAGTCGAACGCATCCCCCAAAGCCGCCTGCGCATTACTCAGATAGATTTCTTGGTATGCGTGGGTCATCGCTGCGGATGCCTCCTCTCATAATGTCCTGCATATAGATGCCGTCTGTCTCATCGTCCAGCATTTTCAGATAGGTTTGGTTTGCTTCATCGTTTCTTGCTTTGCGCTGCACATAGTATTTGTCTTTTTCTGCGATGGAAAAGCCCTCAAATTTCAGATTGGAAAAGGCAAACTGCGACTTGATCACCACCTGCTCCCCCAATTTGCCAAGCCGCATCGCCTGCGAGAGCTGCTCTACCGAGATGGCATTGTTCAGAAAAGATTCCGCATAATCGAAATAGGAATCATCGGCGCGGTAGCCTGTAATCAAATCATACGCATTTGCGTTCACGCCGAAATTGTCGATCAGATATTGCTTGGCCCGCCTTGCCACCGGCGTTTTTATGGAAAAAAGACGATGCTCGACCAGCACGGCGATCCAATTGAGAATGGTATAGTCCGGGCTGTTCAAATGTAAAACCCGCAGATATTCCGTATCCAGCGTATAGCGATTTGCAAAACCGTCCCGCAAAGAGGAAACGGCCCACTCCTTTGCCAGTGCCTCGCTTTCCGTGCAGTAAAAGCCAAGCCCGAAATCATTATACTTTTTTCCTGCACCAAACACGGGATGCTCTATAACTTTTTCCGAGCCGTGAAACAGGGTGATTTTCTTTTCCATATTGCCGCCCTCCTTGGCATAAGTGTATCACTAAAGTGATATAAAAGCAAGGCAGCAAAAAAGATATTATGACATGATGTCATAATATCTCCCCCGCGTTTTATAATTTAATATGCTGCACCGTATTTTCCGCTTTCCAGCTCCAGCAAAAACTTATACAGCGGTACGGCCTCAATGGTCACGCCGTCCTCGATGATGGTTTCTTCCTCCTCGTAGGTCACGATGACGAGCCGCGCGGCCCCCTGCGAATTCTGCGCCAGCTTTTTCAGGCTGCCGACCTCGCGCTCGCGGGCATCCCCGGCAATGGAATAGGCCGCCTGCACGGCCAGACCGATGGAGGGCACATAGAAATCAATGTCGATTCCCGTCTTTGCGGATTTCAGATAATACACATCGTCCGGATAGGCACGTGTAAGCGCTACAGCCACCATATTTTCCAGCTGCACCGACTCTTTCCGGTCCAGAAACAGGCTTACAATGCCGTTGTCGGAGAAATAAAACTTCGGGTAGCTCTCCTTCTCGACGAGGTTTGCGTAGTAGTTCTGCAGATGGAACAGCAGATAGGCATCCTCCGCATAGCGGATGTAGTCGGCAATCGTCTCCTTGGCCAGCGATACATTGACGGCGCGCAGGGTCTTTTGCAGCTTGGAATAGGAAATCTCACTGCGGACGGACTCCGCTATTTTTTTTATCAGGATTTTTACCGCATAGTCGTTGCGGATGCTGTTCCGCGTGATGATGTCGCCCAGCAGCACTTTTTGGTAAACGCCGGAAATATACTCCCGTTTTGCCTTGTACAGCAGCGATTCCGGCAGGCCGCCGTATTGTAGATACTGCGCGCAGGCGGCGCGGATCTTCCCGTTTGTTTTGGTGCCCAGCAGTGCCGGTTCATCGTGGGGAACCTCGCAGGCGGTCAGGTACTCGCCGAAGGCATAGGGCGTAATATGCTTGGCAAAAAAGCGTCCGCCCAGCGTTGTTTCTATCTCTCGGCTCAGCATTTTGGCGTTGCTGCCCGTGATGTAGATATGCTCCTTGGCGTCGGCCATGCGGCGGGCAAACTTCTCCCAGCCGTCAATGTTCTGCACCTCATCCAGAAAGAAATAGCCTTTTTTGTCGCTCATCTCGCTCTGCACCGACAGCAGGTCGTTGAAGTCTGCAACGGTGAACTCGGAAAGGCGCTCGTCCTCAAAGTTGATGTAGATGATTTGCTCCCAGTCCACACCGGACGCCACCAGATCCAGCACGATTTTATACAGCAGCGTGGATTTTCCCGCGCGGCGCAGACCCACCAGCACATAATTGCCGTTTTCCTCAAATTCGTAGTCGCGCGGCACGATTTGAAAATTGCGGATAAATTCGTGTTGGTCGTAGATGACGGATTTTAAAATGGTATGGTTCATGGCGTGTGCCTCCGAGGAACGCAGTTTGTTTTGTCAAGTATAGTTTATCATATTCTTGCGTTTTTGTCGAGTATAGTTGACAACATTACATTGCGCTTGTAAATCATACTAAGTTCCGTCACAAACAGCGCTTCCTGACGCACGTTCCATAGCAGCACCGTTCCAAAGCTGCATCGCCCCGCGGCTGTTCTTATTTTTGACGCTCTCAAACAGGTGTGCCCGGCATTGCCGCCCCGGTAAAGAAAAGCCGCAAAGACCGTTATTCAGTGTCCCAGCGTTTTCAGCACACTTGTCACGTCATCGATCTGCGTGGCAAACTCTGCCTTTAAATCGGTGGGTGCAATGTTCATCAGATACGGGTGCGCCGCGGCACGGAGCATGGGGGCATCGTTGTAGCTGTCACCGAAGGTGTATGTGTTTTCCTGCGGGATACCGAAATGCGCGCACAGCAAATGCAGCCCCTTGTCCTTGCCCGCTGCGGTAAAATCCAGCCAGTGTTCGCCCGTGATGGCGGCGCCGATGCGATCCCGCCAGAGGGGCAGGATTTCCTTGGCCGGGCTGTTCATATCCCCTGCGGAGATGGCGGAAATCTGGGTTACATCTCCTTTTACCTCGCTGAAGTCCTTCACGATGCGGCAGTTCCCGAACTCAACGCCCACCGCGTCCAGATTCGCCTGGGCGGCAGCGGTTGGCACAAAATAGTAGCGGCCCGTTGTAGTGCAGGCGCGGGATACACAGTCCGTGCGCGTTCCCAGGTAGGCGACCAGCTCAGCGCAAAGCTCCCGCGGCATGGGTATGGTGTGTAGCAGCTCGCGGCCATAGCAGACATAGGCTGCATTCTCGGACATATAGGCGATTTCGTCCGCCACGGGGGCAAACAACTCCCGCAAAGCGTCAAGGGGGCGGCCGCTGGCAGCGCAGAACAATATCCCGCAGTCATACAGGCGGCGTATCTCGTCAAACACGGAGCAGGACAGCGCGGTCTGCCCCTCCGGCAGCAGGGTGCCGTCCAGATCGCTGGCAACTAAGGTGTGAAACTGTATCATCCCAAGGTCTTTCCTTTCTCAATTGGCCAATGCCGTGTAATGTGATGGCTGCGTGGCAAAATCATTCCATATGCTCCACCAAAAAATCAATAAAGGCGGCGTAATCTTTGCACAGAAGGGCACCCTTCAAATTGTTGCTGTCCAGCAGGATCATGGACAGCGGCTCAAAAATATCGTAAAAGATCTTGCGGTCATTGGGGTTGAAGCTCAGCATGATCACAAGGTTGACAGCCGTGTCGTCCCAGCAGATGGGGGTGCGGCTGACATATACGGCCATACAGGTGCGCGGGCTGCACATTTTCAGCGTGTGGGGTATCGCAAACTGCCCGAACGCCGTGGACGAAATGCTCTCCCGTTCCATGACGGCGGCCTCGAACGCCGGGGTCGTGCAGCCCAGCGCCAGCAGGCGGCTGCACATGTGGTGGACTACTTCCTCCCGCGTGGTACAATGGGAGCCTGTTTCAAACAGCTCCGGCGTCAGGATGGCCGACAAGCTGCGGCGGAAGTTCTCGCGCCGCGCCTGCGTGTTGATTTCCTCCACCTTGCGGTTCAGCGCCATAATGTCGGAGTTTGTCAAAAAAGGCGAGATAAGCACAAGCGGCATATTCAGCACCCTGTGGGGCCGCACGGTGGAGATGACCAGCGCACTGCCGGTAAGCTGGTCAAGAAGGCTCTCCTTTGTAAAGACATTGGTAAGCAGGATTTTACCCTCCATGCGGCGGCTGATGCGGTCCGCCAAGCTGCTGTCCATATTGTAGTAGCTGGGGCAATACAGCACGGCAGGCACACGGTTTGCCAGTTCCTTCTGCGTTTCCAGCGCACCGCCCAGATGCAGCGCAATGTAGGCAATCTCGTCCTCGTCGAGCGTGATGCCTGTCTTTTCGCGGATGATGCCCGAAAGCTGCACGGACACATCGTAAATCAGCGGGCAGCTCTGGCGTATCTCACTGACCAGCGGATTCTTGCAGAAGCTCCTGTTCTGCGCGCGCACCAACAGATTGTGGGTATGCAGCGCAAAGCGGATGAAAAACTCCGGCTCGTCCAGATTGATGTCGTAAAAGTCCTTTACGGTGTTGATGAGCTGGTGTACAAGGTCGGTGCAGTCGCTGCCGATATAGTCCGCAATGTTGTCGGGCGTGATGGCTGCATAGTCCAGCATCGAGGTACGGGAGACGAGCAGCAGCGCCATTTCATATTGTTCGGCTGCAGAGAAGCGGATGTTGAAATTACGGGCCAATCTCTCGGTCAGCTCCTGCGCAAGCCTTTCATTCTGCGGGTCCAGCGGGTGCATAGTACTGGGGGCTTCCGTGTAAACGCAGCCGTTCTGTACACGGTTTATGGCGATGGCAATGTGCAAAAGCAGATTCAGCAGTGAATAGTCATTGATGAAGTAGTGGTTTTCGTTCAGCACATCCATGACATCCGCGCGTATTTTTTCAATGTCAATGCTGGGAAATGCTGCCTGCAGGGAGTCCGTGCTTGTAAACGCACTGGCGGATTCATGGTACAACAGTCCGCTGAGCAGGCGGCGCTTGTTGCGCTCACTGCCCGTCAGTGTCACGGTGTCCCCGCTGACGGCAAGGCTCAGGTCATACTCCCGCGTCAGGCGGCGCATCTTACCCATCAGGCCGTGAAAAGTCGTTGCGCTGATATAAATCTCATCGCACAGGTCGTACAGGTTCAGGCTGCCGCCCTTCTGTACAAGGCGGTTCAAGATGTAGGTGCAGCGGTCCTGCGCGTTCTGAGGGATGTCGTTCGGGCTTTGGTGCAGCATCTGCTGCGCCATAGCTGGCGCAATGCGGTATCCTGTCGGCGTCGAGACGATGGCATCCTGGTATTGCGCATTGACTGCATTGATATAGTTATGTACCGTGCGCACCGATACCCCCAGCAAATTGGCAAGCTGGGTGGCGTTGAGCTGCTGGTTCTGATCCAGCAATGTTTGCACGAGCTGGTTCTGCTTGCTAGCCATGAACGGTGGATCCTTTCGTTTCGTTGAATGTGTGGTAGAAAATCGGCTTTTTCTCTCCGGGCGGGGCGCTGCTGTAACTGCCGTATTGCAGGGTGGGGCACCCTGCCTTACTTTTATATTCATAGTATACCCCAACCCTGCCCCAAAAGAAAAGCAGCAATTTTCACAGGGGGTCTGCAAAAAGCCGTACAAAATGCCAAAAAGTATGCTTTCCCCGTTGCAAAAATCTGTAAAAGCTGCTTTTTTAAGCAGAGTGCACAAGTTTGGTGTGCAATTATTTTGCACATTGACAGATTGCACCAACGGTGTGCAAAAGTCGGGTTGCACTGTGCAAAAAATTGCAGTATGCTGAAAACACAGAAAGGGCAATGACACGAAGGCCCGCAAAATATGAGGAATTTGACACGAAAGAGGTAAACTACTATGAAAAAACACAATGTTCTGCTCGTCTGCGGTTCCGGCGCATCTTCCGGCTTTATGGCTGCCAACATCCGCAAGGCTGCCGCAGCTCGCGGCCTGTCCATCACCGTCAATGCACGCAGTGAGTCCACCGTTGAGGATTATGTCGATGAAATCGATTGCCTGATGATCGGACCTCACCTCGCATCTACCCTGCCCGATATGGAGGAAATCTGCGAGGGCTATGATGTCAAGGTCGGCGTCATTGAGCAGGCTGCCTACGCACGCCTGAACGGCGACGCTGCGCTGGATCAGATTCTTGGTCTGTTCGGCGAGGCCTGATACCCTACGGTACCAAGCAGGGAAGCGGCCCTGCACTAAATAGTGCTGCCGATGATCGGCAGCATAAATGAGGAGGAAACCAATGGATAAACTCATTAAATGGCTCGAAAATTCTTTCGCGCCGAAACTGCAAAAGATCACGAACCTGACTTGGATCGTGGTCATCAAGGACTCGATGATGCAGCTGCTGCCCTTCATTCTGGCAGGCTCTATCTTCTGCGTCGGCACCATCCTGAACGACTACATTCCCGCTCTGCCCAGCTTCTGGACTCCCTTCGGCTGGACGATGAGCAAAATCGGCCTGATGGCCTCCTTCCTGATCCCCTTTAACTATTGCGAGAAAAAGCGCTTCCGTAAGCAGCGCATCCTCGCGGGCTTCACGGGCATGATGCTCTTTATGATCTGCATCGACCCGCAGTCTGCGGAGGAAATGGGCCAGGGCCACTCCCTGTACGGTGCCAACGGTATGTTCGTTGCCATCTTCACTGGCATTATCGTTGGTCTGGTCTTTGGTGCGTTCGCCAAGTTCTCCTTCTTCAAAGAGGATTCCGTCATTCCCGACTTCGTTCGTCAGTGGTTTGACTCCCTGCTGCCCATCATGCTTCTGATCGCGGGCGGCTGGCTGATCGTTCAGGTCGCCGGTGTCGATGTTGCCGGTGCTGTGCAGGCCGTCTTTATGCCGTTGCAGAGTGCTTTGACCTCTCCTGTCGGCTTCGTGTTCTTCTGCTTCCTGAAGTGCTTCATCTACTCCATGGGTATCTCCACTTGGGTGCTTACCCCTGTTGATGAGCCTGTCAAGCTGGCTGTTATCACCGCCAACCTGGAGCTGGTCGCTGCTGGCATTGCCACCTACCAGAACCTGGGCATCTTTACCGAGACCTTCATGTTCTGCACCTATCTGTGGATCGGCGGTGTCGGCTGCACGCTGTCCCTCTGCCTGTTGATGATGTTCATCTGCAAATCCAGCGAGCTGAAGGCCCTTGGCCGTGCCTGCGTCGTGCCCGGCATCTTCAATATCAACGAGCCCATCATCTTCGGCGCCATCGCCTGGAACCCCCTGCTGATGCTGCCTATGTGGCTTCAGGGCATCATCCTTCCCATCGTGACCTACATCTTCACGAAGGTCATCCCGTTTGCCCCCATCCCGCGCATCCAGTTCGACCTGTGGTACTGCCCGTACCCCATCAGCACCTTTATCGCTACGCAGGGCAGCATCACCGGCGTGATCTTCGCCATCCTGACCTTTGTTCTCTCTGCCGTCATCTGGTTCCCGTTCGTGAAGGCCTATGACGACCAGAAGGTCAAGGAAGAGACTGCCGCCATCAAGGCCTGATAGCCGCAAAACGCTTACAGGTGCCGCTTGATCTGTAAGTTGAAATTATGAAAAAGTACCGTCCGGCCGGCTCTACTCGACCGGGCGGTATTTTCATCAGAGCACAGTCAATAAGTCATACGATTTAACCACTACGAATACAAAGGAGCATTTTTATGGAAGAGGAAAAGAGCCCGATGACGGGTATGACCCAGGAAGAAAAAGACGAATATGTTATGGGCAAGGCCATGGATATCATCATGGGCTCCGGTGACGCTCGCCTGCACGCCAGCAAGGCTATGGACCACATTGCCAAGGGTGAGCTGGACGAGGCCAAGGCTGAGCTGAAAGAGGCTGACAAGCTGCAGGCCGAGGCCCACAATGTTCAGACCGAGATGATCCAGGGCGACATTCGCGGCGGTGATGAGAAGATGGGCTACTATGTCCTGTTTGCCCACGCACAGGATACCCTTATGACGATCCAGGTCGAGATCAACATGACCAAGAGTATGCTGAAGATCGCCAAAAACTATGAAAAGCGTCTTGCCGACCTTGAGGCCAAGGCGCAGGGCTGATTTTTGACAAGGAGAATCTAAAATGGAAAAGATGAGCAAATACAACGGTATGCCGAAGGACTTCCTCTGGGGCGGTGCACTGGCCGCCAACCAGATGGAGGGCGCATGGAAAGAGGGCGGCAAGGGCTGGTGCCTGGCAGACATCAACCGCAGCCAGTATGACATCCCGCCTGAAGAGCGCTACAACATGGAGATCGACACCGCATACATCAAGCGCGCCATGGAGGAGGACGACAAGTTCTACCCCAAACGCCGCGGCATCGACTTCTACCACACCTACAAGGAGGACATCAAGCTGCTGGCAGGCACCGGCATGAACAGCCTGCGTACCTCCATCAACTGGGCCCGCATCTTCCCCAACGGTGATGATGCCACGCCCAACGAGGAGGGCCTGAAGTTTTACGATGACCTCATCGATACGATCATTGCCAACGGTATGGAGCCGCTGATCACGGTCAGCCACTATGAGATGCCGCTGAATCTGGCCCTGAAATACAACGGCTGGGCCAGCCGCGAGGTCGTTGACTTCTTTGTGAAGTACTGCGAGGTGCTGTTCAAGCGCTACAAGGGCAAGGTCCATAAGTGGATTTTGGTCAACCAGATCAACCTCATCATCCACGAGAGCTTCAACCATCTGGGCATTGCCAGCGACAAGGTCGACAACCTGCTGGAGGCCAAGTATCAGGGCGTCCACAATGAGATGGTCGCCTGCGCCAAGGCTACCAAGATTGCCCATGAGATCGACCCCGCCAACGAGATCGGCATGATGTTCTGCTCCAACCTGACCTATCCCATCAGCCATCGCCCCGAGGATGTGTACTGGAATATGCGCCACAACCAGATGGAATATCTGTACGGTGACATCATGGTTCGCGGCTACTATCCCGGTTACGCCCTGCGCTATTACGATGAGCACAACATTCATATCAACTTCTACCCCGGCGACGAGGAGGCTCTGAAAGAGGGCACGGTCGATTTTGTATCGCTGAGCTACTACTACAGCCGCCTGTCCGGCGAGGAGCCGTACCTGCACACCGAGTTGGGTCAGGTGCCGAACCCCGATATTCCGGCCAGCGACTGGGGCTGGAGCATTGACCCCCTCGGCCTGCGCATTGCGCTGAACGAGTACTGGGACCGCTACCAGAAGCCCCTCTACATCACCGAGAACGGCTTTGGTGCCTACGATAAGGTCGAGGCCGATGGCTCCATTCACGACCCATACCGCATTGATTATCTGCGCAAGCATGTTGAGCAGGTTGTCGAGTCGGTCAAGGACGGCGTTGATGTGCGCGGTTACTATCCGTGGGGCCCCATCGACATCATCTCCTGCTCCTCCAGCGAGATCGAGAAGCGCTATGGATTCATCTATGTCGACTATGACAACCAGTTCAACGGCACCGGCAGGCGCAGCCTGAAGGACAGCTACTACTGGTACAAGAAGGTTACCGCCTCTAACGGCGAGGACCTTGGGTAAGGAAACTTTTTGACAAAAGCAAAATATCCGATTACAATGGAGTACGGACTGTGAAACAAAATGAAACAGCAGCAGTGCTGATGGTGCTGATGGCAGCAGCCTGCTGGGGCGCAAACGGCATCTTTATCAATATCCTGACGGCCTACGGCGTCAACGGCACCCAAATGACCCTCGTGCGTATGGCTTCGATGGCCATTCTGACAGGCATCTGGCTTGCAGCAAAAACTCCCGTCGCGCTGAAAATCGACCTGCGGGATCTTGTATGGTTTGCCCTGGCAGGCGCACTGGGGCTGTTTATGTTCGGCCTGTTCTACACCTACTCCATCCAGCTTGTGGGTATGGGCACGGCTGCCGTGCTCATCTACCTTATGCCGTCCCTTGTCATGCTGTTCAGCATCGCGTTCCTGCATGAAAAGTTCACCCCCGGCAAGGGGCTGTGCCTTGTGCTCAGCCTGCTGGGTTGTGCGTTAGTCAGCGGAGTGGCAGGCGGCGTAACGCTGGATGCGGGCGGTGTGGCCTACGGCCTTGGTGCCGCGCTGTGCTACACACTGCAGAATATTCTGCTGGCTACCAAGCTGAAAAAGTACAGCCCGATGACAAATCTGTTTTACATGTTCCTCTTCAGTGCAGTGGCAAGCCTTGTGTTTACCGCCGCCGCAGGTGAGCTGCCGGGGGTTGCCTATATCCTGACAACGCCCGGTGCGCTGGCCGCCAACCTTGGGTTGGGGCTGGTGTGCTCTTTGGCGGCGCAGTGGCTGTACACTGCCGCGCTGAAAACTATCCCCGCCAGTCGTGCGTCCATTGCCGCCACCTTTGAGCCTGTGGCCGCCGCGCTGTTCGGGCTGGTATTGTTCGGGCAGAAGATGGATGGATTCGGCGTAGCCGGCATTGTGTGCGAGATTGCCGCGTTGGTGCTCTTGCAGCTGCCGGCCCCCGCAAAACGGAAAGGATAAGCAAATGGCAAAGAAACAGACCCCCACGGCACAGGATTACCACAAGAGTGAGACCTACAAGAACGCTGATGCCGAGACCCGCCGCAATCTGTACCGTTATAAAACCGAGCTGAACATCACAGACGAGCAGATGAACTGGCTGCTGGCCTTGGAGGATGTGCGCCTGACACCGAAGGAGCAGCGCCGCAAGGGCAATGCCACCGCAGAAATGATGGTGATCGGCGCAATGGTCACATTTTTGCTGGCTGCCAATGTAGGGCAGCGGGCGTTTATGCTGATTGCCAGCGTATTCTTCATTTTTGCCGCAGGGCTGTACCTGTCTGGTGCCCTGAACCCCTACAGCATTGCTGTCCGAAAAATCAAAAAGCAACTGAAAGCTTACCCAAAAGTTCCGTCCTTTAAAGAGTGGAGCAAACCAGCCGACGAGGACGACAACGAATAAGCCATTCCCTTGCTGAGTTACACAGCATTCCTCATATTACACAAAGCCCCTGCCGCAGCACTGCGGCAGGGGCTTTGTGCCGTAGTGCGCCCAGCATGCTTTTACGGTAAATGATGCCTTTATCGGTTGCGGAAAAGGTGTGCAGCTGTGCCCATAATCGCGTTTCTGATACTTGCGAAGCTCGTAGTCCAAAGGAAAATTCCTGCTCGTAGGACTTCTCTTTTTTATTGCACACAACAGAGGTCAAGCACTCTTTTAGAGTTGTTTATTTATTGGGGCGTTCATTGCTGAACACAACCCTCTTAGGCGAGTGCATTTCGGCTCTTTTCAACGACTATTTCCCCGTTCAAGCACACCGTCTATCTCGGTTTATCACGCGGTTTATGTACCAAATCCTGTACCAAATGCTGAAAGCGTGATAGAATAATACATAATCAGATGAAACTTCAATTTGCGGTGTATCGCAGTATCGCTCCAATGACGAATCAAGATATAACCATCAAATGAGCGAATCGTGCAAGTCCCCACGATGAAGCCCATTGACCAGTAATTTATCGAAAATATTTCGTTAATACGTCAAACGCAAAATGCGAAATATGTAAGAATAGCTGTGTCACCCTCGATTTGACATCAATTTGACAGCATATCCATGGAGAATCACGGTTCGTTATGAAGCGTGATGAATGTCAGCAGAAATACGAACTGGGGTTTGCATAAAACCTTAGAGCACTTCTTAGAGAAATCTGAGAGGTGCTCTTTTTTTATCCCTGCATTCGACTTCTGTCATCAAATAGGAGGATGCTTTTATGGAAAACGATTACAAACCCATCAAGCCAATGAAAGAAGTACCAGATCAGCTTCGTAAACTGCGCCGCCAATTTCTGCGGTATCAACAGGCAGAAATCGTGTACAGCTTGTCACACAAGAAACTGTTTGAACTTGCCAGCGACGCCGGTGCTATCTACCGCTTTGACAGTACTGTGCTTATCAACCGGGATATTTTTGATGCCTACTTGGAACGCTTTCATGAGCCAGCTACTACGCATAAAAACACAGCCGCAGAGTACATCTGTGGCTGTGTTTTGTGTTCAGTTGCTCACTGTTGCGTGGACTGGATATGGAGAGACAACATATCTCCCGATCTTACATGGGT
>OHAN01002285.1_pt1 | contig 13302 bp, 10 predicted proteins | sample 1577121 | NCBI WGS metagenome assembly OHAN01 (sample SAMEA3541554, study PRJEB24748) | human gut metagenome | biome: human gut; feature: human-associated habitat; material: faeces | place: China | collected 2012 | reverse complement strand
GATTGCATGCAAAACCATATAAAAAAGAGGTGGATGGGAATCATGGGTCTGATTATAGATAACAGATCCAAATTTGAAGGCTTCTCCCTCATTGACTGTCATATATTCCTTAAACATATCCGGACTGATTTCCGGATTATCTAATGCTCCATCTTCCCAGATCTGTGCGTGGTAATAACTGTTAGAAAGTCCATAGGACCATAACTCATCCACAAAATATCCTTTTTTCATATCACAATAAAAAATCATAAAAATGATCTGTATAAGCAGAACACATATGAATATAATATGACTGCTCTTATCTCTCAAAAACTTTTTCATATTCCTACCTTTCCATTGATGCCTGTATTTTTATTTTTTGACAAATGCTTCTTTGCCCATTTCCGGAGCAGTATCTCCCTTTGTAACAACTTTGATCTCGATTGCTTCTATTCTTTTTGAAAGTCCTTCTGTACCTGCAGGATTACCATTTTTTGTCCATCCGAGCCAGCCATAATCCTGTGCGTGGACACGGTAATACACATCACATGATTCAGAAAGCGTTCCGGTAAGATTAATCTTGATCGCTTCTACTCGTTTTCCTTTTCCGGTGGTTCCGGCAAGGGCTCCGTCTTTTACAGACTTTTGCCAGCCGATATCCTGTACATGGGCACTATATTCCACACTTCCCTCTGCTTTTTGACCTGACAGGGATATTTTGATTGCTTCTACTCGTTTACTTTCCCCGGTAGTTCCGGCAAGAGCCCCGTCTTTTACATTATTCTGCCAGCCAATATCCTGTACATGAGCAGAATAGACGATGGAGGTCCATTTTTTACTGAAGCACTGTTCCGTTGTTCCCGGAGCCTGTGCACCTTTTTTTACAATTTTAATCTGAATGGCTTCTACACGGTAACCATAGCCTTCGGTTCCGGCAGCCTCTCCATTCTTGGCCCATCCCATCCAGCCGAAATTCTGCGCATGGACACGGTAATAGATATCATATCTTTCTTCCATTTCTTCTGTCAGTCTGATTTTTACAGCTTCTAGCCTCTTCTGGCCATTTGCAGTGCCGCTTACTTCACCTTCCTCTTTCCAGCTGTCCCAACCAATATCCTGTATATGTGACATATATTGAATGGTTCCTGCGTAACCTTTATCAGGCAAATTAACTTTGATTCCACCTAAAGCCAAGGACTTTCCTGTTGTACCACTGGTTTCTCCATTTTCAACCGGACTCATCCATCCTTCACCATTGACATACGCAGCATAAGAAACGGTCGGATCCTTCTCCACAAATGCGTTTTCCGTACTTCCGGGAGCATCCATTCCTTTTTTGCCTGCAACGATCTGAATGGCTTCTGCCTGGCAGTCATAACCTTTAGTTCCTGACTCCTCATCATTCTTTGCCCAGCCAAGCCAGCCATAATTGCTTGTATAAACACGATAGTAAATATCGTAATTCTCTGCCTGCGTTCCTTTTAATCTGATTTTTATAGCTTCGGTTCTTTTTGGATCGTCATTTGCTGTCGATTCCTTTCCATCTGCAGCATATTCCTGCCATCCTGCATTTGGCACATAAGTTGAATATTCCACATTTAGGTCTGCAAGATTTGCATTAATCTTTATACTTTGGATTGCTTTCGACAAACCTACTGTACCACTTTGTTCTCCATTTTTCACCTGACCGGTCCAGCCAAGATCCTGCACAAAAGTACTGTAAGAAAGGAGGTCTTTATTCTCAACATCTACATCCTTTTCTTTTTTCAGCAATACGATCTGGATTGCCTGTAAATCCTTCGATTCTCCGGTTGTTCCTGCAATCTCATCTGTTGTGACATAATTCTGCCATCCATCATTTGCCACATGGGCACGATATAGAATCTGATATTCGTCTTTCTTTTCGCCTGTCAAACGAATCTGAACTGCCTGTATTGCTTTGCTCTGCCCGGTTGTTCCTGCCTGTTCACCGTCTGCAACATAATCCTGCCAGCCATCATCCGCCACATGGGCACGATATTCGATACCCAGACCATCAATTCCTGATATCTGCATTTTCATGGCCTGCATTGCGTATCCAAGGCCTACAGTACCTGCCTTTTCACCATTTCCGGTTTCATCTAACCATCCAAGATTTGTTACGTGTGCCGAAACAGATAAGGCATCCTTCACTTCATCCGGTACTGCTACCGGCTCTACCTCTTCCCCTGTATCCGGCTTGTTATTTTCAGGCGGCTTCACATTTGAAGAAGATCCATTTCCTTTCTGAATAAGTGAAATGTAATCTGTACTGGCATATCCATACATATCCTGAAAATTATAGTTACCGGTACTGCTGTCTACTCCGTTTCTTCCCTCTGTAAGGACACCATCGCTCTGAACCCGGTAAAATCCATTCGCTGCTTCACCATTATCCAAAAGTAAAAATGCATACTGTGACTGAGCAGCTGTCTTATACAGCACATCAGAAGAAGTATTGCTTTCTTTTCTGACATTCAGCGTGGTATGTTCACTGTTTATCAAATCCTTTATTCCAATGGAATATTTTCCATAATCCTTTGATCCATTTGTCCTGTCGAGGCTCCACATCAAATTGGCGATCTTCTCACCCCAAAACGGATCGGATGCATAGTGGACGTTAATTCCACTTCCTTTATTACCCAGATAGGCTCCTTTATAGGTTCCACATCCCGGTCTTAAATATTGCTTCGACATATAAGTTTCCGCAAAATCCTTGAGACAGGTAGAGACATCCTTGTAACTATTGGCACTCTCTCCAGGAGAGTTGTCTACAGCATTTAAACCGAAAAGATTATTCTTTTCCTTTGCAATACTACTCTTTCCCCATCCGCTCTCAAGGGCTGCTGTTCCTGCCATCATCAGGGCATTTACACCGTATGTATCCTGATTTTTCACAAACTGTGCACCGCTATCCCACATTTTAGAGTCCGAATCAGTCTTTGCATTGATGATAGAATTCAATTCATCTGCACTATAATTGCTCTGACTGCGAAGCGGCAGATACTGAAAATAATTATAATATGGAGCAGACGGATTCACAGAATGTGAACGGTCACCGTTTTGATAATCTTCCAGCATATTTTCAAAATTATCGTAGGTGTAAAAATAATGTCCGTCATAACTATAATAATCAGTGCCCTCTGCAAGATACTCCGGTGCCGGTCCATTGTCCAGGCAGGCATTGTAATCATTATTCGTTACGTTTCCAACGATATTATGATAGAGTCTTCCGGATGAGACCTGATAACAACTAAGGGATTCAACCTGGGAAATATCTACGACCTGTACTTCATCCGGATCGATTTCTCCGATCACGCCTGAAAGCATAAACCGCACTTTTCCATCGCTGGTTCCAAGATAAGCAGCGTCCGCACCGTACGCACCGCAGGTATATCCCTGGGCGCCGGTTTCTGCTTCTGTGTATTCTGTAACCACAGCACCTTTTGTATTAAAATTGACGATTTGGGCAGAAGAAGATCTTGCCATTCGAATACTTTTGTCTTCTTCAACTAATCCTATTTCCGGTTCTATTTCATACACGTTTCCATATTCGTCTGTTTCTATCAGCTTTTCTTCGACTTTCTGAGGTTCTTCTTCGGCATATACACGAAGCGGCATTTCTGTCATTCCTGTTATCACAGCACCTGCCATAAAAAGTGCAGCCATTTGCTTTGCTTTCTTTCCCATAGTATTCTCCTTACTTATTCATCAGATCCCCCACTGTTTCAGTCTTAGTATAGCACCCACATTCTTAGAGTAGCAACATTTTTATAACTTTCAAGGCAGAGAAACGCTGAAGTTCATGGCAAATCACTTCAGCGTCTCTTCTATTCCTTATGCTTCTTTTTATCCTTCTGTCTTCGGCACAAGTTTAATCTCCAAGGATTCCAGTCTGTATCCCTTGCCTGTAGTCCCGGCTTCTTTTCCATCTTTTACCCAATCCAGCCAGCCAAGTTCTTCAACCTGTGCACGATAATAAATATCGTAATGATCCACCATCTCACCGGTCAGTTTTATCTTAACCGCTTCCATTTGGAGTTTTTCTCCGACTGTACCGGATATCTCGCCATCTTTTTTCCAGTCCTGCCAGCCAATATTCTGAACATGGGCGCTATAGGTAACCTCTCCCGAATACAATGGCTTATATAAATCCAGTTTCAAAGCCTCCATGCGGAGTCCCTGACCAACGGTTCCGATCGTCTCTCCATTATAGACCTCATCCTGCCAGCCAATATTTTGAACATGGGCACTGTAAACAGCCTGGGTATCAAAGGTTTTTGAGGAAGTTCCTACCGGTGTCAGCCCTTCTCCGTCTTTACGAACCAGAGCAATCTTTATTGCTTCCATCCGATAACCATAGTTAACCGTTCCTGCAATTTCTCCATTCTTCGCCCAGTCAAGCCAGCCAAAGTTCTGGACATGGACGCGGTAATACACATCATATTCCTTTTCTATCTCACCGGTCAGCCAGATTTTTATTGCTTCAATCCTCTTATTCTGTCCGATTGTCCCTGCCATTTCTCCATTTGAAACTTCTAATTGCCATCCAATATCTTCCACATGGGTACTATAATGAATGTCTCCTGAAAATCCACGACCAGACAAACTTATTTGCAAAGCTTCCAGACGCTGGTTTTTCCCGATCGTTCCTGCTGTTTCCTGATTGCAGCAAGTCGGCTGCCAACCGACATTTTGCACATGGGCGGTATATTTAACTGACGGTTTATTCCACTCTTCGTTAAAATGATACGCATCTGCCGTTTCTCCAGGAGCAGCGCTTCCCTTTGGCAAAACAGCAATCTGTACTGCCTCTATCGCATAGCCATACTCTTCTGTTCCGGCTTTCTCTCCATTTTTCGCCCAGCCAAGCCAGCCAAAATTACTGCTATGTACCCGGTAATAAATATCGTAATTCTCTGCATCATCTCCGGTCAGATTAAGTTTAATAGCCTCCAGAGCTCTGCTCTGGCCTTCTGTGCCAAGCATTGCGCCGGTTTGAACTTCATCAGTCCATCCATACCCAGCCACAAGTCCGGTATAACTTACTCCTAGATTTTCGCTGTTTGTCTGGATTTTCAGTGCCTCCAGACGCAGGCTCTTTCCGATTGTTCCAAGGGTATGCCCGTTTTTCTTCCAGTCTGTCCAGCCATCATTTTGAATATTTGCACAATAGCTGATAAGGTCGGTATCACCTACTTCTACAACCGGTGTATTCACATCTGCATCACTTAACAGATTGCCATAGTAAAAGCTGACATCCACATCTGTACTGATTCCATCCACCTGTGCCTTGCTGGTGCACTGCCACATATCATAATTCCCGTTATAATCACATTGATAATTATACTGTGCCACCCAGCGATGCCAGTTGTTATAGACACTGCCTGTCAGATAATTGTTCCACCAATTCAGATTCGCATACACACCCACCTGATATCCTGCATTGCTGATCTTATTGCAAAAGGTTTCAGCAAACTTCTGGATCGTGGCATTTCCAAGGCTGACCTGGCTGTTATCCTCCAGATCATAATACACCGGATATGCCAGATTGTATCCCTTGATCAGTCGCAGTACGTGATCCGCTTCACTTTCGGCTTCCGTTGTATTCTCAGCGTAAGAATAGATATAAACTCCGAAAGGAATTCCTAATCTTGTACACTCAGATACGTTATACTGCCATTTTTTATCATCTTGATAAGAAACATCATTTCCATATCCAACACGGAGAATTGCAAAATCGATATCTGAGTTCTTTACTTTTTCCCAGTCAATATCCTGGTTGTGTTCACTCACGTCGATGACCTTTCCGATTGCCCCCTCAACCGGTTCTCCCTGTGAATTATAGCAAACGCCGTTGATTTTTTTATAGGCATTCGATGTATCACTGATGGCATATGCACTGGCTGACCTCTTTTGGATCGGCTGTCCGTTGGAATATCGGAAACTGTTCTCCACAAATCCGCTCTGATCCCTCAGTCCTGCACTCTCTGCTGTTTCGTCTGAAACAGTTTCTGCTTCATCTGATACATTCTCTGTTTCATTTGCTACATCTTCCGTTTCATTTAGCAGCTCTTCTGTTTCGTTTGATACATCTTCTATTTCATTTGACACATCTTCTGCCAGAACTGCCATTGGCTGACTTCCTATAAAAATTACTGCCATCAGCACTACAAATATTCTATTTATTTTCATTTACTTACTCCGTCATTCTAAACTGTCTGTTCCTAATTGTAAGTATCATAAGCCTTTTTGTAAAAAACCATAATGATCTTTGTTAAAAAAGAAGGCCAGAATTTATTAAACATATCGGTATCTTCTTTGATTCTTCTGTGATCGACGATAAATTCCTTGCTTGTTGCCCCATCATGAATTCGATAATAAATGATAGGTGTATCGCAATAAGCAAAATGTGAATTTTTAATCTCTGCACATTTCAAAAAAGTATCCCAGTCAATACAGAACTTCATCTTGGAAGTAAAGATTGGAAGTCCTACCACACTTTTATTATAGGTAACTCCCGGACAGCAGATGCTGTTTCCCAGAGATAGAATCCTTCTTCTCCACCATTTTGAGGCAGCAAGTTTTTTACATCTCATAGGCTGTCTCAAAAACTTCCGAAGCTTACTGTTTATATCTCGTTTTCCGGCTTTTCCGCCTTTCAGAGGCAGATAATCTGCGATAAAGATCGACATCTTTTCATCCGGAATATGTTTCAAAAGTTCTTCCACATAATGTTCATTATACACATCATCCTGATGCGTAACTGTCACATAATTCGTTTTTGTACATGCAACAGAAAAATTCCAGTCATCACAAATATCGCTCTTTCCTTCCCTTACATAATAGGGAATGTCATATTTTTTTGCCATATTCTCGATAAACTCACAAGGTGTCGACGTACAAACGATAATATTACTTTTTACCTTCTGGTTTACAAGCGATTTGATGCAGCTTTCCAGGTACGGCGATTCCTTGTATGCACACACTGCAAATGTGTGATCTGTATTTTGATATTCCATTCCATTTATCCCTTCTTAGCAAATGTCCAAAATTTATTCATCAAAAAATTAATCGGCGTTGTGATCATAATATTGATAATCGGTGCCACAGCCTGTGATATTCCCAGGATGTTTACCTGTAAATAAAGTAAAAGAGTACTGAGGATGAAGCTGAATCCATAAGAAATATAGGTTTTTACCAGGGATTCTTTTTTATTGCCACTCTCTTTTGCTTCTTCTTTAAATACGAATTTGCTGTTCCAATAATATGCATTCAGCGTTCCTGTCACAAATCCAAGTGCATTCGCGATGAGATAATGCACACCAAAAAATGTAAACAAATAATAAGTTGCCAGTGAAACAACCGTATTACTTACTCCTACCATGCCAAATTTAATAAACTGGACTCCGATTTTATCCCATAATTCTTTTAATTTCCGCATTCTACTTCTACCCTAAGAATTTTTCTACTCTGAAGCGTGGTCTTCCTTTTGCTTCCATATAAATCTTTCCAATATACTCTCCGACAACGCCCAGACCTAATAAGATGAGTCCTCCAAAAAGCCAGATGGAAATAACGATGGTTGCCCAGCCCGAAACTGTGTTTCCTCTGACTGCTCCGATAATAAACCAGATGATCATCAGCGCACTGGCGCATAAGGCTCCTACACCGAGAGTTGTGATCAGACGGATTGGTTTAATACTGAATGAAGTAATTCCATCAATAGCAAAGGCAAGCATTTTTTTCAGCGGATATTTGGATTCTCCGGCAAAACGTTCTTTTCTTGCATATTCTACGGTATCGCTTTTGTATCCGATCAGTGGAACGATTCCACGCAGAAACAGATTTACTTCTTTATATTCAGATAAGGCATCTAATACGGTTTTACTCATCAGTCGATAGTCTGCATGGTTAAATACGATGTCTACTCCCATCGCCTGCATGATCTTGTAAAATCCTTCTGCAGTCGTTTTTTTGAAGAACGTATCCGTTGCACGGGAATTTCTGACTCCATATACAACTTCACAACCTTCTTTGTATTTTTCAACAAATTTGTCTACTACATCGATGTCATCCTGTAGATCCGCATCCATGGTAATCGCCATATCACACAGATCTTTTACTGTCATAAGACCGGCCAGAACTGCGAACTGATGACCTCTGTTGTGTGCCAGCTTGACACCGCCAATTCTCGGATTCTCACTGTGATATTTTTCGATGAGTTCCCATGTTTTGTCTTTTGATCCGTCGTCTACAAAAATAATTCTGCTCTTTTCGGAAACAGCACCAGCTGTAATCATTGTTTCCAGCTTATTGCCCAGTTCTTTTTGCGTTTCCGGAAGAACCGCTTCTTCGTTGTAGCAAGGAACTACTATATATAATACATCACCCATTTATTCTTTTCCTCTTCCTTAATTCTCTGGATATAGCCCTTTTTCTATCAGAGCTTTTACTTCTCTTACGACAAGGTCTTTGTCTTCTTTATAGGTAACCCCAAACCACTTGTCATGGGATTTTAACACTTTTACCGAAACCTGATCTTTTTCCAGAAGATCTCCGATAATGGTCGGAAGCAGATATTCTCCTTTCAGATTGCCTGCTTCTTGTTTGTCAAGGAATTCAGCAAAACCACTCTCTAAAATACCAAAAAATTCTGGTGTAAGTCCCCACATATTCATAGAAACCGGAGTATCCGCATTAATGATTTCTTCCTTTCCATCAGCTAAAACTGCGGCACCTGTTTCTGTTTTCACGATATTGGAGGTTTCCACGATCTTGGTCAGCATCTGGTTCTCATCCACCTTGCAGACTCCTCGTGTCACACCGCCATTCTCACTCAATGTATTCTTAAGAACAAAGCCTACCATGCTGATCTGCATCTTGTCTGACTTTTCTTCTTCCTTCGTCAGTTCACGAAAAGCTTCTACATAAGCTTCTTTTCCATAATAATCATCCGCATTTATTACAAGGAATGGTTCTTTTACTACATCCTTACAGCATAAAATGGCCTGACCGGTTCCCCAAGGTTTCGTTCTTCCGGCAAACTTTTCTTTATATTCTGCCGGTATATCATCCACCTCCTGGAAAGCATACTCGACTTTGATTTTTTTCTCGATACGGTCTCCGATAATTCTACGGAAATCTTCCTCCAAGTCTTTTCTGATAACGAAAACAACTTTATCAAAACCTGCCTGTATTGCATCATAAATAGAATAGTCCATAATGATCTCGCCCTTTGGTCCTACCGGCTCTAACTGCTTAATGCCACCGCCAAATCTGCTTCCAATCCCAGCTGCCATAACAACTAATGTAGCTTTATTCATAATAATTCCTCCATTTGTATATAGCAAAATTTTAACATTTACCTCTGATTATAACACATACAAGGTTCAATTAAAACATTTTTCCTTTTTTTTAAGATTTTTCTCATAAAATGAAAATCCCCGGCACAACTCGTGCCGAGGATAAGTATTCCTGTTATTCAAATCGGAAGGTATCTTTCAAACCTTTCCATAATACATCTTTTTCACTTAAATTCAGTTTGGTTCCATCTGTCAATGCATAACCTTCGCCGCTTGCTGTACCATGATATTCTCCCGTCAGCTCCGGCCATTCGATGCCGATTTCCGGATCATTCCATGCAAGTCCGCCTTCATCTCCCGGATGATAAAAATCTGTACACTTGTAGCAGAATTCTGCCAGGTCAGATAACACCAGGAATCCGTGAGCGAATCCTTCCGGAATATAGAACTGTTTTTTATTTTCTTCTGTCAGTTCTACTCCAAACCATTTCCCATAGGTTTCGGATCCGCTTCTCAAGTCCACAGCGACATCAAAAACGCTTCCTTTTACAACACGGACCAGTTTTCCCTGAGGAAACTGTTTCTGAAAATGCAGACCTCTGAGTACTCCTTTGGTAGAAGAAGACTGATTATCCTGTACAAAGGTCATTGTAAGTCCTGCTTCTTCCATATCTTTCTGATTGTATGTCTCCATAAAATATCCGCGCGCATCACCGTGTACGGTTGGTTCGATCACGCAAAGTCCTTCGATTCCACCCGCATTTTTTTCTACTTTAATCTGTCCCATTTTTTCCGCTCCTTACCTAGAACTCAATTTCTTTCAAATATCTCTTCAAAGCATCCTGCCATGTCGGGAGAGGTACAAAACCATTTTCCACCAGCTTCTTCTTATCTAATCTGCTGTTGAACGGTCGTTTTGCCTTGGAAACTCCGTATTCTTCCGTTGTAACCGGAATCACTTTCACAGCATCCTCGGCATATTCTGTTCTTCCCATCTCTACGGCCTGTCGGAATATTTCCTTAGTAAAATCATACCAGCTGATATAGCCGCCTTCGTTTGTCACATGATAATAACCATATTTGTCGGTTTCGATCATATCCACCAGCAAACGTGCCAGATCATAGGTATATGTCGGGGTACCGATCTGGTCATTTACAACCTTCAGCGTATCATGAGTCTTCGCTACATTCAGCATCGTTTTAATAAAGTTCTTTCCATTTACTCCAAATACCCATGCAATACGAACGATAAAGTAGCGTTCAAGATTGCTGCTGACCGCCTGCTCACCTTCCAGCTTTGTCTGTCCGTAAACATTCAGGGGCTTATAAGCAGTGCAATCCGGCTGCCATGGTTCTGTTCCCTGTCCGTCAAATACATAGTCTGTGGAAATGTAAACCATCTTGCAGTCAAGCTTTTTGCAAACCTTTGCAATATTTTCTGTCCCTCCGGCATTGATAGCACGAACCTTTCCCATCTTATCCTCATCTTCTGCAAGATCTACCGCAGTCCATGCAGCACAGTGGATCACAACATCCGGTCTGCATTCTGTGAGAACTTTTTCTACTGCTTCTTTATCTGTAATATCTAAAGGAACATATGGCATTGTGGTAACAGCACTTCCGTCCTGCACTCCCGCATATTCCGGTGCAAGATCAGAACCGATGCCCTCATAGCCTCTTTTTTTCAATTCATTCATGACATCATGGCCAAGCTGACCTGCCACACCTGTTACAAATACTTTCATTCGACTATCGCTCCTACTATTCTTATCTGTTGCCATACATTTTTTCATAGTAATTCTGATATTCGCCGGAAATGATTGTCTCCCACCATTCCTTGTTATCTAAGTACCACTGAATGGTCTTTTTGATTCCATCTTCAAATTTGGTTTCCGGAAGCCATCCAAGTTCATTGTGGATCTTAGTCGGATCGATGGCGTAACGCATATCATGTCCTTTACGGTCGGTTACATGTGTGATCAGACTTTCCGGTTTTCCAAGTTCTTTACAGATGATCTTTACGATATCGATATTCTTCATTTCATTATGTCCGCCGACATTGTACACTTCTCCGACACGTCCTTTATGAATAATAAGGTCGATGGCACGGCAATGATCCTCAACATATAACCAGTCACGTACATTTAAGCCTTCTCCATAAACCGGAAGCGGCTTATCAGCTAATGCATTGGCGATCATCAACGGAATCAGTTTTTCCGGGAAATGATATGGGCCATAGTTGTTGGAGCAACGGCTGATGGTTACAGGAAGTCCATAGGTTCTGTGATAAGCAAGAACCAGAAGGTCTGCTCCTGCCTTGGAACTGCTGTACGGAGAGCTTGTGTGGATCGGTGTTTCTTCTGTAAAGAAAAGGTCCGGTCTGTCCAGCGGAAGATCACCATATACTTCATCTGTACTTACCTGATGATATCTCTGGATTCCATATTTACGGCAGGCGTCCATCATAACAGCAGTTCCTTTAATGTTTGTGTCTAAGAAAATCTCAGGATTTTCAATAGAACGGTCTACATGGGACTCTGCTGCAAAGTTTACAACCATGTCTGGATGTTCTTCCTCAAATAATTTATAGATTGCTTCTCTGTCACAAATATCAATCTTACAGAAACGGAAATTAGGGTTATCCATTACTGGTGCTAAAGTAGATAAGTTTCCTGCATATGTAAGCTTGTCCACGCATACAATTCTATAGTCAGGATATTTATCTAACATATGAAATACAAAGTTACTTCCAATAAATCCGGCTCCTCCGGTTACGATAATTGTCATTCTTCTATCCTCTTCTTTCTTAATACAAATGTTCCTGGTATTTTCCATCCAGTACGTCTTTCAGATATTGTCCATACTGGTTTTTCTTTAAGACTTCATACACTTTCAGGACTTCCTCTTTAGAAATCCATCCATTTAAGTAGGCAATCTCTTCTAAGCAGGCAATCTTTCTGTGCTGATGCTGCTCTACTGTCTTGATAAAGTTTGTTGCATCCACTAAAGATTCGTGTGTTCCCGTATCTAACCATGTGAATCCCTGTCCAAGAAGTTCTACATTTAAGCTGTTATCTTCTAAATAGATACGGTTTAAATCTGTAATCTCAAGTTCGCCTCTTGCACTTGGCTTTAAGTTCTTTGCATACTCCACAACACGGTTATCATAGAAATACAGACCCGTTACACAGTAATTACTCTTTGGATGTTCTGGTTTCTCTTCGATAGAAATAGCCTTTCCATCATGGTCGAACTCTACGATTCCAAAACGTTCCGGATCATCTACATAGTAACCAAATACCGTAGCTCCCTTTCCTGTTTCTGCATTTTCAACCGCTGCCTGTAATCTCTTCTTTAATCCATGACCTGCAAAAATATTATCACCAAGAACCATTGCTACTGGCTCATCACCAATAAACTCTTCTCCAATGATAAACGCCTGAGCAAGTCCATCTGGACTAGGCTGTATAGCATATTGAAGATTCACACCAAACTGGTGTCCATCCCCTAATAAATCCTGAAATCTTGGTGTATCTGCTGGTGTAGAGATAATTAAAATATCTCGGATACCTGCGTTCATCAATACAGACATGGGATAATAAATCATTGGTTTGTCATAAATAGGCAGTAACTGTTTAGAAGTTACCATTGTTAACGGATACAGTCTTGTGCCAGAACCTCCGGCAAGAATAATTCCTTTCATATGTTTCTCCTTTTTTATCTTTTTTGTAATTTTATTACATTTTCACTTTTTTCATCGAAAATCATCAAATCTTTTCGTGCACAACCTTCATTATTAATATCTAATCGGAACTTCCGATGTACAAATATCCACATCTGCATAATTTCTAGATTGTAAATACATCTGCAATGTTTCTTTTGCTTTTGCTTTTTTTATTAATGGACCTATTGTAATTCTTTTGAGTAATGCTTTTTCAAATTGTATATCAATGTACGGTATAAGCATTCCATTCGCTGCGCGATATTTTACTACATACTT
>OHAN01002282.1_pt1 | contig 13311 bp, 10 predicted proteins | sample 1577121 | NCBI WGS metagenome assembly OHAN01 (sample SAMEA3541554, study PRJEB24748) | human gut metagenome | biome: human gut; feature: human-associated habitat; material: faeces | place: China | collected 2012 | reverse complement strand
ACCTTTTTCTTTTTGCCTTTTTGGGATACCTATGATACTATGTAGGTAGAACGTAAATTGTCTGATCGAAAATTGGAACGCCGAAGGAGGGCCGGAAGATGTTTGCAATGCAGATGTTTGATATATTGAGTTTCATCGTCCCCATCATGTTTATTGTCGTATTTGGCATCATCATTTTTTCAATCATACAGGGGATAAGCACATGGCATAAGAACAATAATTCGCCCAGATTGACCGTACCGGCGGTGATCGTTGCAAAGCGGACAGATGTCTCGCATCACCAGCATGCCAATGCAGGCGACATGAGCGGAGCGCACGGCTTCCACACAACGTCGAGCACGACCTATTATGTCACGTTTCAGGTAGAAAGCGGAGACCGGATGGAATTCCATGTTTCAGGCTTGGAATACGGTATGCTCGCAGAGGGCGACACCGGCAGACTAACCTTTCAGGGGACGCGGTATCTGTCGTTTGAGCGATAGCTTTTATCCGGAAGGGGGCTTGCGTATGCCGGAAAATATTCAAATGATCTGTCTGGTGCGGCTGATTGTTGCGGTTGTCTGCGGTCTGCTGATCGGTGTCGAGCGGCGAGAAAAAATGCAGGTGACCGAGCCTGCGGTCGGTCTGACAGACGGCAAAGGCGATCTTGTGCGTCTGTACGACTGGCTGGAGCAGAGGAAAATCACCGTGCGAGAGATCGACTTCAAGCGGCAGGAGGGCAACTCGGTAAAAATCGTGCTGTTTATCGCCATGCCGCGGCATTTCGATAAAGCGGATTTCCTGCGGCTGCAGGAGGATATTCTGGGTGTGCAGTCGGTTGAGATATAAACGGAATAGCAAAGCCGTTCGGCAGAAATGCCGGACGGCTTTTGTGATGGATGAATAATATGATGTTGAAAAAACAGGATTTGTTTGGTATACTGTAACAAATAAATAAAGGGAGGTCCCGCTATGAAAAAGAGAATCCCCGCAATCATCCTGATGTTTGCCATGTTCCTGACCACCTCTTATGCAGCCAATGCATACCGGAAAACCATTACGGTCACTGCCGGCGCCAGTGTGGAGTTTAACAATGATGCAGTGCCGATGACGGATGCAAACGGCAAACCGGTCGAGGTCTTTATCTATAACGGCACGACCTATGTGCCGATTCGTGCGGTGTCGAATGCGTTCGGCGCGGATATCGACTATGACCGCAATACGCAGACGATTTCGATTTATGATGATTTCACAGAAATTGTTACAGCAGCGTATAAGTTGGAGCGTACAATTACCATATGCAGAGGAGAACTTGATCTTTATAATGAATCAATCAACGCGAATTTATTTACAATAAATCCAGCAACAAGAAATCCGGATAGTGAAGCTCTTATTAGCCGGAACGAGAAAATGTTACAGACATTGCAAAAGGAAAATATCAACTATTCGCTTTTGGAAGAAGAACTATTGCCGCTTTATAATGAGTTTATTCCGGCATATAGAAATGCTGTAAAGAATTATACAGCAATGTATAATCAAAAGAGTTATTCTAATATGAATTTGTGGAGTGCTTTTTCTCGTAGTGAAAGCGAAGCAAATGTAAATGGTATTAGTTATAGTGTTGAGTTAGAATCTTTTTATGATTCGTTCAACTGGCGTGAATTTAAGTAATTGAACGCCCTCGGAAATGTTGTGTGCCAGAGAAGCGGGCATGTACAGCATTTCAAAGCCGGGGTCAGAAATAGAAGCAACTGCGTAGGGGACCAGAGCCTTATGCATGCCCATGGAGATCATGAAGGGCAGCACGGCAGCCAGCAGAGCAACGGCCAGCCAGCCCAGCGTGTTGTACAGAGCCAGGATCACGGTGGTCAGCAGAGCACCGATGTTGTAGCCCAGAGGTCCGAGGACGACCAGTGCCACAGGGAAGCCAATGCCGAAGCACAGCATGGGCACAAAGAACACGCGGATGGCCTTGGGGCACCACTTGTTGGCCCACTTTTCAATAAAGGACATGAAAATGACGGTCAGGATAGCCGGGAATACCTGTCCGCCGTAAGCGATATTCTGCAGCTTGATGCCGAGGAAGTAAGCACCGCCCTCGGTAGCCAGCAGAGCGGAAACGCTGGGGTGGATCATGGCAGCAGCCAGAGCTACCGACACCAGCTTGTTGCAGTTGAACTTGGTTGCAGTGGTGAAGGCGACCATGACGGGCAGGTAGTACAGAGCTGCATCTGCCACGCCGACAAACACCTTATAGGCGATATCTCCGCTGCTCATCAGGCCCAGAGTGCTCAGCAGCACCATCAGAGCCTTCAGAACGCCTGCACCTGCAATGGCGGGGACCAGCGGCTGGAAGATGCCGACCATGTAGTCCAGAATAATGCCGCCGATCTCTTTTTTGCCCTTGGGGGCAGCGGGAGCTGCAGCCTGACCTGCGTTGAAGGTGCCCAGCTTGAGCAGCTCATCGTACACTTCGATGACATCGTTGCCGATGACCACCTGACACTGCGGGCCGCTGGAAATAACGCCCATAACACCGGCAGTCTTTTTCAGGGCTACAGCATCCACCTTGGAGGTGTCTGCCAGAGTGAAGCGCAGGCGGGTGGAGCAGTGCTCGACCTGCACAACGTTCTTCTCGCCGCCAACCAGACGCAGCACGTCGGAGGCAGTCTGCTTGTAGTTCTTCATTTTGTTCTCCTTTATCTTGTGTGTGGTGGCATTTCCCTGCCGCCCGGCCGAAGCGGACAAAAGAAAAAAGACCCAACAGAATGACCCCGTGTACAATTTCTCCCGGAATCATAGTATCTGGCTACAATTCACCCAAAAGAAAAGGTATTCGTCATTCCATTAGATCCTGCCTGCATTACCAGTAACATGTCCAACTGGATATTGTGGTATTAGTATATCAATCATCTTTTCGTTTTTCAATATGACTTTTTCACAAAATAAGTCTTAAAAAATTATGAAGTTCGTATATTCATTTGTTTTTTCACATAGCTGTCGGTGTGTGCTCGTATACTCCTTTCACCGCCTGCACTGATGCCGGCCGCACATCTTGCGCACCGCGCCGCCGCTTGTTATAATAAGTGTAACGATCTGTTTATTACTTTTTACATACAGGAGGTACAATCCATGCGCATTGCTTACGAGACGATGCTGGCCGAATTTGAGCGGGTCCTGACCAAATACGGTTTCAGCCCAAAGCGTGCCCATGAAGCGGCCGAGATCTTTGCCCAGAACAGTCTGGCTGGCGTGTTCAGCCACGGGCTGAACCGCTTCCCCCGCGTGGTGGAATACCTGCGCAAGGGCGAGATTGATCCCGCCGCTGAGGCCGAGTGCATTGCCAGCTTTGGTGCCATGGAGCGCTGGGACGGCAAGCGCGGCTTTGGCCCTCTGAACGCCAAGCACGCCATGGACCGTGCCGTAGAGCTGGCACATCAGTTCGGTATTGGCATGGTGGCGCTGGGCAACAACAACCACTGGATGCGCGGCGGCACCTACGGCTGGCAGGCCGCAGACGCGGGCTGCATCGGCATCTGCTGGTCCAACACCTGCCCCAACATGCCTGCATGGGGCGCAAAGGACAACCACATCGGCAACAACCCGCTCATTCTGGCCGTGCCGCGCTCGAACGGGGAGCACATCATGGTGGATTGTGCCCTGAGCCAGTTCAGCTACGGCAAGCTGGAAACGATGCGTCTGGCCGGCAAACAGCTGCCTGTGGTAGGCGGCTACGATGCAGACGGCAGCCTGACCACCGACCCCGCTGCCATTGAAGAGACCCGCCGCATGATCCCCATTGGCTACTGGAAGGGCAGCGGTCTTTCCATCCTGCTGGATATGATCGGTACTATCCTGACGGGCGCAAACTCGGTGGCAACGATCGGCACCTTTGGCGATGAAGTGGGCCTGACCCAGATCATGATCGCCATTGATCCGGCAAAGTTCCAGTCCGCCGACCTCACCGATGCCGTCATTGATGCCATTGCCGCCGATGTGGCATCCAGTGAGCCTGCAGAGCCGGGCCGTGAGGTGCGCTGCCCCGGCATGGGCGAGCACCGCAGCCGCAAGGAGAACATGGAGCTTGGCATCCCGATAGCCGAGGAAAAGTGGGCCGAAGTTCTGGCGATGTGATGCAATGTTAAAAGGGGTGTCTCTCCGGCAGACAGAGAGACACCCCTTTTCTTTTTATCTGTGGTTTTCCGCAAATATCCGGCCCAGCTGGGACAAGATATCATGCGGCAGCATTCCGTACTCGCCAAGCGCAGCAGCGGCACGGTCGGCAGCGGCACCGTGCAGATACACCGCGCAGGCCGCAGCTTCGTATGCAGGCAGGCCGCAGGCCAGCAGGGCCGCCGTCATACCGGCCAGTACATCTCCGCTGCCGCCCCGGGCAAGGCCTGGGTTTCCGGTAGGGTTTGTGCACACGCGGCCATCCGGTGCAGCCACCACGGTACGGCAGCCCTTGAGTACCACCACAGCGTTCCATTTTTCTGCATACTGGCAGGCAGTATTTTCACGGTCCGCATTGATCTGCGCCACCGAAAGCCCGGTGAGCCGGGCCATCTCGCCGGGGTGCGGGGTCACGATCAGCTCTCCCGCCGGGTGCGGCAGCGTTTTGCCCTCGGCCAGCAGCTGCGCGGCGGCGTTCAGGCCGTCCGCATCCAGCACCGCGCTGCCTGCAAAGCCGGGCAGCAGCTTCTGCACCAGCGTGCGTGTTTCGGCCGCGCGGCCTGTGCTCTGGGCTGTACCGCCAAGGCCCGGGCCCAGCAGCAGCACCGTCGCCTTCTGGCGCTGGAGCTGTGGAATGCTCTCCGGTGAGATGCCGCCTTCGGCCCCCGCCACGCAGGGACACAGGCAGCATTCCGGCAGGCGGGCCACCGCAGCTGCCAATACCGGCTCCACGCTGGCCAGCGTTACAATGCCCGCACCGGTGCGCAGCGCACCCTCGGCAGCCAGCAGGGCCGCACCTCGGTAATATGCGCTGCCTGCCACAGCCAATACGGTGCCAAAGCTGCCCTTGTGGCTGTCGCGCGGGCGCGGCGGGATGTTGTGCCAGACAAATTCGGACGTGATCTCGGTTGACATTTTATGCTTCCCCCTGCACCAGTTTGCGGATCTGCTTTTCCACGTTCTGCACTTCCTCATGGAACATGCGGGCGGAGACACGCAGCGCGCCGTGGCCCAGAATGATGATCTGCTCCATGCCGTCGGAAGTAGCCACACGCACCCGCCGCCCCTTGCCGATCTCATGAGTAACGTGCTCGATGAACATATCGGCGGTTTCGGCTTCCTTGGTGTAGACCACATGGATATTATGGTACTGCTCAATGCTGCCGGGGCTGCCCGGCACACGATAGGCATCGAATACAAGAATAAGATTGCACTTCTGGTAGCCCTGATAGTTGCACAGAATATCCATCAGCTTGTGGCGGGCCGCTTCCAGACTGTCCTTTGCAAGGGCGTTCAGCTCATCCCACGCAAAGATGATATTGTAGCCGTCCACCAGCAGATATTCGGGCAGGATTTCCCACTGCTGGGCATCAAAATCCGGGCGTTCCCGCTTTTGCACCGGGCGGAATGCCGCCAGCGGGTCCCGTTTGATGGGGCCATAGGTGCGCTCGAAGATTTTGAGCAGCTCGGCATCCTCTTCCAGTGTTGCGCGGTAAGCCGCTGTCCGGCGCTGGGGCACGGCCTGCGTCTCCTGCTCCGGGCTTTTGCTTTTTCCCCAGCCGCTGTCCACATGCATGTGGCTGCGCACCTGATCCCAAGGCACCACAAAGCCCGTGCCATGGGCACAGAACACCGAATCTGCCGGGTTGTCAAGGTCGTGCTCCGGCTCGTAGCCCACAGCTTCAATGATCTCCACCGCATTGTGGCAAGGCCGGTAGCCGTCCAGCGTCAGGGTCAGGTGTCCCCGGCCCCGGGTATAGCCCACCACCTCCATGGGGTAGCTGCGCATGGTGGCCACCGGTGCAAAACCGGTGAGCACAGCAGCCTCTTCCCCGCTTTCTGGCGGGTCAAAGCTGCCCTCCATGCGCTGGATATCGGTCATGGCACGGCCAAGGTTCTCCACCGGCACTTCCAGCCGAAAGGCATACCATGGCTCCAGCAGCTGGCTTTTGGCCAGCATCAGGCCCTGCCGCACCGCGCGATAGGTGGCCTGCCGGAAGTCGCCGCCCTCCGTGTGTTTAAGATGGGCGCGGCCCGCAATGAGGGTGATCTTCACGTCCGTCAGCGGCGCACCGGTCAGCACGCCAAGGTGCTGCTTTTCTTCCAGATGGGTCAGCACAAGGCGCTGCCAGTTCTTGTCCAGCACTTCTTCCCGGCAGTCGGCGGCAAACTGCATCCCGCTGCCGCGGGGCAGGGGCTCCAGCTTGACATGCACCTCCGCATAGTGGCGCAGCGGCTCGTAGTGGCCCACGCCCTCCATAGGCTCCGTGATGGTCTCCTTGTACAGAATGCCGCCGGGGCCGAACTCCACGTTCAGGCCAAAGCGCTCTGCCAGCAAACTGCGCAGCACTTCCAGCTGCACCTCGCCCATGAGCTGCACATGGATCTCGCCCAAAGTCTCGTTCCATACCACATGGAGCTGCGGCTCCTCTTCTTCCAGCCGGTGCAGCTTGCCCAGTGCCGCGTGCACATCAGCCCCCTCCGGCAGCAGCACCTGATAGCTGAGCACCGGTTCCAGAACCGGCACATCGCTGTCGCGTTCCGCGCCAAGGCCCTCGCCCGGGCGCGCCTTGGTCAGGCCGGTGACGGCGCACACCTGCCCCGGGCCGATGGCTTCCGCCAGCGTATACTTTACGCCGGAGTACAGCCGCAGCTGGTTTGCCTTTTCCTCCCACGGCTCACCATCTGCTTCGCCGGAGAGCTGGGCCTTTACCTTCAGTTCGCCGCCAGTCACGCGCAGCCATGTCAGGCGCGTGCCCTGCTCATCCTGCGACACCTTGAACACCTTGGCACCAAAGGCATCCAGCGCGGGAGCCGGACGGGTATAGCGGTCAATCCCGTCCAGCAGAGCATCCACGCTTTCCAGTGCATCGTCTTCGGTACGCCGCAGCGCCGAACCGAACCAGCACGGGAACACATGCCGGCGTGCAACGGCCGGGATGAGGTCCGCATCGGTCAACTGCCCGGCATCCAGCATCCGATCCATCAGGTTTTCGTCACACAGGGCCAGTGCTTCGTCCCGGTCGGCCTGCGGCACATCAAAGGCCACAAAGCCCTCGCCCAGACGGTGGTTCAGCTGGGCGAGCAGCTCTTCCCTGCTCTTGCCGGGCAGGTCCATCTTGTTCACGAACACAAAGGTGGGCACATGGTAGCGCCGCAGCAGCCGCCAGAGCGTCTCGGTGTGGCTCTGCACGCCGTCGGTGCCGCTTACCACCAGCACAGCATAGTCCAGCACCTGCAGGGTGCGCTCTGTCTCGGTGGAAAAATCCACATGTCCGGGGGTGTCCAGCAATGTGATATCCGTATTGCCCGCCGTCAACAGGGCCTGCTTGGAAAAGATGGTGATGCCGCGCGCTTTTTCAAGCGTGTCGGTATCCAGAAAGGCATCCTTGTGATCCACGCGGCCCAGCTTGCGGATCGCGCCGGAGCGGTAGAGCATGGCTTCCGAAAGGGTGGTCTTGCCGGAGTCCACATGGGCAAGGATGCCCAGAACGATTTGTTTATGCGTTGTTTCCATCCGCTTCTCCTACAATCAAAAATTCATTTTTATTGTAGCACGGATGGGAAAAAAAGAAAAGTTTTTGATTTAGAATGGGGTCGAAACCCAAAAACGCAATTTATCTTATCGGCTTTTCGCGTGAAAAAACAGCTCTGGAAAATCCGCAGATTTTCCAGAGCTGTAAATATAAGAATAACAATTCCGCTATTCATAGCCAAAGCGAACGCGTCGGCCATTTTAACGGTCAATTACTCCACAATGATGCTCTTGCCGGTCATTTCAGCAGGCACGGGCAGACCGATATACGGCAGCATGGTGGGAGCGATATCTGCCAGACAGCCGCCCTCGCGCAGCTTCACATCGCCGCAGCCAACAGCCACAAAGGGCACCACGTTGGTGGTGTGTGCGGTGAAGGGGGTGCCGTCCGGGTTCATCATCTTCTCGGCGTTGCCGTGGTCGGCGGTGATGAAGGCGCAGCCGCCTGCATTCAGCACAGCAGTGACCACCTGATCCACAGCAGTGTCAACGGCTTCCACGGCCTTGACCGCAGCATCGAACACGCCGGTGTGGCCGACCATATCGCAGTTTGCGAAGTTCAGGATCACCACATCGTACTTGCCGCTCTCGATGCGCTTGACGCACTCGGCAGCAACCTCGGGGGCGCTCATCTCGGGCTTCAGGTCATAGGTGGCGACCTTCGGGCTGGGGATCACGCAGCGGTCCTCGCCCTCGTAGGGAGCCTCCACGCCGCCATTGAAGAAGAAGGTGACATGAGCGTACTTCTCGGTCTCGGCAATGCGCAGCTGAGTCTTGCCATTCTCGGACAGGTACTGGCCCAGAACGTTCTTCAGCTCCACAGGCGGATAGGCGACCTCGCAGTTGGGCATGGTGGCATCGTATTCGGCCATGCAGACATAGTTCACCCGCTTGCGGCCGCCGCGGCGCTCAAAGCCGGTGAAAGCATCGTCGCAGAAGATACGGGTCATCTGGCGAGCACGGTCGGGGCGGAAGTTCATGAAGATCACAGTGTCGCCATCCTGCACGCGGCCACCCTCACAGGTGACGCAGGGCAGAACGAACTCGTCGGTCTTGTCTGCTGCATAGGATGCCTCGATGGCCTCGGCAGCGTTGGCGGCATGATTGCCCTCGCCGTAGACAAAGGCAGCATATGCCTTCTCTTCACGATCCCAGTTGTTATCGCGGTCCATGGCGTAGTAACGGCCGGAGACGCTGGCGATCTTGCCGATGCCCAGCTCATCCAGCTTGGCCTGCAGGTCGGCAAGGAAGCCCTTGCCGGAGTGGGGGTCGGTGTCGCGGCCATCGGTGATGCAGTGGAGGTAGACTTCCTTGGCCCCCATCTGCTTTGCCATTTCCAGCACACCGAACCAGTGGTCAGCGTGGCTGTGGACACCGCCGGTACCCACCAGACCCATCAGGTGGATCGCCTTGCCGGCGTCGATGGCAGCCTTCATGTTCTTGACGAGGACGGGGTTCTTGAGCATCTCACCGTCGCGGATGGACTTGGTGATGAGGGTCAGCTGCTGGTAGACGATGCGACCGGCACCCATATTGGTATGACCCACCTCGGAGTTGCCCATCTGGCCGTCGGGCAGGCCCACAGCCATGCCGGAAGCGTCGATGGTGGTCATAGGATATTTTGCCATCAGAGAGTCAAGGAAAGGCTTCTTGGCTGCAACCACGGCGTTGCCGTAGGTCTCGTTGGGGGTCCAGCCAAAGCCGTCCATGATGCAGAGCAGAACAGGTTTCTTGGACATAAAATAGGATCTCCTTTGAAAATTCAACAAACAGCGCCCGGCTCCCTGCCGGAAATGCGGCGCAGCCGGGCGCAGAGAGAACGATTTTTACCGCTCAGGGCTTAGCCCTTGGTGGCAGCGTTGACGATGACAGCAAAGTCAGGAGCCTTCAGGGAAGCACCGCCAATGAGGCCGCCGTCCACGTCCTTCTTGCTCAGCAGCTCCTCGCAGTTCTTAGCGTTCATGCTGCCGCCGTACTGGACGGTGGTAGCCTCGGCCACGGCTTCGCCGTAGACCTCGCCGATGACCTTGCGGATCTGAGCGCAGACTTCCTCAGCCTGGTCGGCAGTAGCGGTCTTGCCGGTGCCGATGGCCCAGATGGGCTCGTAGGCGATGACGACGTTTGCCATCTGCTCGGCGGTGACATCGCGCAGGGCGATCTTGGTCTGCATCCGGACCAGCTCCTCGGTGACGCCCTCCTCACGCTGCTGCAGGCTCTCGCCCACGCAGATGATGACCTTCAGGCCGGCGTTCAGAGCGGCCAGAGCACGCTTGTTGACGGTCTGGTCGGTCTCTGCGAAATACTGACGGCGCTCGGAGTGACCGACGATGACGTACTCGACGCCCAGATCCACCAGCATATCCGCGCTGATCTCGCCGGTGAATGCGCCGGACTTCTCGAAATGGACGTTCTCGGCACCGACATGGATGTTGGTACCCTTGGTCTTTGCCACAGCAGTGACCAGGTCGGTATAGGGAGTGCAGATGACGACCTCGCAGGATGCGTCCTTGACGGCGGGGATGAGCTCGTCCACCAGAACAGCAGCCTCGGAGGCGGTCTTGTTCATCTTCCAGTTGCCAGCAATAATGGCCTTGCGCTTTGCCTTATCCATGATACGTTCTCCTTACCTTATTTACCTTTATAAATAAAAGATGCGGCGGCGAAACAGCCGCCGCACCGTTCATGATGCTGTGATTATGCGTTCTGGATGACTGCGATGCCGGGCAGCTCCTTGCCCTCCAGGTACTCCAGAGAAGCGCCGCCGCCGGTAGAGATGTGGGTCATCTTGTCGCCCAGGCCCATCTGCTGGACAGCTGCTGCGCTGTCGCCGCCGCCGATGACGGTGGTAGCGTCGCTCTCAGCCATAGCCTTGGCCACGGCCAGAGTGCCGGCAGCCAGAGTCGGGTTCTCAAAGACGCCCATGGGGCCGTTCCAGACGACGGTCTTGGAAGCCTTGACAGCGTCGGCGAAGAGCTTCATGGTCTCGGGGCCGATGTCGCAGCCTTCCTTGTCAGCCGGGATAGCGGTGACAGGGACGACGGTGGTCTCGACAGGAGCGTCGATGGGGTCGGGGAAGTTCTCGACGCAGGCGGTATCGACGGGCAGGAGCAGCTTGACGCCCTTCTCCTGAGCCTTTGCCATCATCTCCTTGCAGTAGTCCAGCTTGGAGTCGTCGCACAGGCTCTTGCCGACCTCATAGCCCTGAGCCTTGATGAAGGTGTAGGCCATGCCGCCGCCGATGATGAGGGTATCGACCTTCTCCAGCAGGTTGGAGATGACATTCAGCTTGTCAGCGACCTTTGCGCCGCCCAGAATGGCGGTGAAGGGACGGACGGGATCGTTCACGGCATTGCCGAGGTACTTGATCTCCTTCTCCATCAGGTAGCCGACAGCGGTGTCCTTGATATAGTCGGTGACGCCTGCGGTGGAGCAGTGTGCGCGGTGGCAGCTGCCGAAGGCATCGTCAACGTATGCGTCTGCCAGAGAAGCCAGATCCTGAGAGAACTCGGGCAGATTCTTGGTCTCTTCCTTGCGGAAACGGGTGTTCTGCAGCAGGACGACGTCGCCGTTGTTCATGGCAGCGACAGCAGCCTTTGCGTTCTCGCCCACGACGTTGTCGTCGTCAGCAAAGACAACGGTCTTGCCCAGCTTTGCGCTCAGAGCCACAGCAACGGGAGCGAGGCTGAACTTTGCCTCGGGGCCGTTCTTCGGCTTGCCCAGATGGCTGCACAGAATGACCTTCGCGCCGTCATTGACCAGCTTCTGGATGGTGGGCAGAGCCGCATTGATGCGGTTCTCGTTGGTGATGACGCCGTCCTTCATGGGGACGTTGAAATCACAGCGGACAAGGACCTTCTTGCCGCAGTAGTTCTGATCGTCGATCGTCTTTTTACCTAAACCCATAGTGATTATTCTCCTCTCAATTCATTCTTCGGAATCGAATTTCGCTCACTCTCGGGGTCTTAGCCCCTATGACACTATTATAAACAAAATATGTGTGTATTGCAAGGACGGGAGATGGATAATTTATTAACAAACTTTTCCTGTGATATCCGGGAATTGTGTCTATTTTGACAGTAGTCCGGCCCGGCTGCCAAAACGCCGCAGGCGGTCTCCCCTCCTGCGGCGCTTGAAACGGTCCACTTTAATCCCGACGGAACAGGTCGCGGGTGTAGACCTTGTCCTGTACATCATCCAGACAGCTGTCGTAGCGGTTGGCGATGATGGCCTGGCTGCGCTTTTTGAAAACGTCCAGATCGTTCACCACTTCGCTGCCGAAGAAGGTAGTGCCATTCTCCAAAGTCGGCTCATAGATGATAACTGTCGCACCCTTGGCCTTGATACGCTTCATGACGCCCTGAATGGAAGACTGACGGAAGTTGTCGGAGTTGGCCTTCATGGTCAGGCGGTAGACGCCGATGACACAAGGCTTCTCGTCCGCCGCGTTATACTCGTTCTCTTCCCCATAGCTGTAGTAGCCCGCCATCTGGAGCACCCGGTCTGCAATGAAATCTTTGCGGGTGCGGTTGGACTCCACGATGGCCTCGATGAGATTTTCCGGCACATCCTCGTAGTTGGCGAGGAGCTGCTTGGTATCTTTAGGCAGGCAGTAGCCGCCGTAACCAAAGCTGGGATTATTATAATGTGTGCCAATGCGGGGGTCGAGGCAGACGCCCTCGATGATATGCCGGGTATCAAGCCCCTTCATCTCGGCGTAGGTGTCCAGTTCATTGAAGAAGGAAACGCGGAGGGCCAGATAGGTGTTGGCGAACAGCTTGACCGCCTCGGCCTCGGTGAAGCCCATGAAGAGGGTGTCGATATTCTCTTTGACAGCACCTTCCTGTAACAAATAGGCAAAGGTGTGTGCCGCCTCCACAAGGCGCTCATCCTGCATATCCGTACCTACGATGATGCGGCTCGGGTAGAGATTATCGTATAGTGCCTTGGACTCCCGCAGGAACTCCGGGCTGAAGATGATATTCCCGCACTGATACTTTTCACGGACACTGGCCGTGAAGCCCACCGGGATGGTGGACTTGATGACCATGACAGCCTCGGGGTTCACCTTCATCACCAGCCGGATGACCGCCTCCACCGCCGAGGTATCGAAGAAATTCTTCCGGCTGTCGTAGTTGGTGGGGGCCGCGATGATCACAAAGTCAGCGTCCCGATAGGCCGTCTCCCCATCCAGCGTAGCCGTCAGGTCGAGATCTTTCTCGGCGAGGTATTTTTCGATGTAGTCGTCCTGAATGGGCGATTTTTTCTGGTTGATGAGCTCCACCTTTTCCGGCACGATGTCAACAGCCGTGACATGGTGGTGCTGGCTCAGCAGGACAGCAATGGACAGGCCGACGTAGCCCGTACCCGCGACAGCGATGTTCAGTTTTTCGAATGCTTTCATGGCTTTCGCTCCTACGACACAAATGCAATAAACTGCGGTATTGACTTTATTGTATCATGAAGCGGATGAGGTGGCAAGTATCGACAAATAAAAACACCCTTCCCCTGCGGCGTACCGCAGAAGGAAGGGTGTCAAACTCACGGATTAGGCTTCCCGCTTATTCAGCAGGGCACCTCAAGCACTTTTGAGCGTAGAGCTGTGATTAGCAGTTCTCAGCGAAGTA
>OHAN01002277.1_pt1 | contig 13363 bp, 10 predicted proteins | sample 1577121 | NCBI WGS metagenome assembly OHAN01 (sample SAMEA3541554, study PRJEB24748) | human gut metagenome | biome: human gut; feature: human-associated habitat; material: faeces | place: China | collected 2012 | reverse complement strand
TCCGCCTCCCAGCCGAGCGCCTGCAGATAGGCGATGCGCCCGTCGGTCGTCGTGACGTTGTAGTGCGCCGAGAGCACGCCGTCATTGCTGCGCCAGATAACGGCCAGCGCCAACAGCATGGCCAGACCGATGAGCGCGAACACGACGGTCCGTCTTGTCCAGTGAAAGGATTTGAGCTTCATAACCACACCTCGGAACAAGCCTATTCAAATTTGCCGCCGGATATGTTATAATAAAGCCAAATGTCCGCAAAGGAGGGGCGCGCGTGATCCGTCTGGACAAATATCTGGCCGATACCGGCGCCGCTTCCCGGCGCGAGGCCAAGGCGTATATCCGCCGCGGCGAGGTCACGGTCGACGGCGTGCCCGCCCGCGCACCGGAGCAGAAGATCGCGGAAACGGCGGTCGTCTGTCTGCGCGGCCAGCCCCTGCGTTATCAGACATATCATTACTACATGCTCCACAAACCCGCCGGCGTCCTCACCGCGACGGCCGACCGCAGCCAGCCGACGGTGCTTGACCTGTTCCCGCCGGAGCTGCGGCGCTTCGGGCTCGTGCCCGCCGGTCGGCTCGATAAGGACACGACCGGTCTGCTGCTCGTCACGGACGACGGGGACTATGTCCACCGTGTCATCACGCCGAAAAAGCACGTGCCGAAGGTCTACTTCGCGCGCACGGATGGACAGCCCACGAGCGCGGATGTGGACCGTTTTGCACAGGGCGTTGTCCTCGGCGACGGGACGCAGTGCCTGCCCGCCCGGCTGGAGCTCCTGCCGGAGCAGGGGGGCTGCCGCGTCACGGTTTATGAGGGGAAATACCACATGGTCAAGCGGATGCTCGCCGGCTGCGGGACGCCCGTTTTGCAGCTGCACCGCCTGTCGATCGGGGCGCTGACGCTCGATCCCGCGCTGTCCCCGGGCGCTTACCGGGAACTGAGCCCGGAAGAGGCAATGCTCGTTTTTTTGCTGCCAACTTCGTGATAATTTACAAAAGTTCGGGAAATTATCCGACTAACTCACGAAATTTCGAAAATTATTCACAAAAAACGACCATTTTTCTATTGAAAAATGCACATAAATCGGCTATTATGTAAAGTAGGAAATTGGTAGGTGCTGTGGGAGACTGCGGCGGCCGTTCGTAGGAGGAAAAGATATGTCGAGCAGAATTTTTCAGGGCGTGATCGTTCAGATGAAAGATGCCACCACGCGCTGCATTGGTGTTGTGGACGAGCAGGGGTTTGTCATTGCCTGCAGTGAGCTTTCGATGATCGGCTCGCGTCTGGATGACTTTCAGGCCGCAGTGGGCGAAGTGCAGGAGCAGCTGTTTGCAACGGACGCACGCACGTATAAGATTCTGTCTGCCAGCACGGCGCGTTTTGAGTATGCCGTGTTTGTCGAGGGCAATGACCAGACGGCGCGCAGCATCTGCATTCTCGCAGCCGTCGGCATGACGGAAGCCAGCACAAACTTTGAGGAAAAGCACAACAAGGCTGCTTTCGTCAAAAACATCATTTCGGACAACATTCTCCCCGGCGACGTGTATGTGCGCGCCAAGGAGCTGCATTTTACCACCGACGTGCCGCGCGCCGTGCTGCTGGTGCGTCAGGTGAACGTGACGGATATCGCCGTGCTCGAGCTGATCCAGAACATGTTCCCGGACCGGCAGCATGATTTTGTGCTCAGCGTGAGCGAGTCGGACATCGTCGTCATCAAGGAAATGACACCGGACGAGACCTCGGAGGATATCTGCGCGCTGGCCGAGAGCATCGAGCGTGCCGTGCACACCGAGCTGCACGTGCAGACGGTCATCGGTATCGGCACGACGGCCAACCACCTGCGTGAGCTGGCTGACCGCTACAAGGAGGCGCAGGTCGCCATCGAGGTCGGCAAGGTGTTTGAAAACGAGAAGCCGGTCATTCATTACGATAACCTCGGCATCGGCCGCATCATTTATCAGCTGCCGACGACGCTGTGCGAGATGTTCCTGTCCGAAGCGTTCAAGAAAAACCCCATCGAGGCGCTCGATGAGGACACGCTCGACACGATCAATCGCTTCTTTGAGAACAACCTCAACGTTTCGGAGACGGCGCGCAAGCTCTACGTCCATCGAAACACTTTGGTATACCGGTTGGAGAAAGTCAAGAAGATCACGGGCCTGGATCTGCGCGAGTTTGAGGATGCGATCCTCTTCAAGGTCGCGGTCATGGTAAAGAAATACCTCGACTCTCAGAACACCGCCAAGTTCTGAGCACTTACCCGGGCGGGCGTAAGCCCAACATATTGGAGGACATCTTATGGTTCAAATGAACGATGTGAAGATGGTCTACGGAAACACGGAGGCTGCGGCCCTCAACGGTATCTCGTTTACGATCAATGAGGGCGAGTTTGTGTTTCTGGTCGGACCGTCCGGCTCCGGCAAGACGACGATCATCAAGCTGATCACCGGCGAGCTGAGCCCCACATCCGGACAGATCACGGTCAACGGCTTTGACATGCAGGGCATCAAGCGCCGCAAGCTGCCGAAGCTGCGCCGGACACTGGGCGTCATTTTTCAGGATTTTCGCCTGATCGACAAGATGACGGTGTATGAAAACGTTGCGTTTGCCATGCGCGTGGTGGGGGCGTCCAATAAGGAGATCCGCCGCCGCGTGCCGCAGGTGCTCGAGCTGGTCGGCCTGGCCGACCGGGAAAAGCGCTTTCCGGCGGAGCTTTCCGGCGGTGAGCAGCAGCGCGTGGCCATCGCCCGCGCGCTCGTGAACAATCCGCGCATGATCATCGCGGACGAGCCGACCGGCAACCTCGACCCGGTGCGCAGCCTGGAACTGATGCTGCTGCTGGAGAAGATCAACGAGCTCGGCACCACGGTCCTCGTGGTGACGCACGAAAAGGAACTGGTCGATGCTTTTTCCAAGCGCGTCATCTCCATCGACGCCGGAAGAGTCATCAGTGACGGATTGGACGGGTACTACGGATATGAAGCTGAATAGATTCAACTATCTGATGGCGCAGGGCGTGAAAAACATCTTCACGCACGGTTTCATGTCCTTCGCGTCGATCACGATCATCATCGCGTGCCTGCTCATCATGGGCAGCTTCTCGCTGCTGACGCTCAACATTGACGCGAACATCGACCGCCTGCAAAATCAGAACGAGGTCATTGCCTACGTCGATGAGACGCTCTCGGAGGACGAGGCCCGGGCCATCGAGCCCAAGGTCGCTGCGGTGGCGAATGTCGCCTCGGTCGAGTTCGTCACGCGCGAGCAGGCCATGCAGACGTTCGAGGCCGAGTATGACTCCGACCTCTTTGACAACATTGACGCGTCGGTCTTTCGCCACCGCTACGTTGTGACGCTTGACGACTTGTCGCTCATGAAGGACACGCAGGCCGCGCTGAAAAATGTGGACGGCATCGCCGATGTCACGGCGCACCTGGACTACGCGGAAAACTTCATCACGTTCCGGAACATTGTGAGCGTTGTCTCCGTCGTTTTGATAGTGATTCTCATTGCGGTGTCCCTGTTTATCATGACCAACACCATCAAGCTGGCCACGTTCGGCCGGCGTGAAGAGATCGCCATCATGAAGATGGTCGGTGCGACGAATGGCTTCATCCGTCTGCCGTTCGTGGTCGAGGGCCTTGTGCTCGGCCTGGTCGGCGGCCTGATTGCGTTCCTGCTCCAGTGGGGGCTCTACAGCCTGATCGTCAGCAAGATCATGTCCACCATGGCGGCCGGCATCATCACGGTGCTCCCGTTTGCATCCGTGTCGCTGCCGCTGCTGCTGGTGTTCCTCGGCGTGGGTGTGCTCGTCGGCGTGTTCGGCGGCCTCACGGCCATTCGCAACTATCTGAAAGTCTAAGGAGGAAATCGAATGAAGATGAATCGCAAAGTCGTTCGATCCGTCATTTGTGTGCTGCTCGCGCTGATCTTTGTCATCTCGCTCATGACAGCGCTGATCCCGACCAACGCCAGCGCGGCGTCTCAGTCGGAGATCAACCAGCTCACGCAGCAGCGCAAAGAGCTGCAGGCCAAGCAGAAAGAGCAGCAGAAGACCATCAACAACCTGCGCTCCAAGAAAGCCAGCGTGGTGGATCAGAAGGCCGCGCTCGATCGGGAAAACGATCTGGCTGAGCAGGAGATCGTGCTCGTCAAGGAGCAGATCACGGCCTATGACCAGCAGATCGAGGACAAGGGCGTTGAGCTCGAGGCTGCCAAGCAGGAAGAGGAGGCCCAGACGGTCCGCTTCCGCAGCTGTGTGCGCCATCTCGAGGAGTACGGCCAGATGTCCTACATCGCCATCCTGCTCGAGGCGACCAGCCTGTCCGACCTCCTTGCCCGCATGGACATGGTCGGTGAGGTCATTGCATATAATAAGCAGGTGCAGGCCGACATGACGGCCGCCCGTGAAAAGGTTGAGACCGTCAAGGCGGAGCTCGAGGATGCCCGCACCGAGCTGCAGGATAAGCAGTCGGAGCTTGAGACCAAGCAGGTCGCGCTGCAGCAGAAGGTTGCGGAGGCCAATGCGCTGCTCGCCGGCCTAGAATCGGATATCAACGCCTATAAGAGCGTCTACGATCAGTATGAGCAGCAGCAGAAGAACGTGCAGTCGCAGATCGACAAGCAGGTCGAGGAGCTGCGCCGCCAGGAGGAAGCGAACAAGAACAACAACCCCGGCTATGACCCGGGCAAAGCCAACGGTTCCACCGGCACCATGATGTGGCCGTGCCCGTCCTGCCATTACATCACCTCGCAGTTCGGCTGGCGCTACCACCCGATTTATCATACGCAGAAGTATCACTCCGGCGTGGACATCGGCGCAAGCTACGGCGCGACCATTGTCGCGGCCGACGGCGGTACGATCATCACGGCCGGCTCCGTGTCCGGTTACGGCAACTGCGTCGTCATCAACCATGGCAATGGCATCACCACGCTCTACGGCCATATGAGCTCCATTGCGGTGTCCGTCGGTCAGAAGGTCTCCAAGGGTCAGACGATCGGCTATGTCGGCTCGACCGGCAACTCCACCGGCCCGCATCTGCACTGGGAAGTCACGGTCAACGGCGTGCGCCAGAACCCGCTCAACTATGCGAGCTGATCGGACATATTTTGACTGAATGAAACTGCCGGGCGGCCGGAAAATGGCTGCCCGGCTCGTCTGCTGCATTGGGGACTGCCCGGTGCGGGCAGCAAATGGATCCGGAGGGATAGCATGGACGAACACAAGCCACAGGAACAGGCACCGGAAAAAGTGCCCGCCCGCAGAAAAAGCGGCAGAATACACGGCTGGAAGGCGAGTATTCTTGCCTGTGTGATCTGTATTCTGGTGACCGCACTGGTTACGTCGCTGATCTTCGTCGGCAAATTCGGCGGCAGCAGCAACTATAAGCTCGCGCTGAAGTTTGCGCAGGTCAAGCAGGTCGTGGACAAAGACTATATCGGCGACGCGGACGACACGGCCATCAGCGACGCTTCGTCGAGCGCGATCATCAGCGCCATCGGTGATAAATGGAGCTATTACATGACGGCCGAGGAATACAAGGCCTACCAGATGTACTCCAACAATGAGTACGCCGGCATCGGCGTGACGATCCAGCTCGACGATAAGACGAAGGGCTTTCGCATCACGGCGGTGACGAGCGATTCGCCCGCGGCGAAAGCCGGCATCAAGCAGGGCGACATCATCATGGCAATCGACGGGGAGGATGTCACGGGCAAGACGCTCTCGGACGTGCAGAGCACCATCCGCGCCAAGCTCAACAAAACGCTCAAGCTCACCATCCAGGATTCTGCCGGCAAGAGCCAGACCGTCACACTCGACTGCACGGTCATTTATACCGACCCCGTGACGTATAAGCTCATGGACAACGGCGTCGGCTATATCCAGATCCGCAACTTTGAGACCGGCGGCGGCAGCCGTGCCGTGCAGGCGGTCGATAAGCTGCTCGACCTCGGCGCAAAGTCGCTCGTGTTCGACCTGCGCGATAATCCCGGCGGCCTGCTCTCGGAGCTCATCACGATCCTGGACCACCTGCTGCCGCAGGGCGACCTGTTCGTGAGCGTCGACGGCAACGGGAAAGAGAACGTCACGCAGAGCGACAGCGTCTGCGTCAAGGTGCCGATGACGGTCATCGTCAACGGCAACACCTACAGTGCGGCGGAGTTTTTTGCGGCCGCGCTGCAGGAGTATGACTGGGCGACCATCGTCGGCCAGAACACGACCGGCAAGGGCCGCAGCCAGACGACCATCGCGCTTCCGGACGGCAGCGCCGTGCACATCTCGAGCCGGAAGTATCTCACGCCCAACCGCGTGGACCTGTCCGAGCAGGGCGGCCTTGTGCCGGATATCGTCGTGGCCCCGGCCGCGGACAGCGAGGTCGATGCGCAGCTCGAGGCGGCCATCGCCGCGCTGCGCTGAATCAAAATCGTATACACGAAAATTTCAATGATATAAGGAGACGGATTATGGCGATCGACAGCAGATATAAGATGAGTCAGGAGCGTCTGGACACGCTCAAGGAAGAACTGCACTACCTCGAGACGACCCGCGAGAAGGAAGTCGCGGAGCTCATCAAGGAGGCGCGCTCGTTCGGTGACCTGTCGGAAAACAGCGAGTACGACGAGGCCAAGACGGAGCAGGGCAAGCTCTACTCCCGCATTGCCGAGATCACGGACCTGATCGAGAACGCCGAGGTCGTGGAGAAGGTCGAAGTTGCGGCGGACGTCGTGACCATCGGCAGCCGTGTGCGCGTGCTCGATGTCGATGAGGACGTGGAAGAGGAGTACACCATTGTCGGCTCGCAGGAGGCCAACCCCATGGAAGGCTGCATTTCGGACGACAGCCCGTTTGGCTTTGCGCTCAAGGGCCACAAAGTCGGCGAGACCGTCACGGTCGCAGCCCCGGTCGGCGAGCTGCAGTTCAAGATCATCGCCGTCGAAAACGAAGACTGAGGAGTCCATCATGAACGAAGAGAGAAAGAACCAGCAGGCGGCGGCAGAGCCGTCCCTGTCCGAGATCCTTCAGGTGCGCCGTGACAAGCTCAAGGCGCTGCAGGATGCCGGGCGCGACCCCTTCACGCAGACACGTTTTGCGCGCAGCGCCTATTCGGCCGACATCAAGAACGATTTTGATGCCTATGACGGCAAAACGCTGCAGGCCGCCGGCCGCATCATGTCCAAGCGCGGTATGGGCAAGGCCATCTTCTGCGACATTCAGGACGACCGCGGCCAGATCCAGCTCTACGTCCGCAAGGATGCCGTGACGGAGCAGGAGTTTGCCGATTTCCGTAAGTATGACATCGGCGACATCATCGGCGTGAGCGGCTATGCGTTCAAGACCAAGACGGGGGAGATCTCCATTCACGTGCAGCAGGTCACGCTGCTCAGCAAGTCCTTGCGCCCGCTGCCGGAGAAGTTCCACGGCATGACGAACACGGAGCTGCGCTACCGCCAGCGCTACGTGGATCTCATCATGAACCCCGAGAGCAAGCGCAATTTCCAGATCCGCAGCCAGTTCGTGGCCTACCTGCGGCGCTATCTGGACGGTCTGGGCTTCATGGAGGTCGAGACCCCCGTGCTCAGCCCCATCGCCGGCGGCGCGACGGCGCGCCCGTTCATCACGCACCACAACACGCTCGATATTGATATGTATATGCGCATCGCGACCGAGCTGCACCTCAAGCGCCTGATCGTCGGCGGTATTGAGCGCGTGTATGAGGTCGGCCGCATCTTCCGCAACGAGGGCATGGACACCAAGCACAACCCGGAGTTCACGACCTGCGAGCTCTATCAGGCCTACACCAACCTCGACGGCATGATGGACATCCTCGAGGGCATCCTCTCCGGCGCGGCCAAGGAGATTCTCGGCACGTATCAGCTCCAGTGGCTGGGCCATGATGTCGACCTCACGCCGAGCTGGCGCCGCGTGACCATGGCCGACGCCGTCAAGGACGTCACGGGGGCCGACTTTATGGCCATCCTCGGCGACGCGGACGCGGCGGTCGCCCTCGCCAAGAGCGTGGGCGTGGACATGGAAAACGTCGCCCACACGTGGGGCAACGCGCTCTATGAGACGTTCGACCAGAAGGTCGAGGCCACACTCATTCAGCCGACGTTCATCACCATGTACCCGGTCGAGGTCAGCCCGCTGGCCAAGCGCAGCCCCGAGCAGCCCGCGCTCACCGAGCGCTATGAGATGTTTATCTGCGGCTGCGAGATGGGCAACGCCTTCTCCGAGCTCAACGACCCCATCGACCAGTATCAGCGCTTCAAGGCGCAGGCCGAAAAGCGTGCCCACGGCGACGAAGAGGCCAACATGATGGACGAGGACTTCGTCATGGCGCTCGAATACGGCATGCCGCCCACCGGCGGTCTGGGCTTCGGCATTGACCGCTGCGCCATGCTGCTGTGCGGCGCAAGCTCCATCCGCGACGTGATCCTGTTCCCGACAATGAAACCTTTGGACACTCCCAAGTCGGAGAAAAAGCCTGAGGAAGTCGGTATCATCGGCGGAGCTAAGGGTACGGTCGAGATCGAGATTAAGGACGAGCCGATCGATTTTTCCAATGTTCAGATCGAGCCGCTGTTCCAGAATCAGGTCGATTTTGACACCTTCTCCAAGAGTGATTTCCGTGCCGTAAAGGTCAAGGAATGCGAAGCTGTGAAGAAGTCCAAAAAGCTCTTAAAGTTCGTTTTGGACGACGGAACCGGCGTAGATCGGGTCATTTTGAGTGGTATTCACGAGTATTATGAGCCGGAAGAGCTGGTTGGAAAGACCTGCATTGCAATCACCAATCTGCCTCCGAGAGCGATGATGGGCATTGACTCTTGCGGTATGCTCATCTCCGCCGTGCATCACGAAAACGGCGAGGAAAAGCTCCATTTGCTGATGGTGGATCCTCACATTCCGGCAGGTGCAAAGCTCTATTGATTGCCCCCTGATCGGGCTAAAAAAGCCTCTCGTACACCAATCCGTACACCAATTTACACCAAGGGTGCACCACGGATGCCGAGAAAAATGTGCGATTGAATTTCAGCCTCGCAGAAGTGATTCTGCGGGGCTGTTTTTTTGAAAACTATATGTTCAGATATGAGACTCGGTGAGAAATCACCGGGTCTTATTTTTTGCGCTCACTACGCCTACTAAACAGGCGCAGTGGGCGCTTTTTTGTTTTCTAAAACCGGCACAAAAAATTTTTTTGAAAAAGTGTGGGAATCTCGCAAAAAAATTCGGCAAAGAGAAAGTGAGAAGGCGAAAAGCCTTCCGGGAACCTTGAAAATTTCATATACATTCATCAGATACATTCCTTGAGCCAACAGCCAAATGAAGGTACGCCAAGACCCACCTGCCGCTAACGGTATCAGCGGGACAAAAGGTGGAGAGCGACCCCGAAACCATTCTGAAATATCTGGCAGCTACGGATACGGCCACGACAGGCTTAGGGTATAATGATACTTTTCTACGGAACCGGCGGAGTACCCGGCGGGGGTGAGATTCCCATGGATCCGATTCGCTATCGGGCATCTGATGACTTCCTTTTCTGCATTTAGGGTTCGAGGAAAAATGAAATGCAGCAACGAAAGCCCCAAAAGGTATTTTGAGGCTTTCGTGGATCAGAAATGATTCAAATTCAGAGAAAGGAGGAAAACCCCATGGAAAACTGTAAGGTGATTGCCATCACAAATCAGAAGGGCGGCGTTGGCAAAACGACGACCACAGTCAATCTCGGTGTGGGACTTGCAAGCTCCGGGAAACGGGTCCTGCTGGCGGATGCTGATCCGCAGGGCAGCTTAACGGTGAGCCTCGGCATAAAGAACCCAGACGAGCTGGATGTATCGCTGTCTTCCCTTATGCAGTCGGTCATTGATGATGAGCCGCTTGCGGAGGGTGCAATTATCCGGCACCAGGAGGGTGTGGACTTGCTTCCCTCGAACATTGAGCTCTCCGGTATGGAAACAGGTCTGTTCAATGTCATGAGCCGTGAGTATGTTCTGAAGAACGCCATCGACGGCATGAGAAAGAGCTACGACTACATTCTGATTGACTGTATGCCCTCTCTGGGTATGATGACGGTCAATGCGCTGGTTGCGGCAGACAGTGTGATTATCCCGTCTCAGCCGAACTTCCTGTCAACCAAAGGTCTTAACCTGCTTCTGCGCTCCATTTCAAAGATCAAGCGGCAGATCAATCCAAGACTGAAGATTGACGGCATTTTGCTGACGATGGTGGATAACCGCACCAACAACGCCAAGGCGATTATTTCCTCGCTCCGCTCCACCGTGGGAGAGAACATCCGCGTGTTCCGTTCCGAAATTCCTTTTTCGGTAAGAGCTGCGGAGTGCAGTCTTTCCGGAGAAAGCATCTTCTCCCATGACAGGAACGGCAAGGTCGCAGCAGCGTATGAGGCACTCACAAAGGAGGTGACAGAGCTTGAAGAGCGTGCAAAAAATCGATCTGGGCCTGACCGGGTACGATGAGCTTTTCATGAATGACGCGGAGCGAAAGGAAAATAAACTCCCGCGCATTTATGATATCCCCCTCTCGGAGATCGACGATTTCCCTGACCATCCCTTCAAGGTGAAGCTGGATGAGGACATGGATCAGCTTGTCCAGAGCATCAAGGAGCGCGGGATCATCACACCTGTCACGCTCCGACCGAAGGAAGACGGGCGGTACGAAATCGTATCAGGGCATCGCAGAAAGAAGGCCTGTGAGCTTGCCGGCTTTGACACCGTGAAGGCTGAGGTGCGGGAGATGACCCGCGACGAGGCCATCATTCTAATGGTGGAATCGAACCTGCAGCGCTCTGTGATACTGCCCAGTGAAAAAGCTTTTTCGTATAAGATGAGGCTGGAAGCTATGAAAAGGCAAGCGGGCAGACCGTCTCAAAATAATTCATCCCCAGTGGGGATTGATTTACGAGGCAAGCAATCTCTTGATGTATTGGGCGAAGAAGTCGGGGATAGTAGGAACCAAATTCATCGCTATATTCGCCTTACCGAGCTCATTCCGGAGCTTCTGGATTTGGTTGACGAGGGACGCATTGCATTCAGGCCTGCGGTGGAGCTTTCGTACCTGCAAAAAGAGGAACAGAGTGCCCTGCTGGAGCAAATCGCTTACGCAGATGCCACGCCGTCCCTCGCCCAGGCCATTAAGCTGAAGCGGTTCTCTCAGGACGGAAAGCTGAACAACGAGGTCATTGAGTCGATCATGAGCGAGGAAAAGCCGAATCAGAGAGAAAAAATCAACATCAAGTACGCCGAGGCCAGAAGGTTTATCCCTGCCAGCGTTCCTTACGAAAAAACCGGTGAGTATATTATGAAAGCGCTGGAATATTATCACCGGTATCAGGAACGGCAGAAGAGTCGGAATGACGCAAGATAGGTTCTTCGCCAAGGGGGCAGTCTACCCTTTTGACGGTACACCAGCGCCGTTCCCCCCTCTCGCACTCTCCCCCTCATTTACCGGCAATACCAGCTCAAAGAGAAAATAGAGAAGCGACACAATTGAAGAAGACCAGGTGCATTCGTACAATATGAGAAAAACAGTCATTGGAGGTCATCCCATGAAAAAGCTTCTTATATTGTGCGTACTTTTGCTTGCCGCATTGCTTTCCGGATGCGCCGCAGAGCCTCTGCAAGGGCAAACGGCAGGAAACACACCGAAAGCTCCAACGCCACAGGAAGAAACGCCTGCTTCCTTTGAGCCGGTAACCACAGATTCAAGCGCTCCCGCCAAAGCACCGACAGAAGCCGCCGATCCAGCAGTTTGCATATCAAATGAGGACAAGCACGAAAGCGGCTCTGCTGTTTCTTCTGAGCCGGCAAGCGGACCCACTGAATCGAATGCACCGGCATCGGAGGAAACCAAGCAGCCGCCCGTGCTTCCGGAGGAGCCGGTGGAAACAGAGAACCCCACAGAGGAACCATCCATTCCTGCGATAACCGAGCCGGAACCGACTTCGGAGCCCGAGCCCACATTTGATATCGACTGCTGGATTTCCTACGCAAAAAGCACGGCGGTGAGCTTGGGGCTGACCTTGGATAGCTCAGCAACCGATTGCTGGGACAATCCGATCACCGCGAAGCCGATCTGCATCTACCTGGAGCGAGACATTAGCTCACGCCTGAACAGATATGCGAAGGATGGGGAGATAACTGCTGTCTGGATCTGGTACGAATGCGTCGGCACAAGCAGCTACCTGATCTATATCGGGTACGCATAAGCATCAACAAATCAATACACCGAAATGAGCATCGTGGAAACACGGTGCTTTTTTCATGCCTTGAAGGAGGACAGAACGAATGAAGAAGATTTTCAAAAGAGGAATGTCGGGGCTGCTTGCAGTCCTTATGGCATTCACCATGCTTGCAGGCTTTGGCACGACCACAGCCTTCGCCGCAAGCGAAACAGCGGAGTCCTATATGATTTCTTTCCCCCGTGACGGGGACGCTGCTCAGATTTACTCCGAGGACGCATGGGGACACTCCGCGAAAAGCTATATGAACGGCTGGGCAACAGGCTCCAGCAACTATACTACCCTGCACTGCATGGATTCCTTTGACGGGAAGGTGTGCTACTGCATCGAGCCTGGCCTTTCCCGAAATGTCGGCGATACCTATCACGGCTTCGGTGAGGATTTCTGGGATAACTATCCCAGCCAGTACAACAACACCATCGAGCCGGACGATATTAAGCTGCTGCTGGGCCGTATCATGCAGTATGGCTATCAGGGCAACCTTTCCACCTCGTGGAGATCGCAGAACGATTCCGATGCGGATAAGCTGGCCCACGCCTTCGCTACCCAGCTGCTCGTTTGGGAAACGGTTGTGGGCGAGCGCGATGCGGACTTTGACCATGTGAGCACCGGCGGCTATGACGAGATCCTGTCGCTGGTTTCCCCCAATCATCCGCTGTATAGCCGAATCATGGACTATTACGACAGCATCGAGTCCAGCGTGCAGAGCCACGCCGTTTGCCCGAGCTTTATGAGCAGAAGCAGCGGCGGCGCAAAGACCATTGAGCTTGCGTGGGACGGCAGTCAGTACATTGCCGAGCTCACGGATACCAACCACGTGCTGTCACAGTTTACCTTCTCTGCCAGTGAGACGGGCTTTCATTTCAGCGTGTCGGGCAACACACTCACTATCACCACCGATACGGCTCCCAGCGGCAATGTGACGATCTCCGCAAGTCGAAGCGCTTCCCGCTGCGGCGTTCTTGTTTGGACGGACTATAAGTACGGCCCCAACGGCGGCGTTCAGGATACCATCACCTATACGGCCTCCGTCAGCGACCCTGTAAGAGCGTTTCTCAAGCTGAAGGTCAGCTATGGCGGCGCTAAAATCATCAAGACCAGCGAGGACGGCA
>OHAN01002276.1_pt1 | contig 13365 bp, 8 predicted proteins | sample 1577121 | NCBI WGS metagenome assembly OHAN01 (sample SAMEA3541554, study PRJEB24748) | human gut metagenome | biome: human gut; feature: human-associated habitat; material: faeces | place: China | collected 2012 | reverse complement strand
ATCCACCTATGAGCAAGCTCATGTGGATTTAGACCTTTTGACCCTGGCATCATTAAATGATGTTGAAATATTTGACCGAACCGGTCTGATTAAATGATTTTAGAAATTCACATCTATGATACATCAAATGTGAACTGGCTCCCGCCTCGGCAGACGGCAAGCAACAAGTTTGTATCAATGGTGGGATTCGATCTCCCAACCGATGAATGTATTATATATCTTTTGTATTTGTATGTCTATAGTAAGTAACTATATTTTTTAACTTTGTGAGATTTTTACAAAACCTTTTTACAAAAACTGACACCACTCAATTCCATACAATAAAAGCACCCCCGGAACGCCCAAAACTCCGGTTGTTGTCACGCTGATCACATTGCAGCCAACCTTAAGATCCACTCCTGCATTGTCAAAAACCTGATTTAAGAAAAAAACACATGCCATCCCAATAATTATCCGTACCAGAAAACGAGAAATATACTTCATAAAAGCACCCTGTCCTTTTTCTAAATTGTATGAACTCTACTGACAATTCAGTACAGATTGCAGCAAGAAAGTCCTAAATATAAAAAGTATTATAACTGTTCAGTACCTTCACAGTTACGAGCCAAAATGCATTGAAAATCACCTTCAGTGATGGCATTTTGGCTTGCATGTCTCGGGATTTTGGCATATTCATGCCAAAACACCTCGCGGGACAGTGACCACTGAATAGTTACAAAGTATTATACTTTATAATCCAAGAATATCTCCGGTATTCTTATGATATGAAAAGATGCCAGACAAATTGCTTTGTACTTTATACTTCCACAATTCTCTGGCACCTTCTTATTTTTTCAGATCAGAATTTAAAGATTGCAATTCCGTATGCCGGCAGATCGTATGCAAAAGAGTATTCTCTTCCGTCACATTCACTCTTCACTGCCTTGTATACAACCGGACGCTCCGTTGTATTTCCGCCAAATTCTGCTGCATCTCCATCCAGCACGAGGCGATACTGTTTTCTTTTTGGTACACCGACGCGATAATCCGGTCTTGCTACCGGTGTAAAATTGATCACAAAGAGCAGATTGCTCTTACCGTCTTTGGAATGACGCACAAAGCTGAAAATGCTTCGGTCGGCATCATCTGCATTGATCCATTCAAATCCGCATGGATCCTGATCTGCATCATAAAGTGCCGGTGTCTTTTTATAGAGATGAAGCAGTGCTTTGACGTAATTCTGCATCTGCTGATGTTTGTCTTCTGCAAGCAGATACCAGTCAAGTTCTCTTGCTTCGCTCCACTCCTGAAGCTGTGCAAACTCCTGTCCCATAAACAACAGTTTTTTGCCCGGATGACCAAGCATGTATGCATAGCCGGCACGTAAGTTTGCAAACTTATCATCGTAGAGTCCCGGCATCTTATTGATCATCGAACATTTCAGATGAACCACTTCGTCATGTGAGAGTACCAGTATGTATTTTTCTGCATAAGCATACGTCATGGAGAACGTCATTTTATGATGATTCCATTTGCGGAAATACGGATCTAATTTCATATATTCCAGGAAATCGTTCATCCATCCCATGTTCCATTTATGGGAGAATCCAAGTCCGTCCTCTTCCGGTTTTCCGGTAACTTTCGGCCATGCTGTGGATTCCTCTGCGATCATCATTGCTCCATGATTTCTGCCCAGCACAACGCTGTTCAGATGTTTGAAAAACTCGATCGCTTCCAGATTTTTATTTCCGCCGTAAATATTCGGGGTCCACTGACCGTTTTCTCTTCCATAATCCAGATAAAGAATGGATGCCACCGCATCGACACGCAGTCCGTCGATATGGAAATGCTCAACCCAGTAAAGTGCATTGGCAATCAGGAAATTCTTGACTTCGCTCTTGCCAAAATCAAAGACTTTTGTTCCCCATTCCGGATGCTCGCCCTTTTTTGGATCCGCATACTCGTAAACACATCCACCGTCAAATTCTTCCAGTCCGTGTGCATCTCGCGGGAAATGTGCCGGTACCCAGTCAAGGATAACACCGATTTTCTGTTTATGCAGATAATTTACCATATAAGCAAAATCTTCCGGCGTACCATATCTGGAAGTCGGTGCATAATATCCGGTTACCTGATACCCCCAGGAGCCATCAAACGGATGCTCCGCAATCCCCATCAGCTCTACATGCGTATAACCCATTTCCTTCACATATTCTGCAAGTGATTTCGCAAACTCTCTGTAATTATAGAATCCATCCTCGTCCTCTCCATGCGGATGTTTCTTCCAGGAACCCGGATGTACTTCATAAATAGAAACCGGAAGGCTGTCATTATCTCTCTGCTTTCTTGCTTCCATCCACGCCGCATCACTCCATTTGAGTTTCGTGATATCTGTGATCCTGGATGCGGTTCCCGGACGCTGCTCTGCATAATTTGCAAACGGATCGGCTTTGTAAAGTCCTCTGCCATCTTTTGTTTTGATGAAGAATTTATAGAGCATACCCACTTTTGCTCCGACTACAAAACCTTCATAGATACCGGACGGCTCAAGGCGTGTCATCGGATTTGCCTCTTCTCTCCAGCCGTTAAATTCACCGATCACGCTGACAGTAGCTGCATTCGGTGCCCAGACTGCAAAATAAACACCTTTTTTGCCATTCATCACTGCTTCATGTGCACCCATTTTTTTATAAATATCATAATGCGTTCCCATACTGAACAGATACTGATCCAGTTCTCCGATACGGAAATCTTCCTTTGCTGCAGCCTTTGTTCTCTTTGTTGTATTCGCTGCCGTTTTCCCGGCTGTCTTTCTTACCTTTCTTTCTGCCATAACTACCTCCGACTTTTTCTATACATTTCAACCATAAATTGATATCAGAATCACAAAATGCCATACTGATCCTTTTGAACTGGCATCATTTTTTTCTGAATACTTTACTTTCACATGCATCCAGATGAACCTGGAGTCTGCCATCCACCACCGGCACTGCTTCTTTTGTGAACGCATTTTCATAAGTTCCGTCCACTGGAACCGGGATGCTCATATCCGCCGGATTCTCATCGTTATTCGCTGCCACAACGATAGCATCCTGATCTTTGATTCTTGCATAAGCATACTGTCTGTTTGTCAGTACCAGCTCTCTGTATTTTCCATCTGCCAGAACCGGATTTTCTTTTCTCATCTTTCCAAGTGCCGCAATATGTGCTGTCAGCTCCGGATGCGGATTCTCTTTCTGCATTTTTTCAAGGTCAAGCTGCGGACGCATGGCATCATCTGAGGCACCCTGCTTTCTTCCTTCAATGCCCCACTCGGAGCCATAATAAATAGATGGAATGCCCGGCAGCGTGTAGAGCAGTGTATAAACCTCGCGGATATGGTCTTTGTTGTTTAACTTGCTCATCAGACGGTCCACATCGTGGTTATCTACAAAAGAATACAAAGTACGTCCTCTGTAAATACCGCCGTTGTCATCAAACTGACGGCGGATCGTATGGGCGATCTCAAAATAATTATGATCATTGTGTCCCGAATACAGACCCTTGTGAAGCTCATAATTCGTTGTGGAATGAAGCATTTCGTCATTTACCCATCTCGCATAATCGCCGTGGATCACTTCACCCATCAGCCAGAAATCCTCTTTCCACTGACCGGTGCGGTAACGCATTTCTTTCATAAAATCAAACGTCAGACAGTCAGCACAGTCCAGACGGATACCGTCAATATCAAACTCCGTGATCCAGAAATGAATCACATCAAACAGATAATCACGGACTGCCTGCTCGTAAAGATTTAAATTGACCAGCTCAAAACAGTTTCTCCATGCTTCATAACCAAATCCATCGTTATACGGAGAATTCCAGCCAAAATTCACTCCTTTATACCAGCTGCAGTACGGAGAATGTTCTCTGTTTTTCTGGATATCCTGAAATGCAAAAAACTCTCTTCCGGTATGATTGAAAACACCGTCCACAACCACGCGGATCCCATTTTCATGTGCCAGTCTGACAAATTCTTTGAAATCTTCATTATCCCCAAGTCTTCTGTCTACTTTTTTGTAATCTTTTGTATCATAACCATGTGTAGAAGATTCAAACAGCGGTCCGATATAGATCGCTGTAACTCCGATCTCCTTTAAATGGTCGATCCACGGAAACAGCTCCCGCAAGCGATGCACGGTCTCCGGTTCTTTGTTTTCCTTTGGTGCCCCTGTCATACCCAGCGGATACATATGATAAAAAACTGCTTCGTTATACCACTTTCCCATTTGCAAATACCTCCATCTTAACTGTAAATACCATACATAAACTGCTTTACAAGTGCCCGCTTTTTCTCCTCTGAAATCTGCTGCGGTCTGCCTTCCCGGTCGCATGCCAGCAGAATATAGTGATTGATCAGACCGATAAATCCAATCGCAAACTGCTCTTGCCTTCCGTTCATATTTCCAAGCTCATGCTCCGCCGCATCAAAGAAATGTACGATCTGCGAATAGAACTTTTTCACAAGCGGCTTTACCGCCCGGTACGCTTCATTCTCCTTCGCAGAATAAAACATCGCCATTAGAAGTGCATAGACTTTATAATTTCTCATCGCATAATCTAAAAATGCAGAAGCAATATTGTAAAGCGTCGCTCCGACATCCCCTTCGTAAAAAGATGCCCGCTCCAGTTCTTCATTCAGAACAGTAAAATGTTTCGTCAGCAAAGTCTCCAAAAGACCATATTTGCTGCCAAAATAGTAGTACAACGTAGGTTTTGTAATCCCCGCTTTCTGAGCAATCTCCTGTACGCCAACGGCATCGTAACCCTTGGCATAAAACAGCTCCAGTGCACACTGCAAAATACGTTCTCTATTGTCCATAAATCCTGTCCTTTACTCCTGTTTACGGTTGCTTTCTTCATTATACCGTTCGGTATATAAAGTGTCAAGGAATATCCCGCTAACTTCATAATAAGACAGTCCGGTTTCCCGGCAGATTCTTGCGACTTCTTCGTACTCCGGATAAATCCTTTTCCCATCCGGCAGATCGCATACTTTTACTTTCATTTTGCCAAACGGCGTGTCGATCTCTGCCGCTTCTCTTTTTAAGATACTTCGTTCCATGTACATTCTGCGGATGCCGATCGTTGTCGTTCCCTGAAAAATAAGTTTCTCCAGCTTTTCCGCATCTTCTTTTTTACAGATCACATTTACCTGATATGCCGGGCGATTTTTTTTCATATAAACCGGCGTATAATGAACATCCTTCGCCCCCACCTGCATCAGACGCTCCATCAGAAATCCGAGTGCCTCGCCGCTGCAGTCATCAATATTTGTCTCCAGTTTACAGATCTCATCTTTTTCCATCCAGCTCTTTTCATTCTCGCTTTCCAGAATCATTGCACGCAGAATACCGGCACAGGCATATTCTCGTTTTCCTGCACCAAGACCTGTTTTTTCGATAAAAAATGACTCCGGAAGTTTATCAGAAGTACGGATCGCCGCCACAATCGCTGCACCAGTCGGCGTAACCAGCTCACCTTCTATCTGCGTAAGTTTCAGTTTCAGATGATTGGCCTGTACGATATTTGTCACCGCCGGAACCGGGATCGGCAGAATGCCGTGGTGACAGCGGACCGTACCTCTTCCTTCGCAAAGTTCTGTCACAATTACCTGATCGATATCCAGATTATCCAGGCAGACCGCCACCGAGAGAATATCTACGATCGAATCTACAGCACCGACTTCATGAAAATACACCTGATTTCTTGGCACGCCATGTGCTTTTGCTTCTGCATCCGCCAGAACCGAAAAAATATCCATCGCTGTTTTTTTCGCACGTTCCGTCAGGCTGCTGCTCTCAATGATCTGCAGAATATCCACAAAACTTCTGTGCTCATGTATATACTCTGCATCATGGTTATGCAAATCATGCCCATGCATATGCTCCGTAGCATGATTATGTGCATGAGTATGACCATGCAGATATTCCATATCATGATCATGATTTTCATGTTCCTTATCAAGAACCACATCAAAGTCGCACGCATCCAGACCGGATTTTTTTACCCTGGAAATGCGGATATCAAATCCCTGTACCGGAAGGCTTGCAAGAGCTTTTTTCAGAACCTGCTGATCTGCTCCAAGATCCAGAAGTGCTGCTACCGTCATATCTCCGCTGATACCGCTTTCACACTCCAGATATAACGTTTTACCCATTCGCCTTCACCCCCAGTCTGTTGATCTGCGTTGCCATATAACCTGCTCCGTAACCATTGTCAATATTTACCACTGCAATTCCGTTTGCACAGGAATTGATCATCGTCAGAAGTGCAGAAAGTCCGCCAAGATTTGCACCATAACCGACGGAAGTCGGCACAGCGATCACCGGCTTGTCCACCAGACCGCCAAGCACACTCGCCAGTGCACCTTCCATACCCGCAACGGCAACAACACAGTTTGCACTCTGAATTGCCTCCAGATTTCCAAGCAGTCTGTGGATGCCGCTCACGCCCACGTCATAAACCCTCGTCACTTTCGTTCCAAAATATTCTGCCGTCTGTGCAGCCTCTTCCGCTACGGCAATATCTGCCGTTCCCGCAGTGCAGACTGCGATATTTCCGATATGCTCTTTATCCTTTTTTTCAATTTTTATGATATGGGAAATCGGATCATATTCTACCTGCGGATATTTTTCACGCAATATTTCGTACTGATGCTGTGTTGCCCGCGTTCCGAAAACCTGTCCATCTGCCTTGTATAAACGTTCAAAAATATGAAGCAGATGTTCATCTGCTTTTCCGGCACAGTAGATCACTTCCGCAAAACCGGATCGCACCTTGCGATGCATATCCAGTTTCGCATAGCCCATCTCTTCAAACGGCTCCCTGCGGAGAAATCCTTCCGCTTCTTCCACAGACATCGCCCCGTTTTTTACTTTTTCCAGAATTTCCTGCATTATTCTTACCTCTCTGCCTGTCTTTCAAAATTTCAGAAACCAAAATCTTCATAATCCTCTTTCAAGAATCGATGATAAATAATATGGCATCCTTCATCTTTAAAACAATAATAATATGGATCGTCCGGTTTATCTTCAAAACGGATCAGAATATCAAATTCTCCATTGTCCATATTTTCTGTAATAATATTATTAGAATACTTATGAAACAAATTCAGAATATCATCCATCTTGCATCCATGTTTCTGAAGCAACTCGATCAGGTTTTTAATAAATTCATTTTCCTTCATATTATTATGGACGTACTCGCTGCCTTCCTCCGGAATGTGGAAGCAAAATCGCTCCGCTTTGTGTGTCGCAACAACCTCTCCCAGCTTCTCTGTGATCACCACCGGAAGGTGGTTCAGACGCTCCTGCATCTGATCTGCATCATCACTCGTACCAAAAAAATGATTCAAAGAGCTGAGCGGATAATACAGGCGAATTTTTTCTTTTCGAAATCCCAGTTTCGCATGGTCTTCCTTGATCACATCAATCAGATTCTTTAACAGTTTTTTGTATCCTTCATTTCCCGGAAACTGATACAGATTCAATCCAACACCGTCCTTATCATAAAAACGTTCTACTTTTCCATTGACTGTGCGGATTGTGATTTCAGCCGTCGCCGAAATCCGACACTCATTGAGATGACCGCCTTTGACATTCATCTTCTCATCGCAAAGATTAATGTGAATATGAAGATAAGTTTTACCATCCATCGTGGAAACATTTCCCGTCAGAGCCGTGATCTCCATCGGTCCGTTCAGTTCCGTTTTATGGTAAACCTGTTCCCCAACATTATACAGACCGATCACCGCATGGTCTGCCGCACCGATACCCTCGATCGTTGCCAGTGTGATCTTTTCCCTGTCGCAAATCTTTGTCAGAGACTCTACGATCTCCTCGCCACGGTCCAGACGAACAACATATGCATCATCAAATTTCATGTATTCCATATCTATATCAGCCTTTCCTTTTTTTGTCCCCATAATACCACGAAAGAAGCAGGGATTGCAAATTTTTATAATCCATTTCATCCACTTACATAAAAATGATGTGGATGTCAAAAGTCACCAACTATGATGCCTACGGATTGTTCCGTGCGTTGCACTCCCACAATCCTGGCATCATAAAAATACAGAAGATTATGAAAGTTCGTTTTCATAATCTCCTGCATCTTCTCTTTATACTTCTATTCGAATTTGATTATAATGTGCAGCCTACCGGATCTTAATCGTTACAGATTTCTTCTTTCCGCTTCCATCCGTTGCCATTGCAGTGATCTTCACTTTCTTTCCTTTTGCATTTTTCTTTGCCTTTACTTTTCCGTTTTTCACCGTAGCAAATTTTTGATTGCTGCTTTTCCAAAAAAGTCTGGTATTGGCCTTCTTTGTGGCTTTTACTTTCGCTTTCAGCTTAATGCTCTTTCCTGCTTTGACGGTTTTCTTTCCGGAAATCGTAACTTTTTTCACAACACCTTTCATACCGGTGATTGTATAAACTGCCTTTTTGCCGCTTCCATCTGCTGCCTTCGCAGTAATCGTTACTTTCTTTCCGCCGCTGCCTTTTTTCATTGTGACAATACCATTTGCATTTACGGTGGCAGTTTTCGGATTGCTGGAAGTCCATACCAGTGTTTTGTTTGTCGCATTTGCCGGCGAAATGTTTGCCTTCAATGCGATTTTCTTTCCTGCTGCAATCTTATTTGAAATTCCGCTGATCTTAATGCTGCCAATCAGTATACTCTTTGAAGAATCTGTACCCGGTCTTGGATTTGGACTCGGATCTGGTTCTGGATCTTGGCTGCCCGGATTTACAATATAAAATGTACTACTCAATAATCCTTCATAATCACCAATTCCATGAACACCGGCCCAGGCTTCGCCAATTTCTACATTATCATCCAGAAAAACTTCGTAATCCACACCTTCTTTCAGGATTTTTCCATCTGCATCTTCTACCGAAACTCTCGGAATCACCGCATTTCCAGTATAACGAAGATCGCCGAATACATACATTCTTCCATCTTCGATATTTTTCTTTGTGTTCTTCTTTTTGTAGATAAATGTCCAGGAATCTTCGTCACCTGCCGTTACCGTCATCTGTGCTTTTTCCGGTGTATAACCGCTCACATCCGGTGCATCCAGCGTCTGGGAACTTCCAAACAAAGCACGGACTGTTGATGCTTCTGCCAGATCATCTCCCGCTTCATCTTTGTAATATACTGTATAGTCTTTTTCTTCCGGTGTGATTCCTGCTTCATAGGTTGTTTCTACAGAGTCATACTGTACTGCAATCGTCGCACTTTCAGTTGTTTTTTCTTTAAAATAAGCATAATAGCCAGATGTAACTTCTTCACTTGTTCCATCATCCCAGGTAACATTCAACGTAAGTCCGGTCGTATCGATTTCTTTCTCTGAAGAGCCATACTGCTGTTTATCTGCCGGTGCTGTCACTTTCACAGAAACTGCCCTGCGGATACGTTCCTCTGCCATGATGCCATTTGTTTCTGCATACTGCCATGCCGTACCGTTTTCACTGCACCATAATGTCAGATTTGCATTATCTCCAAATGCGGAATCTCCAATCTCTGTAACACTGTCCGGCACCTCTACACCTGTCAGAGAATCACAGCCTGCAAATGCATCTGAACCGATCGTTTCCAGCCCATTTCCTGATACAACCATATCAAGTGAACTGCAGTTTTCAAATGCCTGACTGCCAATTTCCGTCACCGTATCCGGCAGGAATACAGCGTGGATTTTATCCTCATTCCGGAATGCCTGCGGATCGATACCCACAACGGTACGTCCATTGATCGTCTCTGGAATGCAGAGCAGATCCTGTGTATCACTCAGTGCCCTTGTCATACGTCTGGAAGCATCTTTTGTCTTTTTGCCATTTAAACTCACGATCCATACGTGATTGTTTTCATCGGTGCGATACTCGAAATTCGCCGCTTCTGTTCGGTTCATATTTCTTCTGCAGGTTGCGATAAAATTGTCATACCGCATTTTCTGTGAATACAGACTGATACATTGATCCAGCCATTTTTTCTTATATTTTACAGCTGCATTTTCCCCTGATTTTTCCGCAAGCTCACTGCATTTATTTGCCATCTGAAGCAGCGAAGCTTCATAGGCTTCATATGCAAACTGATATTCTTTTCGAAGTTTTTTACCTGCTGTTTTTCCGGTCTTCTGATAATTTTGTGCAATCTCAGCGTATTTATTGTTCAGTCCGACACTCAGTGAATTACAAAGCGACATACTGTAAGCAATCTTCACCAGCTCATCATAGTCTGCAAGCTTTATTTGTTTGCTGATACGTGAATAGAACAGTTTTCCGACTGTAAGTGCACCGCCGACATCAATGCCGGAAAGCGGATCAAACAGCTTTGCCATGTCTGTAACTCCCTTTTTCACAAGGGCTTCCGCAATTTCTTCAAAGTACTTATCTACAATAAATTCCTGAATCGCTACTTCCGATGATGCCCAGTATTTCTGCAGTTTTCCCTTTAATTTCTTCAGTCCCTTATAGGCTGCAGAATCCGGTGCTGCACTGTTCAAAAGCTGATTGACCGTTTCCATTTCCAGATTCGCCATAATGCAGATCGTTGTGCCAACCTGGACTGCCGAAGTTGCAATTCCAACCTTTTTAAAGATGCCGTCAATCTTTGACCAGTTTCCTTTTACCTGTTCAAAAATAGTTTTTGCCTGTTCGGTGGTAAGTGCATCTCCCTTTTCCAGTTTGGCAAGTTCCCACTGTACGCTGGTATCCATTGGCTTCTTTGCCGCTGTAACAAGCTTATAAAATTTAGAAACATTCTTTACTTTACCGCAAACGTTATCCACTACATTTTTTAATGTATCATCCTGTTCATCAATCTGACGGATCAGTTCAATCGCCACTTCCTCTTCTAACTTATCCTCTTCCCATCGTTTTCCGGTAATTGCTTCCAGAATCTGTTTCGTCGGACGCACGATCACATCACCGGACAATGTCTTAATAACAGAAAACAGCTCATCATTATCCGTACGTGCCGCCAGAACATCCGCAGCCGCATCATACAGCGTTCTGTGCATCGTTTTGTATGCCTGGTTATCTCTCAGATAGTGGTGATATTTTCCAAACAGATCATCCAGACTATACGGATTTTGTGCCATGTCCTCAGCAAAAACCGTGAAATCATACAGATAGCAGCCACCGTCCTGTTTCATCATTGCAAAACCAGCTTCTACATACGTCCATTCAAAATCATAATTTCCCGACAGCAGTTCTTTCCCTGTCTGGTCGATAATTTTACAATCATCATACCACTCTCCCACTTTTGCAATTCCATTATGCATATTTCCGGCAAGATTAAACTGCTCCGCAATCTGCAGGTTTCCATCCTCGTCACAGTAACCCCACTCTCTTGTTCCTTCTGTTCGAACACGAATCAATGTATCCGCATTATAATTCGAACCATCTATATATTTTTTCAGTAATACGCCTTTATGATCATAAACTTGATATTGTCCGTAGTCCACAGAATCCCCGATACTGAAAACAAAATTTCCATTTTTCGTAACGGACACATCACTGTCTCGATAATAAAGATCTTCCTCAAGATCCAACTGTGCAATCTTTTGAAAGGATGCGTTATAAAAAGCATTTTTATTCCTTATAAAAAAGACAAGTTCAGAACCAACCAGACTTTCTTTCACCGAACCGAAACTTTCTTCATCCAAATCAATTCCAAGCATATCCCAACCGGAAAAAGTCCGATCCAACGTATTAAACAATGCCGCTTTGTTCCCTTTTTGCAAGCTCACCACATGACTGCTATGATCCTTTGGGATGCTCCAGGAATCTATGTTCATCTCGTTTAAAACTATTTTTTTGCTGATTGTATCATAAATCAGCACATTCGTATCTTCTTTCCCATAAGTTCCATATCTGAGATAAAGCAGATCATCCCTTACTTCCAGACCATAAACCACCTTATTATCTCCAAGTTCATACACCGGATCCGAGTTTGCATCAATCAGAGTGCATTTTACCGTATGGTCCTCCATCACCGGATTATAGGTTGGATCCACATCTGCACATTCTCTTTCCACTGCATATCCGCCCTTCATGATAATCGGTTCTACATCTTTTCCAAATCCTGTATTATCATTTGTCCCGATCATTCCCCCGTCATACGAAATACGCTTACCATTGTACTGTAAATAGTTGTCCAAATACTTAACAAAATGCTTTTTTCCATTTCCATCAAATCCTACCAAATAACAGCCATCTTCTGAAAAATTTTCGATAATATCCCAGAAAACGTTAATATAAACTGTACAGTTCGGATTATTACAATAATCATTATTATAAATCTGGTTCTTATCTATAACCTGACCATTTTTCATAAGAATCTGCTTACCCTCATCGTACATTCCTAAACCATTTGATTTGAGAAAACATCCATCCCCCAATGAATATATCCTGCTTCCTGTAAAACCTGTCAGCAGTTCACCGGTATTTATATCCATGACTGCTGTTTCCTCATCCACATTTTTTACGCATATCCTTGAACCACTGGTATTGCTTGTAATACTTCTGTATTTACATACTCCATCCCAAAGTCCTTTTGAATCCACAATACCATATAAATTTTTGTCAGAATTTTCATCCCGCTTCATCGCCTGGAAAAACTTATCATCCGACTCGCGTATCGATTCATCCGAAAAATCCGTATTAAACGCATTTCTATCAATATCGTCATACTCCGCTTCGTACAGGATTGTTGCATCACTCTTAAGCATTCCCACTTTTCCGTCTTTTACAAATCGATAAACATCTGTCACAGCTCCCTCGCCATCTCTATAAGGTTCCGGCTGCTCATCCAGATCATATTCAAAATATTTCCCGGTTGTCGCATTGTAGATGTCATATTTTGGAGTCTGCGTCTGTGGTTTCTTAATATAATACAGGCGATCACCCTTATACGAAAGTCTCCAGATTGCATCCACAGAACTATACGACGTCGTTCTCTCCCAGTCGTCATAAATATGCTCATTTTCATCCCAGTCTGTATCCGTACCCGAAACTACAAAAGTCTGGACTATTCCACTCTTTCCAATCAGATAAACATTGTCATCGTACTGTGTCTTCTTTGCACGCACAACAACCAGTCCCGGATAATCTGCAACAACCTTTGCATTTTCCGTGTCCGTGATCTGAACATGCCAGCCTTTTACACTTTCATCTTTAATATCATTGTTTGCCTCCTTAATCGTAAACGGAAGCGTCTCCTTCGTCTGCTGCTCCTTCACAGGCTGCGTCTCCGCCGCAAAAACAACCGGCGAACTCGTAAGCAGCATTGCTGCACTCAGCAGCGTACATAAAATTCTTTTTTTCATGTGAACCTCCTTTT